>Peterbilt_p2__coassemble_208_pt1 | contig 56251 bp, 48 predicted proteins | sample Peterbilt_p2__metabat2_high_PE_039 | metagenome-assembled genome bin Peterbilt_p2 | reverse complement strand
TAGATACCAGCACCTACTGCATCTAATTTAACAATAGACTGTCCTACTGCGACTAATGCACCGAAGATTACAGGCCATACGAACAGTAATACTGCGGATACAATGATGGAAACAACACCTGCGATGATTGCAACACAACGTTTTCCGCTGAAGAATGCAAGGAAATTCGGAAGTTTTGTTGATTTAAACTTATTGTAGCAGGTTGAACCAATAATACCGGCAAGAATACCAATAAATGGGTTTGCAATTTTCTGGAATGCGATAAACTTAGCTGTTCCTTCTTCCAGAGTCATCAGGGTTCCAACAACACCTGTAGACAACAACGTTGTCATCATCAGCCAGGAAGCTAAAGCTGCAAGAGCTGCTGTACCATCATTGTCATCTGCCATACCAACACCGACACCAATAACAAATAAGAGCGCCATATTGTCAATCAACGCTGAACCAGCTTTGATCAGGAAAAATCCTATGGTATAAGCCGTACCACTTGCAACATAACCATTTACTTCCCCCGCCATAGCCGCCGGAGCAAGTGCATAACCGATACCCATAAGGATACCACAAATAGGTAAGCATGCAACTGGAAGCATTAACGCTTTACCTAATTTCTGAAGATATTTCATCATAATCTTTTTCCTCCTTTTTCTTTTTCTCTTTCTTATGTGAAATCTTCTTTTATATAAAAGCCTGTTTTACAGGCTCATATACCTGTATTATTTTGTGACAGTCAGGACTTCATCCATTACTTTAACTGTCTTTCCAGCAGATGCCTGAATTTCACTGTAATCCGGTGTATTACAGATTACCATTGGCACAATTGTTTCAAGTCCTGCTGCCTTAATCGCTTCAATATCAAATTCCAGAAGAAGGTCTCCTGCTTTTACTTTATCTCCTGCTGCAACATGCGCTGTAAATGGCTCACCTTTTAAGCTAACGGTATCAAGCCCAACATGGATCAGAATTTCGATTCCACTTTCTGATGTCATGGAAATCGCATGTTTTGTATCGAATACCATCTCGATTGTACCGTCAATAGGAGCTACTGCCTTTCCTACAGAAGGGATGATAGCAACACCTTTTCCTAAAATTTCTTCTCCGAAAGTAGGGTCACTTACTTTTGAAAGTTCCACTGCTTCGCCCTCAACTGGTGCTCCTAATACTTCTCCTTTTTTCTTGCCAAATCCTAATTTTTCTTTTAATGAACCAAACATAATAATCTCCTATTTACTCCATTTCTCTTACAATCTTTCTCAGTTTCAGAATCATAGACGGTGCCACAGAAAGTTCATCCACACCCATGCGGACAAAGGTCTCTGTAAGATCCGGATCTGCACCCAGTTCTCCACAGATACCAGCCCACTTTCCTGCCTTGTGTGCATTATCTACCACCATCTGAATCATTTTCAATACTGCTTTGTGATGCGGATTATAGAATGCATCCAGTTTTTCATTCTGACGGTCAATTGCAAGTGTATATTGTGTAAGATCGTTTGTTCCAATGCTGAAGAAATCAACCAGTTCTGCAAGTTCATCACTGATCATTACTGCAGCCGGTGTCTCAATCATGATTCCTTCTTCTACATCCTTGTATGGAATCTCACAGTCACGTAATTCCTTCTTTACTTCCTGTACGATTTCCTGAATCTTCTTCACTTCTTCTACAGATGTGATCATTGGATACATAATTGCAATCTGCCCGTAATTGGAAGCTCTGAAAATCGCACGGAGCTGAGTTTTAAAAATATCTGTCTGGGTCAGGCAAATACGGATTGCACGATAACCAAGTGCCGGATTTTCTTCTTTGCCAAGATTTAAGTAATCTGCCTGTTTGTCTGCACCGATATCCAGAGTACGGATAATTACCTTTTTTCCGGCCATATTCTGTGCAGCCTGCTTGTATGCCTGGAACTGTTCTTCTTCGCTTGGAAGCTCATTTCTTCCAATGTAGAGGAATTCGCTTCTGAACAGCCCGATGCCGCCGGCATCATTTTCAAGGACATATCCCACATCAGCAGCACTGCCGATATTGGCATAAAGTTCTATTTTTTTTCCACTAAGAGTAATGTTCTCTTTTCCTTTTAATTCCAGCAGAAGGTTTCTTTTTTCATTTTCTTCATCCAGTTTTTTCTGGGCTTTTGCCCTCACTTCTTCTTCCGGGCAAAGAATAAATTCTCCGGTAAAACCGTCTACCACAGCTTCTGTCCCTGTCTGCATGTCTTCCAGATTCATTTCCACACCGATCAAAGCCGGAATGTTCATCATACGTGCAAGAATTGCGGTATGGGAATTAGTAGAACCATGAACAGTAACAAATGCAAGGATTTTTTCCTTGTCCATCTGCACGGTTTCGCTTGGTGTAAGGTCATCTGCCACCACAATCACCGGCTCTGTAAAGTCCAGGCCATTGTCTCCATTGCCAGCAAGATTCTGAACCAGGCGTTCTGAAATATCCTTAATATCCACTGCACGGGCTTTCATGTAATCATCATCCATGCTGGCGAACATTTCTGAAAAACTGTCTCCTGTTGAAGCTACTGCATATTCTGCATTAACCTCCTGTGTGCGGATGGTATTTTCAATTGCTTCATTAAAATCCAGATCTTCCAGCATCATCTGATGCACTTCGAAGATAGCTGCACTGGCTTCTCCTACCTCTTTCACAGCTTTATCATACAGTTTTCCAAGCTGCTCAATAGCCTGCTCTTTTGCAACTTCTACTCGTTGCAGTTCTGCATCCACATCTTCAATCTTGACACGTTTTACTACATTTTCTGTTTTGCGAAGTACAGAAATTTTTCCAAGTGCAATTCCTTTATATACTGCTTTTCCTTTCAAAGTTTCCATATCTGTTTCCCGCCGCCTTTATAAATTTGCTTCAAAAAATGCTTTCATTCCTTCTAAAGATGCGTCTTCATTTCCACCTTCTACAGAAACTTCTACTGTCTGTCCGTATTTTACAGCTAAAGACATTACTGCCATTAAACGTGATGCATCTGCTGACTTTCCATCTTCTTTTCTGGTAATAGTAATTTTACTGTCATAGTTCTTTACTTCTTTTACAAGCATTCCTGCTGGTCTTGCGTGAATTCCTAATTCGTCTTTAATTGTGTACTCAAATGTTTTCATAATCTTTTCTCCTCACTTTATTTTGATAATATATTTTTACTGATTTAAAATCAGCAGCTACCGTATATTTACAATGGTCTGAATGTGCACTGCAAAAAATCCAATTTCCTTTTCTGAAACCGGAGCTTTCATTTTTTCAAACACATACAGACAGACCTTTCTTGCAACTTCCCATGCTTTCGGATAATTCTGCCGCACAAACTCATTCAGCTCGATGTTAATATCTTCTCCTGTTTTGATGCGGTCAATCATATAATACAAATGACTCATGAGACGGATACCACTTAGGGATTCACGACTGATGGATTGTTTCAGCGTTTTCTCCACAATCAGCAAGCATTCATCGATGGTCTGGGTGATTTTCAAAGTTTCTGTCACATGCTCATCTGATAATCCGGAATGAATATGCAGAGCTATAAATCCGACTTCATCATCTGTAATTTGGTACCCTGTCATTTTTTCCACGCTGTCTCTGCAATTAAGCACCACTGTATATTCTTTTCCAAACAATGCTTTAATATCTGCAATAAAAGGATTTGGAATATCAATTCTTTCCTTTGCCCGCTTTGCTGCAAATGCGATATGATCCGCCAGCGGTAGCAAAATATCTGGATTGATAGAATCAAAGACCCCTTCCGCTTCCTCAATGAGCTTTCCAGCTGCCTCAAGAAAAACAGGATCAATTCCTTTCACTGCATTAATTCCCGACTGTTCCTTTTCTTTTGGTGCCAAAGTAAACACTCTTGCATCTTTTATCGTATGAAATTGATCTCCGGCCTTCTTGCCAAATCCGATTCCCTTCCCAAGTAAAATTCTCTCCCCGTCATCATATCTGGCAAGAAATGCGTTATTATTTAACACTTTTATAATTTGATACATAACCTAAGAATCCCCTCTACAAGCTAAGCCAAAAGGTGTTTTCACACAAAAAAAGCATAAACTCATCCCTCATCTCTTCTATCGGACAAAAAAGTAAGATAGAATACATGGAATAGTTTATGCCTGCCTAACAGTAACACACTATTTATTATCTGTGATTTGAACTATTTATACTATATACTACCTACCCCACCTTCGTCAAGTTGTATTTTCTAACTAAATAGAATATTATTTATTGTATATAATGCACAAACAAAAAAAGCCCAGAAGCAATCTCCATGTTCTGAATTTTGCTCTGGGCTTTTCAACTATTTCATCAAAGTATCTGGCTGAACAGATCTTTCACTGTCGGATAAATTTTCGCAAATTTCTGGTATCTCTCTTCATATTTTGCTGCAAGTTCCGGTTCCGGCTCTACTGTATCAATCACTTTCACAATTTTCTCTGCTGCATCTTCCACAGAGGTGAATTCTCCATTTGCCACAGCTGCCAGCATGGCACCGCCAAGTGCCGGTCCTTCTTCTGATTCAATGACATCCACCTTAATATTCAGAATATTGGCTATCATCTTTTTCCACAGAGGGCTTTTTGCACCGCCTCCGCAGATTTTTGTTCTCTCAATCTTGATTCCGAGAGCTTTTGCCACCTCAAAAGAATCACGGATTGCAAAGGCAACACCTTCCAAAACCGCCTGGGTCATGTCTGCTCTTGTACTATCCATGGTAAGCCCAATAAAGGTTCCTCTTGCATTTGGATTGTTGTGAGGAGAGCGTTCTCCCATCAGATATGGCAGGAAAAACACATGGTTCTCTCCAAGTTTTTCAATCTTAGCCTGTTCACCGGCATAATCCTTGGTTCCGATGATTTCGTCCATCCACCATTTATTACAGGAAGCTGCACTTAACATACATCCCATCAGATGATAATTCCCGTCTGCGTGGGCAAATGCATGAAGAGCATTATGCGGATCCACCCCAAACTCCTTACTGGAAATAAAAATCGTTCCGCTGGTTCCAAGGGAGATATTGCACATGCCATCCCCTACTGTTCCTGTTCCAACGGCTGCCGCCGCATTATCCCCGGCACCTGCTACAATTTTACAGGTTGCAGGAATTCCCAGTTCTTCTGCAAGCTCTGGTTTCAATGTGCCTACGGTCTCGTAGCTTTCAAACAATTTTGGCATCTGCTCTTCTGTAATTCCGCAGATATCCAGCATTTCTTTGGACCAGCAGCGGTTCTTCACATCTAAAAGCAGCATACCGGATGCATCTGACATATCACAGCAATGTGTACCAGATAATTTATATGCCAGATAATCCTTCGGCAGCATGATTTTTTTAATTCTCTTAAAGTTTTCCGGCTCATTCTCTTTTACCCAGAGAATCTTCGGTGCTGTAAAGCCTGCAAATGCGATGTTTGCTGTATATTTGGATAACGTTTCTTTTCCAATTACGTTATTGAGATAATCTGTCTCTTTCGTTGTTCTTCCGTCATTCCATAAAATAGCAGGGCGTATCACCTCATCCTGCTCATCCAGGATGACCAGGCCATGCATCTGTCCTCCGAAGCTGATTCCGGCCACCTGGTTTTTATCACATTCTGCTATCAGTTCTTTAATTCCCTCTAAACTCTGTGTCCACCAGTCTTCTGGATTCTGCTCAGACCACCCAGGCTGTGGAAAAGATAAGGGATATTCCCTTGATACGATTTTCTGAATCTTTCCTTCCCCGTTCATAAGCAGAAGCTTTACGGCTGATGTACCTAAATCAACACCTATATATAACATATGAGCAATCTCCTTTTTCATAATCATTGATTCAAATTGAGGCCGTCTCGAAAAAGACAGCCTCATTATATTTTAAGCAAATGGATTTTCTGTTGGATATAAGGTTCCTTTTGGCTGATTGTAGTTAATCTCATCCACTTCAACGCCCAGGTATTTGAATACTTCATACAGAGCTTTTCCAAAATGTCCAAATGCAACAGCTCCGTGATGTGGATAATTCTTTTCAATCAGAACATGACGGTAAAAACGTCCCATTTCAGGGATTGCAAAAATACCAATACCACCGAAACTCTGGGTAGCAACAGGAAGAACTTCACCCTGTGCAATGTAAGCACGAAGTTTGCAGTCTGCTGTGCTCTGAAGACGGTAGAATGTGATTTCTCCCGGAATAATATCGCCTTCCAGTGTACCCTGTGTTACTTCTTCCGGCAGAGTTCTTGCCATGATCATCTGGTATTTCATGGAGCATGCTGTCAGCTTGCTTGCTGCTGTGTTTCCACAATGGAATCCCATGAAAGTTTCTTTCTGATCATAGTTGTAATGACCTTTAATGTCATTGTTGTAAATATGTGCAGGCACGGTGTTATTAATATCCAGCAAGGTTACAGTATCCTGGCTGATAACAGTACCAATGTACTCGCTCAGGGTTCCCCAGATATCCACTTCACAGGAAACAGGAATTCCTCTGTCTGTGAGGCGGCTATTTACATAACATGGAACGAATCCAAACTGTGTCTGGAATGCTGGCCAGCATTTTGTTGTAAGTGTCACGTATTTTCTGCAGCCTTTGTGTGCTTCTACCCAGTCTAACAGTGTAATTTCATACTGTGCTAATTTAGGCAGAACTTCAGGTTTCATATTTCCTTCACCAAGCTCTGCTTCCATTTCTTTTACAACATCAGGAATACGTGGGTCATCTGCATGTTTGTTAAATGCTTCAAATAAGTCTAATTCAGAGTTTTCTTCGATTTCTACTCCCAGATCATACAATCTCTTGATTGGTGCATTACAAGCCAGGAAGTTTGTCGGACGTGGGCCAAAGCTAATGATCTTTAAGTTCTTTACTGCAACCAGTGCTCTTGCAATCGGTGCAAATTCGTGAATCATTTCAGCAACTTCTTCTGCTGTTCCTACTGGATATTCCGGGATATATGCTTTTAAGTTACGCAGTTTTAAGTTGTAGCTTGCATTTAACATGCCGCAGTATGCGTCACCGCGTCCCTGCACCAGGTTTTCCTCTTCTGCTGCTGCTACCACCATAGATGGGCCATGGAAAGCTTTCACCAGCATGGTTTCTTCTGTTTCAGGTCCAAAGTTTCCAAGGTAAACAACCTGTGCATTACAGCCTGCTTCTCTTAATTCTTTGGCTGCTTTTAACATATCCACTTCACTTTCAACAACAGTTGGACATTCATAGATTTCTCCGTTAAAATTCTTTCTATAAGCCTCTGCAACCGCTTTTCTTCTGTTCTCAGACAGAGACATTGGGAAGCAGTCACGGCTTACTGCTACGATACCTAATTTTAATTCCGGCATGTTTGATAAATTCATACTTTTTTCCTCCTGCATTTTGCTTGATTATTCTACTGATAAGTTTTCACCCTTGAGTCCTTCAAAAGCCCCTTCTATTTTTGCATCTTTATGTGCAATGAGCCATTTATTTCTGGCAAACAGCAATTTATCTTCTTCTGTGTTACTCTGACACTGTGGAGCCTCTGTGTTGGTTCCTTTTGGCAGAATCACTGCGGTACAGAATTTATTTCCATTTACATTACACGGTGCATAGTGAAGGGTAGTTGCATAAACTTCTACAACGGTTCCTGCCGGTACCAGAAATGCTTCCATTTTTGAAGTTTCATAAGTACCATCTGCTTCCACATCCTGCTCTTTTCCCAGGATAAGAATCAGGTCGGTCAGTGCTACATTGACCTCAGAATCCCTGTGGTATTCTACAGCATTTAAAAGCACATTGCTTCCATTGCAATAACCTGCCTGAATGGGCATTCCACCATACAGACTATATGCGATTTTTTTCACACTTGGACATGCTTCCAGCTTTTCATCGGAAGCAACATAAATCACATCATCCGGCTTTGGTGTCTCCTTTAAGGCTTCCAGCAGATCCGATACATCCAGGCCTTTAACCACTTTTCCATAAGCCTTAAATGCCTCATCTGCCACATTTAAAATCTTCATCACACCCTAAACCTCCTTAATTAGTTTAGTCATTAAACTATATATTATGCTAACATTTGTATCTAAAAAAATCAAGTCGTTTTTCCAAAAAACCTGTTGTAATTTTACACAAAAAAAGAGAAGCATCATAGGGCATAATTCCTATTAAGCTTCTCTTGCATCTGCAGCACTGAAACATACAAAATTTCAGCATATCCTTATTCCGATATGATAATATCCTTCTCAAAATATTTTTCTGAAAGTTCTTTCAGGCTTCCGTCATTTCTCATCATCTGAAGCTTTGCTTCCAGCTCATCTTTCATCAGATTATATTTCTTAGTAAACACAGCAATTTTCGTATATTTTGAAGTAATTCCTGTCCTGTCACTCACAGAGGAAATATCTGCATATGGTGTTGTATGTTCATAATGGGTATCGTTCCAATCTGATATTCCCACTGCTGAAATCACACAGTCGTACAAGTCTGCATCCAGAGATTTCAGTAAATTTTTTTCTGATGTATCCACAATCTCCAGCTCCAGATTTAACTTGTCTGCCAGTTTCTGTGCTACTTCTACCTCAAATCCCTCAGGATTACTGGTCTCTTCTGACAAATAACACATAGATGGAATATCAAGATTCATTCCCACCCTCAGAACACCCTGTGTAACTGGTTTTGCCTCTCTTAATTTCATATCATCACAGGCTGCCAGCCCAATCATAAGAATGACTGCTGCCAATACTGCCATGCTTTTCTTTATTATTTTCATATCTGCAATCCATTCCTTTTTGCTGATTGATTTTATCCATTTCACCTTACCATGTACGACTGTTTTTGTCAAAGGATTCCTTTTCTTGCTCTTGTAAAAGAATTTTTCAAATGGTATGATAAGAACTGAGAAACATAAGAAAAAGAAAAGAAAGGGTAAGACATGAAAAACTGGAACGGAAAGCCTTACTACTCTTTTGACTATATGTTGAAAGAACGATTTGCAGGAAAAGTTTATAAAGTTGCCTTAAACGGCGGTATGACCTGTCCCAACCGGGATGGAACCCTTGGAAACCGGGGCTGTATTTTCTGCAGTGCCGGCGGTTCCGGAGATTTTGCAGGAAACAGACAAGATTCCATCACCAGACAGATTGAGCTGCAGGCTGCAAGACTTCGTGAAAAACGTCACGCATCCAGTTTCATTGCTTACTTTCAGGCATATACAAACACTTATGCACCTGTGGAATATTTACGCAGTATCTATACAGAGGCGATTTCTCATCCTGACGTGGTTGCAGTTTCTATAGGAACCCGGCCGGACTGCCTGGGTGATGATGTTCTTGATCTGCTGGAAGAACTGAACCGTCAAAAACCGGTATGGGTAGAACTGGGGCTTCAGACCATCCATGAAAAAACAGCCTCTTATATCCGCCGTGGATACCCCCTCTCCTGCTTTGAGGAAGCTGTGGCAAATCTCCGCAAAAGAAATCTGGAGGTTATTGTACACACCATTCTCGGACTTCCGGGAGAAACAAAGGAAGATATTCTAGAAACCATAGAATATCTGAATCATCAAGATATTCAGGGAATCAAGCTGCAGCTTCTCCATGTTTTGAGAGGAACGGATTTGGCCACTGACTATCTGGCCGGAAAATTTTCCGTTTACACCATGGAAGAGTATCTGAATCTGATCATGGATTGTCTGGAGCATCTATCCCCGGATATCGTGGTACACCGTCTCACAGGTGATGGTCCAAAAGACCTGCTCATAGCCCCAAGCTGGAGCAGTGCCAAAAAAACAGTACTGAACACCCTGCATCACCAGTGTAAAATCAATGGTATTTATCAGGGAAAACAATATAAGGAGGAGTAAAAAATGTCAGAACCTCTTACACTTTACAAGTTAATCATTCTCTATATGCTGGAAAAGGTAGATTTTCCTCTTACAAATGCTCAAATTTCCGGGTTCGTGCTGGATAAAGGATATACCAATTATTTTCATCTTCAGCAGGCTATTTCCGAATTAATTGATTCTAAATTGATTCAGGATAAAACCGTCAGAAATACCTCTTACTACGAGATTACAGAGCGTGGACAAAAGACCCTTTCCTACTTTGAGGATCAGATTTCTGACGGAATCAAAAAAGACATCTCCGATTTCTTCAAAGAAAATACGGTACGTATGCGGGAAGAATTGTCTGCTGTAGCCGATTATTTTAAAAGTGAAACAGAAGGATATCATGTACGCTGCAGTCTGAAACGTGAAAATTTTACTATTGTGGACTTAACTATTGCAGTTCCCACCGAGGAAGCTGCTGCTGCTGTGTGTATGAACTGGAAAAATAAGAGCCAGGATATCTATGAGAATCTAATTGATCTATTGTTATAAAAATCGAAAAGGGATGGTTCAAGACCATCCCCTATATTTATTCCAGAGCTGCCAAAAGCAGCTCTTTTGTATATTCTGTTTTTGGATTTTCAAAGAGTTCTTCTGTCTCTCCTTCTTCCAGAATCTGTCCATCTTTCATGACCAGCACCCGGTCGCACATCTGATAAATCACATTCAAATCATGAGAAATAAACAAAACAGACAGTTTCATCTCTTCCTGAAGCTGTACGATCAATTCCATGATCTGACGCTGTATGGTTACATCAAGTGCTGACACCGGCTCATCTGCAATTATGAATTTTGCTCCCTGAATCAATGCTGCCGCTATGCTCACACGCTGTCTCTGTCCACCGCTTAGCTCTCTCGGATATCGTTTGAGATGCTCTGGTGAAAGACCTACTTTTTCTGCCATTTCCAGCACTTTCTGCTTTCTTTCCTCTTTCGGGATTTTCTGCATTCTAAGAGGTTCTTCCAAAATCCACGAAATCCTTTTCGATGGATTCAGGGAAGAAAACGGATCTTGAAAAATCATCTGCGGCATCTTTGTGTAATGGCAGATTTCTCCTGCATCCGGCTTCACAAATCCAAGAATCACCTTAGACAAAGTGGACTTGCCACAGCCACTCTCCCCCACAAGTCCCAGAATTTCATCCTCTCTTACTTCCAGAGAAATATCCTTTAAGATTTGTTTTTCCTCTTTTTCATCTTTATAGGAGGCACTTACATGTTTCACTTCTAATATCTTTTTCATGTCCTGTCTCCTCTCTTTCTTTTCCGCAGAGATGTTCTTCTGTTGGGAATAGCTGCCAGCAGTTTTCTGGTGTATTCCTCCTGCGGTACTTCAAAAACTCTGGTAATTTCCCCTGATTCTACAACTCCCCCCTGGTTCATAACAATCACCCGGTTGCAAAGGTGGCGGATCACGCCAAGGTCATGAGAAATAAATAAAATCCCAGTATGATGGATTTCATTCATTTTCTTTAGCAACTTCAATATCTGAGCCTGTATGGTCACATCCAGCGCTGTGGTAGGCTCGTCAGCAATTAACAGTCTCGGTTCTGTCACAAGTGCCGCTGCAATCATAACTCTTTGACGCATACCTCCTGATAGCTGATGAGGATATTTTTCAAAAAGAACTTCCGGCTCCGGCAATTCAACTTCCCGCATCATCTCCAGAACCTTTTTTTTCCGTTCTTCTCCTGTCATCTGTGTGTGTAGCTTTAATCCCTCTTCCATCTGCTCACCTATGGTCAAGACCGGGTTTAAAGAAGTCATAGGCTCCTGGAAAATCATACTGATTTCCTTTCCCCGGATTTTTTCCATCTCCTCCTGAGACAATCGTGCCAGATTTTTTCCCTGAAATAAAATTTCCCCGGAAGCGATTTTTTCATGGCTTTTTAAAAGCTGCAGAATAGAAAGAGCCGTCTGGGTCTTACCTGAGCCAGATTCCCCCACGATTCCCAGGATCTCCCCTTCCTCCATATCAAAGGACACCTGCCTGGTCACCTGGGTAGGCGGAATTGTATCATGAAATTCCAGATTCAGATTCTTCACTTCTAATAATTTCATCTTACTTCCCACCTTTCTTCAAAAGCCCGTCGCTAATCAGAGAACATCCAAGAGCCAGAAGAATCACTGCCAGACCCGGAAAGATTGCACACCAGGGTGCACTTACCAGATAGGTTTGAGCTTCCGACAGCATTCTTCCCAGAGAAGCATCTGGCGGCTGCACACCGATTCCCAGGTAGCTCATACCAGCTTCTGCCAGAACTGCATTATTGAACCCAATAGCAGTCATGGACAGGACTGCCGGCAAGGTATTTGGAAGAATGTGTACAAACATGATCCTCAGATGGGAAACTCCCATAAGCCTTGCACTTTTTACATAGTCCATTTCCTTCTGGCTTAGAAATTCACTTCTGGTAATTCTGGCAAAGCTGGGAACAAAAATCACCGCCAGAGCCAAAATCACGTTATATTTTCCTGACCCCAGAATGCTGATAAAAACAAGTGCAAGTAAAATATGCGGAAAAGAAAAGACCGCATCATTAAAACGCATCAAAATTTCGTCTGCCCAGCCTCCGAAATATCCGGTGAATGATCCCACCAGGATTCCGGTTCCACCTCCTAACACTACCGTGGCAGCAGCTACCAGGAAAGTCGTGCCTGTTCCCTTTAATACCCGGCTAAATACATCTCTTCCGAAATGATCACATCCAAACAAATGAGCCAGAGACGGGGCTGCAAACTTTGCACTTCCATTCATGGCATCCGGGTCATAGGGGGTATAGAAGGTTCCCACAAGAAGAAAGAGGAACATAAAAAGGGTGATGGAAACACCCAGAAGCAAGTAATAATTTTTTTGTTTTTTCTTCATGTTTCCCACCCTCTCATTTCTTCATACGGATTCTCGGGTCGATTCTGCCATACAGCATATCCACCAAAAAGTTAATGATTACTACCAAAGCTGCGATAATCACCAGGATTCCCTGAACCACCGGATAATCCCGGTTGGAAATAGATGAAATCAGCAGGCTTCCCATACCAGGAATTGTAAACACCTGCTCAATGATAATACTGTTTGCAATAATGTCTGCTATGGTCATTCCCCAAAAGGTCAGAACCGGAAGCAATGCATTTTTCAACACATGATGATACATCACTCTTGTTTTTCCGTTTCCTCTGGCGTATGCGGTACGGACATAATCTGCATCCATCTGAGACAACACAGAACTTCTGAGCATCTTCACACCCATAGCGGCTCTTGGAAGAGCAATGGCTACAGCAGGTGCAAGAAGATATCCCAGAAATCCGGTGAAATCTTCTGAAACCGACACATACGCCCCCGGCGTAAACCATTTCAGGACCAGGCCAAAAACATAGGTCAGCAAAATTCCAATAAAGAATCCCGGTACCGACATTACAATCTGATTAAGCACCACCAGAATCTTGTCCAGTATTTTCCCTTCATGCTGGGCAGTAAAAATACCCAGTGGAACAGACAGAAGCAAAATCAGCAAAAATGACAAAATCGTCAGTGCTGCTGTCACCGGTACCTTATCCCTGATCAGATTCTTTACTGGCATAGAATAACTAAAGGATTCTCCCATATCACCTGTGAGAAACTTTCCAAGCCATGTTCCATACCTGACCAATACCGGCTCATCCAGCCCCATTTCTTTTTGCAAAGCCTCCACCTGTTCCCTGGTGGCTTCTGTTCCTAATTTTGACAGTGCCGCATCTCCCGGGATTACAGAAAAGGTCAGAAAAGACAGGAAGGAGACAATTAACAATGTGATAATGAGAGTTCCTGTTTTTTTAAGTACGTATTTCATCTTCCGTCTTTCTCCTTTTCTTTTTCTTACGCTTATTCAGCAGTTTTATAAATTTTTGCCATATCCTGTACATATAGTGGATAGAATTCATATCCACCGTAGCCCTTTCTCAGAACTACCTCGGAAGCCATATCCTGAATATATACATTGGCCGCATCCTCACAGAGCAAAGTTTCCATTTCTTTGTATAACTGAATCTGTTCTTTCTCATCTGTACTCTTCTTTACCTGTTCATAGAGGGAATCATATTCTTGATTCTTGTAATTGATAAAGTTCGTATCAGCATCTGAGCAAAAACGCTCTAAAAGTGCCCTGCCGCTTAAATATGCAGCATCCACGCCCACTACCGTGGATTGATACTTTCTGTCTGTATATACATCACTTAACCAGCTATCCCATTCAATCAACTGAATTTCTGCCTGGATTCCAACCTGCTTCAGCTGCTCTGCCAGTACCTGGGCTGTATCAATGTGCTGCTGATAGTTATTAGGAACGGTAATGGTCATTTCAAATCCATCTGGATAACCGGCCTCTTTTAAAAGTTCTTTGGCTTTTTGTAAATCCTGTGTATATTTCTCTGCAAGTTCCGGCATGTAGTATTTCTCAAAAGCCGGGAACATACTGCTTCCTATGATAGTACCCTTTCCATCTGCCATCATGTCCAGCACTTCCTGACGGTTTACTGCATAACATAATGCCTGACGTACCCTCACATCATCAAAAGGTTTTTCATCATTGTTCAAATATAATGCCTGAACAAGATTCATGCCTCCATCCAGAATATTCAGATTCTGGTCATCACGTAGCTGAGCAGATTGTGTAGAATTTACTCTTGGATATAAATCAATGGAACCACCTTTCAGTCCAGTCACAATGGCATTGCTGTCTCCCACAACCTTGAAAATAACTTCATCCAGATATGCCTGATGCTCTGTATCCCAGTATTCCTTGTATTTCTCAATCTTGATATTTTCCTGAGGGGAACGTGATACATAGCAAAACGGCCCTGTTCCCACCGGCTGTTTATCCAAGTCTTTGGCATGCTCCGGAACTATCGCAACAATCAGGTAAGCCAGAAATTCTGTGTCAGGCTCCTTCAGGGTAATCTGAATCGTCTTATCATCCGGGCACTCCACTTTTTCTACATTAGAAAACGCCGCTACCAGCGGAGTCCCATCCCCGTTGATACCGGCGCAGCGTTCAATCGAATATTTTACATCCTGCACAGTAACTACTGTTCCGTCATGAAATTTCACATTCTCTCTCAATGCAAAGGTGTACACCTTGCCGTTTTCTGAAATTTCATGGCTTTTAGCCACTGCATCTGTGTAATTTCCCTCTTCATCAGGCTTAACCAAGCCTTCGTAAATATTGAATAGGACTTCTTTTGTTCCTGCCGCTACCGATTTGTGTGGGTCAAGACTATCCTCTAAATCCTGAGGAATTCCTACTACTATGGAACCACCCATAACTGGTTCCCCTGTTGCTTCCTGAGAACTGTTGTCCGTCTGAGATTCCTTCTGCCCGTCCTTTTTGTCTTGGCATCCGCCGAGTACAATAGTAAGAGCCATTACCAAAAGTATTGCTATTACATTCTTTACTTTTTTCATGATATCTCCTTTACATACATGTTCTCTCATTATGCAATTGTCAAGGTTATTTTAGCGAAGGAAAAGGGAAAATGCAAGTATCTTTTAAAATACATCATCACTTCATAATCTTCTTCAACTCATCCATAAACGTGTCTACATCTTTAAATTCCCGGTAAACAGAAGCAAACCTGACATACGCCACTGCATCCAGATCTTTCAGTTTGTCCATAACAATTTCTCCGATCAGGGAGCTTGGAACCTCTTTTTCTTCCCGGTTAAAGACTTCTGTCTCAATTTCGTCCATGATACTTTCAATTTTTTCCACGGAAACAGGTCTTTTATAGCATGCACGGGTAATCCCATCCTGAATCTTTCTTCTCTCATACTGTTCCCTGCTCTGATCCTTCTTAATCACAGTCAAAGGAATAGTTTCAATTTTTTCATATGTAGTAAAACGTTTTCCACATTCATCGCACTGGCGTCTTCTTCTGATTGAATTATTATCAGGAACCGGCCTGGAATCGATTACTCTGGTATTTTCCTGATTGCAAAAGGGACATTTCATAATAAAGTCCTCCTGTATTCTATGTTTACATAAAGTTTACTACACTTTCTCCCTTCCAGTCAACTTTTTTCCTGATTTCTCTCTTCTATTGACGTTTTCTTTCATAAAAGCTACAATATTTCCAGAAGAAAAAGGAGGATATCACAATGCAGCAATATATGGATTACATTTTAACCCAATTAAAAGCTTTAATGGCTATTGACAGCCCATCCGGATACACCAAGGAAGTAACCGATTACCTCATGGCACAGTATAAAGAGATGGGATACACACCGAAAAAGACGGTCAAAGGCGGTGTTTTAGTAGAACTTGGGGGCAAAGAAAAAGAAAATGCCCTTTTTATGGAAGCACACGTAGATACCTTAGGCGCTATGGTTGCGGAGATTAAAGCTGATGGGCGTCTCCGCCTGACTCCTATTGGCGGTCTGAACGCTAACAATGCAGAAGCAGAGAATTGCAGAATCTGCACCCGTTTTAACGGTACTTACGAAGGAACTATGCAACTTACAGATGCGTCCATCCATGTAAACGGAAAATACAATGACACTTCCAGATCCTTTGATGTAATGGAGGTTCTGATTGACGAAAAAGTATCATCCAAAAAAGAAGTGGAAGACCTTGGTATTATGGCAGGTGATGTGATATGCTTTGAACCTCGCACAACCATTACTAAAAGTGGTTATTTAAAAAGCCGTTTTCTGGATGATAAATTAAGTGCAGCCATTCTCATGGGATATGCAAAATATTTAAAAGATGAAAACGTATGTCCTAAGAGAGCTCTCTACCAGCATTTCACAGTTTATGAAGAAGTAGGGCACGGCGGCTCTGCATCTATCCCGGAAGGTGTAACAGAAGTGCTTTCTGTGGATATGGGATGTGTGGGACAAGGTCTGTCCTGCAAAGAACACCAGGTTTCTATCTGTGCCAAAGACAGCGGTGGTCCTTATAATTATGATGTTGTGACAGATCTGATCACTGCTGCTAAACGTGAAAATCTGGACTATGCAGTAGACATTTATCCTCATTACGGCTCTGATGCAGAAGCAGCCCTCCGTTCCGGCTACGATGTACGCCATGGTCTGATTGGTCCAGGCGTCTATGCCTCCCACGGCTATGAAAGAAGCCATGTAGATGGAGTGAAAAACACCTTCCTTCTGTTAAAAAGCTACTTAGGGTAGATAGTATTTAATTTTTGTTTAGAGATTTTCTGTTTTTTTTAGAAACCTGACATAATTTCCTCATATTTTCACTTTATAATAGGTTTTGGATAGTTGATAAACCACTCACTATCTCCCCCCTCAAGATGAAAAGGGCATCCCGTGAATCACCTTCATGGGATGCCCCTTTTCTATTTCATTTTCTTAATACACCCAGGCATACATATTCCTGCCATCTTGTGTATAGTTTTCTGAGGAATCTCAAATACCAGGATAATGCCAAGAACCATGGCAATGGCAATTCCAAGAGTTTCTCTTCCATACAAAATACTCTTCTGATGATCTTCCAAAATACTGTAATAAATAGTTCGGTATACACCGATACCTGGAACCTCCGGGATAATTCCTGATATCAAAAAGAGTGTGACCGGACACTTTTCAACTGTACTGCTGGTTCTAGACGCAAGTGCAATATACACGGTCGCCAGAAAATTGGCTTCTATCGTTCCCATGTGAAACCCATGAACCAAAATCCAGCATACAAGCCATCCAGAGCCACCAATCCATCCACAACGAAGATAGTGTTCCTTTGGAACAGAAAACAGTACGGAAAACCCTATGGTTCCTGCACATGCTGCCAGAAACTGCAGAATTCCTTCTACCATCATAAGATAATTCCTCCTGTAAGCCGGAAATATAAGATATAAGTCAATCCTACTCCAAGTGAAACTCCCAATCCTACCATCAGAGCATCCAGAAAGCGAACTCCGCCACCGATATAATTACCCTCCGCAAAATCACGAATCGCATTTACCAGGGAAACCCCCGGCACAAGAGGCATCAACGAACCAACCAAAATCGTCCCAGGTGTATGCCCTAATCCCAGCTTATAAAAAATCACAGAAAACAAGGAAACAGAAAATCCTCCAATCAGGTTTACAACAATCTTCGAAGTTGTTTTTTCTCTTTTTTCTACAAGAAAAAAGATTGTATAGAGCAGAAAACCTGACAAAAAAGCTGCCAGCATATCCGTAAGATGACCACCCAATAAATAGCAGAAGCCACCAGAGCCAGTTCCTGCTGCAAGCATTTTTGTGATTGTTCTTTTCCCCGGCATGATTTTAATCTGTTCCAAACATTTCACGGCTTCTTCCAGGGTATATTTTCCTTCTGCAATTTCTCTTGATAACTGGTTGACTGCTGCAATCCTATGTAATTTAGCACTTTGAATGGGAATGTGCTTCACGCTTGCATAAATCTCCCCCTCATCATTTTCAGCTGTGATAAAAATACCTGTGCTCAAAACAAAAGAGTTAAATTTTTCGATTCCATATGACTGGGCAATTCTTTTCATAGTTTCTTCTACCCGGAAAATTTCAGCCCCGGCATCTAAAAGAATCCGTCCAGCTTCCATTGCTAAATCCAGTACTTTTTTATCATAGTTTTCCATAAATCACGCTACCCCATACATATATTTTATCTGAAAATAGTAAAGAACAGCATAACAATCACACCAAGAACAATTCGGTACCAGCCAAATGCTTTAAAATCATGTTTTTTAATATATCCCATCAGGAATTTAATAGCCAGAATAGATACCAGGAAAGAAACCACTGTTCCTACCCCAAGAATCACAACCTCCCACTGGGTAAAGTTCAAACCAAATTTCACAATTTTCAACAAGCTTGCTCCAAACATTACCGGAATAGCCAGGAAAAAGGTGTATTCTGCAGCGACAGTTCTGGATGCACCTAACAAAATTCCACCGATGATCGTTGCACCGGAGCGTGAAGTACCTGGAATCAGTGCAAGAACCTGGAAAACACCGATAAACAATGCCATTCTCCAGGAAATATCTGCAATAGAATTCACTTTCACTGTACGCTTTGCATTATAATCTTCCACCAGAAGAAACAGCACACCATATACGATCAGCATAACAGAAACTACAAACCAGTTGTTAAAGGTCTTTTCAATAAAATCATCAAAAGGAAGCCCTATCAAAATTGCAGGCAGACAGGAAACCAAAATTTTGAACCACATGACCATTTTGTCAATCTTCACATACCTGCATATAAATCCTGCGGTCTTCTCTATTTTTGTTACATTCACATGCTGGGGCTTCTTATTACGGAAAGGCCATATTTTGTTCCAATACAATACGACCACCGCAAGAATTGCACCCAGCTGGATAACAACCATAAACATCTCCCAGAACTGTTTGGACACATCCAGTTTCACAAATTCCTCCACCAAGATCAGGTGTCCGGTACTGCTGATAGGAAGCCACTCTGTGATTCCCTCTACAATCCCCAGAAATACCACTTTTAATAATTCAATAAAATCCATTTTTTACTCCTCTTAAAAATAATTAGTTTCATGAAAAGTATAACCCAAAGCCACCTTTACTGCAACTGTTGAAATTAGGTGAAATTATTTTAATTTTTTTAAAAATTAGTGTTGACATTTTCTATTTTTTGCTGTATTATATGTCTTGTGCTTGAGAGAGCACAGAACTTCATAAGAAATGCAGGAGTGGCGGAATTGGCAGACGCGCAGGCTTCAGGTGCCTGTGGTAGCAATATCGTGTGGGTTCAAGTCCCATCTCCTGCATCTTTTTTTATTTCTGAACACAAATAATAATTTTTAAAATCCCTCTGTCAGGTATCTGCCTGCCAGGGGGATTTTCAATTTCTGTTCTAAATATTTTTTAACATTTATGAATTCACTTCTAACATAGGAAGCTCCTGCCCTCTTAAAAGAATTCTCGGGCCTCCTGTATGCTTAATGTACTCTTTTGTGATAATGACCTGTCCGATACTGTCATCCTTTGGAATTTCATACATAATATCAAGCATATATTCTTCCAAAATCGCGCGAAGTGCTCTTGCTCCTGTATGTTTCTCCATTGCCATCTCTGCAATTGCTTCCAGGGCTCCATCCTCAAACTCCAGCTTCACCTCATCCAGAGCCAGAAGCTTCTGATACTGTTTCAAAATAGCATTCTTAGGCTCTTTGAGAATCTGCACCAGCATATCCCGGCTAAGGCCACTTAGAGAGAAGATAATCGGAAGACGTCCTAAAAACTCCGGAATCATACCGAATTTCTTTAAATCATCCACGGTCACCTTTTCAAGAAGTGCAGGATCCTGGTCATACTTATCTTTTAAATCTGCCTGGAAACCAATAGATGCTGTTTTATTGAGACGCTCTTTAATAATTTCTTCCAAATCCGGGAAGGCACCTCCGCAAATAAACAGAATATCTTTTGTATTGACCGTAGCAAGAGGAACCATGGCATTCTTGCTGTTGGCACCTACGGGAACTTCGATTTCGCTGCCTTCAAGAAGCTTCAGCATTCCCTGCTGTACTGCTTCTCCGCTGACATCTCTCTGATTTGTATTTTTCTTTTTAGCAATCTTATCAATCTCATCAATAAAAATAATACCGTGTTCTGCTCTCTCAACATCATTATCTGCTGCTGCAAGAAGCTTACTTACTACACTTTCGATATCATCTCCAATATATCCCGCTTCGGTCAGAGATGTAGCATCTGTGATTGCAAGAGGTACATCCAGAAGTCTTGCCAGGGTTTTGACCATATAAGTCTTACCACTTCCTGTGGGCCCGATCATCAGCATATTTGATTTTTCAATCTCAATATCATCTGTTGTCTCGGCAAAAACTCTTTTATAATGATTGTAAACCCCTACAGACATGACTTTCTTTGCATGCTCCTGCCCAATGACATATTCATCCAGGCTTGCTTTAATTTTGTGAGGTGCCGGAATGCTCTTGATATCAAAAACTTTTGATGCAACCTTCTCTTTTGGCTGCTCCTGTTTTTTCTTAATTTTCTGATTTTTTGGAATCTGATTCTGAAGAGAAGACAAATCAATCATGCTGATATTCGGCATATTGGGAATGTTTTTCATCAGCTCATCATAATTAATGGGGCTGTTGTTCATGGTATCAAAGCTTCTCTGCATACAGTCTGTACAGATATGGATATTACCCGGGAGCTCAATCATTTTTCCAGCCTTACTCTCCGGCCGTCTGCACATAAAACATATTTTTTCATATTCATCCTTCTTTTCTTCCTGCCCGGAAGTCTCAGATGTATTTGTTGTCTCTAATAAATCTTTCTCATCTGACATATCTATTCCTGCTTTCTCTTTGTTTTCTTTCTGAAAAACTACTTGTGGGTATCTTATCACAAATTACTTATGGTAACAAGTAAACTTTTTCTAAATGACCTGGGCAAAGAAAGAAGACTGTCCACCGGACAGCCCCTTTCTTTGTTTATCAATTGCCTCGTCTGTTTTCTGTATTTTTCTGAATATCCTTTCTGGCTCCCAGTTCTACAGTCACAGTTTCTTCTTTGTACTCACCACCATTTGCCCTGGCAATGACAAAATCAATTTTTTCTCCTGCTTCATAGTAAGAAAGCTGCTCTGTCAGATTATCGAAGGTTTCCACGCTGGTTCCATCAATCTTGCGGATAATATCTCCTGCCTGGATACCTGCCTTGTCTGCAGGTCCGTCTTCTGACACACTGTCCACAAAAACACCTAAAGGCATATTATAGTATTCTGCAGCATCAGAGGTCACATTTTTACAGGTAACTCCAATATAAGCTGCTTTGTTTTCATCCTCCACCTTATCTCTGGTCTCTTTGCTCATCAGTTCATCCAGGATTGGCTGTGCTTTAGAAATCGGAATGGCAAATCCCATACCTTCTACTTCATCTGATGCAATTTTTGCAGAATTGATACCAATCAGCTCACCATTCATATTCAGAAGAGCACCACCGCTGTTTCCAGGATTAATCGCTGCATCTGTCTGTATAAAGGTACTGTCTGCATTTTCAGAGCTTACTTTTTTGTTTAATGCACTGACATAACCGCTGGTTACGGACTGTCCATATCCAAGTGCATTTCCGATTGCCACAACCTGTTCTCCAATAATCAGGGAATCCGAATCTCCAAGAGTAGCTACTTTAATCTGACTTTTTAAATCTTCAGGAATATCTTCCAGTTTTACTGCTACTACAGCCAGGTCATTATCCGCATCTGTTCCTTTGATTTTTGCTTCCACTGCATTTTCCAAATCCACATTCTGGTCCTGGCTTTCTGTATCACTGCTGTCCATGCTGGTATCTGTAAGTGTGTCTGAAACTGCGGCTGTTCCGTCTTGGTTTGTAAAGCATACCGTGATAGAATTGGTATCTTTTACCACATGATTATTGGTAGCAATCAGCAATTCTGTATCATTCTGACCTACGATAATACCGGAACCGCTGCTCTGGCCTTCATATTTCTGGGTACCAAATCCAAAATAATTAGGAATTTCCTGGATACTGATACCTGTAATGGATACAACAGAAGGCATAACATTTCTTGCCACTTCTGAGACACTGGAACCTGCATAAGAGCCGGTTTTCTGACTAACCAGAGAGCCATCACCAGTTCCGCCTGAACTAATCTGTGTATTCTCAATCTTTGCACTCTCTTTTTTTGGCAGAAGCTGGTTTCCGGCATAGCTTACACCTACAAACACTGCACCCGCTACCAGTCCGAACACTGCTGCTGTAGCTGCTGCCATACCAAGACGTTTTCCAAAACTCATCTGTCCGCCTTTGCTTTTCTTTCTTTTATTTTTTACTTTCTTCTCTGGTTCCGGGGGAATCTGGGAAGAAAAATGGTAGGAGCTGTAAGGGCTCTGAGTATTTTGATCCGAATTCTGATTCTGTCCGGAATCGTGAGTGTATTCTCTGTGAGAACCTGTATAAGTTCTGGTAAAAGATTCCCCATTTTCCTGGTCTTTTCTCTCTTCTCCTGCCTTTCTGTAAGAAAATGCATAGGATGTATTCTCTGCACTTTCTGTGTTTTCTGTTGCTGCCGCTGTTTCTGTATCTACAGCTTCTGCTGTCTCCATTGTTTCCTGGGCTGCTGTGGTTTCTGGTGTTTCTGACTTTTCTTCCGGGTCATTCCCTAAGTCATATCTATTATATTCTTCACTCATAATGATACTTCCTTTCTAAATCAATCTTTGTTCTTTTTCTTTTATGAGACTAAGTTTATCAGTGAATTGTGTTGAAATTGTGATAAAAAAGAAAAGAAACAGTGAAAATCAGGTAGTTTTTATTCCTGTTCCCAGTAAGATGGATTCATGGTAAATTTCCGTATCAGGCTTTTAGGAAGTTTCTTATAATTTTGGCCTGCCTTATATCCTAAAAACTTGAATCCGCTTGCCAGGATTAAATCCGGTATCAGCCATGGTTTTTTCTCCTGCATCAAATAGGCTGCTGTTTTTTTCACCAGCCTGATGCCCTCACTCTCAGACGAAATATCTGCAAAAATTTCCGGATGATCTGCCTGGGATACTGCCAGATCAAAATTTCTGCAAAACTGCTGTGTATAACTATAATTATGAGAATGAAATACCTTTGCATCTGCCTGATATGCAATCCCATATCCTGCCTGAACCATATGGGCAGCCATAATCATATCCTCGTTGAAAATTGTTCTGGCGATAAATCCTCCCATTTTTTCGTATACAGACTTCCTGTAAGCAGAGCATACATTAGAACAGAAATACGTCTTAATTCCAAGTTTTGGCAAGTCTGATTTCCTTTTCACACTGCTGTTCTTGGGATAATTAAATCCTCTTGTGTAAGCCTCTATGAATTTGCAATCTGGATTTGGAAGCTGTCTTCCATATGCAGCACCGACACTCTCGTCTTGAAATGCCTGCACCAGATACTCCACAACCAGGTCATCTGCAGGAACTGCATCCTGAGTAAAAAAAACAAGAATATCACTATTTGCCATTGCAGCCCCCATAGCTCTTGTTTTTCCATGGTCAAATTCCGCCTTGGTAATATGATGTACTTCTGCCTGCCCCACATCTTGAATCAATGCATCTTTCCAATATTGCTGCTCTGTATTCATAATGATGATTTTTTCAATGGGGTATGTCTGGGTACTAAGCTTTTTCATCAGCCGACGAAAAGATACCCCCGGTTTATACGTAGGGATGATCACTGTTACCGTCATGGTTCTTCCTCCTGTTCTTATACAAAGAATGCAGGAATTCTGCTTAGCAACAAATTTCCTGCATTTCTCATGTGTTTTACGCGCTATTCATAATTTTCCTGAGTTTCTGTATCATACAGATTCTCTTCTTCATTGGTATAATCTTCTTCCGTATCTTCATCACCGGTATTACTGGATGGTTCCACAATCAGATACTTGCTTGCCTCCGGCACAGACGCATTTCCAAAGCCTGTTTTGTCCGCAACAAACTCACTTCTGATAAACACGGTCTCCGAAGGAATATAATCTTTATCTCCGAAAAGGTATTCGTGGAGATATTTTACATTGGTAGCCAGGGTTGTTGGAATCAGACAGTCCAGACCCGTAACCGGTTCAGTTACCTCTTTACCCATGGCATAATCCAGAGGGAATCCTGTGCTTTCCTCAAGTTTATAGGAGAGAAGGCCTGAGCCAAGTTTGATTAGCTCGGACTTAGAAAAATTAGTCGCAACCATAGGAAAGACTTCGTCCAGGATTTTATTTAATGTTGCAAGGTTCGATTTCTTCGCTTTGTCTGCCATCAGATTCAGGATATAGCGCTGTCTCTGGGTTCTTCCCATATCCATAGATGCTGTCTGTCTGATTCTACAGTAAGAAGTGACTTGGAGTCCATTCAAATGATAATTCCCGATGATCTTACTCTGATCAGCCGGCATAGGCGGTTTCTCAATCGGTGTATATTCTGCCCCTTCTACCTGTTCCGACGTACCGATGCAATAATTGTTGGTATGCTCAATCTCTTCATAGCTCAGATCTACATCCAGCCCGCCAAGACAGTCTACAGCTTTTGACAATGCCGCAAAGTCGACGGTCACATAATTCTGAATATCCAAATCCAAGTTCGTGTTCAGCATAGAAACTGCCGAAACAGGGCCTCCCCGCAGATAAGCGGAATTACATTTGTTGTAAATTCCATTTCCATATTCGTCTTCTGCTACCCTAAGATACGTATCTCTGTACAGGGACACCATCTTAATTTCCTTGCTGTCATTATTGATGCTGGCAATAATAATGGTATCGCTGTTGTTCTCGTTTATTCCAAACAAAGCTACATTCGTATAGCCACTGAGCACCTCGCTGCCTGATACACTTTCATTTATTTCCACCTGCGCAGGTTCTCCTTCCTGCTGCTCAGCATCCATTTTGTTGAAATTCAGTCTATCCATCTTTTTGTTAATCTGTGTATAGACAAACAATCCCCCCACCAGAAGAATCAAAACTACAATCTCAAAGCCAAATAATATTTTTCTTCCTATGTGCCTGTTCTTTTTTTTCATCTTAGACATTTTTATTCCCCTTTATCCGCTTAATATGCGTTCTTGTTAATAAAGCCCCTAAAAATCGTCAGAAACAATATTTTCACATCAAGCCCTAAAGTCCAGTTCTCAATATAATATAAATCATACTCAATTCGTTTCTTAATGGAGGTATTTCCCCTGTATCCATTCACCTGTGCCCATCCGGTCATTCCGGGCCGCACCTGGTGCTTAATCATATATCTGGGAATTTCTTCCTTGAATTTTTCTACAAAGAATGGTCTCTCCGGCCTTGGCCCAACCAAACTCATCTCACCCTTCAAAACATTAAATAACTGCGGCAGTTCGTCAATACTTGTTTTTCTCATAAACTTACCAAAATTTGTTACTCTTGGATCATTTTTGACCGTCCATTTTGATTTTTCCTGCTCTGGTGCCTGTACATCCATGGAGCGGAACTTATACATCATGAACGTATGGTTATGAAGCCCTACCCTCTCCTGCTTGAAAATCAAAGGACCGGGAGAGGTAATTTTAATCATAATTGCAGAAAAAAGCATCACCGGTGAAAATAAAATAATGGCACACAATGCCCCTGCAATGTCCATGGTTCTCTTCATAGCTGCATAGAAAGTATTTGTCAGTGGTACATGCCGGATATTAATCACCGGAAGCCCCAGAATATCCTCTGTATAAGGCTTTGTTGGAATCACCCTGTTATAATCTGGAATAAATTTCGTATGAACACCGGATTTCTCACATAGGTTCACAATCTCTTCCAATCGGTAATACTCGCTAAGCCCCAGAGTAATTGCAATCTCATCCAGCCTGTTCTCCGGAAGAATCACCATCAGGTTTGCAATCCGGCCAATCACCTTGATTCCTCTGTATTCAGTTCCTGCCTCTATATGATCATCCAGAATTCCACGAATCTTATATCCCCACTGGGGATTATCCAGAATCCTGTCAATGTATTCCTCTGCTGCCCGGCTATACCCCACCAGTACAATATGCTTCAGATTATAGCCATTTCTTCTGATACTCCGCAGGAAATAACGGATCAGATTTCTGGCAATGGTCTCCAGCACCACGTTCAGCACAACAAAATAAAACAGCATCCAGCGGGAAAAGTCAATCATCTTGATCAGATACAAAACACCTAAAATCAGTGCAATTCCCACTGTATTTGCTTTTACTATATTCCAAAGTTCCAGACGTCTTCCCTGTACCCGTTTGGGCGTGTACAAGTTAAACATATGATATAATACCAGATATACAGCAACAATCGCCACCATAGCCAGCATATATACCTTAAATGGCAGCTTCCCGTCATCATTTTTCAATATCTGGAACTTGATTACCCATGCCATAACATAGGAGAATGCAATAACAAAAGCATCTATTAGCACCTGAAGCCTGTTAAAATGCTTTTGGTTTTCTTTTATCAAGGTCTTATCACCCTCTTATTTCATCTCATAATATTTTATCAATATAGCATAATCCAGAAAAAAGTGCAATATTTTGCATTTCTCTATTTCCGTAAAAATCTTATGAAATTTTTATAAAGTTCCCATTGAATTGCGATATATCTCCCCAGCTTTATTCCGGATACTTTTTTATCCTTATTTTCTCTGGATAATGAGATTCCGTTTTTCACTCCAGCAAGATATTCTCTACCGAAGCCTTTTCTTGCGAAAAACAGAGCCTTACAGCTAAATCCCAGAAACAGCAACGGGAAATTCCAGATAATCTGGAACAGCGGCATATTTTTATAAATCATGTAAATATTATTTCTGGAAGAATACCGTACTTTAAATAAATTATATCTGGAACCACTTGTCCCGCTTCCCACATGGTACACCCTGGCTTTTGGACAGAACCAGTTCTCATACCCCAGAAGCCTCGCCCGGTATCCGATATCCAGATCTTCCAGATAAGCGAAATGTGCTTCATCAAAAAGACCTGTCCTTTCTAAAAGTCTTTTATCATAAATTGCCGCACCTGCACAGGCAGAAAAAATCTTTTTCTCCCTGTTATATCTTGTCTCCAGCTTTCCCTTTCCATCAGCAAAAGCCCATCCAAGAGCACAATAATAATTCCCTGCATCATCTATTCTGTCCCTGTCCTGAAGCTTTAACATCTTAGCCTGGCAGGAAAAGATTCCGGGATGCTCTTTCATAAAGGATACCAGATTCTTTAAAAAATACTTTTCTGCTATGGTATCATTATTCAGCAAGACCACATAAGGGCTTTTGGATGCCTTGATTCCTGCATTGACTCCTCCGCAGAACCCTTTATTTTCTTGCAATGTAAGAACATGCACTTCCGGATAATGCTCCCTGACATAATCTGCACTGCCGTCTTCAGAACCATTGTCTACCAGAATCACTTCAAAATCCCGGTACACCTGTCTTTTCATGGCATCCAGACAGTTTTTCAAATACTGTTTTCCATTAAAATTCGGAATAATTACAGAAACTTCACACATGGTACTTAATACCTTTCAGTCTTTTGGTCTCAAAGAGTAATTCCATTTTACCAGAGACAGATTCTTGTTGTAATAAGGGTCACCCGTTTTCAGAAGCGTTTCCCACCTGCACCGCATAAATTCGATTTCTGACTGAAATCTTCTTACTTTTTCTTTGCTGTCCTCTGTTCCTCTGCTCTTTGATTCATAATGATACAATTCTACATAAGGGTCATATACAACCAGATATCCCCGTTCTCTCACCCTAAGGCAAAAGTCCACATCATTAAAGGCCACGGTCAAGGCTTCCTCAAACCCATGAACTTCTTCAAACACTTGCCGTTTCACCATCATACAAGCTGCAGTCACTGCACTTAAATCCTGGATAATGGATGCTTTGTGCATATAGCCGGAACGTTCTCTCTCCATATCTACGAACATGTGCCCTGCAATACCACCGATACCAATCACCGTGCCCGCATGCTGAATGGTATTGTTTCCATAATAAAGCTTTGCACCTACGATTGCTGTATCTTTTCTCTGGCAAAATCCCAGCATTTCTTCAATCCAGTCCGGGGTAATCACCTCTGTGTCATTGTTCAGGAACAGGAGATATTCCCCTTTTGCTTTCGAAGCCGCATAGTTATTGATTGCAGAATAATTAAAGGGATGTTTCCACCTTAAAAGGCGTACTTTCGGATTTTTAGAAAGTTCTTTGTAATAAGAATAAATCTCACTGCCTGTACTATTATTTTCTACAATTAAAATCTCGATATTCTGATACGTGGATTTTTCCAGAATCGAGTGAACACATTTTTCCAGGTCATCTCTGGCATCTTTATTTGGAATAATGATGGAAACCAGGGGAGTTCCCTGAACCTGGTATTTCACTCTGTAAAATCCATAATCTTTTGTATGACTTACCTGTCCTTTCAGACCACATCTGTACAGATTTGCCTCAACTGCACGCTTACCTGCCTCAAAAGCATACAATTTACTCTCAGGATTGTCTGCGGTGGAAGACTGGTGAGTCCTCCAGTGATACAGGATTTCCGGTATATGATGAATCTTTCCAGCCTGTTCTGTACAGCGGAAAATAAAGTCATGATCCTGTGCCCCATCAAAGGCACTGGAAAAGCCGCCCACCTTCTCAATCAGACTTCTTCTTGCCACAAAAAAGTGACAGATATAATTGTTGGAGCGGAGCAAATCCGGGCTGAAATCCGGTTTAAAATGTGGCTGGAAATGTTCCAGTCCATCTCCTCTTACTTTATCTTCATCTGTGTATAACACATCAATATCCGGCTCATGCTCCAGTGCAGATGCAATTTCATACAGGGCATTGGGAGCAAGCAAGTCGTCATGATCCAGAAGTCCTACAAATTCACCGCTGGCCATGGCAATGGCTTCGTTGGTGTTTCCTGCAATCCCCTGGTTTTTCTCTAACTTTTTCCACAAAATTCTGGAATCCCTGGAAGCATATTCTTTCAGTACATACTCCATGGAAGCGTTTTCCGGGCTTGCATCTGCGATGCAAAGCTCCCAGTTGTCATAGGTCTGCTCCAAAAGAGAATCTATCATCTGGCGGAGGAAAACCTCCGGTGTCTGATAAGCCGGCACTACCACGCTGATTTTAGGAGCATACTTCCATTTTCTTTTTTTCTGTTTTTCCAATTCTTCCACGGATGGAACATATGCATCATACCAGGGTCCGTAAGGAACCTCTTCCGGCTCAAAACGTTCATGGAGCCTGACCCAGAATTCCTTGATTCCGTAATGCTTCAGATATCGTAATCCTTTTTGTATGGTATAAGGGGATAAGCGGGTCAAAACCCTGCCCCATTCTATCTTTCCTGTTGGCATCTTACACACCTGCCTTCATTCTTCTTTTTTCTTCTCGAGTTATTTTACCATATTTTTGGTTTAAAGAAAACCTTTAATGTGTTATACTGGAGCTATCTGCATGAAAGGAGATAAACCATTGAAGCAAAAACATGTAAGTTCAAAACTATTGTGCCCCCTGCTGGCACTTTTATTAATTTTTCAGATGGCTGTTCCTGTGGCTGCCAAGGACTTCCCAAAAAGCTGGCCCACACCGCCTGAAATTGCCAGTGAAACCGGCATTTTAATGGAAGCATCCACCGGTCAGATTCTTTTCGACAAAGGGATGGATGAAATCCGTTATCCTGCCAGCACTACAAAAGTAATGACTGCCCTGCTGATTCTGGAAAATATCAAAGACTTAAATGAAATCATTACCTTTACAGATGTGATCATCCCGGATTTGGAACCCGGAAATTCTACCATAGATGCCAAAGTAGGCGAACAGCTTACTGTAGAACAGTGTCTCTATGCCATTATGCTAGCTTCTGCTAACGAAGTCTGTACCCAGATGGCTGTCCGGGTTGCTGGCACCGTGAGCAATTTCACTGCTATGATGAATAAGAGAGCTGCTGAACTCGGCTGTGAGAATACACACTTCGTCAATGCCAATGGTCTCCCGGATCCAAATCACTACACCACTGCCCATGACCTGGCAAGAATTCTTGCAGCGGCTGTGGCAAACGAAGATTTCTGCAAAATCTCCGGTGCTGCCAAATACACCATTCCTGCCACAAATAAAACAGCGTCTCCAAGAAATATGACGAATACCAATGCTCTTATTGCAGAAGGTGATTCTCATTACGAAGGTGTCCTTGCTGGAAAAACAGGACATACCGAAGCTGCCAGAAATACCCTGGTCACTGCTGCACGACGTGATAACATGACACTGATCTGTGTTGTGCTGCGTTCTGAAGGAAAAGAGCGTTTTATAGATACTACAGCGTTGTTTGACTATGGATTTGACCAGTTCCACATGGATCCCGTGTACTGGATGGATGAAGAAACCCCTGCCGGATATGCGGTACTGCCAAATAATGTCACCCCAGGCTGCATGGCTATTACAGAAGAAGATTCTGCTGATATGCGTACCAGAACCTATTCTTATCAGGGAGCCGAAATCCTGAAGGTTCATGCCGCCCTGCCTATGGAAGTGAAAACACGTACTACCTCTGATATGTCCATGTTCAAAACAGGAATGTCTGAAATCCAGATGGGGGCTTCTTTTGTATTTCCTGTTATGATGGTGCTGCTGGCTGTGCTGGTAATTGTGCTGACCGCTGTAATCGTTAAGGCGGTGCTGAATTCTAAGAGACCAAAGAAGAAACGTAAAAACCGAGTATAAATTTAACTATTAAAAAGGCTGCTGCCTCAAATATTTGCCGGTAATTTTCAAACGTTCCCGGTAATACTTTGGGCAGCAGCTTTTTTATTCTCTTAATGTACAGTCACTTCTGCGAAGTGTAAGATTTGGATTATAGTAAGGGTCTCCTGCTTCCAGAATGTCTTTCCACCGTGTCTTAAACAACTTAATTTCTTCTTTAAAACGCTTTTTGTTTTTCTGACTGGTCTCATATCCTCTGGTGAGAGATTCATGATGATACAGCTCTGCATAAGCCTGGAATACAACCAGTTTTCCAGTTTCTCTCACTCTCAGACAGAAATCAATATCATTGAAAGCAACCTGAAATGCCTCATCCATTCCTCCTACTTTCTGATACAACTCTTTTTTCACCATCATACAGGCCGCAGTCACTGCACTCAGATCCTGAGTAGTCTGAGATCGTCCAGCATAGACAAATTGATCTCCCGGGAAATTGTAGAACAGATGTCCGGCTGTACCAGATGGCCCCATGCCAAGAATAACCCCGGCATGCTGAATTTTCTCATTTGGAAATAAAAGTTTTGCACCTACAATGCCTACATCTTCTCGCTGGCAATAACTGAGCATTTCTTCCATCCAGTTTTCTGTCTTTACTTCAATATCATTATTCAAGAGCAACAGATATTCTCCTCTGGCATGCTCAGCCCCAAAATTGTTAATGGCTGAATAATTAAATTCCTTTTCCCATGTAAGAACCCTGACATTTTCATGGGCTGCTTCTAATTCTTTATAGTATGCAAAAATTTCTTTTCCTGTACTGTTATTTTCAATAATCAGAATTTCAAAATTCTGATAGCTTGTTTTTTCAAACAAAGAATCCACGCATGTCTTCAGTTCTTTTTTATGATCTTTATTTGGAATAATAATCGTAACCAGGGGTTCTCCCTCCACAAACAATTTTGTCCGGTATCTTCCCCATTGCTCTGTCATAGACACTTCTGCCTTCATTCCAATTCTGTCATAATGAGCCTGTACAGCATTTCTTCCTGCTTCATATGCGTACATCTTGCTTTCTGGATTCCCTGCGGTAGATGCAGGATGATTCCGCCAGTGATATAAAATCTTTGCCACATGTCTGATATTTTCCGCTTTTTCACAGCAGCGGAGAATAAAATCAAAATCCTGGGCACCATCAAATTCCTTGCGAAGCATTCCTACCTGCTCCAGAATTTCCCGTTTCACCACAAAAATATGGCAAATATAGTTATTACATCGCAACATATCCAGATTGAAATCTGGTTTGAAATGAGGATCAAAATACCGTTTTCCATCCATGGTCACTTTATCCTCGTCTGTATATAACACATCCGTTCCAGGATGTTCATTCATTTCTTTTACAATCTCGAACAATGCATTTGGTGCAAGGGTATCATCATGGTCAGAGAACATAATAAATTCCCCTGTTGCCATTTTGATTGCTTCATTGGTGTTTTCGGAAATTCCTGCATTATTTTCCAAAAGTTTATACTGGATTCTTTTATCCGTTCCATAGTTCTCACGGATATAATCCCCTGTCCTGGAATTATCACTGCCATCTGCAAGACAAAGCTGGAAGTTCTGGTAGGTCTGTGACTGGACAGAATCCATCAGTTCTTTTAAGTAAGGTACCGGTGTATTATACAATGGAATCACGATACTGATAAGCGGTGCATAAGCAAAGGTAGTTTTCCTCTGCTGCTCCAGTTCGCTTTCCAAAGCCATATGCTCCGGATACCACTTTGTATAAGGATAGGGGCGGTTTTTATAATCTTCAGCCTTTTTGACCAGCTTCTTTGCAAATCCTGCCGCACCATGCAGCTTTAAATAACGCATTCCTTTTCTGTAATAAACGCCGATCTTTTCTCCTGCCATTTTTCTTTTTTGCAGGCTCACATAACGGATGGTGCGATGTCCACCAGCTGCAAAAACAACACGGAATCCTTTTTCTTCCTCTATGGGGATATCCAGGAAAAATCCCCTCTCTTTGCCAACATCGAGTTCCTGGTACTGCTGCTGTACATCCGGACGGTTTACTCTCTCCAGAGAACATTTCACTTTTTCTTTGTTTTCATTTTCCACGTAGATGTCCAGTGGCGTCTGATATACAGCCCAGCCACTTACCATACATCTTCGTGCTTCCATATCAACATCAATATAATCAATAAAATATTGCGGCATGTTCTGTTTTCTGGATATCTGACTCATTTTTTCTGAAAACCAAAGCATCCTCCTGCCGTTTTTTACCGCATAAATGTATAGTTTTTTATATTGTCCTGCATCTTTCGGTATTGGAATGCTAATTTCCATCTGCCCGTCTTTATAAGAATCCATAATTTCCAAAACAGGTTCCTTATCCAGAAAAACTTCCGGTACATACTCTGCTGCCCAGGTTCCCTGCACCAGATATTGACTGCTATCTTTTAAGCTAAACCTCTCTTTTTCTACTTCCATAATTTCGTGTTTCATGCCATTCTCCTTCAAACCATATTTACCATTTTAGGGAACAATCGCTATGTTCCAAGGTCAGGTTGGGATTGTAATACGGGTCGCCCTCTTCCAGCAATTCTTTCCAACGGTTCCGGAATAGTTCCGCTTCCCTTTGGAAACGTTCCTGTTTCTCCCTGGTATTCTCCATTCCTCTGGATTTTGACTCATAATGATACAATTCTGCAAACGCATGGAACACAACCAGTTTCCCAAGCTGTCTCACCCGCAGGCAATAATCTACATCATTGTATGCAACCTTGAATTTCTCATCAAATCCGTTGATTTCCTCATGTACCGATTTTTTCACCATCATACATGCTGCGGTCACTGCACTCATATCCTGAGTGGAATTAGAACGCCCGCCATAGGTCAGTATCTTTCTGTCAACACCATATAATACATGCCCGGCTGTATGGTCTGCACCCATGCCAAGAATAATTCCTGCATGCTGGATCGTGTCATTTGGATAATAGAGTTTTGCACCTACGATTCCAACATCGTCTCTCTGGCAATATCCAAGCATCTCCTCCATCCAGTCTGGCGTGATTACTTCAACATCATTATTTAAAAACAGCAGGTATTCACCTTTGGCATATGGAACAGCATAATTATTAATTGCAGCGTAATTAAATTCTTTCTTCCAGTATAAAACCTGAAGATTTTTTCTGGCCTGCTGAATCTGTGCATAATAAGCAAAGGTTTCTTGATCCTCACTGTTATTTTCTACTACCAGCACCTCAAAATTCTGATATGTGCTCTTCTCATAGACAGACTTCAGACATCTGTCTAAATCATCAATGTGGTCTTTATTCGGTATAATGATAGAAACCAGTGGTTCTCCCTGTACTTTTAACTTAGACCGGTAGCGGCCCCAGAATGGGGTCATGGTCACTTCTGCCTCAATATTCATACGCTCATAATGAGCCTCCAGAGCTTTCCGCCCATTTTCATATGCGTACATCTTGCTTGCCGGATTTCCTGCTGTAGAGTTCGGATGAGACCGCCAGTGATATAAAACCTTTGGAATATGGTAAATACTCTTTGCTTTTTCACAGCACCTGAGAATGAAATCATAATCCTGTGCACCATCAAATTCCTTCCGGAATTCTCCGATTTCGTCGACGATTTTTTTCGAAACAACAAAGATGTGGCAAATATAATTATTACATCTGAACATTTCCCAGTTAAAATCCGGTTTGAAATGAGGATCAAAGTATTCTTTTCCATCCATGCTTACCTTATCTTCATCTGTATAGATAATATCCGGCTTTTTCCCGCTGTTAATGGCTTTTACAATCTCATAAAGCGCATTCTTCTCCAGCACATCATCGTGGTCACTGAGCATAATAAACTCACCACGTGCCATTTGTAATGCCGCATTGGTATTTTCTGAGATTCCACCATTCTTTTTCAACTTTTGATAAGTAATTCTCGTTTCTTTTTTGTACTTCTTCTCTAAAAAGTCCTTCACCTGATCATTGGGGCTTCCGTCTGCCAGACATAACTGCCAGTTTGTATAAGTTTGTCCGGTAATGGAATCCAGCAATTCTTGCAGGTAATTTAACGGTGTATTGTATAAAGGAATCACAATACTGATCAGCGGTTCGTATGAAAACTGCTCTTTTGCTTCCCTTTTTAGCTCCGCTTTTGTCACCTTATGCTGTTTTGCCCAGTATCCGTATCCCTGGCCAAAAGGGTCGATACTTTTATCCAATTCCTTGCGGAATTCATGGATTCCGTGGTTTGCAATATACCGGATGTTTCCCTTGATTCTCTTGGGACCAAGCTGCTGATAATACCTGCCGAACCTGCTGTTTTCAAACTGCATTTTTCTGGCAGTCAGCGTATATTTTGCTTTTGCATCTTTTTTCTGAAATAAAAGAGTGATGTTTCCTTTTGCCAGATATTTTTTCGGGATTTCAACAGTGAAACCACATTCCACCGTTTCGTCAATTGATAACACACAGTTTACATCAGGTCTTTCTTCCTGCTTAACCGTACATGTAATCTCTTTTCCCTCATTATCCCAGACACTGATATGGCATGGCAGCCCCTTATACAAAGACCAGCCACGCACAAGAATTTTATCTTCATTAAAAACTGCACTGTCTACATTATATTTCAACAGATTCTTTGCATACATTTTTCGGATCTTTTCAAATTTAATTTTAAAAACCTGAATAGTCTGTTCGGAATCTGTAAAGGAAATTTCCAGTTCTTCAAAGGAATTCCACAGCTTGGAAATGTCCTTAATATAGATAATAAATCCTAACTTTTCAGAATCGTCTTCCAGTTTTAAGGCTTTCTGCACATCAGGCCTGTGTACATGAACAATTTTATACGGAAGGTCATGCTTATTATCTGCCTGCACGATTGCCTGAATCTCTCTTCCCTTTTTGCTATAAATCCATCCGCGGACTTCAAATCTGTCTTTTCCTGAATGATTGACTTCTGCCTTATCAATGCAGCATTTCATAGTCCTCATCTTCGTTCTCCTTTTGAATCATTTTATTTGAAAATCTTGTACAAAAATCCCATAAATATGATTACATAGAATGAAAATACAAGAAAAACAAAAAATGTCTCAAAATCAAATCTATGGGTCACTGTCTTCATGATTAAAGTTCCGTTTTCGACTTCTTCCCCTGCTACACGCAAAGCGGTATCTTCTTCTTTTGTCTTTTCATATGCAAACCCCACACCCGTAGCTGTCCCTATAGGAACATTACTATATACAGATAATTCAAATGGTGTATCTTTACAATTATTTACTGTTTCAAAAGGTAATTCAAAAAACTTGCTGTTCTTTACATTTTTCCCCTCTGTCTGCCCAGCAGCTACGGTTTCTCCTGTAGAAAGGTTTTTCAGTGTATATTCCAATATGACCTCATACGCAGATTCTGTTACTGTACTTTTGATCCGGATACCATCCAGATGTTCTTCTGCACACACGAATTCCTGCTGTACCCCCAGATCAGTCACAATCCCTGTATTTCCATATTCAGATGCATCCACATCCTTATCATAAATATTATGAACCTTTGCAATATGAGCATAAAAGAAAGCTACTATTATCAGTATTCCTATGCCGGCTATATTTTTCACTATTTTTTTCATCATCTATTCACCTTTAAGATTGTCTGTAAATTTCTCCCACTTCCATGGCATCGCCCATCATTTTTACTTTTCCTTTTTCCAGCCATACAACTTTGGAGCACAGGCTCTGTACCTGGTCTATACTATGGGACACAAATAAAATCGTTGTTCCCATTTCTTTCATTTTCCGTATCCTTGCTTCACACTTGGTCTGGAAACGAAAATCCCCCACAGACAAAACCTCATCTACGATCAAAATGTCCGGCTGCCCAATGGTAGCAATGGCAAATGCCAGCCTGGAAATCATTCCTGAAGAAAAATTTTTAACCGGGGTATTCATAAAATCTCTCAGTTCTGAAAACTCTACAATATCCTCATAATATTTACTCATTTCTTCCCTTGAATATCCCAGTATTGCCCCATTCAGATAAATGTTCTCACCTGCTGTCAAGTCATAGTCAAAACCTGCACCAAGCTCTATCAAAGGGGCAACATTTCCTCTTACCGTGACATTTCCCCTGGTAGGTTTCAAAACACCTGCTATAATCTTCAGCATGGTACTTTTTCCACTTCCGTTTAGTCCTATAAGTCCGAGAGATTCCCCTTTTTCAAGAGAAAAAGAAACATCCGTCAAAGCCCAAAATTCATTATAGGAAATTTGTTTTTTTAATGTTTTAATAAAATATTCTTTAAAACTGTCATACTTCTCTGATGCCAGATTAAATTTCATAGACACCTGATTCACTTCCACAATAGGATTATTCTGCATGTGTGTGTTCTCCCTATAAATTCAAAATAAAATCATCCTGTTTTTTATAAAATACAACCAGTCCCAAAATTAATGCAAGCACCGCTTCTGCACCTCCGATAACTAGATTCAATGCTCCCGGAAGGCTATTATTCAGCATAGTATCCCTGAACATCATCAGGTAATTCGTAATCGGATTTGCCATTACCACGTATTTCATCCACTGAGGCAGAATAGACATAGGGTAAATAACCGGTGTCAGATACATCAGTGCTGTAATAAATACAGAATAAAAATGCATAATATCCCTGAATTTTACAACCACTGCTGCCAGAAACAAAGATACCCCAAGTGAAAACAGAACCAGTAAAATCAGTGGAATAAACGACAGCAGGGCTGTCCAGTGAAGTTCTGCCCTTGTGGCTACCATTACAAACAGCAATGCAGTAAAGGCTGCCATAAGATTAATGAAGCTGGAAACCACTCTGGACACTACAAACAAATACTTGGGTACATAAACCTTCTTAATCAAGGGTGCATTAAAAATAATCGCTCCCATGGCATTGTTAGTGGAATCGGAATAAAAATTAAAAATCACCTGTCCGCTTAACAGATAAAGAGGAAAATTCTCAATATCAAACTTAAACAGATTGGAAAACACAATGGATAAAACAATCATCATAAGTAAGGGATTCAGCAAAGTCCATAAAACTCCCATGATGGATTTTCTATATTTTATTTTGATATCCCTTGACACCAATTCATTGAGAAGTGGCCTGAACCGTTTAAAATTTTCTATATATGTTGACAAAGTACACCTCCATAGTCTGTCTGGATTTCTGTATTTTAATTAGTTTACACCATTTAATGTAAGAAATCAAATCATTTCCAACAGCCTCTCTGTCACAAATACCACGGTACAGGAAAACAGTGCCACTGTCACCAGGCTTTTTTTCCTGAGTGCCAGAAGTATTGCTGCAAGAAATCCTGCCATTGCAGAAATCACAGATTCTGTTGCATACAAAATAGCCGGAAAGGTCATGGCTGTAAGGCAGGCATATGGAATATAATACAAAAACGATTTGAGATACACATTTGTAATTTTCTTCTGAATCAAAGTCAAAGGCAGCATACGAATCAAATAAGTAACACCCGCCATCACAAAAATATATGCATAGATCATACCTCGTCCTCCTTAACAGGAAATAATACTGCACCAATTGCCGCAGCCACCACGGTACAGATAATGATCATAAAACCTGATGATATCTGCTTCAATACTGGGAGATAATAAAAAGCAGCACTTAAAATTAAGGCAATCAATACAACCGTACGGACTTCTCTATGCTCTGTACAGGGAGGCACAACAATGGCAATAAACATACCATATAGAGCAACTCCCAGAGCACTGATTACTGAGGCCGGAAGTATAGTGCTGGCAACCGCCCCTGCCAGGGTTCCTCCTACCCACCCTACAACGGGAAGGAAAATCAGCCCATACATATACTTTGCCCCCACTGTACCTGGTTTTGAACTGGCAACTGCAAAAATTTCATCTGTATTTCCATAGGCAATCAAAAGTCTGCTTCCTGTTTTTACTGAAGTATCCAATTTTTGGGATAGCGATATGGACATCAGCGCATAGCGGATGTTAATTACCAGCTGAGTCAATGCCATCTCTACTAAAGAAGCACCGGAAATAATCACTGTAAGTCCTGCAAACTGTCCTGCAGAAGTAAGATTCATCAAGGATATCAGCACCGCATGAAAAGGTGATATCCCACTTTTCACTGCCAGCATACCAAATGTAAAACTTACTGAAAAATATCCCACCGCAATAGGGATACCATCTTTCATTCCCTTCTCTACTTTATTATGTATCATAAATCTATTTTCTCCTCTGTTTTTTTCATAGAAAAAGAGACTATCGCCGGAAAACAATAGTCCCTTTGTTCTTATTCTCCCAATCCGCTTTCAATAGCGTCTGTCAATGTCTTTAGAGCAAGAACCTCATCTTCTCCTTCACATATTAATTCAATTTCATCCCCACATTTTACACAGGCTCCCAGAACACTAAGAACGCTCTTTGCGTTTGCTGTTCCCCCCGCAAACCGGAACGTAATCAGGGATTTGAACTTCATGGCTTCTTTACACAAATTCCCGGCTGGTCTTAGATGAAGTCCTGTGGGATTATTCACTGTTACTTTCTGACTGATCATTTCTTCACTCCCCATCCATTATCATTGATATGTCCGTCATTCTGCTTTTGCTACTAATTTCACCTTAACTGCTATCTCATCTACCAGCTCATAACCGCCTGGCAGGGTAACCGTAACCGGCACCGTATATTCTCCCTCTTTGTAGTCTTTCAGATCTATTTTCATCTGTACTGTTTCAGGCTTCAGATTTTTTAAATCTTCATCCTTTCCTTTTAGCCGTACGGTGATTTTTTCCTGCCCAAATACAAGATCCATGTCTTCAGGAATATTTTCTGTCTGAATCTGTGTTGCTGACAATTCAAAATCCTGGCTGTTATACGGAAGAATCTTCACTGTAACAATTACAGAACTATTCAGGTCTCTTGCAAGTTTTGTATTTTCGGGAAGCAGTTCCGTAAGATCGATATTCACTTCGAAATCAGATGATTTTCCACTCACATCAATCATACTGCCTGGAATCTCCAGGGTATTTCCGGCTTCTGCCAGTTTCTGCAATGCCTCATCCGTACCTGCGATGCTGATGGTATCCGGTACAAGTTTAATCTCTGATACCTGATATCCATACTTAGGACTGCCACTGATATCCGCCTTCACAGATATTTTATTCTGTGCCTTCCAAAATTCTGCTGTAACCTTTATTTTATTATTCTTAATTTCTTTCAAATCCAGATAAGATAATTGTTTCTCTGAAAGTTCGTCCTGGTTTTTATCATAAATCTTCAGTTCCGAATCCAGTTCTATTTTTGTCTCTTTCCGATCTGATACATCGACCAAGGCAACCACACGGTCTATTTTATTAACAATAGATTCCGGTCCCGATATGGTGACTTTTTCCGGATTTGCTTTCAAAACACCCACTTCATAATTCTTATCCGGAATGGTATCTCCTGTATTTACTGCAATAATCTTCTCCACACTGGTCTGTTCCTCTATATCCACTTGGATATTTCCCGGTGTTACAGAAATATCACTGTCTAATAATCCTTCACAACTCACTTTCACAGGAACCATACGCGGTGTTGTTTCCATGGAAATAATCTGGGTCATATCTGCAATGGCTGTAAAATCTTCTCTTTTCAGTTCTTTTACTACAGATTCACGGCCTTTCACTTTCACATTCACCGTATCCTGTCCTTCGATTAATAAAGGAACCTCCAGGTTACTTGCCAGATACGACTCATTCACAATGGTGACCGGTATCCTGGTAATCACCTTTACCAGCATGGGGTCCTGTACATTTTTCACGACGACCCAAATCAGAATAGCAATCAGCAAAGAAAGAATTTTCAGGGTAGATTTATTCATTAGACTTTTCTTCATTCTTCACCAACCCCTTCCATAATTTCCGTTTTGCCTTCTGTTTTTCCGGTTTTGTTTTATTCTGTTCTTCTTCTAATATTTTCTTTAGTTCTTCCCTAGTTACACCAACCTGAAGCTTTCCATGATTGGCAACGGAAACCTTTCCCGTCTCTTCTGAAACGATAATTGTAAGAGAATCACTGACTTCACTGATACCTACTCCGGCTCTGTGTCTTGTTCCCAGATTTTTATTCAGGCTAAGATTATCTGACAATGGCAGATAACAGGTAGCAGCAACGACACGGTCTCCTCTGATGATAACTGCACCATCATGTAGCGGTGTATTGTGCTCGAAAATATTAATCAAAAGCTGGCTGCTCACAAGGGAGTCCAGATAAATCCCTGTTCTGGCATATTCATTGAGAATGGTTTCTTCCTCAATAACAATCAGGGCTCCTGTTTTTACTGCTCCCATCTCAAAACTGGCTCTGACAATTTCATTCGCTGTCCTGTCACTGAATCTGCCCTCATCTTCCTTCTTTCCATTATCAAAAGGGATTAGAGTACTTACGATTTTCTTATGTCCCAGTTCTTCCAGTGCCTTCCTAAGCTCCGGCTGAAAAATAACAAGTACTGCGGTGATTGCATAACCGCCTGCAGTATATACCAGCCATAGAATGGTGTTCATCTGTAAAAGATATGCTAAAAAGATGAACACAAACACAATCAAAATTCCCTTCAGCAGAGAATATGCTCTTGTGTTCCTAATCCAAAGCATGAACTGATAGACAAAGAAAGCGATAAGCAGAATTTCCACGATATCATTCCACTGAATACTTGTCAGCGACGCTACCGCACTGAAATAATTTTCTGCAAAATCAAAAATTTTGCCCATAGCTCCATCTCCCCTTCCCTTTTCTCTACTACATTACAACCTGATACTCAAATCTTATCTTTAGATTTACAAGTCTTTCAAGGATTCTTCTAACTGCTTTTCAAAATCGAAATTTTCCTCGTGGACTCTTTCAACAGGACTTACTTCTTCCTGCTCTGTTTCTTCCTTCTTATCATAATCAGAAGAAATAGTCTTAATACTCTTTTCTTTTTTTGCAACAAAAGATTTCGGAACAGCCTTCACATAATATACATATTCATCATCTTCAAACTGGGTATGTTCGCTTCTGGAATAATCTACGCCCAGAACTGCAAATTCTGTGATAAGCCCAAGCACAACTGCCAGAACTGCTGATATCACAATGCTTACGATATTAATATTGATATCAAAAAACATTCCGCCTAAAACCATGATGATAATATAACAGACAGCACCTGTCGCATTTGCAATTCTCCAGGAGTAGTCGAAAGAACATCTGGAAATCATATAAACAACCATAACAACCACAACAAAAGTCAGGATTGTCAGCCACATTTCCTGATTCTTCATAATTCCATCCAGAAGAATCTGAAGTTTCTGGACAAGTTGTGTTTCTTTTCCCTGAAGGACTGTACTCTTTTCTTTCATTACCTTCATAAAATAATACAGCAGTACACCACATCCTGCAGGTACGGAACAAGACGGTGTCCGCAAAAGCCCGCTTATAACAGGAACCGCTGTTGGAACCCTGAGTGAAAATGCTACCGGTGTAAACACCAGAACTGCATTATCTTTTGACGTAAACCGCAGGAAAAGAATCATCATAAGCAGCAAAAATACCATGGCAAATCCTGCCACCTCGATTCCAACTGCATAACAATGAGCCACAATCATAAAACATCCAATCACTGCCATAGCATTTATTGGCATCACTGCACAGATAAGAGATAATATCAATACCACAAAGATATTATTCATCTTTTCCATCATTCCCATACTGCTGTTAATTCCCTGAAACAGCACAAATGCTAAAAGGAATTTTGAAACCGACAGCAACATCACATCATGTTCACTGTAAAATGATTTGATTTTTTGTTTTAACTCCAATAATGCTGTCATGATGTTTCCTTCCTTCCTGTAATTCTTCCATTTCTTTTTTCTTCTCTGTCATAAAATTTTTTCATCTGGGTCAGTCCTTTATAATATCCCTGAATTCCGGCCTGTGCCCTGGAATATTTAACGGAACTATAAATATAAGTAAGAATACTGTAAGCCACTAACATAATAACATAGATTCCGATAATTTTTACAGCAAATAAAGCAAGATTCATTTTATGGATATTTGCCATCAAATATTCGCTCTTATATCCCAGATAAATCATTAAAAGAATTCCATAGCCAATGGTAGTCAGAAAAAAATTTTTTATCAGTGCAAGACCAATATAATCGCTTCTGTAATAATTGCTCACAGCAAGATCTTCTTTTCCAACTCCTGATTCATATACGGCTAATTTATGCATTTTTTTAATTTTTTGATTGTTTAGCATAAAATACCTCTTTTCTCTTTTTCCTTGTAAAAATTCTATATTCTTCCTTTGTATATACATATTGCATTATAGCATACCCTCTTGAACTGAATCAAGACTTTTCAGGTATCTGCCCCAATCCCTATGGTAAGAAACCAGACTTTTTCTGCACCTGCTTTTTTCAGTATCTTTGCCGCCTCATCTATGGTTGCTCCTGTAGTATAGATATCATCCACCAGAAGAATCCTTTTCCACGGCAAATCCCCCCTGGTCTCAAAAGCATGTTCCAGATTTTTCTTTCTTTCTCTGTTACTTAAATCTTTCTGCGGTTTCGTATAAATTTTTCTTTTCAGTACAGTGGTATCTGTTTTGATACCAAGTTCTTTTCCAAGTGCTGATGCAATCAGCTCTGCCTGGTTATATCCACGTTTCGCCAGCTTCTTTTTATGAAGCGGTATTGGAATAATCACTTGCGGATTCCATATTTCTATTTGTTTTCTGGAATATTGTGCTGCGAATTGCCCATAGAAAATACCGTATTCCTGACGGTTTCCATATTTCAGACGAAATAAAGATTCTTTTAGAACTGAACCATAAGTAAAGATTCCGATACCCTGATCAAAATGATGTGGTTTTTGACAGTCCGTACAGTATTCTTGTTCCCTGCTTTCCAGCGGTTTCGAACATTTATAACATCTCGGTCCTGTAATTGGTTTTAATTTTTCCTTACAGGATGTACAGATTTTCTGTCCTCTTGGCACTGCAATGTCATGACAGACAGGGCAGTGCCTGGGATATAATATTTCAATCCATGCTTTAAATAACTTCAATAAGTCTCCTTTATGCGCAAATCAAGCGTCGTGTACCTGCTCTGCTCCATGCGGTTGTTTTCCATTTCCTCAAAAGTCTTTTCATCCCCCACTAAGGTAACACATCTACGTGCCCTTGTTACTGCTGTGTACAACAGATTTCTGTTCATCAGCATTTTCGGACCTCCAAGAAGAGGAATAATAACCGCTGGGTATTCACTTCCCTGAGCCTTGTGGATGGTGATTGCATAAGCCAGTTCCAGCTCGTCTAATTGTTTGAAGGAATATTCCACAAATCTTCTCTCATCAAACTCTACCGTAACCGTTTCCGCAAAGGTGTTGATTTCCCGTAGAATTCCCGTGTCTCCATTGAAAACACCTACACCTTTCTCCACCGGTATTCCATACAAGCCTCTGACTTCCCATTCAATCTGATAATTATTTTTAATCTGCATGACTTTATCGCCTTCACGGAAAAGCCCGTTTCCATGCTCTTTTTCTTTCTTTTCCTTTTCAGGAGGATTCAGATACTGCTGCAGAATCCCATTGAGACGCTCCACTCCCAAAAGTCCTTTCCTCATTGGGGTAAGAACCTGGATATCATAGGGCTGTGCATCCACAAATTTGGGCAGTTTCTTCTGAATCAGAGTAATTACAACGCTGATGATCACATTGGCATCATAACGTTTTAAGAAAAAGAAGTCCATGCTTTTGTTATCTAACACTACTGGAATGCCCTGGTTGATCTTATGGGCATTTACTACAATATCACTCTGTGATGCCTGGCGGAAAATTTTTGTTAATTCTACTACCGGAAATTCTCCGGAACGGATAATATCCTTTAACACACTTCCCGGTCCTACACTTGGAAGCTGGTTCACGTCACCTACTAAAATCAGCCTGGTGCCTGTAACAACCGCAGAAAGCAGTGCATGCATGAGAAAAATATCTACCATGGACATTTCATCAATGATGATCACATCTGCCTCCAGAGGATTCTGGGCATTCCTTTCAAAGTGCACTCTTGCAGAAGATTCTTCCGGTATCCCGGTAAGTTCCAGAAGCCGGTGTATAGTCTTTGCCTCATAGCCCGTAGCCTCTGTCATCCTCTTAGCTGCCCTTCCTGTAGGTGCAGCCAGATAGATATCAAGACCTTCCATCTCAAAATAGCGGATAATGGCATTGATGGTTGTGGTTTTTCCTGTACCGGGGCCTCCGGTAATGACCATCAGGCCATTTCTGACGGCCTCTTTGATTGCTTCCTGCTGCTTTTCATCTAAATCTATCTTTTCTGCTCTTTGAATCTGTTTAATTTTTTCCTGCAAAACCCCTTCTTCGGCAGTATCTTTCACATTTAATTCATGGAGCATCTGTGCTGTATGCAGTTCTATCTGATAATACTGGCTTGCGTAGATTACCTGCTGCTTCCCTGTATGATCTGTTTCAATCTCTTTTATAACAATTTTTCTATCTATGGATAGATCCGTGAGATGCTTTTCCATATAATCTGCCTGCACTCCCAAAAGCTGCTGTGCCCGCTCTAAGAGCAGCTTCTTTGGCAGATACACATGACCTTCCCCTGTAGCAAGGAGTAATATGTATAAAAGCCCGCTTCTGATACGATAATCAGAGTCTGTATGTATGCCAATCCTGGAAGCAATCTCATCTGCCATCTTAAAGCCGATTCCATTGATATCTTCTGCCATTTTATAAGGATTTTCCTTTAAAATCCTGTACATATCCTGCTTATACTGCTGGTATATTTTCACACCAAGAGTCTGGGAAATCCCGTATTTCTGGAGAAACATCATGGCTTTTCTCATATCTGCTTTTTCTTCCACCTGCTCGGCAATCTCTCTGGCCTTACGCTCACTGATTCCCTTCACCTCTGCCAGACGTTCCGGTTCTTCTTCAATGATACGCAGGGTATCATCTCCAAATTTCCGGACAATTCTTGCCGCAAGGGCTGCACCGATTCCTTTGATTGCCCCGGATCCAAGATACCTCTCAATAGCAAAAGCATCCTGGGGAACCACAGTTTCATAGGAACATATAGAAAACTGCTGTCCATAAGAAGGATGCTCCGTGTACCGTCCTTTTCCGCAGATAGTCTCACCTTCACTCAGTGCCTGAAAAGTTCCGACACAAGTTAGTTCCTCCCCATCTACAATAAGGCTGGCAACGGTATATCCATTCTCCTGATTCCGGTATATAATATGGTCTACATATCCTTCTATTGTTTCTTCCACTTCTGTTCCTCTCTGTACTTCTTTTGTCTTACAGCTTTCCGTTCATCTTGCTCATTAATTCCATGTACTGGCCAGTACCGATTGCTACCGCAAGTGCCGGTTCTTCTGCCACAATGGTGTTAATCCCTGTTTCCGCCTCAATCAGTTCCTCCAGACCTCCTAGCAAGGCACCGCCTCCTGTGAGTACAATTCCTCTTTCTGCCACATCCGCTGCAAGTTCCGGCGGTGTTTTCTCCAGAATACTGTGTATGGTCTCCATAATCTGTGTGGAAGCATCTGTGAGGGCTTCTTTGATTTCCTCTGATGATAACGTAACACTTTTGGGAAGACCTGTTATGGTATCCCTGCCCTTTACTTCCATGGTCTTTGCCTGAGGAGCAGAATACACGGTTCCAATCTGGATTTTAATATCTTCCGCTGTACGCTCGCCAACCATAAGATTATGTTTTTTCCTGATATAGCGCATGATCGCTTCATCGAAATTATCACCTGCTACTTTTATAGAGGTGGATACCACGGTTCCACCAAGGGAAATAACAGCTACATCTGTAGTGCCTCCCCCGATGTCCACAATCATGTTTCCAAAGGGCCTGGTAATGTCAATTCCGGCACCAATGGCAGCTGCAATGGGCTCTTCAATAATAGAAACTTCCCTGGCTCCTGCCTGATATGTTGCCTCTTCCACTGCTTTCTTTTCCACCTCTGTGATTCCGCTTGGTGCACAGATACTGATCCTGGGTTTTCTGAATGCCCTTTTTCCAATAGCTTTAGAAATAAAATATTTCAGCATTTTCTCTGTAACTTCATAGTCAGAGATCACTCCCTGCCTCAGAGGGCGGACTGCCACAATGTTTCCAGGTGTCCTTCCTATCATCTGCCGTGCTTCTTCTCCCACAGCCCTGATCTTATTACTATCTTTATCGTATGCCACTACAGACGGTTCTTTTAAAACAATTCCTTTTCCTTTTGCATATACAAGGATACTGGCTGTTCCTAAATCAATTCCTATATCTGATGCTGCCATGAAAATACCCCTTTCCTGAACTTTACCGGCAACCATTCCTTTAGTTCCTATTCATTATATACAACTTCCTATCCATTGAAAAGGGGCAATCATCTCAAATATTTTGACACATATTGACCTGTATAGGATACAGGATTCGCTGCAATCTCCTCTGGAGTTCCCTTAGCAATCACAGTTCCTCCTTTATCGCCCCCTTCCGGACCAATATCTATGATATAATCCGCAGTTTTTATGACATCCAGATTATGCTCAATCACAACAACCGTATTTCCTCCTTCTGAAAGCCGCTGGAGAATCTCAATGAGCTTGTGTACATCCGCAAAATGAAGTCCTGTAGTCGGCTCATCTAAAATATAGATGGTTTTTCCGGTGCTCCGTTTGCTCAGTTCTGTTGCCAGCTTGATTCTCTGTGCCTCTCCTCCAGAAAGTTCCGTGGATGGCTGCCCCAGACGGATGTAAGACAGCCCCACATCATAGAGTGTCTGTATTTTTCTCTTAATAGAAGGAACATGGTCAAAAAATCCCAGTGCCTCTTCTACGGTCATATTCAGCACATCATAAATACTTTTTCCTTTGTATTTCACTTCCAGAGTTTCTCTGTTATAACGTTTTCCGTGACAGACCTCACAGGGAACATACACATCCGGCAAGAAATGCATTTCTATCTTCAGAATACCATCTCCGCTACACGCTTCGCACCGTCCGCCTTTGACATTGAAACTGAATCTGCCTTTTTTGTACCCTCTTGCCTTTGCATCTGCGGTGGCAGCAAATAAGTCGCGGATCTGGTCAAACACTCCTGTGTAAGTTGCCGGATTGGAACGCGGTGTTCGCCCAATCGGTGACTGGTCAATATTGATAACCTTATCTAACTGTTCTGTTCCTTCAATACATTTATGTTTTCCAGGAATAATTCTTGCATGATTCAGCTTTCTGGCAAGACTCTTATACAGAATTTCGTTGACCAGGGAACTTTTTCCCGAACCGGAAACCCCTGTTACACAAGTCATGATTCCCAGAGGGATTTTCACATCTATGTTTTTCAGATTATTTTCTGCTGCTTTTTTAATTGTAAGATAACCTGAAGGTTTTCTTCTTACAGAAGGCACCGGAATCTTGATTTTTCCGCTTAAATACTGGCCTGTGACAGAGTTTGGGTTCTCCATGATTTCCTCTGCGGTTCCGATTGCTACCAGCTCTCCGCCATGCTCTCCTGCTCCGGGTCCAATATCTACCACACAGTCTGCTGCCCTCATGGTATCTTCATCATGTTCTACCACAATCAGGGTGTTTCCAAGATCCCGTAGATGTTTCAGCGTAGCCAGAAGTTTATCATTATCTCTCTGATGAAGTCCAATACTTGGCTCGTCAAGAATATAAGCCACCCCTACCAGGCCGGAACCAATCTGGGTTGCCAGCCGGATTCGCTGTGCTTCTCCTCCAGAAAGTGTCCCTGTAGCTCTGGCAAGTGTAAGGTAATCCAGCCCTACGTTTACCAAAAATCCGACTCTGGCCTTAATTTCCTTCAAAACCTGTTCACCAATCATCTGCTGCGTCTTGGTAAGCTGCAGGTTCATCAGATATTCCTGAAGTGTGCTCACAGACATGGTAGTGACCTCATGGATATTCTTGTCTCCCACGGTTACTGCCAGTGCTTCTGGTTTCAGTCTCTGTCCCTTACATGTCGGACATGGAGTAATCCGCATGAAACTTTCGTATTCTTGCTTCATCGTGTCGGATCCTGTCTCACGGTAACGTCTCTCTACATTTTTAATGATCCCTTCAAAAGCCACATCATAAACGCCTTCTCCTCTTTGCCCCTTATAATGTACCTTGACTTCTTTTCCTCCTGTTCCGTAAATCAGCACATCCTGAATCTCCTGGGGATAAGCTTCAAACGGTGTGTCCAGATCAAATCCATATTCTTCTGCCAGTGCATCCAGAATCGCCCGGGTAAAACTGCCTTTGTCTGCACAGGACTGCCACCCCATGACAACAATTGCCCCTTGGGAAATACTGAGGCTTCTGTCCGGTATCATCAGGTCAATATCAAACTCCATACGGTATCCAAGGCCAAAGCAATCCGGGCAGGCTCCAAAAGGATTGTTGAAGGAAAAACTTCTTGGCTCTATCTCATCAATGCTGATTCCACAGTCCGGGCAGGCAAAACTCTGGCTGAAATTAATCTGGTTTCCATCCATGGTATCCACCACAAGACGTCCCTCTGCAAGATTCAGCACAGTCTCAATAGAGTCTGTCAGCCTTTTTTCAATTCCTTCCTTCACAATCAGACGGTCCACTACAATCTCAATATTATGCTTGATGTTTTTGTCCAGCTTTATTTCTTCACTGAGTTCATAAAGATTTCCGTCAATCTGCACCCGAACAAATCCACTTTTCCTTGCCTGCTCCAGAAGTTTTGCATGAGTTCCCTTGCGGCCTCTAACTACCGGGGCAAGAAGCTGTATCTTTGTCCTCTCCGGCAATGCCATAATATGATCCACCATCTGGTCCACCGTCTGTTTCTTGATTTCTCTTCCACATTTGGGACAATGGGGGATTCCGATTCTTGCATATAAAAGACGGAAATAATCATAAATTTCTGTCACAGTTCCCACTGTGGAACGGGGATTCCGGTTGGTGGACTTCTGGTCAATGGAAATGGCTGGAGAAAGCCCCTCGATACTCTCTACATCCGGCTTTTCCATCTGTCCGAGAAACTGTCTGGCATAAGAAGACAGTGACTCCATATATCTTCTCTGGCCTTCCGCATAGATGGTATCAAAGGCCAGTGAGCTTTTTCCTGAGCCACTGAGCCCTGTAAGGACTACTAGTTCATCTCTTGGTATATCTACATCTAAATTTTTCAGGTTATTTTCATTTGCCCCACGTATTTTAATAAACTGCCTAGCCTGCATTTTCACTGCCATAGTATTTCCTCTCTCTAAAACATAGGTATCTTTACATACCTTACTATAACATAACTCATCCTTTTTGCCAAACACATGTTTTGTTTTTTCATATTTTTCAAAATAACAGTCAAAAAAATACCATGGAAAACCTGTATGTAATACCTGCTTTCCATGGTGTCTTTTATGCTTGATTACTTTCTTTTTTGTTCAGTGAACAAATATACTGCATAATATCTCTTCTGGTAACAATCCCGATAAAATTCTTCTGGTCATCCACAACCGGAACAAAATTCTGCTGCATGGCTTTCTCCAGAAGATTCTCCATGTTGGAATCCACCCGAATCGGTGCATAATCATTTCTTCTCTTGAAGGAAATAATAGGCACCTCCTCCGCTTTCTTCAAGTCCAGCTGTCCACGGTTTTTTAATCCCCATAATAAGTCGCCTTCTGTAATGGTCCCTGCATATTTCCCACGTTCTGTAATAATGGGAATACAGGAATATTTGTGATATTCCATCTTCTCCAATACCTGTCTCAGGCTGTATGTATCATAAATATAAGCAACGTCCTCTTTGGGGGTAAGAAAAAATAAAATGTTCATAAGCTTCCTCCCCTGTTTTTCTATCTACCATTTTGCCATAATGCTCTGTAAAATTCCAGAACAAAAGCATTAAACTTTATTAAAATTCTATAAATTCAATAAGTTTTTACGATTCAAACAGAAATTCGGACAGCACCAGATTACTTACCAGTACCCCTTCTTCAGAGAGAAAAACTCTGTCTTTGTGCTCCTTCAGCATGCCGTTTTCCAAGCATTTTGCCAGGGTTTTCTCATAAACCATATCCATATCCCGACCAAAAACTCTGTGGAATTCTTTCCTGGAAACACCCCGGGTCTTGCGAAGTCCCAGGAACATAAACTCTTCCATCTGTCTTGGCTCTTCCAGGAACTGCACATCCTCACGCATGGTTTTTGGCTGGCTGCAGTGCTCCAGATAAGTCTTTAAATCCCTGGTATTTGTCATGCGGATATTGCGGACCATGGATGCTGCACCAAGACCCAGTCCCAGGTAATCCGCACGATCCCAGTATTTGAGATTATGCCTGGACTCCTGCCCAGGTTTCGCATAATTCGATATCTCATACTGCTCATACCCTGCCTCTGACAAAATTCTGCCTGTGGACAGGTAAATTTCACGGCTTACTTCTTCATCCGGCAAAAGTTCCGGATGATCTGCATACGTTTCATAAAAAGGCGTTCCCTCTTCCAGAATCAACTGATATACAGAAACATGCTCTGGGTTCAAACGGACAATCTCCTGAAGCTCTTCTTTCCAGGATTCCAAAGTCTGCCCTGGAAGAGAAGAAATCAGATCCACACTGATGTTCTTGAACCCTTCCTGCCGTGCCAGCTCATAAGACTGCAAAAACTCTTCATAGGTATGAATACGCCCCAAAAGTTTTAAATTTTCATTTTTAACAGACTGAAGCCCAATGCTCAGACGGTTAATTCCCACCTTTTTGTAGCTTCTTAATTTCTCTTCTGTCACAGTGCCCGGATTCATTTCCAGCGTAATTTCTGCATGCTTGTCCATCATAAAAACATCTGACACTGCTCCCAGGATTCTTTCTATCTGTTCACCAGATAAAATAGAGGGTGTTCCGCCTCCCAAAAATACGGTGGAAACCTTATAACCTTTTGCAAATTCCCGGTAACTCTCTATCTCCTTTAAAAGTCCCTGGACATAAGTCTCCTGTTCATCCCCAAAACCTGCCCTGGAAAGAAAATCACAATACTTGCATTTTTTCATGCAAAATGGTACATGCAGATACAAACCCAAATCTTTTCTCATAAAAACCATCCCCAATTTCTTTATTTATCGTCTAATTTCAATACGCTCATAAATGCCTTCTGCGGAATCTCTACATTTCCCACCTGGCGCATACGTTTCTTACCTTCCTTCTGTTTCTCCAGAAGTTTTCTCTTACGGGAAATATCACCACCGTAACATTTTGCCAATACGTCTTTACGCATAGCTCTTACAGTCTCTCTTGCAATAATCTTGCTTCCCACTGCTGCCTGAATCGGAATCTCAAAAAGCTGTCTTGGAATCTCCTCTTTCAGCTTCTCACACATTTTCCTTCCTCTCTCGTAGGCAGAACCTGCAAATACAATAAAGGACAAAGCATCTACTTCTTCTTTGTTTACCAGAATATCCAGTTTCACCAAATCACTCTGCTCATAGCCAAGCATTTCATAATCAAAAGAAGCATAGCCTCTGGAACGTGATTTCAAAGCATCAAAGAAATCATAAATAATTTCATTTAAAGGCAAATGATAATGCAGCAGGGCTCTGGTGGTCTCCATATATTCCATGCCCTGGTACTGGCCTCGTCTCTCCTGGCAAAGATCCATAATCGGACCGATAAACTCTGTGGTTACCATGATTTCTGCCTTTACCATAGGCTCTTCCATATGTTCGATTTCCGATGGATCCGGAAGGTTGGAAGGATTAGTCAGGTCAATGACTTCTCCATTTGTCTTATGAACTTTATAAACAACACCCGGTGCTGTGGTAACAAGGTCCAGATTATATTCTCTCTCCAGACGCTCCTGAATGATTTCCAGATGCAAAAGTCCCAAAAATCCACATCGGAATCCAAAGCCCAGGGCAATAGATGTCTCGGGTTCAAAGAACAGAGACGCATCGTTTAACTGGAGTTTTTCCAGAGCATCTCTTAAATCCTGGTATTTGGCACCATCTGCCGGGTAAACACCACAATATACCATAGGATTTACCTTTTTATATCCAGGAAGCGGTTCTGCACAGGGGCGGTCCGCATCAGTAATGGTATCACCCACACGGGTATCCTTTACATTCTTAATGCTGGCTGTGACATAACCTACCATACCTGCTGACAGTTCCTCACAAGGAATAAACTGGCCCGCACCGAAATATCCCACTTCCACGGCTTCCTCCACCGCACCGGTAGCCATCATGCGAAGCCTGGTTCCTTTCCGTACAGTACCTTCCTTGATACGGCAGAATACAATAACACCCTTATAAGAATCATAAATGGAGTCAAAAATCAGTGCCTGCAAAGGATTCTCCGGATTGCCGGAAGGTGCCGGAATCTTGGTCACTACCTGCTCCAGAACCTCTTCAATATTCAGGCCGCTTTTGGCAGAAATCAGCGGTGCATCCTGTGCTTCAATTCCAATTACATCCTCGATTTCATTAATCACGCGTTCCGGGTCTGCACTTGGCAAATCAATTTTGTTAATGACAGGAAACACATCCAGGTCATGATCCAGTGCCAGATAAACATTGGCTAAAGTCTGAGCCTCGATTCCCTGGGCAGCATCCACTACCAGAATCGCTCCGTCGCAGGCTGCAAGGCTTCGTGATACCTCATAGTTAAAGTCTACGTGTCCAGGTGTATCAATTAAGTTAAAAATATATTCTTCCCCGTCTTTTGCCTTGTACACAATGCGGACTGCCTGAGATTTAATGGTGATTCCTCTCTCACGCTCCAAATCCATGTTGTCCAGAACCTGTGACTGCATCTCACGGGCAGTCAAAAGACCTGTCTTCTCAATAATGCGGTCTGCCAGTGTAGATTTTCCATGGTCAATATGGGCAATAATGCAAAAGTTGCGGATTTTGCTCTGATCGATTGACGGCATATAAATTCCTCCTAGTCGCTGTAATCGTAATATTTAAAGTTATTCTTATTTTCAGACATACATATTTAGTATAGCACGAACAAAAGAAGATACGCAAGAAATTAATCCTGCGTATCTTCTGATTTTTAAATCGTCTTAATATTTTTTATGTAGTTCTCCATGCTGTCCGCTGCTCAAACTGAATTCTTCCATCGTATTTCTCAAAAAGTTCTGGAAACAGCTTATGCGAAATAGAAATCATGGTGATTCCCTGCATACTGAGAAGATTATTCTCAATCTGAAAAGCAGTATCGGAATCCAAAGCTGACATCGCCTCATCCAGAAGCAGAACAGGAGCTTCTTTTAACAGGGCACGTGCCAGACAGATTCTCTGCCGCTCTCCCCCGGAAACATTTTTACCATTCTCCTCAATCATAAAATCCAGCCCTTCTTTCTGAGCCTCCACAAATTTTTCCAGACAGCAGAGTTTTAAAACTTCCCTGATTGTTTCTTCTGAAATGTCCCGGAAAAGACAGAGGTTATTACGGAGGGTATCATGGAAAAGGAAGTCACTCTGGCTCACAACCGCTACAGATTGATACCAGTTTTCCATCTGCACGTTTGACAAGTCATGACCGTCTACCAGAATCTTTCCCGTATATTCCTTGTGGTAGTCCAGCAGCATTTTTAATAAAGTTGATTTTCCACAGCCGCTCTCCCCTGTCAGAAGATATTTTTTTCCTTTTTCAAAACACAGATTCACATCCTTCAGAATTTCACGTTCCCGCAGGAAAATTCCTGCTGACTGTACCTGAATGCTGTTGGAAAAACCAGAAAACGGTTCTCTTGATGTTGTCTTTGTTTCCTGTGGCAGATTGCCATCTTCCAGATCTTGTTCTACATGTTCGTAAATTTTGTTTGCCGCTTTCATCTTGGTAAGGCAAAAGGAAATCCGGTACAAAGGATTCACCAGATTGTTCAGCAATTGATTTACCTGCAAAACCATTCCCACGGTAATGAGGTTTCTTAAAGTAAGATAGGTTCCCAGAAGAAGGGTTCCCATCCAAAGCAGCAAACTGGCTGTACCTCCTGTATTTTCGCAGGTACTTTTTGTCCAGCGGGACCAGAAACGTTTTTTCTCTAACTCATGATTTCCCTTTTGAAAAGTGTCCTCCATATGTTCAGACAATCCATACATACGGCTCACTTCAAATCCTGCCAGAAGCTCCTTCAAAATCCCAGTGAACTTCCCACTGCTTTTTGAAGCTTCCAGCTTGCTGTCCGTGATTTTTCCAATCCAAAGGCGGTTGATCAAAAGCGGGAGCCAGGAAGTCAGTAATACAAAAATCACAAAATAATAATGAATGTTCCATATCACAACAAGAGAAGCCACACCTGTCATAAGATACCGGAGAATCAGAAAAAAGTTCTGTAAATAATCCTCTTCCAGAGACGCTGTGTCCACAGTGAAATGAGATATATAACAGGAGGTTTTCTGGACATCATATTCACACAGACGCTTTTTCTCAATCTTGTGCATCCACTGTGCTTTCACAGTTTCCATACAAATCCTGACAAAATAACCAGTCACAGTATCATAAAGCAAACCCAGAAGTACCATCAGAATCAAAAAACCAATGGTAAGAAAACAGGCTGTTTGTAACCGCTCCATGGTTCCTATGGTTGCTGAATCCAGAATATACTGCATTAAAAATGCCTTCAACAATTCTACTGTGGTAAGCCCGGCAGTAGCGAAGATAACGGCTGCCAGCCAGAATTTGTGTTGCAAAATAACTTTTTTCATCGTTTTTCCCTTCTCTATCATCATTATTTCTTAATATAAAAACATATATGTATATTTACGTCAACGTAGTATGTCCTCAATATTTTACAAATGATCACCTACAATGTCTGTGAATAACATTTGTAATATTGAGGTCATACTATCTGTTTAGTGATGTTTTCATATCCTAATTATATTCAAATATTGAAACATCCTTTGCAATTTAACAGCCACAGCTAAATCCAGCACACCAATTCGATGCAGGAACTGGTTCAACAATAAGTTCTTTTGCCATGTAATTTCATCTCCTTCCCTTCCGCAATATATTGCTTAATATTTATTACCTTAACAATTGCCTAAATATCCGTTTAATATTTTAAAACAACCATTACATAATTGTCATCGTTGATGTATAAATTTTTTTGTTGTAAGTACATTCATATTCACTCTCTATTCTTTTTAGTGCATGTTCAACAAAAATCCTTGATTTTACTGACTTTG
>Peterbilt_p2__coassemble_206_pt1 | contig 56639 bp, 49 predicted proteins | sample Peterbilt_p2__metabat2_high_PE_039 | metagenome-assembled genome bin Peterbilt_p2 | reverse complement strand
TGCTGACCCTGGAAGGGGTTGATATGAGTCGTTTTTTTCTTTAGTTTCCCTTATTACACTGGCAATGTCTAGAGATTTCCATGGAAAAAGGCAGGATGCCTTCCCTTTTATTTATGGGGACATATCCTGCCTGTGCATCTCCTTTTCTTACTTTCACATCTTCTATTGTTTCTTCATACTGTTTATTTCGCCAGCATGAGCATGATTTCATTGCTTCTTGCAACGAATTTTGTCATTTCTTCTGGTGTCAGCTGTCTGTGGCTGATAAGAGCCAGGTCATAGAGCTGTTCGCAGAGTACCTTGGTGTTTTCTCCGTCTTTATTTTCCAGTACATACTGAACCAGTTTGTTGTTGGCATTTAATACCAGTGTCTCCTGTCCGCCGAACATAGATGGATCCATACCGTACATGTTGTACATTTTCATCATTTCCTGCATACGGCGGTTTTCTTCAGAAATGGTCATCATAGAAGAAACATTTTCGTTTTTCAGACTTTCCACTTTCACAGTCAGATTGTCCTTGTTCAGAGCTTTCTTAAACACTTCTGAAAGTGTCTTGGTTTCTTCTTCCAGATTCTTTCCATCTTCTTTGACTGCTTCATTCACATCTGCATCAATGCGGAGGAATTTTACTGTTTCTTTCATCTGTTCTACATGAGAGATAAAAGCAGAATCAATGTTATGTTTCAGAATCACGGCATCCTGTCCCTGTTCTTTGAACATATTGATGTACTGGCTCTGCTGTACTTCATCTGTTACATAATATACAGGTGTTTTTTCCGGTTCTTTCTTTGCTTCTTCTTTTGCTTCCTCCAGAACCTCTTCTTTATTTTCCTCAGTCACCACTTCCTGGTCTTCTGGTGTTTCTTTAGCATTTTCTTTGATGCAGTCTTCTAAGGTCAGGTATTTTCCGTCAATGTTTTTGTATAAGATGTAATCCATCATTCTCTCAGAGAATTTCGCATCTCTGATGCAGCCGAATTTAATAAATGGATTAATGTCATCCCAGTATTTCTCATAGTTTTCTCTGTCTGTCTTGCACATACCGGCAAGCTTGTCTGCTACCTTCTTGCTGATGTAATCAGAGATTTTCTTCACAAATCCGTCATTCTGTAAAGCACTTCTGGATACGTTCAGAGGCAGATCTGGACAGTCAATAACACCTTTTAACAGCATTAAGAATTCAGGAATCACTTCTTTAATGTTATCTGCGATAAATACCTGGTTGTTGTATAATTTAATGGTTCCCTCAATGGATTCATATTCCATATTGATTTTCGGGAAGTACAAAATACCTTTTAAGTTAAATGGATAGTCCATATTCAGGTGAATCCAGAATAATGGCTCTTTGTAATCCATAAATACTTTGCGGTAGAATGCTTTGTATTCTTCTTCTGTACACTCATTTGGATGTTTCATCCAAAGAGGATTGGTGTCACTTAAAGAAACCGGGCGTTTATTGATTTTTACTTTTTCTTTTGCAGGAGAAACTTCTACGATTTCTTTTTCTCCGTTTTCATTTTCCTTTTCTTCTGTCTTAGCTTCTTCGTGAATATGCTCTACTACCACGTCGTCTTCTTTCAGTTCAGACTCATCAATGGTCTCATATTCCTGAGGTGCATTTGCCTTAGATAAGAAGATTTCTACTGGCATGAAAGAGCAATATTTCTCAATGATTTCTCTTGCACGGTATTCATTGGCAAATTCTACGCTCTCTTCATTTAAGAACAGGGTAATCTCTGTACCTACTTCGGTTCTGTTTCCGTCACCGATTTCGTACTCTGTGCCGCCATCGCTGGACCAGTGAACTGCGGTTGCTCCTTCTTTGTAAGAAAGAGTATCAATCTGAACTTCATCTGCTACCATAAATGCAGAATAGAATCCAAGACCGAAATGTCCGATGATCTGATCATCATTTGTCTTATCTTTGTATTTTTCCAGGAACTGAGTTGCACCGGAAAATGCAATCTGTGTAATATATTCTTCTACTTCATCAGCAGTCATACCAAGACCGGTATCAATGAATTTCAAAGTTTTTTCTTCCGGGTTTACAATCACCTGGATTTTATTTTTATGGTTTTCCGGGAAGGAATATTCTCCCATTACTTCCAGTTTTTTCAGTTTTGTAATGGCATCGCATCCGTTAGAAATTAATTCACGGAAGAAAATGTCATGATCGGAATACATCCATTTTTTAATAATTGGAAGAATATTGTCACTGTTAATTGATAAAGTACCACGCTTGCTAGCCATGATAAATACATCTCCTTTTTATTTCTAAGTTTTTCTCATCTGAAATTAATATTAATACCCTTAGCCAGAAAAGTCAAGACAAAATTAGCACTCATACAAGATGAGTGCTAACAAACTTTTATAAACTTTCTAAAGATTTTATAAATTTCTACTTTTTCTCAATTTTCTGAGCCACAATAAAGATATTTGGCGGATTTTTATGGAGATTTACAATTTCCAGCACCAAAAAACCTTTCTTTTGAATTTTCCGCATGAGACTCAGCGGAGTATCAAAGGCCACATAAGGCATGAGATGTAATTTGGATTTCCAGAATTTTCTCACAGCATCTTTAGATAAATTTCTGCCAAGACAGTCTGTTGCGGAAATAAACACGCCTCCCGGTTTCAAAATATCATAAATCTTTTCCAGAACTTTTTCCTGATTCTTCATATACAGCATGACATTGTAGGCTGTAACAACATCATAGCTCTCCGGCTCTGCCTGAAGCTCCAGTAAGTCTTTCTGCATAAACGTAATATTCTGCTTGCCTTCCAGTTTCGCCTTCTCTGCTGCCTGCAGCATCATTTCCTCTGAAATATCAATCGCTGTTATTTTTCTTACATAATCTGCTAAGGTGATGGTTGCGATCCCGGTACCGCAGCCGATTTCCAGCATGGTATCTCCCTGATTCAGAAATGGAATAGAACGCTTAATGGTTTTCTTATAAGCATTCTCATAAACAGCTAATACCTGCTGATCAAATACTTTTGAACGTTTGTCCCAGAATTGGGAACTTTTCTCTTGTTTTTTATCCATGTTGTATTATCCCTCCACAATGAGATACTGTCCTCCAGGCAGGGCAAACACTTCGCTGGCATCTTCCAACTCTTCCAGAGACATTCCTTCCACATCCATACCATTTTCATCAAAGTAATCCCTGACCTCTTCCAGTGAGTCCACGACTACAGCCATACAGTCTTCCAGAAACGCTTCCGCTTCCTCTTCAGACTCTGCCACAGGTTCTGCGAACAACTGGCTCTGGTTCCTCAAAAAAGTTAAAATACACTCCTCGCTATACTCATACATACGCTCTTCCTCCTTGTTTATTTTTACGGGTTTTCCCCTTCTCTCCTGTTTGTATGCTATGCATTCCTCACTCCTGTAATGCCTGTCATCTGCATTCAGATGCCAGTTCCAGGATTTCAGAGGGATGATCCACAATCTTATCTGCGTGATGCTCCTCTAATTCTGTCCTTGGGCGGAAGCCCCAGGTCACTCCGATGGTGAACATTCCTGCCGCCTTTCCGGTATCCATATCCGTGTTGGTATCTCCACAGTAGAGACACTCCTGTGGCAGTGCCCCGAATTCTTTTGCAACCGCCAGTGCCCCAATCGGTGATGGCTTTCTGGGAATTTCGCTGGTCTGTCCCTGAATCTTATGGAACATGTCCTGGCCGAAAATTTTATGTACCACTTCTACCGCTGCTCCATGTGGTTTATTGGAAAGCACGGCAATCTTAATTCCCTGTGCCTTCAGCCCTTCTAACAGTTCCAAAATACCATCATACGGTTTCACATGGTAAAACGGATTTTCTGCGAACCATTTTCTATACTGTGTCCGCACTTCTTCATAATCCACTTTGTCACCACCCGGTACTGCTGCCAGCATTCTTTTCACCTGTACATCTGCACCGTCACCAGCATAAAAATTATAATCCTTCACCGGTATTTCCGGAAGCCCAAATGCCCGCAATGTCTGATTCCCAACATGGGCAATGGATTCTACCGTATCTGCAATGGTTCCATCTAAATCAAATATACAAACTTTATACATGTTTACCACTCCTTTGGTTCCAGTCCCATTTCTTTCAGCTCCTGATACAGTCTCGCCACAGGAAGTCCCACCACATTATTATAATCACCCTGGATTTCTTTTACAAAAAGCAGGGCTTTTCCCTGAATGCCATAGGCACCGGCCTTATCCATAGGTTCTCCTGTTTCAATATAACTCTGGATTTCTGCTTTTGTCATTGGGTAAAAAGTTACCCTGGTTTTTTCATGAAAGGTTCTGCTTCGCTCTATTCCGTTTTCCCTTTCCATAAACGTGACTCCTGTATAAACCTCATGACTGCTTCCCTGAAGAGACGAAAGCATCCTTTCTGCCTCTTGTCTGTCCTTTGGTTTTCCTAAAATTTCACCAGAAGCTGCCACCACCGTGTCTGCCCCGATTACCAGCACATCACCTTCTGTTCTTTCAAACACTTCCCGGCATTTCTGCTCTGATAATTCTTCCACTGCTTTTCCCGGTTCTCTTGTGGTAATATTCTCTTCTGCCTTACTTGGACATACAGAAAAAGGGATTCCTGCTGTCTCCAAAAGCTCCCGTCTTCTGGAAGATGCACTTGCAAGTATTATGTTTTTCATGTCTGCTGCTCTCCTTTTCTGTATTAAGTATATCCTTACTTCTTTTTCTATGCAACCATAAAATTGACCTTCTTACCTGTTCATGGTAGACTGATAAACAGAAATCACAAAAGATGAGGATAAAATCTATGAAATTATTATTTGTTGATCTTGACGGCACCTTATTAAATGACCAAAAATCCATCCCATCCAAAAATTTAGACGCCATACAGCGTGCTTCCAAAAAAGGGCATCTGACCGTCATCAATACCGGGCGTTCCTTTTCCTCTGCCCAGCCTTATATGAAGCAGCTCAGTGAAATACAGCCTCACTGCTATGCCATCCTGTATAATGGCGGCATGCTTTATGATTATACCAGACAGGAATTTCTCTATAAAAAGACACTGCCTCTGGAATATGTGAAACATATCTTTTCCCAGGCTGAAAAATTTGGAATTCATTGCCAGACCTACGAAGGCAACTACGTTCTGGCTCCAAGAGACTGTCCTGAGGTTCAGGAATATCAAGAACATTCCCAGATGCCGGTGCGTATTGACCCTCTTCTTCTGGAGCATCTTACAGAAGAACCTGCTAAGGTTCTGACTTCCAATCTTGACAATCCAGGACTGCACGAAGAATACCGCCGCTCTATGGAGGCCTGGGCAAAAGGAAAAATCTCTATGTTTTTCTCCAATGAGCATTATCTGGAGCATGTACCGGAGGGAATTTCGAAAGGAAATGCCATTCTAAGGCTCTGCGATCTCTTAAATGTGCCTCTAAGTCATACCTACGCTGCTGGAGATGCAGAAAATGACCTGACCATGCTTCAAACTGCCGCCACAGGAATCGCCATGGCAAATGGAACTACACTCATAAAGAAAACAGCCGATTATATCACCAAACAAAATCATAATCAGGGTGGAATCGCTGAAATCATTGAAAAATTCATAGAAAATTAATGAAAAACCCCTTCCATTATTCTCATAAAAAGGATTATAATGGAGAAAATAGAAATGGAAAATATGAAGCAAATGCTATTTTCAGAAAGGAATTACAATCATGGGTAATTTTGGAAAAAAATTTATTGGTATCAGTGCCCTTGGTGCTGCCGCTGGTGCTGCTGTCTATTACTTCAAAAAAAAGAAAGATGAAAATCCTGGCCTTCAGGAAGAATTTGCTGATTTTCAGGATAATCTGAAAGAGACAGCCGCTTCTGCTGTTTCCGTCGCATCAAAATTAAAAGAGGTGATGGAACAGTCTATGGAAGAAGCAGTAAACAAAGTAAAAGAACATACCGATGACTTTGTAGATGATGATATTTTTGAAGAAGAGGATTTGGCTGATGAAGTTGCTGATAAAGTAGAAGAAGCTGCGGAGGAGGTAAAAGATGCGGCTGAAGATATTTTTGAAGATACAAAAGATGCAGCCAGTGACGTATTAGAAGATACCAAAGATATTGCTGACGAAGTCTTAGAAGAAGCAAAAGAAGTAAAAGAAACACTGAAAGAAACTACAGAAAAAGAAGATTAAATGCTGCATGCCGGGCAGCCAAAAACTACCCGGTATGTAAATATGATATAAAAAAGAATGGAGATAGATATGGATAACCAATTATTTGAACAGGCAAAATCCGACGATATTTTATCAAAGGAGCTGATTTCCTTCCTTCTGGAAACCATGGAATACAATAGTCTCAGTTTTATCAATGATGCGATTGAAATTTTAAAAGTATTGAAAATCCGCATTGAGCGCGGAGACAAAATTACAGATGAAGTTTCCAAACAGGTCTATGAGAAAAAGAATTTTGAAGCATTCGTAAAAAAACACTTTTCAGATTACATCTACAATCAGGTGTTCAATTCCTCAGGCAGAAAAGAAAAATCATACTTCCGTCTGGAAGCCTGTGAAGGCGGTTATGAATTAATTCTTTCTGATAAGGATAATAAAGTTTATCGCTGGATTTCCAGTCTGAATGAAAAATTTTCTCTTGTGTATATGATTTCAACCAATATTGTGTACATAAAAAACATCAAAACTAAAAACTACTCCCCTCTGATTTCTGCCAATGGAAAATATTGCAAATATGATGAGAGCATTGGAAAAATCTTAGAAGTATAATATTCTATCTTTTTTAAACAGAGATGACTGTTTCCCCTGTGCCAGACACAAGGCCAAACAGCCATCTCTGTTTTATTCTATTTTTTATTTATACGCAAGTCCAAAATTCAGCTCATAATAATTTCCTGCTGCATCACGGTAAGCATAAGCCTTACCATTTTCATCCTTCATGCTTTCCGGCATATACAAATCTTTGTCATATCCCGGTACATCATTGGGGCTAATGCAAACCCCGTTTTCATCCACTGCCAGCACAGAATCATCCTTTGGCAATGTGATTGGAAGTTTTCCAACCGGAGCAAATTCTCCAAACAGAACATCTAACGTAGCACTTGGATACGTATCAAATCCAGCAAGAAGGGCATCTGCTTGGGATTCAATGTTTCCAACTTCCCATGCCAGAGTAAAGTTAATATTTGCAATTACTTTTCCGCCTCTTTCATGCACCTTCTGGGCAATCTTGCGGATTCTTTGAAGACCTGATAGGGTAGTCTCTTTATGGGTTTCTTTCTCCGGTTTTCCTTCTGCATCTACGTTACACACTTCTTTGTCTTCGCAGATATCCAGTTCCAGGTAACCAGGGGTAGCATTAAAGTATTCACCACTGGAAGGAGATACCATCAGAATTGCATAATCTGCTTCTTCTGGATTCTCTGCAAGGGTAACACCATCCAGCATTTCCCGCAGTGCTTTCGTTGCTTCCTTAGCCTGCTCTGGATTTTTCTTAAAGGCCTCTGCATACACTTTCTTTCCTGCCCGTTTTTCCCTGGTCAGCGGAAGGGTACCGTCATTTTTCAGAAGTACCACACTCTGGCGGTGCACTTTTGCTGCTTCTTCCCAGTCTGCCGGTTCTGCTGCCACAGCTTTCGCTTTTTCTGCATCACGGTATGGATTCTCAAACATGCCAAGTGCAAAGAGTTCTGTTAATGTTCTGGTTACAGCACGGTTCAATGCCTCATCCGTCAGCACCAGCTGCTCTTTTGTAAAGCCTTCTGGAACCGGATGGGTGTCATAATAATCATTCTTTCCTCTATTGTATGCTTCCATACCTGCTTCCTGGTCAAACAGGCCGCTGATCACATCAACACCTGCATGATTAACTGCAAAACCGATTCTTTCCGCAGTATCCAGCATTTCCACGCCCCAGCACATATTATGGACAATTCCGGTATCGGAATTAATATAACCTTCAAATCCCATCTGTTCCCGGAGCATTTCCTGAATAAACGGACGGTTATACGCAAAACCAAACGGCTCGAAATCCATAGAATTTCCAAGGCAATCCTGCTGTGCTGCACTCTTTTGTGCAGCTGGTTTTGAATAATATGGCATAATAGAAGAGGTATGATTTTTCACAGCAACCTTAAACGCAGGAATGTGATATTTCTGTAAAGAACCTTCTGTGGCATATACATTCCACTGTCCTGCAGCATAGTGCGGGTCAAATCCATTTTCTCTTGCTCCACCGCCAGGAAAGTGCTTTGTTGTCACTGCCACTCCATCTGTAGTAACACCGTCTTTACTCCCCTGAATTCCAGGAATCAGATGCTCCATCATTTCGCAAACCAGTTCCGGGTCTTCTCCGAAAGTACCGTAAGAACGCTGCCATCTTGGATCAGTCATAATGTCTGCCATGTACATATAACCTTTTCTCAGTCCGCAGGCATTCCAGCCTCTTTTTACACAAGATGCAAACCGGTCTGCCAGTTCTGTACCTGCTCCTTTTGCAGCTGCCGCGATTCCCAGAGTACCTGGCCATGCAGCGAACACACCAGCTGCATCATTCATTCCAAAGACAACCTCTCCGTTTTCATTTCTGGAATTAGACGCCACACTCACGGGTATGAAATGCTCGCATTCTTCTGCCACTGCATGAAGCTGGTTCATCCAGTCCGTAATATCTTCTGCTGTAGCATTTGCTCTTAGAATCAGATGTCTTGAAAACCATTCTTTTAACAACACAGAAGTTCCCGGAAGATGCTGTTCTCCGAATATGGTCTTTCCTGTAAATTCTCCTTCGTCCAGGGTTCCACTTTCGTCCAGAACAACACCTTCTGTTTCCATACTAGAACCTGGAACCGGATATTTTCCCATTCTCCAGTCAGAAATAAAAAGCTGGGCAATTTTTTCTTTTGTAGTCAGTTCTTTTACATAAGCTCTAGCTCTGTCTTTTGCAGGAAGCCTCCAGTCGTCGAACTCTTTAAACTCTCCGCTTCCGTCTATATCCTTAAAATAAAGTCCGTCCTTTTCAAGGATTTTTCTGCTTACAGTACCAATCATCGGTCCATTCTGGTTTTTATAATATCGTAACTGTTCTGATGCTTTTTTTGCCATAAAAAATACCTCCTATACACACAGTCTCGCTTTTCGATAACTTCATTATATCGAAAAACCAGACAAAAATATAGGAAGTATTTTTATCTATTTTTGTAGTATTTTCAGTTTAAGATACTTCTCCGATTTTCTCCAAAATCTGTCTCTTGTACTCCAGAAATTCTTCTGTAAGATTAAAGTCTTCTCGCCTTGGTTTTGGCTCTTTGATACAGATTTCTTCTGTAATTTTCCCCGGATGTCCTGTGAGAAGGTAAATTCTATCTGATAAAAGAATTGCCTCATCAATATCATGGGTAATAAAAATCGTAGATAGATGAATCTGTTCCATAACCTTTAGATACCACTTATGCATCGCTGTTTTTGTTAGAGTATCCAGTGCTGAAAATGGCTCGTCCAGCAGTGCAATTTTATCAGAAAACATATAGGTCCGAAGCAGTGCTGCCCTCTGCCGCATCCCTCCGGAAAGCTGGCTTGGATACTTTTTCTGTGTCCCATCCAGGCCAAATTCCTGAAAATAAGGCTGTACTTTTTTTCTGGCTTCTTTTTTCTTTTCTCCTTTTATCACCAAAGGCAACGCTACATTATCTTCAATGGTCCGGTAAGGAAGCAGCAAATCTTTTTGCAGCATATAGCTTACGTTTCCAGGCTGTCCTGTGATATCTTTACCATCCAGAAAGACCTGTCCTGATTCCGGAACCAGCAGTCCTGAAATCACATTAAACAAGGTCGTTTTTCCGCCTCCGCTGATTCCCAGAAGTCCCACTAATTCATGATCATGAAGTTCTATGGAAACATCTTCCAAAATCTTATTTCCATCAAAAGCCTTTGTGACATGCGAAACTTTTAATTGTGCCATAGTATTTCCAGCCCTTCTTACTCGGGAAGATATTCATTGGAGAATCCTGCGTTATCAGGAATTTCTGTCTCTGATAAGCCAGTTTCATTCAGCCACTGATAGAATGCATTCCATCTTTTTGGATCAATATATCCCCATTGTTCTACTTCTGCTTTATACTGATCTTTCAAATATTCCTGACTTGCTTTTACTAATTCTGTATCCAACTCCGGAGAAGCCTCACAGAGAATCTCAGCCGCCTTTTCCGGATCTTCTATGGCAAATTCATAGCCTTTTTTTAATGCCTCCAAAAAGGCTTTTGCTGTATCCGGCTCTTCCTTCAAAAACGAATTGTTTGCAATAACTACAGGTGTATAGTAATCAAAAATAGGATTGATATCTTTAAATGCAAAATAATCAGTATCAAGCTGTGCTACCTCTGTAGCCACACCAGCCCATGCATAAAAAACCCAGATTGCATCCACAGATTTTGATTTCAGAGCAGAAACTTCGTCTGTGACTGTACTTGGAATCAATTCTACTTTTGAAAAATCTCCTCCATCCTGTTCTACCACATTTTGTATCATCGCTTTTTCAATAGGCCCATCCCAGGTAGCATACTTCTTGCCTTCCATTCCTTTTGGTGTATCCAGCCCTTCACCCTTTCTGGAAATAATACCAGAAGTATTATGCTGAACAAGTGCCGCAACTGCTGTAGTAGGAAGTGCTTTTTCTCCGGCTACACCAGGTGCCATAGAGTCCTGAAAGGAAACACCGAACTGAGCCTTTCCAGAAGCTACCAGTGCGTCTGCGCCGTCTTCCGGCGGCTGTACGATTTCCACATCCAGACCTGCTTCTTCAAAATATCCCTGTGCCTGTGCCACATACAAACCTGTATGATTGGTATTTGGTGTCCAGTCCAGCACAAAGGTGATTTTTTCCTGTTTATCCTCTGCTGTTTTCTTGTCTTCTGCTTGATTACCACAAGCGGTCATGGATAAAATCATTCCTGCACACAAAAATATCGCTACTATTTTCTTTTTCATAATGCTAATCCTTTCTACTTCGCATGTTCCCACGGCATGCATTTTTTCTGCAGTATTTCCACCAGTTTCATCAGCAATAGGCTGAGAATGGAGATGAGGAAAATCACGGCAAACATCTTGTCATAAGAAAATGCTTTTTTCACTCTGGTCATATAAACTCCCAAGCCATGGAATCCACCCAGCCATTCGGAAATCACGGCACCTACCACAGAATAAGAAACGGAAATTCTCAAACTGGCAAAAAAATGACTCATTGCTCCCGGAAGTTTAATGCACCGGAAGATTTGGAACCTTCTGGCTCCCATGGCACGCATCAAATTGATCATATCTTTGTCTGCTGACTGAAATCCATCCAGAAGTCCCACTGTAATAGGGAAAAAGGTTACAATGACAATCAAAATTATCTTTGGAAGCATCTCGTACCCGAACCAGAGAACCAGCAAAGGGGCAATTGCCACAGTAGGAACCGTCTGTGTCAGTACGATCAAAGGATAAAATGCCTGATATACTTTCTCAAACCGCTCCATCAGAACGGCCATTAGAAACCCTACTGTCACACCGAAAAATAGCCCAAGGGCTGCTTCTAAAAGAGTTACTTTTGCATTTTCCATTAAAAGCCCAAAATCCTGGATCAATGCCTTTCCCACGTCAATGGGAGACGGAAGCATAAAATCAGGTACCAGCCCTGCCCAGGATACCATCTGCCAGATAAGCAACAAAACCGCCACTGCAGATATTGCCCAAAATTTACTGGTGATGCTTTGTGACTTTTCTTTCAATGGTAAGTACATCTCCTTCCGGTTTATAGCTGACTTTGATGTAAGCTGCAACCGAAGGTGCACCTGCCTTAACCGCAATATGCTGGCATTCCTTTACAATATCCATAAGTTCATCATAATCACCTTCAATAGTTGTCTCAAAAGGTCCTACATAATAATTATTTCCTGTACTTTTAATATAAGCAATCACCTCATCCACAATACGAATCAGTTCCTCATCATCTGCTACAGCCGGTAAAGACTGGATTGCTACACTTGCGTTCATTCTTTTTTCCTCCTATGATGTATGATATAAAAAAGCCCCTGCTAGGGGTCACCTGACAGGAGTCAATCATCATCTATTTTTTCTATGATTCCTACGCCGGCATTACCCGGATCAGGTATATGGGTCTAAGACGAATCGGTCTTATTCTCAGCCGGACTTCACCAGCTCCCCTAACGTTTTTCAGTGTACTTGATTTAACTTAAAAAGTCAAGAAATTCTTTTTCGCCACACTCGTTTCAGGATTTCCACAGCCTCCAAAATTTCCTTTTCTTCCATACATGCATAGCCCAGCAGAACATGCCTGGATGTCTTGGAATCCCCGGAAATAGAATACTCCGACAACCCGTAGACTTTGACTCCTTCTTTTGCAGCAAGCTTCACTGCTTCCTCCTCTGTCAACCCATTTTCTAAGGACAGAAGCAGATGAACCCCTGCATATTCTCCGGATGGTATGCAGATATCCGGTATTTCCTTTAATTGTTTTAGTAGGATATCATGTTTATTTTTATAGATTCCCCGCATTTTATTAAGATGCCGCTCATAATATCCTTCTTGTAAAAACAATTCTAATATCCTCTGATCCACTTTGGATACGGTCACTGAAAACATGTTTTTCCGCTCTTGATAAAGCTCCATAAGACGGTTTGGAAGTACCATATAACTTACCCTGATAGACGGTGCAATAGACTTGGAAAAGGTTCCGATGTAGATAACACAATCATGGCTGTCAAAACCTTTTAACGCCGGAATCGGCTTTCCTTTGTAGCGGAATTCACTATCATAATCATCTTCAATAATATATCTTCCCTCTTTCTCCCCGGCCCAAGCTAACAGCGCCATACGCCGGCTTAAGGGCATGACAGTTCCTACCGGAAACTGATGAGAAGGCATTGCATATACCACATCGCCATTGCTTTTTTCCAGGGCATGACAATCAATTCCAGCTTTATCCTGACCAATCGTCTCCACCTGAAAACCCATATGTAAAAAATCATAATATGCGGTCAAATATGTGGGGTCTTCCATAATAATCTTTTTATCTCTGCTAAGAATTGTTCCCAGAAGCATCAAAAGATAATCATTTCCTGCACCTATAATAATCTGTTCTGCATTGCAGTGCACTCCTCTGGCCTGATACAGATATTCGGCAACTGCCCTGCGAAATCCCTCCTCCCCACAGGGATTTCCAAGCTGAAAATCCTTTTGATCCGCCCCACCTAACACTCTTCTGGAAAGCTTTTGCCAGGCACTATAAGGAAACCCATGAGCATCAATACCGTTTAATGCAAAATCATACCGGTAATGCTCCTCAGCACAGGATTTCTGTTCTTTTTTTCTTCCTGTCCGGCCGTTTTCTGCTGCAAAACTACGCTCTTTTTGCTGTTCTGTATAGTACAGCCCCTGAATATCGCATACATAATACCCTTTGCAGGAAACAGCCTCCATATAGCCTTCGGAAACAAGCTGATCATAAGATAATTCCACGGTGCTTCTGCTGACAGACAGACAGTTTGCCAAAGCTCTGGAAGAGGGCAGCTTTTCTCCTGCTTTTAAATGTCCGTGCTGTATTTCTCTTTTTATATACTCACAAATCTGCTGATACAAAGGGATTTCCGATTTGATATGTAGTGGAATCAGCAGCTCTTTCATGTCCTTTCACCTGCTTTCTCAGAAAGACAAAGAGGAAACAGCCTTTTATCCGGATGTTTCCTCTTTGTTCCTATTTTAATTTAAAAGAGCTCTTCAGGGATACAATTCTGTTAAATACAGGTGCTCCCGGCTTGCTGTCATGGCAGTCTGCACAGAAGAATCCATTTCTTACAAACTGGAATCTGTCATAAGCTTCCGCTTTTCCAAGCTCTGGCTCTACCATACAGTTTTTCACAACAGTCAGAGAGTTTGGATTCAGATTCAGACTTCCGTCTTCTTTGTTATATACACCTTTTTCTTCGTCTACGATGTTCTCATACAGACGGCATTCTGCCTGAACGGCTGTATCTGCACATACCCAGTGAATGGTTCCTTTCACCTTTCTTCCATCTGGGGAATTTCCACCCTTAGAAGCTGGGTCATAGGTACAATGAATCACGGTAATATTGCCTTCTTCATCTTTTTCCACTCCTGTACAGGTGACAAAATATGCATTCATAAGACGCACTTCATTGTCCGGATACAAACGTTTATACTTCTTCACAGGAACTTCCATGAAGTCTTCTCTTTCAATATAGAGTTCTCTTCCAAATGGAACCTGTCTGCTTCCAAGCTCTGGATTTTCCATGTTATTTGGTACTTCCAGATACTCGATTTCACCTTCTGGATAATTGTCGATCACTACTTTTACAGGATCTAAAATTGCCATCATACGAGGTGCTTTCATCTTCAGATCTTCACGGATACAATACTCCAGCATCGCATAATCCACAGAACTGTTTGCTTTGGAAACACCACAAAGTTCTACAAATTTCTGAATAGATTCCGGTGTAAAGCCACGTCTTCTAAGAGCGGCAATAGAAACAAGACGAGGGTCATCCCAGCCGTCTACAATGCCATCTTCTACCAGTTTTTTAATGTATCTTTTTCCAGTTACTACATTCGTAAGGTACAGTTTTGCAAACTCAATCTGTTTTGGAGGATGTACATATTCCAGTTCTCTTACCACCCAGTCATACAATGGTCTGTGATCCTCGAATTCCAGGGTACAGATGGAATGAGTAACCCCTTCAATGGCATCTTCGATTGGATGTGCAAAGTCATACATCGGATAAATACACCACTGATCCCCTGTATTGTGGTGTGTCATATGTGCCACACGGTAAATAACCGGGTCTCTCATATTAATATTCGGAGAAGCCATGTCGATTTTTGCACGAAGAACCTTGCTTCCGTCTTCAAACTCTCCGTTTTTCATTTTTTCGAATAATTCCAGGTTTTCTTCCACACTTCTGTTTCTGTATGGACTTTCTTTTCCCGGCTCTGTAAGAGTTCCTCTGTACTCTCTGATTTCATCTGCAGTCAGGTCACATACAAAAGCTTTGCCTTTTTTGATTAATTTCACTGCAGCTTCATACATCTGCTCAAAATAGTTAGAAGCAAAATAAAGGCGGTCTTCCCAGTCCGCACCAAGCCACTGAATGTCTGCTTTAATAGATTCTACAAACTCAACTTTTTCTTTTGTAGGGTTGGTATCATCAAAACGCATATTGAATTTACCATGGTATTTCTGTGCAAGTCCATAGTTTAATAAAATTGATTTTGCATGACCGATGTGCAGATATCCGTTTGGTTCCGGTGGAAAACGGGTACAGATTTCCTCATATTTCCCCTCTGCCAAGTCTTTTTCAATGATCTGTTCAATAAAGTTCTTTGACGTTACATTTTCTTTTCCTGTTTCTTTTTCCACGCCTGTTCCTCCATCTATGTTTATTTCCTCCGGCTCACACCGGAATGAACGCTTTAAAAAGCCTGATAGCCTAAGCATTATACTATCATAAAAAGTTCTTTTTTCAAAGGACTTTTTTCGCCTACTCTTCCAGAATCATAAAATTTGCTGTTGCAGTGGCAAGTAATTTCCCTGTTTTTTGAGAACGGCACTCCGCATGAACGTTGCAGATCCGGTGTCCTACCCTGTCCGCCTTTGCGGTTATCAGCAATGCATCCTGAGCCATTCCTGGACCTAAATAGTTAATATTCAGGTTAATGGTTGGAATCATCTGTCTTCTGCTGACATAACGCACGATTACGCCGCAGGTAGTGTCGATGGCTGCGGCAGTCATTCCTCCATGCATGGTTGCCATATGATTCAGCTCCCATCTCTGGATGGGAAAACGGAGTGTTACACTCTTTTTTTCATAATTGCAGGAATAAAATTCTACCTGCATCTTACTGTACAAATGCTCCGGATCTTTTGGATACAACCGCTCCATACTCTCCCGGATTTCCTGTTCCATTCTCTGCTGTCTGGTATCCTCCATGGTCATTTCCTCTTTTCTATACTTAATTTTAATATCTTACTTCCAGTAATGTCAGTCCTCTTGCCGGAGCAGTAAAACCGGCAAGACTCCTGTCACATCCCTCAAGAATACACGGCATTTCTTCTGGTCTGCGGTCCCCTCTTCCTACTTCTATCAGTGTTCCAGTAAGAATCCTAACCATATTATACAGGAACCCATTCCCTGTAAAAGTTAATTTTACTTCCTGTCCGGCATCTTCGATTTCAATACGAAAAATCGTTCTCACCGAGGATTTTTTCATCTTCTTATTGGAACAAAAGCTCTTAAAATCATGGGTTCCTTCCAGATATCCGGCAGCCTTTTTCATTGCATCCACATCCAGATTTTCATGGAACGGACACTGATATTTCCGCTCAAATACATTCTTGTGAATCCCCGTAACAATCCGGTACTGATATACCTTTTCCTTTGCATTTAAGCGGCTGTGAAACCGTTCTTCCACCTTGGTAACCCTGGTAATTTCAATATCTTCCGGCAGATACTGATTGAGGTAATTGCAGATTTCTTCACAGGTTTTGTCTGTATCAAGGAATACATTTGCCACCTGTCCTCTGGCATGAACACCTGCATCTGTACGCCCTGCCCCCTGGATAGAAACAGGATTTTTGCACATTCGTCCAAGCACATCTTCGATTTTTCCCTGTATGGTATTGTCCGTGTCTTTTTGCTTCTGCCAGCCTCCGTACCGGGTGCCGTCATATTGGATATCCATTCGATAATTCATGATTTTCCGTTTCCTTTCTTCAAAATTTATAAAAGCATCTGATACAATGCTACCATGATTGGCATGGTAAAAATACTCAGAATGACAGACATGACATTCACTGCCCCTGCCTGTTCTTCCTGATTATGAAATAAACATGCCATCTGCGTTACCGTAGCTGCAACCGGGGCTGCAATAGCCAGGAACAGAATCAAAAGCACTTCTTTTGCATAGGGAATGACAGCTGTTACCCTGGTGATCCATAATACAATGATCATGAGAAAAGGAAACACCAGAAGTCTTCCTGCACATACCATCCAGTTTCTTTTAGACAAAAAGACGCTTTTCAGATCCGTCTGTGCCATAATCATCCCAATCATCAGCATCGAAACAGGTCCTATGGTACTGCCCATAGCGGATACGGTAGTGCCCAAAACGCCGGGTAGTCTTGTGTTTGTAAAGAAAAGGATTAGACCTACTGCAATCGCAAACATATTGGGATTTTTCAGGATTTTTTTCCAGCTCATCTGCTCTCTTCCACCCACCAGAGAAACTGTATGTGTCCACAGAAAAACAAGCTGAACCATAATAAAAGCACAACAATAAAACACCTGTTTTTGCCCCAGTAATGCAGAAACCAAAGGAATAATCAGATTTCCCCCGTTGGAATAAACCATTGACGCTTTCTCAATGGAAGTAAGCTTCCATCTTTTTCCTAACACAGAAACAACCAGAATAAATAACACATGCATCAATATCGCAAAGCCTGCTGCAAGAAGCAATCCGTTCATCTTCTCCTTTGAAAATTCAATCTGAAAACTGTTGATCACCACACATGGAACGATGATATATAAAGTCAGGGCAGAAAGCACCTGGCTCTGGCTGCTGGTGACAAGTTTTGCTTTTACTGCTGCAAAACCCATGAGAATCATCAGCATCATGGATACCATCTGTCCAAATAATAAAATACTTAATTCCATCTTTTAAACTCCTCTGTTGCTCATCATTTTTTTATGCTTTTTTATTCTATCACTACTCTCGGTTTCTGTCACTGAAAAAAAACAGCACCGCAGATTCCTGCGATGCCGTTTTTATGTTCCTTTATTCCTGCCTGCATAATTCCTTCAGTCTGTGCAGTCTCTTCTCGTAATTTTTATCTTCCCTTAAAAATGCACTTTCCTCCTGATTTTCCACAGAATCCAGCACACGCTCCATTAATACGCCATACATTTTCTGGCGTTCTCCTTCCTCCTGTTTTTCTTTTGTTTCCATAGTCTGGAAAAGAAGGCTGTTTTCACATTTTGAATTTTCCGGCTTCATATAATATGCGATAAAGTTTTCCAGAAGCTCCCACGTCTGCTCCAGATTTGCCTCTGATATCTTTTCTTTTTCCGACATTTCATTTCCATTTAATGCTACAGTAAGCTTTCCGGTATAAGGATTTACCCCCGGAATCTTTAAAAGTTCAGCCAGATCATACTGCAAATCCGCAATCTTTTCAGCTCTCTCCTTATCTTCTAATTTCATACAGGTTTCAATATACATATCCATGGAACTTATCAAAGAAGCTGCTTTACTAAGCATCATATTTTCCAGGGCTTTCTTGCTCTCCTGATACTTTTTCTGACGCATATAGAGGCCAGGATAAATATCCTCTTTCTTGATATACGTGTCTGGTATCTGGCTTAATAAATCTTCTGCCTTCTGGAAATTTTCCTGGTTCATGGCATTGATCACATTATAGTAAATAGCTGGGTCTGAGATGGAACGGTCCTGGCTTTTTGACGCATAATCCAAAAGTTTCTGACCCTTTTCCGCAAATTTCTTCTTCCATTCTCCGTTATCTGTCTCCCCTGCCATCACGGCTGCACCATTAAAAATACTGCCAAGCTGCAAGGAAAGATATCCTGATCCCGGGTCATTTTTTAAAAGTTCTTCCCCCTGTTCGTAAGCTTCCTTATAGTTTTTCTGAATCAATTTCATCGAAATTTCTGTACAGAATCTACTAACCTCCTCTTTGCTCAGTTCTGCCCGGAAATCAAGCAGTGTATTGATATCCGTATCCAGAAGCCGTGCCAGAGGCCCAAGAATTGCTATGTCAGGCATCGAAACTCCATTCTCCCATTTATTTACCGCTGGTGCGGATACCCCCAGCATCTCTGCCATCTGCTCCTGGGTTAAATTCTTTTCCTTACGCAAGTTTCGGATCACTTCACCTGTTTTCATATTTTCATACCTCTCTTTTTCATTTTTAAAGAGAAAAGCTTTTCTTCTTATCTACAGAATACAGGAAAAACCGCTGTTTCACAAGTGAAGGAAATTTAACTTTCCTGCAAATAAAATAACTATTCGTTATGAAATTTTACCTGATTTCCAAGAAAACATAATGCCAGCAAATTAGGGATTGCCATCATGCCATTTAATGCATCTGACAGTTCCCATATTAGCCTGGGAGCCATGATACAGCCTGGAAATGTAATAAGAATAAAAAGAAAACGATATCGGTATCCCCATTTTTTTCCACCCAGATAAGCTGCTGTCTGTTCCCCAAAATAAGACCAGCCCACCATGGTTGCAAAGGCAAAAAGAGCTGTAGATATTGCCAGAAATTGTCCTCCAAATGGAATCACACGGGCAAAGGCCAGTCCCGTAAGTGTAGTCCCGTCTATGGTTTCCAGACCTTGTGCTATATGTTTCAGAAAGACCTGAGGCTGATAGACACCGCTTACTAAAATCACCAGAGCAGTTATGGTACACACCACAATAGTATCAATAAAAATCTCAAGAATCCCCCACATTCCCTGAATCTCCGGTTCTTTCACATCAGACTGGGCGTGAGCCATAACAGAAGATCCCAGACCCGCCTCATTAGAAAAAATCCCTCTTGCAATCCCCATACGGATGGCCTGCCCCATACCATATCCTGCAACTCCTCCCACCACTGGTCTTATGCAAAAGGCTTCGGAAAAAATGAGGGAAAAAGCACCTGGAATCTGTTCCCGGAACACAAAAAGTACCGTCAAAGCTCCGCATAAATACAGTATAGCCATCACAGGAACCAGCTTTTCTGTCAGTGCTGCAATTCTCTTTGTTCCTCCAAGAATCACCACTGCAACACCTGCGGTACACAGGAAACCAGATACAGAAACAGGAACATGAAAGGCCTCATAAAGCCCCTTGGCCAGAGAATTTCCCTGCACCATATTTCCCATTCCGAAAGACGCTCCAAGACAGCAAAATGCAAACATCACAGCCAAGGGCTTGCATCCAAGACCACGCTCCATGTACACCATGGCTCCTCCTACCCATCTTCCCTGTTCATCCCGGTAACGGTAGCGAATTCCAAGATAATTCTCTGCATAGTTTGTCATCATCCCCAAAAAAGCAGAAACCCACATCCAGAAAATAGCACCAGGACCGCCAAATACCAGTGCTGTGGCAACTCCGGTGATATTTCCTGTACCAAGTGTGGCTGCCAGCGCTGTACAAAAGGACTGAAACTGAGAAATTGCACCTTCATCTTTTGTTTCCCTTATTTCTTTTTTTCCAGCCAGAGCCCCTAGTGTATTTTTGAGCCAGACATGTGCTTTTGTAATTTGAAAAAATCTAGATTTTAGGGTAAAACGAACCCCGGTTGCCAGAAAAAACATCAGCATACCGGGGCCCCATACGAGATTTTGAAGAGTATGTATGAACTGAGCCATAACAACCTATCCTTTTTTCCAGGTTCATACTATGCTTATGCACATCCCTTCACAAAAATCACTGAAAAATCAAACTTACAAAATTGTTTCCATTCCTATTTTCTGCGGTTTCAAACCACAGGACTCATAGAATTTCATTGCATTTTCGTTGCAGCACCACACATTCAGCGTCACATTATAGCATCCGTTTTCTTTTGCAAATTTTAATACTTCCTCATAGATACTTTTTCCGATATGCTGTCCTCTCAACGCTTCATCTACGCACAGATCATCAATGTACAAGGTCTTAATGTCTGTCATGATGTTGTGATTTTTGTACTGCTGAAAAACACAAAAAGCATATCCAAGAACCATATCCTTTTCATCTACTGCTACCAGAATCGGTCTGCTGTCATCGTGAATAATGGCTTTTAACTGTTCATCTGTATATTTTTTCTTCCCATATTGAAACAAATCCGGGCGTCCATTGTGATGAACCAGGCACACCTGCATCAAAAGCTGGTCAATCCGTTCCATGTCTTTTTCTTTTGCTCTTCTTATCTGCATCTTTTATCTCCTTGAACCGTTCATCAAATACACATCTGCATAATTCACGCCTAACGCATTAGCCTTGTTATGGTCATTTACATAAATATCAATACGGTTTCCTTTTATGGCACCTCCGCAGTCTTCTGCTGTAAACACATGTCCATTAATAATAACCTGTGTTCCATAAGGAATCACGTTAGGGTCTACTGCAATGGTCTGTCCTTCTATCACTGGGGTACCAGTTGCTGTAATACCAGTTTCCACATCGCAGCAAAGTTCGCATGCACAATAGTAAGTAAGCTTAAAGTTTCCTAATAAATTACCATACATACTTTCTGTGGCATTCACCTCAGTAATATCACCACTTCCATATACTACCTGAGTATCCTCCAAAATTCTTGTTGCCCAGACAGCACAATTGGTATTCACATCATCCACCACAATACCATAATTGCTGCCTTTTGCTTCGATGGTCTTTCCATTTCCCGCATACATCACCACGTGGAAAATATAACCATCTTTTGCATAAAAAATCAAATCACCCGGCTGAGCATCCTCCACTGCAATTTTCATACCATACTGTGCCTGGTCTTCGGCCACTCTCGGCAAATCATATCCGTACTGTTTATAAATACTTTGAACAAATCCGGAACAGTCTGCACCGTCAGTAAGGCTTGTTCCGCCCCATACATATGGATTTCCAAGGAACTGGGAAGCAAATTCTACAATAGAACTGCGTACCTCGCCTCCCGGCACACCTGATTTAATCGAAGTCAGCGTATAATAACGTGCCTGGTTCTCTTCCTGATTTATCTGTGATTCTGCCTTTGCGTAACTGTCTTCTCCCTGCTGCTCTACTTGTGCTTTTACAGTTTCTGTCATATCAAGATAGGTACGGCTGACAAAACCTCTGACATCTCCTGATTCTATGTACACCCAGTCCTGATCTTTATCTGCAATAATATAGACCAGGCTTCCTCTTGTCAAAGTTCCGATAATCCGGCTGTCAGTTCCTTTTCCTTCTCTTACATTGAGAACACTTGCTGTAGTGAAAGCATAATCTTTCTGCACAACCGTCTGGTTCACAGTCGCTCTCAGATACAGGAATGCCTTATTTTCCAGATAGGGAATCAGCTCCTGTGCCACAGGTGCAATTCCCTCAATCCCTGCATACTCTTTTCCTTCCTGTGCAGCATTTTCTTTTGCCTTCGCCTGATATGTTTCCAGCAATTTCTGTGCTTCTTCTCCCGTATAAACGGAGTCTGCCCTTATAAATCCTCTGACTCTTCCTGATTCCACATAATACCAGCCATTCTCTTCTTCTTTCAGGATATAGCATACTCCTTCTTTTGCAAGTGCACCCACGCTGCGGGATGTATCTGACATCTCTTCTTTGACTTCCAGATTCTCTTTTGCAAAGGCATATTTTCTTGCTACTGTCCAAAAACGAAAATCTTCGATCACAGTTGGTACACTGTAAATCTGCTGTCTTGCCACCAGTTCTTCATTGGTGGTAGGTGCTGATGGGTCATCTGGTGCAACCTGCGGGGAACCATCTTCCAGCAAAATCACAAAGCCATTTCCATCTAATACATAATGATGTCTTTCCGGCAACTGGTACCCGGTTCTCTCCTCATACTGTTCCGGGGTTTCTCCCTGGGGTGTTTCTGGCTGTTCCGGGGTTTCTGGCTGCTCCGGCACTTCTGGCTGCTCTGGGGTTTCCGGCACTTCTGGCTGTTCTGCTTCTATCTTTGGAGAACCATCTTCTAATAAGATTACAAAGCCCTGCTCATCTAATACATAATGATAGCTCTGTGGAAGCTGATACCCGGTTCTTGCTTCGTACTGTTCCGGAGTCTCTCCTTTAGGTGTTTCCGGCTGCTCTGGTATTTCTGGCTGTTCCGGGGTTTCTGGCTGCTCCGGCACTTCTTGCTGTTCTGGTGTTTCCGGCTGTTCCGGGGTTTCCGGCTGCTCTGGTATCTCCGGCACCTCTGCTGTACCCTCTTCTGTATTTTCCGATACTGGATTTTCTATTTCTGTTTTGTTATTTTCTGTCTGTACCTGCACATCTGCCGCATACACATTAGACGGAACTGCAAGCGTATAGGCCAGTGATAATGCAAGTACTTTCTTTAGTTCTTTAAATTTCAATTCTTTTCCTCCAAACACTGCTGTATAAAATATTATGACAGGGAAACCTTTATTCCCTGATATTGCAGCTTTCTGCTTCTGCTTTTCTATATAGTTTAACGCAGTAAATAAGTAAAAACAACCTTTCCGTAGGAAAATTTTTCATCCTATTTTCTGAAAGTTCCCGAGCACCTAAAAAAATCCACTGCTCCCTGTTTCAAAAAACAGATATACAGTGGACAACTGACTAATAATACAGTAGATATAAAATCTGTTTCGGAATCACACCGAATTCTCCATAAATACTCGAATAAAAGCTGTATAAGATATAATTTTATTACAGTTAGAGTCTACTCTGTTTCCTATCCTTTGTCAATTTCTTTTTGAAAAAATATCAAAAATGACAAAACGGTACAGCTCATTTCTGAGCCATACCGTCTCTCTGCTTTTACATTTTTATATTTCTTATTCGAATGCTTTTCCAATAGAACCAAACAGTTCCATTTTTTCTTTGATTGTTGCACAGATTGCTTCAAATCCTGGTTTTAATAATTTACGTGGGTCGTAACCTTTTCCTTCGTTGTCTTTTCCAGCTTCGATGTATTCACGTGTAGCTGCTGCGAAAGATAACTGGCATTCTGTATTTACATTGATTTTGGATACACCTAAATCAATTGCTTTTTTGATCATATCTGCAGGGATACCAGTACCGCCATGAAGAACTAATGGCATTTCTCCTGTTAATTTCTGGATATTGTCCAGAACATCAAAACGAAGTCCTGCCCAGTTTTCTGGATATTTACCATGAATGTTTCCGATACCTGCTGCCAGCATATCTACGCCTAAATCAGCAATCATCTTGCATTCGTTTGGATCTGCACATTCACCCATGCCTACAACACCATCTTCTTCTCCACCGATAGAACCAACTTCAGCTTCCAGAGAAAGTCCAAGACCTTTGCAGACACCTGCTAATTCTCTTGTTTTTGCAACGTTCTCTTCGATTGGGTAGTGAGAACCATCAAACATGATAGAAGAAAATCCTGCTTTGATGCATTTGTAGCATCCGTCATATGTACCGTGATCTAAGTGAAGAGCAACTGGCACTGTGATGTTTAATTCTTCGATCATGGCTTTTACCATATCTGCAACGGTTTTAAATCCGCACATATATTTTCCTGCACCTTCGGATACACCTAAGATGATTGGGGATTTGCATTCTTCTGCTGTTAACAGTGCTGCTTTTGTCCACTCCAGGTTATTGATATTGAACTGACCTACTGCATAATGTCCTGCTTTTGCTTTTTTTAACATTTCTGCTGCTGAAACTAACATAATAAATGACCTCCATTTAAAAATTCGTTTTCCCATTTTAACGATTCCGGAACAGGAATCCGAAAAACCTACAATCATTATAACACATTTTCTGTTTCAGGCAAGTATTTCTTAATGCAATTCTGACAATTTCATGGTAGAATAACTAGAAAGAACTCTTAAAAGAAAGGAAAACGTGATGATTATGAACATGAAAAATTTAATTGTAGGACAGTCCGGAGGCCCCACAGCAGTCATTAACAGCAGTCTTTACGGTGTTGTTTCTGAAGGCTTGCGTCAGGATTCTATTGGCACTGTCTACGGTATGATAAATGGAATCGAAGGTTTTCTGGCAGGACGTATCCTTGATTTTCAGGAAGCCCTCCCTGGACCGGAATTGGAAAAACTAAAAACTACCCCCGGTGCATATTTAGGCTCCTGCCGTTATAAACTTCCGGAAAGCCTGGAAGATCCTGTTTATCCAGCTCTTTTCCAGAAATTTGAAGAACTGAATATCGGCTATTTCTTCTATATCGGCGGAAATGACTCGATGGATACCGTGAGCAAGCTTTCCCGTTATGCAGAAAAAACAGGAAGTGATATCCGTGTGATTGGAGAGCCAAAAACCATAGACAATGACTTGATCATGACGGATCATACCCCTGGATTTGGCAGTGCTGCCCGCTATGTAGCTTCCACAGTACGTGAAATTGTCATTGATGCAAATGTATATGAAACCAAATCTGTTACCATTGTGGAGATTATGGGCCGCCATGCAGGATGGCTTACTGCTGCCGGTGCATTAGCCAGAAAACATGTGGAAGACAACCCTCTGCTCATCTATCTGCCTGAAACAGATTTTGACCAGGAGGCATTTCTCGCCAAAGTAGAATCCTGCTTCGAAAAAAATCCAAATGTGATCGTCTGTGTATCTGAGGGAATCCATGATAAAAACGGTACTTTCATCTGTGAATATGACAACAGCGTTGGAACCGATTCTTTTGGTCATAAAATGCTTGCAGGATGCGGCAAATACCTGGAAAACCTGGTTCGCAGCCGCCTTGGGGTAAAAGCCCGCTCTGTTGAATTAAATGTCAGCCAGCGCTGCTCTGCTTCTATGATGTCTGCCACGGACCAGAAAGAAGCTGTTATGGCCGGAGAATACGGTGTAAGAGCAGCCTTAAAAGGGGAAACCGGAAAAATGGTTTCTTATGTAAGAACTTCTAACCTTCCTTACCGCATGACATTCGGCCTGGAAGATGTAAATAAAATCTGCAATCAGGAAAAAACCGTTCCTCTTGAATGGATCTCCAAGGATGGTTCTGATGTTACAGAAGATTTCTTTACTTATGCTCTTCCTCTGATTCAGGGGACTGTGGAGATTCCTCTTGATACAGACGGACTTCCATTATTTGCTTCCCGGAAGTAATAAACGTATAAAAAACGGAAGAGAATGGCTGTTATGCCAAATTCTCTCCCGTTTTTTTCTTATAGGCAGACCTGCATATCGTCTAAATACCTGTTTTCAATGCTGCCAGCATCTGTCTGCTTAAAAAGAGCCTCATCTCTTCCTGTGTCACATCTACAGTTTCCCGGTTCTGTGTCAGAAACATAAAGTAGCTGACAAGCCCCGATACAATCACAGTATAGCGGAATGTTTTCTTCATTCCCGGTGCAATAGTTCCTTCCCTGTCGCCCAGACTGATGATTTCATCCACAACCTTTTCTACACTCTTCTGCATGGGTGCACACTTTTCAAACTCCTGCTGAAGTTTTTCCTGCATTTCACAGGAATGACTTAATACCTTCAGTAACTGAATATTACATTTTTTGCTGCACATCTCTGTTTCTATAAAATCCAGGATTCCCAGGATCTGTTCTTCCATGGAATTTTTTTCTGACAGCATCTGCATTGCTTTCTCTGTCTGTCTCTCTATAGCCCAGACAATGGCTTTTGCCACCATTTCTTCTTTGCTGGAAAAATATTCATAAGCAGTTCCCTTCCCAATCCCTGCTTTCCCTGTAATATCAGAAACTGTCATAGAAGAAAAATCTGCGTTTTCTTCTATGAGTTCCAATACTGCGTGAAATAAGGCCAGCTCCTTTTCACTGTTTTCCTTTTTCTTCTGGTTCATCCGATAAGCTCTCCTCATCTTTTCTATACTTTTTGCGATTCAGCAAATCGTAAATGCAAGGTACCACGAACAGCGTCAGCACAGTACCATATAACAATCCTCCGATAGTAACAATTGCCATCGGCTGTACCATGTCTCCTCCCATGCCAAGTCCCATGGCCATGGTAACTAATCCGAGCACAGTCGTGAGAGCGGTCATGATAATTGGTCTTAGACGGTCTCTTCCTGCTTTTGCAATTGCCGCATGCTTTTCCATTCCTTCTTTTCTCATCTGATTGATATAATCCACCAGTACGATACCATTGTTTACAATAATACCAGAAAGCATTACAAATCCAATCATTGCAATAATGCTCACGGTCTTACCTGTAAGCAGCAATCCTAGGAATCCTCCTGTGAAGGCCAAAGGAATGGTAAACATAATAATAAACGGAGACATCAGAGACTGGAACTGAGCAACCATGATCAAATACATAAACACAATTGCCAGGACAAGCATGAGCATCAATTGCTCCATAGCCTCTTTGATCATTTCATCCTCACCGGCCATCTGGGCTGAATATCCTTTCGGAATATCATACTGATCCAGAAGTTTTTGTACCTCCTGGCTTACCAGCCCAATGTTATATCCAGAAGCGATCTCTGCCGATACGGTCATATAACGGCTCTGGTCCGTTCTGGAAATCGACTGAGGTGACAGGGAGTCCTTAAATTCTGCTATCTCCCCTACCCTGACTTTCTTTTTGTTTCCTTCACTGTCTGTATAATCAACTTCCATATCAGAGATAGAGTCCCTGGTCATGGATTGTTTTGCATCACTTTCTACATAAACCTGATAATCTTTTGTTGCAGTGGAAATCGTAGTGGCTGAAGATGCTTCTGCCAGTTCCTTGTTAATTGCCTGGAAGACTTGAGCGACTGTCAGGTTATATTCCATTGCTTTTGCTTTATCCACAATGACTTCATACTGTGCATCCGCTTCTTCCATGCCATCGCTGACATTCTGTGTTCCTTCTACGGATTCCACTTTTTTTGCTAGGTCACTGGCTATTGTCTGCAGCTCATCCAGTTCTTTTCCTTTTATCTGAATACTGATTCCGCTTCCTCCAAGTGCACTCATATCCATAGATGAGGTGGAAATCTGTATTTCACAGTCTTTTACATCTTTGGTTCTCTTCCGGATTTCTTTTTCCAACTGGGCATTATTCAATTCTTTTTCTTCTTTCAGCACCAGATACATGGTAACGCTGTTGGAGGAACTACCTCCTCCTGACATCATGGAAGAACTAGATGCCATGGCTCCCACGGCTTCAATATCCGGAATATCAGAAATCTTTTCTATAATTTCGTCTGATTTGGCTGCTGTCTCCTCCAGCGGAGTCCCTTTTTCTGTGGTGATGGTCATGGTTGCCTGTGTACTTTCCATGGCAGGGAAAAACTCTGTTCCCTTGCTCACAGCCAGCATCATACTTGCCACAAAAAGCAGAAGGGCTCCTGCAAGCACCCATCCTTTATGCCGAAGGACTTTTAAAATCAGCCTGCTGTAAGTTTCCTGCAGCTTATCCAGCCATCTGGAAGGTTTTTCTTCTGTTTTCTTCAATAATCCTGCTGACATCATCGGTACGACGGTCAGTGCCACAACAAGACTGGCTATCAGTGAATAAGCAATGGTTAATCCCATTTCGACGAAAAGCTGTCTGGTAATTCCCTCTGTGAACACAATCGGAGCGAAAACACAGACCGTGGTCAAAGTAGATGAAGTAATGGCTCCTGCAACCTGTTTCGCACCTTCAATTGCTGCTTTTCTGGCCGGTACTCCTTCATTTCTCATACGGTAAATGTTTTCAATAACAACAATAGAGTTATCCACCAGCATACCAACGCCCAGTGCAAGACCGGAAAGAGAAATGATATTTAAGGTCACTCCTGAAAAATACATGAGTACCACAGCCGTCACTACACTGATTGGAATGGAGCATGCAATCACGAAGGTCGGCCGGATGCTCCGCAAAAATACAAACAAGATGAGAATTGCCAGAACACCGCCGTAAATCATATTCTGCAATACGGACTGAATTACCATGTCAATATAGATTCCCTGATCCATCAAGGTAGTAAAATGCAGTCCTTCGTTTTCTTTTTCAAGTTCTGCCATGCGTTCCAGAATAATATCTGTCACATCTCCGGTAGAATAACCGGTCTGTTTCTCGATGGTAAGAATTACACCTGGATTGCCATTGATCACCGCATACACCTCTGAAGAATCATCGGTAATCTGTACCTCTGCCACATCTGAAAGTTTGATTGGTTCCAAACCATCGATTCCAAGATCCAGTATTACAAGTTCCTTCAAAGAATCTGCATCTTGTACTTTATCTCCCACACGGATTAGATAATCTTTTTTGTTTTCCTGGAGATACCCTGCCGGCATAGCAAAATTTTCTGCTGTCAAAATACCTTTGATCATGTCCTGAGTAAGAATCGTATGTAAATCTGTTTTCTCCTGAACCTGGTCTTTTGCAGCATCCAGCTGTTCTTTTCCAGCATTGATCTGAGCCTGGGCTGCCTGCATCTGGGAGGTGCTTACCTCTATTTTTGCAGCCGCAGAGCTCATCTGCACTGCTGCCAGAATCTTTTGTGTCTCAAGCTGCACTTCTGCTGCTGACATCTGGCTTTTTCCTGCTTCTAACTGCTCTTTTGCTTCAAGAAGCTGAGTTTCCCCAGCCTGAATCTGGGCAAGTCCTGCCTCCAGCTGAGCCTGAGCTTCTGCAATTTTAGCAAGACCTGCATTCGCCTCCTGGATGCCCTTATCAATCACCTGGATATCAATTAATGCCAGTGCTGACTCTGCGGCCTCCAATTGAACCATCATTTCTGCTTTTGCTGCATTTAGGCCTTCCAACTGAGCATTCATCTCTGTAATAGACGCCTGAATCTGGTCTTTTTCTTCCTGCGTTCCGGCATGTTCTAACTGATTCTCTAACTGGCGGATACTTTCTGTGGCAGCTTCTATCTGGGAATCTAACTGGGTCATCTTATTTTTTAAATCCTGTATCCCGGATTCCGCCTGCAAATATTCCTCTTTTGCTGCTGTTAATTCTTTCAGCATTGCTTCTACCGGGGTTCTGGAAGCAATAAGAAGTTTCCCTTGCTGCTCCAGCTCTGCTTTTTTCTCTTGGAGAGTCTGAAGCTGTGTATTGATTTCCCTAAGTCCTGCCTGCATCTGTTCTTTTGCCTGGCTTAGCTGGGCACTTCCCTGGCCTATCTGTCCTGCTGCTTCCTGCTGTCCGGCTTCTAGTTGCTGTTTTCCGGCTTCCAGCTGCGCCTGGCCTTCTGCCAGCTTATCTTCTGCATCCTGGAGTTCTTTTTCCTGATCTGCAAATTTGCCATTGATGGCATCCTGGACTTTCTGATTCACAGCGTTAATCTTCTCCTGCTGCAATTCTACGCTGATCTGCTCTGTCACGCCCCCTGACGCAGAGACTCTGGCCACCCCTGCAATACTTTCGATTTCCTGAAGAATATGATTTTCCACAAAATCCGTTGTTTCCGGAGCAGACAGTCCATCCATGTCCACTGCTGCCACAAAAACAGGGAGCATATCCGGATTTAACTTCATAATCATGGGGTTTCCTACACTGTCATCCCAGTATCCCTTAATCTGATCCAGGTTTTCCCTCATCTCCAGGGTAACAGAATCCATATTTGCTTCTTCTGCAAACTCTAGGATTACAACGGATACGTTTTCACTGGAAACAGAGCTTACATTGTTTATATTACTGACTGTAGCCATACTCTGTTCTATTGGTCTGGTAATGGTTTGCTCCACAGTTTCCGGACTTGCTCCAGGATATGTAGTCATAACTACTGCATACGGCATATCCATACTGGGAAGTAAATCTGTATTCATTTTTGTAAAAGATACAACTCCCAGAATCAATACCAATACCACAGCCACTACTACGGTATATGGTTTCTTTACACTATAGCGCGATAACATATGATGTCCTCCTGCATTTTCTTTTCCGACCGACTGGTCAGTTCTGAAAAAAATTATAATGATTCCGCTCCGTACAGTCAATTAAATTTCTGTAAAATTTTCTTCCATCCATTGTAATCCATTCTTGATTTTTATATAATCGAAGCATATTACACACGTATTTTTTTCTTTTTTAAAGAGGGATTTTCTATGTTTCAGATTTCTAATTTTACTGACAATGATGACATCCGGGTTCTTTCTTCTTTAGGATCCTTCACAGTGATTGAAAAAGTATTACTTGCTCCTGTGCAGTAAACACCAAGAGGGTGCATACACTGATTACTTCTCAGTGCAGCACCCTCTTCTCAAAATATGCTTTCTATTACTGCTGTTCTTCCTCATAAATTTTCTGTATTTCCTGAGACAATTCCCGGTTCAAGTCATCCAGGTCGATTCCTATTCCTGTTCCTGGATAAAAATCTGATTTTGGCTGGGTTCTTGTCTCATACTGCTTCTGCCCCACCGTATATTCCTGTGTCTTTTGCAGTTCCTCTCTGACCGGCTTCTGAACAGGTTCTTCTTCGTATTCATCCTCTTCTTCCCATTCTCTGGTATATCTCTTTTTCTTCACCGGCTTTTTACTCTCATCATTTCTATGTACATGAGTAACTTCTGTTTTCTGCACCACTTTTTTTGTTCTTTTTCCTGGAATTCCCCGTTTCTTTTTTCTGGAAGGAAGATGAAATAACGACGCTTCCCAGTCTTTTCCTTTTGTAAAGGGTGCTGCCTGAACAGCAATACCAATGACAGCCATGATCAAGCCTAAAAGAAGCTCTCCTGCACCGGCATCTTTTTCCAACATTTTCATTAAGAGGTGAATCCCGCCGATTCCTCCACAGATAGAGGTAACTCCAATCACCATCTGTTTCTCATACCCAAGTGCCAGGGTTCCGGCAAATACACCGATGACTATGGCAATCATATGCTGCTTCATTGACGGGTCTTCGAACATAGAAGTAACCATGCAATAGACCAGACCCGTGCACATAAAAAACACGCCAAATTTGTATAAAAGCCATGCAAGCAGTCCTAAAACCAAGGCTCCCGCCATACCACAGACCAGTGCCATGATTTTATCCTGGAGAATAAAATATCCTGCACCGGCACCTGCTCCTGCACCTACAAGAATACCGAGAATACATCCCCATACTTTTCTCAGACGGTATCCCATAAAACAATTGAGAAAGGCAAAAACAGTCCCCCCTAAATACATTACGATTAAATACTGCCTTGGAATCTTGCTCCACTGCTCTGTAAGCCACTGAAGCAGCTCTGCAATCTGTATATTACTCATAACTCCCTTACTTTCCTTTCAAATATACATGTTTGATATATTTTAGTGTTTCTTTTTCCCCTCTCTTTGCCAGCATCCGGAGCAAAAACTCCAAATCTCGGTTGGTATCTTCATGAACAAACCATAACCGCTCTTTACTTTTCAGAAAATACTCAAGCGGTGCTGCATCCGTATAAGTATCTGGATGGTAATTTCTCGATGCACTGATTCTGTCCATCACCATTTCAGCGATATATTTTCTTGGCATAGGTACGCCATGTATCACTGTCTTACAATGGATTCCATAGTCCACCCAGTGTTCAAAATGATGCTTATTTCTCCCATAATGGTGAATCCATGCAGTGGAAAGCCCGGTGGCTTCCCGCTCTGCATTGTTTGGACTCCTGTCTCCCTGATAATATTTACAGCCCACGGAAAACTCAGTCCAGGAATACTTCGATAAATCATGAAGCAAGCCCTGTTTATAAAGTCCGATTTTAAAACAATATTTCATAACTAAAATCTTGTGCTTTGTAATCGTCTTAAAATGCTTCCAGATCCCCATAATTTTTCATCCTGCTTTCCTGTTAATATCATCAATGTTCTTGACGGAACCTGGATACTCTTCTCCGTTACCGGAACTACCTCTTCCAGAAATCCTCCATTTTCTTCTTCGTCTGTACGCATGATAATTTCCCACGAAATATCATCCGGTGCCCCTGGAAGTGCAATTTCGTGAGGCATCCAGTGGAAATTCCATGCAAAGAATAAAAATTCACCTTTTTCTTCACAGTAATCTTTACAGTACATCATTCCCAGATGTCTCTGTCCCGGTTCTCCTGACACATACCATGCCTGGCTGCCATGATAAGAAATATCCGGATATCCCAGTGCTTTATAATCGGTTCCTTTCAGTTCCTGATCCATCTGAAGAATCTTTTGGTTCTGACGGAATTCTATTGCTTTTTTCACAAAAGTGGTAAGTTTCTCACGGTTCTTCCTCTGTCCCCAGTTCAGCCAGGTAATTTCATTATCCTGGCACCAGGCATTGTTATTTCCTTTCTGGCTTTGTCCCCACTCGTCTCCCTGAAAAATCATAGGAGTCCCCTGGCTGAACAGCAAAAGGCCAAAGGCATTTTTTAACTGACGCAGACGAAGTTCTTTGATTTCTTTTTTCCTGCTTTCTCCTTCCGCACCACAGTTCCAGGTACAGTTATATTCTGTTCCATCCTGGTTCTTTTCCCCATTTGCCTCATTATGGCGTTCTTCATAAGAAACCATATCCATCATGGAAAATCCATCCTGGTCTGCCATATAATTAATCACACCATACTGTCTTGGATTTCTTTTATTCCGAAACATGAATTCGTCTATCATATTCTCATCGCCTTTTAACAAATGACGCATACAATAGAAAAATCCTTCATTATATTCTGCTCCATTTCTGTAAACCGGGTCTTCTCCCTGATAGACTCTTTCTCCATCAATATAACTGAAAAACAGCTTTGTATCCGCCAAAAGAGGGTCTCTTAAAAACAACTCCTGGCACACATTTCCAATCATCCGGAATCCATCAATATGATATTGTATTTTCCAGTACCTTACGATATCCAGCATGGTTGATAGCTCCATACTGCTGTCAAAATACAATTCCATCAGACATTCCAAACCGGCATTATGAAGCTCATTGACCATATGTGAAAACTCTTCTGCCGGATTTTTTGTAGCACAAAATCCAGCCTTTGGCACAAAATAAAAAGCATCTTTTGTATATCCCCAGCAGTTCACCCTGGTTTCCTGTACAGTGTCTGCCAAATCTTCCGGGTACTTTCCTGTCCTTGTGTTTGGTTTTACGATTTCCTGATATTCATATGCAGGCATTAACAATACACCAGTAACCCCTAAGTCCTGTAAATATGGAATTTTCTGTTCCAGCCCCTGAAAGGTTCCTTTTTTCCTGACTCCAGAGCTTCTGTGCATGGTAAAACTACGAACCTGAAGTTTATATAACAGAGATTCTGATAAAGGTTTTGGTACAAATTTTTCATCAGTCCATGGAAATGTCTGCTTCTTCCACACACAGCAAATTGGTTCTTCCGTATCCTGATTTTTCTTTTTCCCAAATGGGGGAATATGTTTCAATCCCTTTGTATAAGCATCCTGAACAATTTCCCCATCTATGGAATAATTGTAACAGATTTCTCCTTCCGGAAGTCCTGATACCAAAAGAGACACCAGATTTCCCCTCCTGCTTTCTTCTGAAAAAGGAAATTCCAGAATCTGATTTTCTCTTTTATATTTCACATACAGGAACAGAGAAGCTTTTTTTCCTCTTGGCAATTCCAGAGTAAATTCATATCCTTCTTTTCTCTTTTTTACACCGGGATAAGTCGGCTTACCTGAAACTGCCTGTATTCCCTGTACTGTCTCTTTTTTCTTAGTCTCCACACGGGCACCTCATTTCTTCACATCTTTTTTTCATATAGTCATAAACTTCCGGTACATCTGTTTCATTGGAAAGTACCACCAGAACATCCCCGGCCATTAATTTCGTTCTGCCCTTTGGAATCAGTTCCGTTTCATTTCTTCTCACAGCTACTAAAAGGCAGCTTGCAGGCCACGTTTCCTGATCCACCGTCTGATCCTGCAGTGGGCTTCCATGGCAGATAATAAACTCCTGAAGCACCTTCTCACCTTTTTCTTCCTGTGTTTTGATTCCTCTTCGTTTCAACAGGCTGCTAAGCAGACTTTCATAAATAGGCTCTGATTTCACTGCTGTTGCAGTGAGATAAGCCACAATTGCAACCAAAGACATGGACAGCATCTGACTTACCTGTCCTGTCATTTCAAAAATCAGGATAATTCCTGTGATTGGAGCTCTCACAATAGCAGTGAAATATCCTGCCATTGCCAAAAGCACAAAATTGCTGATATAAGAAGCATCCAGGCCCAAATACTGAACTGCAAAGGTACCGTAAGCACCTCCGATCAATGACCCAAGAACAAGCAGCGGAAAAAAGATTCCCCCTGGTGCCCCGGAGCCGAAACAGATTAGTGAAAACAAAAATTTCGCCACCAGAAGAAACAGCAGCATTGGGAGTACCATGGTCCCGCTGGCCGCCTGGTCGATCAGATGATGTCCACTTCCCAGTATCTGCGGCATTACAAGCCCCAAAACTCCTGCCAGAAAAAACGGTATGAGAAGTCTTGTGGTTTCGTTCAACTTCTTATTATTCATATATAGTCCCTGTACCCACATGGTCATTCTATTATAGAAAGCCCCCAGTAATCCCAGAAGAATTCCTAAAATCACAATATGCCAGTAATATTCCGGCCTTACTTCCAGTCCGATATCAAACTGAAATACTGGCTGAAATCCCATAAACTGGCTGGATATATAATCAGCAGTAATCGATGCAGTCATAACCGAAATCAATACAGAGACCGAAAAATTCTTATGAATTTCCTCTAAGGAAAACATCACTCCCGCCAAAGGTGCATGAAACGCTGCCGCCAGCCCTGCACTTGCTCCACAGGTCAGTAAATATTTTTCTTCTGTTTTTCCTCTTTTCAGTGTTTTGGAAACTGCCTTTCCTGCCATCGCTCCAATTTGGATGGACGGGCCTTCCCTTCCCAGAGAAAGACCTGAAACCAAAGAAAGAAAGCCTCCTAAAAATTTAGCCGGGAGAACCTTCCACCATACCTGGTCTAATTTTCCCATCATTTCCCCCTCTACCTGAGGAATACCGCTTCCAGAGATCATAGGTTCAAATTTGACCAGTTTCCCTACAATATAAGCAAGGATAAACAGCACAAAAAACCAGATTCCGGCAATCCATGGGGATGTTCTTACATATCCTAATACCCATTCCATGCCTTTTCCGGCATATTCTAAGACAACTCTATACAACAGCACCACAATACCGGCAACTACTCCTACCAGAAACCCTTCCCCGGTAAGAACCGCCTTAAAATGCGATGACCGCTTTAATAAATGCGATGTATTATTACTCAACACTGCCCCTCCTAACAATCTGAGTCTGTACCTTCATTATACGTGTCCCTGTATGAAATTGCAAACGCTTTCTGTGAGGCAGAGGTTGCAATCCCCTTTCGTATCTGATAAAATACAAAAAGAATAACAACTCTATTACTTTATAGAAGAAAGAGGTTCAAGCATGAGTGATAAAACCTATTCAGCAAATTTAGAAAGCTGTGATCCAAGTGATTGTGCTTCCTGCACAGCCAATTGCTCCAGTGCCGGAAGCAATCACGGAACCATTCCAAATGTTCCAAATCCAACCATCAAATTAACCTTAGATGATGATTCTGTTCTGGAATGTGCCGTTCTTACCACATTCCCTGTAGAAGAATTCGGTGAATACATTGCCCTGGTTCCATTAAATGAAAACGGAAAAAATACTACCGGAGAAACCTATCTCTTCCGTTATGCCGAAGACGGAGACAATCCTGTCATCACAAACATCGAAAGAGAAGATGAATACATGGCTGCTGCGGAAGCCTTCCATGATTTCATTGCCAATCTAAAATCCGAAGCAGAGCTTGCTGAAGAAGAATAAAAACTACATAAATAAAACAGGGATACTGCAAAACCAAAATGATTCTGCAATATCCCTGTTTTATTTATACATTCTTTCCTGTTGTACTTCCTAGTCCGCCATTTCTGATTCCTGTAGCATCATCATCTACTGTGATGCCATATTCCAGGAAAATTCCCTGGGCAAATCCGGTACCGGCCGCTACTTTCACAGTTTTTCCTTCGTTGGAATCATTGGTGATCTTAATAAAAATGTGACCTTCATTGTCAGAATAAAAATAGTCACTGTCAATAATTCCCACCGTATTGTTTAACTGCAGACGGAATTTGAATCCAAGACCGCTTCGCGGATAAATCTTCAGTACCCAGTCACATTCCATTTCTGCACGGATTCCTGTTGGCATTTTTATAGTTTCCCCCGGTTTCAGCTCAAAATCTACCGGACTGAAGAAATCGTATCCTGCACTTCCAGCAGTGGCTCTTTTGGGAAGTTTTACAGATTCATAAATTTCTTTGATCTTATCTTCCTGCGTTTCCGGAAATGCATCTTTCCAGCCTTCCAAAAACTGTGCTTCGCTTACTTTGTGAAATTTTGCGATTCTTCTCATAACTTCCTCCTATGCATGCAGCACTACACTGCCTGTTTCTAATGATTTTTTCACATTGATTACTCTCTGGTTGGCACTGCCTTTCCATTTCAGGGAAACATCTCTTTGCTCCAGGATAAATTTTCCGTCTACGACCACATCCAGGTATGGGAGAAGCTCTAAATCCTGAATTTCCTTCCACTGATATCCTGTATAGAGCCATATGGTTTTTTTCGGATATTTTTCCTTGATTTCTTTTGCAAAAGCCGTGATTTCAGCAACATTCCCTTTATACAAAGGATCTCCACCCGAAAAGGTTATCCCCGCCACATAAGATTTTTCTAACTGCTCATAGATTTCTTCCTTTGCAGCTTCATCAAACTCTAATCCGCCCTTTGGATCCCAGGTAATAGGATTCTGGCAGCCTTTACATCCATGGCTGCAGCCAGCCACCCAAAGAACTACTCTGAGACCATCTCCATTTAACATATCTTCTTTTGTAATATTGTGATATCTCATCTTTTTCACCTCTGTATGCCTGCTGTTTTTCTTTCGGAAAAGTCAAAAAGGGAGCACCTTCAAAAGTGCATCCCCCTTTTCAACTGTCTTTTCTATTGTTTATGCTTCTTCTGGAACATCTTTGATGCTGAAGCTGATACGTCCCATCTTATCTTTTCCAAGACATACTACTTTCACAACATCTCCCAGAGAAAGTACATCTTCTACTTTGTTGATTCTTTCTTTTGCAATCTTAGAAATGTGAACCATACCTTCTTTTCCAGGAGCAAATTCTAAGAATGCACCGAATTCTTTGATGCTGATTACTTTTCCTGTGAAAATCTGTCCTTCTTCAAAATCTGTAGCAATTGTTTTGATGTATTTGATTGCTTTATCCATCATGTTCTGATCTGTGCCACATACAGAAACTGCACCGCTGTCATCAATATCAATCTTAACGCCAGTTTCATCAATAATCGCATTGATTGTTTTTCCTCTCTGGCCTACTACATCACCGATTTTTTCAGGGTCAATCTGAATCTGGACAATCTTTGGAGCATATTTGCTCACTGTTTCACGAGGTTCGGAAATGCATTTTTCCATAACTTCTGTCAGAATGTATTCTCTTGCTTCTTTTGTTCTTGCAATTGCTTCTTCGATAATCTGCCTTGTCAGACCGTGAATCTTAATATCCATCTGGATTGCTGTGATACCATCATGTGTACCTGCAACTTTGAAGTCCATATCTCCGAAGAAGTCTTCCAGTCCCTGGATATCAGTAAGTACCAGATAATCATCATCTGTTTCGCCTGTTACCAGACCGCAGGAAATACCAGCTACTGGTTTCCTGATCGGAACACCTGCTGCCATGAGGGACATAGTGGATGCACAGATACTTGCCTGAGAAGTAGAACCATTGGATTCAAATGTTTCAGATACTGTACGGATTGCATATGGGAATTCTTCTACTCCAGGAATCACAGGCACTAAAGCTCTCTCTGCAAGTGCACCATGACCGATTTCACGGCGTCCCGGTCCTCTGGATGGTTTTGTCTCACCTACAGAGTAAGATGGGAAGTTATAATGATGCATATAGCGTTTGCTTACTTCAAATTCATCAAGACCATCAAGTTTCTGTGCTTCAGACAATGGAGCCAGAGTTGTAATCGTACAAATCTGAGTCTGTCCTCTTGTGAACATTGCAGAACCGTGTACTCTTGGTACAATATCTGTTTCTGCAGCCAGTGGACGAATCTGTGTGATTGCTCTTCCGTCTGGACGTTTGTGGTCTTTTAAAATCATCTTACGAACGGTTTTCTTCTGATACTGATAAACAGCTTCTCCAAGAACTGCAAGCCATTCTTCATTTTCAGCAAATGCTTCTTCCAGTTTTTCTGTAATCTGACGGATATTTTCTTCACGAACCTGTTTCTCATCTGTGAAAACAGCTTCTTCCATTTCTTCTGGTGTTACGATTTCTTTCATTGCTGCAAATAATTCTTCTGGAACTGCACAGCTTTCGTAAGTGTGTTTTTCTTTTCCACATTCAGCAACGATGGTATCAATAAAAGCAATGATTTCCTGATTTACTTCATGAGCTTTGAAGATTGCTTCAATCATTTTATCTTCTGGAATCTCATTTGCTCCAGCTTCGATCATGATTACCTTTTCTCTTGTAGATGCAACAGTAAGCTGCAGGTCAGAAATTTCTTTCTGTGCCAGAGATGGGTTTACTACGAACTCTCCATTTACCATACCAATCTGTGTTGCAGCACATGGACCGTCAAATGGAATATCAGAAACACAGGTAGCAATAGAAGAACCAATCATGGCAACTACTTCTGGATTGCATTCTGGGTCTACAGACATAACCATGTTATTTAATGTTACATCATTTCTGTAATCTTTTGGGAATAAAGGACGCATCGGACGGTCGATGACACGGGAAGTCAGAATCGCATGCTCGCTTGCTTTTCCTTCTCTCTTATTAAATCCACCTGGGATTTTTCCAACTGCATACATTTTTTCTTCGTATTCTACACTTAATGGGAAGAAATCAATTCCTTCTCTTGGTTTATCGGATGCTGTTGCGGTACACAGAAGTGTAGTGTCTCCGTAATGCATAAATGCTGCACCGTTTGCCTGTTTTGCTACTCTTCCGATATCTACGGTCAGGGTTCTTCCTGCCAGATTCATTGAAAAACTCTTGTACATATTTTTTCTCCTTTTCGTTTTGGACGCAATTTTAAAAACAGCAACTTTTTGTTCTGTCCGAAACAACTGAAAAATGTACTTTTCGCCTTTTATTAAAAAAATGCACTTTTCAGTGGTCCCGGCACCAGAATTTCTCTGCTGTCTTTGTAATTTTGTTAATCCTAAAATACCTTTTGCGTGAAAACAGGGCGGAAATGTTCCCGCCCCGTCATCTGATTCTGATTATTTTCTAAGACCTAAACGCTCAATTAAAGCACGGTATCTTTCAATATCAGTTTTCTTCAGATATGCAAGTAATCCACGTCTCTGACCTACCATTTTCAGAAGACCTCTTCTTGAGTGATGGTCTTTATGGTTTACTTTTAAGTGCTCTGTCAGCTCCTGGATTCTAGCTGTTAAAACAGCAACCTGTACTTCCGGTGAACCTGTATCACCTGGTGTTCTTGCATATTCTGCCATAATAGCCTGTTTCTTTTCTTTAGAAATCATGTTTGTTTCCTCCATATGATATAATTAATGATAAAAGTTGGAAATCGCCGGTGATTAAGAAACGGTTGGAGATTCCTATTTCTGAACCATGGCTGTTCTCAACGCTTTGAGTATAACACAATGAGAATGGCTTGTAAAGAGAAAAATCAGGCAGGTTTCTGCTATTTTTCTTCCTATTTTTCTTCCGGCTCTTCATCCAAAATGGAAAATGCAATGTTCGTTGCATGGTCAGCAACTCTTTCTAATCCAGAAATTAAATCTGAGAAAATCATTCCTGCTTCCGGTGTACACTGATTCTTGGTCAGACGCTGTACATGGGATTCCTGAATATCACGCTCCATCTGGTCAATGCTATCCTCCAGTTCAAGGATTTCCTGTAAATGTTCTCTGTTATTATTAGAAAACATATTAATGGAATACGTCATGATCTTAATGACATTGTCCAGCATTTTCGCAAGCTCTCTCTGTGCTTCCTTGCTGAACTGAATATTCTTTTCTTTTCTGGTTACTGCTGAATCGGCTACATTTTCTGCATGGTCACCAATTCTTTCAATATCATTTACTACATGGAAAAGCCCGCCAATATTTTTAATATCATCAATGGGCAAGGTGCTCTGGTTGATACTTACCAGATAGTTGGTAATGGCATGGTTCATAAAGTTGATATTTTTCTCTGTATCATAAACTTCCTGAATCTCTTTTTCATCCAGAGTGATAAAGGCATTCATAGCTCTTGTAAGGTTTGTGACTGCCATATGTGCCATGCGTTCCAGCTCTTTTGTAACCTCTACTACGGCTGTACTTGGTGAAAACACACTGGTAGGGCCGATATATTCCAACTGGAATCCTTCCTTTTCCTCTTCCTGTTCTTTCTCTGGAACAAAGAGATAAGTAAGTTTTACCAGGCCATGTGCAAACGGGAACAAGATACACAACTGGAATACCTTGAAGAAGGTATGTGCATTTGCCACGGATCTTCCGATATTATCTCCTGAAATCTGAAGGATGGCTGCCTCAATCACAGGTTCACCGATTAAGAGAATCACTGCAATCACCATAGTTCCTATTACGTTAAACAGGAAGTGGATCATAGCTGCACGTTTCGCATCTTTATTACCACTGACACTTGCCAGAAGGGCAGTTGTACAGGAACCGATGTTACATCCTAAGATAATATAGAAACAAATCCAAAGAGGAAGCAGTCCCTGCTGCGCCATCAGAAGAACAATGCTGACAGTAACAGAAGAGCTCTGGATAATAGCAGTGACAATGAATCCAATTAAAATTCCCAGAAATGGATTGTTCAGTCCTGCAAGTAAATTCACTACAAATGGAGATTCCTTCATGCCTTCCATGCTTCCTGACATCAAAGACAGACCCATGAAAAGAACACCAAATCCTAATATTACTTCACCAATCTGCTTAATCTTGTGATTTTTACAGAACATCGTGATAATAACACCGCAGATAAGAAATACAGGTGCTGCCTGGGACAAGTTAAACGCAACCAGCTGAGAAGTGATGGTTGTACCTACATTGGCTCCCATAATAATTCCGGCTGCCTGTACAAGATTCATAAGTCCTGCATTTACAAAACTGACAACCATAACGGTAGTAGCACTGGAAGACTGCACAATCGCACAGAACAACATTCCGAACAGCATTCCAATAAACCTGTTCTTGGTAAAGAAAGCCAGAAATCCTCTCATCTTTGCTCCTGCTGCTTTCTCAATGCTGTCACTCATTACGGTCATTCCGTATAAAAATAATCCCAGTCCGCCAATCAGCGACAATACGTTTTCTATACTCATTTTCTTCTCCTTCGTGATAAAATGGACAAACTATTTTCTACATCTTTATCAAGCTGCTGCTTCAATTCTCCCAAAGATGCAAATTTTGTTTCCGGTCTTAAATAATGATAAAATCGAACTTCTGCCTCTTGTCCATATAAGTCCTCATCACAGCAGAACAGATAGGTTTCCACTCCCAGAAAGTTTTCTTTTACTGTAGGTTTATACCCTACATTGGTAACTCCCTGGTAAAGCTTCCCTCCGATTAAGGATTCTGTGACATAAACTCCATTAGGCGGAAGTTTTTTCATATCCGGTGGGATGAGATTTGCAGTAGGAATTCCAATAGTCCTGCCAAGCTGTCTTCCATGAACAATCTCACCTCTGGTAAAATATGTGTATCCCAGCAAATGGTTCACTTTCTCGATATTTCCTTTTTCCAGTTCCTCTCTTACATAGGTGCTGCTGATATCTCTGCTTCCATCCTTTTCTTTCTCAAGGACTTCTACCTGGAAATCATAAATTTCCCCCAGTTCGGACAACATTTGCGGAGTCCCCCTGCGTCCGTGACCAAAACGGAAATCCGGCCCTACTGCCAAAAATCCCACACGAAGCCTGTCCACCAGATATTCTTTTACAAACTGTTCTGGCTCCATATGCATCAGCTCATCTGTGAAAGGACACTCTGCAAAAATATCTGCCCCAAAGTTTTGTGCAAGCTCCCGTCTTTCCTCGTATGTAAGTAAAAATTTAGGCGGGGTATGCAGCATATGACTTCTGGGTGGAACATCAAAAGTAAATATTACTGTTTTATAATGCTCCTTTTTATGGCTCTGGATGCATTGTATCAATTTCTGATGCCCCCGGTGAAGACCATCAAATTTTCCCAGAGTCACAGCACTTCGGAAGGGGGATTTTAAATGAGGAATCTCTGTTGTGTAAATCATAAGCTCTCCTTTTTCTGCTGGAAATCTTCCGGAGTGCAGAAAATAGTCTCCGGCTTATATTGCTGCTTTTCCTTATTGTACTGATAAATTCCTATAAAAACACCGCTGCTTTGATACATCCGCACACGTTTGGCCGGCATCTTTTCCCTGCATGGAACAGGATTTCCATTCTGCAGCAATTTATCAAAAGCCGGTGCAGCCCTGTAGGCCGGTGCTTCTTCAAACATCTCTTCCACAGAAAGAATATGCTCCATGATATGTCCTTCCTGCACAATGCTTTCTATCTGGGAAAGTTTTAAACTGTCCTGGATATCAAACCGGTCAACCTTGGTACGAAGAAGTTTTTCCATGCAGCCTCCGCATCCCAGTTTCTCTCCAATATCATGGCACAAGGTACGTATATAAGTACCCTTGGAACATGTCACAGAAAACACAACATAAGGAAGGGAAACAGACTGAATCTGTATTTCATAAAAAGTCACCGGTCTTGCCTTTCTTTCTACTTCTATCCCTTCTCTTGCCAGCTCATACAATTTCTTCCCCTGGACTTTTAAGGCAGAATACATAGGTGGTATCTGCATTTGATCCCCCAGAAAACTTTGGATGCAGGTTCTTACCTCTTCTTCTGAACATAGAACCGGATGTTCTTTCAGAATCTTTCCTGTAATATCCTGTGTATCGGTTTCAATCCCCAAATGGAGCACAGCCTCATATGTTTTCCGTTTGTCTGTCAGCAGAGAACACAGTTTGGTACCCTTGCCAAGACACACAGGAAGCACTCCCTCTGCATCTGGATCCAGTGTTCCTGTATGACCGATTTTTTTCTGTTTCAGAATTCCTCTGAGTTTTGCTACTACATCATGGGATGTATAACCTTTTTCTTTATATACATTGATAATTCCGTTTATCATTTAGGCTTCACACTCTTCCGGTAATTGTTTTTCTATCACTTCCAGCAGATTATTGATGACATCATAAACTGAACCATGGAAGGTGCAGCCTGCTGCCAGCACATGACCGCCTCCGCCGAAATAAGATGCTACCTCGTTTACATTTACTTTTCCTGTGGAACGAAGACTTATCTTAAATTCCTGAGGCTTTATTTCATAAATGAAAATGGCTACTTCCACGCCTTTTGTCACACGGAGCTGCTGAACAATCCCATCTAAATCTTTTGGCTCTACATGGTAAAAATCCATCATCTTCTTTTTGACAACACCGATGATGCATCTGCCATCCATGATCAAAATACTTTCCATGAGGCATCTGCCCAGAATCTGATTCTGCACATATGTCTTTTCATAGAAAGAATGATCGATAATATCAGAAAAAGGAATCCCTTTTTCCATCAGCCTTGCTGCAATCCGCATGGTCTCAGGAGAAGTACAGGAATACTGAAATACTCCGGTATCATGGACAATCCCTGTGTAAACTGCTTCTGCCACAGCTTCTGATACTTGGTTTTCTTCCAGAAGTGTGTATAACACCTCACAGGTAGAACTTGCATCCGGACGTATTTCATTGACATCCCCAAGTCCGCGGTTGCTGATATGGTGGTCAATACAGATACGCTTCTTTGCGGTTTCGTATCCTTCCATGGCTACCCCGATGCGGTTTTTGTCACTGACATCCAGGGTGATAAACAGATCATATACTTTTCCCTGGGGATATACTGTCTTAATCTCCTCAAAACTGCGGATATAAGAAAAATTCTCCCCCGGCTGCTCAAGATATACCTCTACAGACAATTCCGGGTGATTTTCTTTTAAATAAAGATACAGCCCCATACAGGAGCCGACACAGTCACCATCCGGACGCACATGTCCGGCAATGGCAACGGTCTTTATTCCTGTCAATTCATTCGTTATCTTCTCCATCTTCCTGCACCTCCTCTTTTCTGGTGACCTGGTCAATCAACTTTGACATGGTAACGCCATACTCAATGGATTCGTCTAATATGAAACGAATTTCAGGAGTATTTCTCAGGTTAATGCTTTTTGCAAGCTGTCTGCGAATATACCCTTCCGCATTTTTTAATCCGGCAATGGTATTCTTCTTCGCCTCATCATCCCCTAACACGCTGATGTATGCTCTGCATGTTTTTAAATCCGGCGCAACCTCCACACCTGTTACAGAGGTCATGGGATGTATGCGGGGATCTTTAATGCCTTCCCGGATCAGGTTTGCCAGTTCGTGTTGGACTTCTGCGTTGACCCGGGTATTTTTTATACTGTTTTTTCTCATGCTATCCCTCTCTGTCTGTTCCTATCTTGGAACTTCTACCATTGTATATGCTTCTACACGGTCTTCTTCTTTGATATCATTGAAATCTTCAAATACAAGACCACATTCATATCCTGCTTTTACTTCTTTTACATCGTCTTTAAAACGTTTCAGGGAAGCCAGAGCACCTTCGAAGATCTGCTCTCCCTCTCTGGTAATACGAACCTTGCAGTTTCTCTGGAATACACCATCTAAAACATAAGAACCTGCAATGTTTCCTACACCGGAAGCCTTGAAAATCTGACGCACTTCTGCATGACCGATTACTTTTTCTTCGTAGATTGGGTCAAGCATACCCTTCATTGCTGCTTCCACATCTTCAATAGCCTGATAGATTACCCTGTACAGGCGAAGGTCTACACCTTCCTGCTCTGCAATGGATTTTGCAGTTGCATCAGGGCGTACGTTAAATCCAATGATAATTGCATTGGATGCACTTGCCAGAGTAACGTCAGACTCATTAATAGCACCAACACCACCGTGGATTACCTTAACAACTACTTCTTCATTGGACAGCTTCACAAGACTCTGTTTTACAGCTTCTACAGAACCCTGAACATCTGCTTTTACGATCAGAGGCAGTTCTTTCAGGTTACCTGCCTGAATCTGGCTGAAGAGATCATCCAGAGACATTTTCGCTTTTGTCTCTTCCAGAAGTCTGTTTTTATTCTCAGAAATAAAGGTGGCAGCGAAGTTTTTCGCTTCTTTATCGTTGTCTGTTACTACCAGGATTTCTCCTGCATTTGGAACATCGCTAAGCCCCAGGATTTCTACCGGAGTAGAAGGACCTGCTTCTCTTACTTTTCTTCCCTTATCGTCGATCATGGCACGGACTTTACCGGAACATGCACCTGCTGCAATGAAATCTCCTACATGAAGAGTACCTTTTTGTACTAAGATTGTAGCAACCGGTCCTTTTCCCTTGTCCAGCTCAGCCTCGATGACAAGACCTCTGGCTTTTCTGTTTGGATTTGCCTTTAACTCACATACTTCTGCTGTAAGAAGAATCATTTCCAGCAGGTTATCGATTCCTTCTCCTGTATGTGCAGAAACAGGTGCAAATATAGTGCTTCCGCCCCAGTCTTCCGGAATCAGTTCATACTCTGACAATTCCTGTTTTACTCTTTCGATATTTGCACTTGGCTTATCAATCTTATTGATGGCAACAATGATTTCTACTCCTGCTGCCTTTGCATGGTTGATAGCCTCTACTGTCTGTGGCATCACACCATCGTCTGCTGCTACTACCAGGATTGCAATATCTGTAGCATTTGCTCCACGCATACGCATAGCAGTAAACGCTTCATGTCCAGGTGTATCCAGGAATGTAATCTTCTGGCCATCTACATTTACCATATAAGCACCGATATGCTGTGTGATTCCACCAGCTTCTCTATCTGTTACATGGCTCTTTCTGATATGGTCAAGAAGTGATGTTTTACCATGGTCAACATGACCCATAACACAGACAACTGGTGGTCTGGCCACTAAAGTATCTTCCGGTTCTTCCTCTTCTTTTAAAAGCTCCTCGATGACATCTACTTTTTCTTCCTGCTCTGCAATGATATCGTAATCCATGGCAATTTCCTGTGCCTTATCAAAATCGATTTCATGGTTTACAGTTACCATCACACCTTCCATAAACAATTTTTTAATAATTACAGAAGGCTGCATTTTCATCTTGTCTGCCAGTTCTTTGATGGTCATTTTTTCCGGAAGTGTAATCTCTTTTACTTCTTCTTTTTTCTCTTCCTTTGGATGAGAAACAGGTTTCTGAAGCTGCATCGCTTTCGGAATCTTCTGGGTCTGGCGGCGTCCTCCCTGATTTGGACGTTTACCCTGATTCTGGTACTCATCTCTTCTGTTATCTTTTTTCTTATTTTCTCTGTTTGCCTTACGGCTGTCTTTTTCTACAAATTCCAGGTTTGGAGTATCAAATTTTGATCCCTGGTCTCTTCTGGAATCTCCGCCTCTTCCTTCATTTCTGTTACCGAAACGATTATTCTGACGATCTCCCTGACGATTGTCGCCATTATTATTAAAGCGGCCTCCCTGACGATTGTCTCTGTTCTCGTTGTTGAAACGGCCTCCCTGGCGATTGTCTCTGTTTTCGCTATTGAAACGGCCTCCCTGGCGATTGTCTCTGTTCTCGCTATTGAAACGGCCTCCCTGACGGTTCTCTCTGTTTTCGTTATTGAAACGGCCTCCCTGGCGGTTCTCTCTGTTTTCGTTATTGAAGCGGCCTCCCTGGCGGTTTTCTCTGTTTTCGTTATTGAAACGGCCTCCCTGGCGGTTCTCTCTGTTCTCGTTGTTGAAACGGCCTCCCTGGCGGTTCTCTCTGTTTTCGTTGTTGAAACGGCCTCCCTGACGGTTATTGGAACGGCCCTCTGTATTTCCGTTGTTTGGACGGCTGTTATTAGAACGGTTATTTCTATTTTCTTGTCTCATAGAATCTTGTGTACCTCTCTGACGTTTTTCTTCGCTTTTCTGTTCGGCACCTGCGTTTGCCTGACGCTGTGGTTTCTGTTTGCGTTCCGGCATATGGCTTGCATTCTGAGGACGGAAGACCTGAATCAATTTTTTCTTAGGCTTCTCTCCATCTGTCTGAACTCCTGCATCCTGACCCGCATTTCCTTCTTTTTTGAAGTTTGCCCGGACCATATCAGCATGGGCATTTTCTACATTGCTCATATGGCTTGTTAAATCTATGTTTTTAGATTTCAGAAAATCTAAGACTTCTTTATTTGTTTTGTTTACTTCTTTTGCCAGTTCATAAACTCTGATTGTTGACATATGTTGCCCTCCTTTAATCCTGATGTCTCATATTCTCCAGCTTTTTCACCATTGCCACAGCAAAATTCTCATCCGTCACACCAAGAGATGCCCGGTAATCTTTTCCTATGGCTGTTCCCAATTCCTCCTTTGACCCGATTGTATATAAAGGCACTTCATAGTATGTGCACATATCGTTAAATTTCTTTCTGGTATTATTGGAAGCGTCTTCTGCTGTCAAAACCAGAAAAGCTTTCCCTGACTTCACTGCATTTTCTGTGGCAAACTCACCGCTTACTACCTTTCCGGCTTTTGCCGCCAGCCCTAAAAGGGACAGTTCTTTACGAATGCTCAATATTTTCAAACTCCTTTTCCAGGTTCTCGTAAACAGACTGGGGAATCGCCATTTTCAGAGAACGCTCCAGACCTTTATTCTTCATTGCCTGCATAAGACACGCTTTATTGAAGCACAGATATGCCCCTCTTCCATTCTTCCGGCCTGTAGTGTCCAGAACAATTTCATCCTCTGTTGTCTTCAATACCCGCATCATTTCTTTTTTACTTCTCATTTCCCCGCAGCCAACACATTTCCGCATGGGAATCTTACGAACTGTACTCATAGGCTCACCTTATTCTTCTGTATCCTGAAGTGCTTCCTCTGTTTCTTCTGCACCTGCTTCATACTCTTCGTTTTCATAGAATTCCAGTTCTCCGGATTCTCTGGCCTGTGTCTCGCTCTTAATATCAATCTTGTATCCTGTCAGTCTTGCTGCAAGTCTTGCATTCTGTCCTTCTTTACCAATGGCAAGAGAAAGCTGGAAATCTGGTACGATTACCATAGCACTCTTTTCGTCTGGGTCAGCCAGAACAGAAATAACTTTTGCAGGGCTTAATGCATTTTCGATAAGAAGAGCCGGATTGTCGCTCCAGTTGATGATATCAATTTTTTCTCCTCTTAATTCTTCTACAATAGAGTTTACCCTTGCTCCGTTCATACCTACACAAGCTCCTACCGGATCTACATCAGGGTCGTTGCTCCAAACAGCAATTTTGGTACGGGAACCAGCCTCTCTGGCAATGCTCTTAATCTCTACGGTTCCGTCTTTTACCTCAGTAACTTCTGCTTCAAACAGACGTTTTACTAATTCCGGATGTGTTCTGGAAACCATGATCTTCGGTCCCTTTGGAGTATCCTTTACTTCCAAAATGTATAATTTGATTCTCTCTGTAGGCTGGAACACTTCGGTCTTCACCTGCTCATTTTCTGTCAGGACAGCATCTGCCTTTCCTAAGTTAATGCTGTAATTTCTACCCATACTCCTCTGTACAATACCAGTAACAATGTCTCTTTCTTTTCCGTAATACTGATTAAAAATCACTTTTCTCTCTTCTTCACGGATTTTCTGTAAAATAACATTCTTGGCATTCTGTGTAGCAATACGGCCAAACTGTTTTGATTTCACTTCCACGTTTACCACATCTCCCAATGTATATTGGGAATTCATCATCTTTGCATCTGCAAGGCTGATTTCTGTTACCGGATCATTGACTTCTTCTACTACGTTTTTCTCTGCAAATACACTAAAATCGCAAGTTTCAGGATTAATATTTACTTTAATATTATCTGCTTTTCCAAAATGGTTTTTGCATGCCTGAATCAGGGACTGTTCAATTGCCTCCAGCAGAGTATCTTTGCTGATAGATTTTTCTTTTTCCAGAATATCCAGCGCTTCTAATAATTCTGTATTCATGTTTTACTTTCCTCCTAAATATAAATCGCCTAAAGCTTTAAAAATCAAATGCAAGACGAATCAGCGCAATGTCTGATTTCAGGAAGGTCATTTCTTCTCCCTCACAGTCAATGGTCACACTGTTTTCATCATATGCAGTTAAAACACCGTAAAATTCCTTTTCCCGGTTTATGGCACGGTAGGTACGGATCTCCAGTTCCTTTCCCATGCTCCTTTTATAGTCCTTTTCTTTCTTCAAAGGCCTGCCAAGTCCCGGTGAGCTCACTTCCATAATATATGCTTCATCAATGAAGTCTGCTTCATCCAGTTTTTCGGAAAATGCCCTGCTGACAACTTCGCAGTCATCCACTGTGATTCCCTGTGGCTTATCAATATAAGCTCTCAGATAATAGCTGCTGCCTTCCTTCACATATTCTACATCCACCAGTTCAAACCCCTGTGATTCCACAATAGGAGTAATCAATGCCTCTGCTTTCTGCTCGTAGATTTCTTTTTTACTCATGCTCTCACCTTCTTTCAAAATATCTGCCCTCTTCTGGAAAGGACACACAAACGATAAGAGTGGACCTTACGGCCCACTCTTATGCTATCGTAATTATCAAGTTCTCTTTAAGGATAGCACTAATCAGGGAAACTTGCAAGCCCCATTTTGCCCTTTTACCCGGAAACCAGCCTAATTCCATACAATTACAATTAAATTATCCCATCCTCCGTAATAAATCTGCCAGGAAACCTGCTGGCCAGGTGACAACTGTGAGGAATTCTGTACTGCTTCCTGCAGCAAAGTTCCCTTCACCATCTCATTGGCCGCCTGTTCATAAGCTTCTCTGGATGCAAAACGCAATTCTGTCGTATGATGTTCCCCACTGACATTCTGAAGCATAACCTGATAAATCTGGTTTCTGTCATAGGTTTCATACCAGCAGTCTTTGTTCTTATAATAATTATAACCATCGTTCCTGCATTCTGGAAGGGGTATATCCCCATTTGCCTTATGCGTCGGTGCCAGAGTATCTTCATTACAGCATAAATAACTGTAGAAAATCTCCACACCCACATCCTGCGCATCCGAATAACCAGGATTTCCCCATGTTGTATCTACATAATAAAATTCATCCCCGATTTTTACCAGATTCCATGCATGTCCTGTATCTGCATTGCCCTGCTGTGCCCCATCTGAAGCTGTCCCTGTTACTAAAGTACAGAATATCCCCATTTTGTTCAAAAGATACTGGGTTGCCTTGGAATATCCCATACATACTGTTCTTCCCTCCAGAAATACGCTCTGGATATTCTGATTATCCGGGCTGTCTGCCTCATAATCCACATTGCAGATCAAAGTCTCATACACATACTTGATTTTTTCGTATGTATCTGCCTCCTGGCTGGCACCTGACAGCCATTCCTGGGCTTTTTCCTCAATCTTTGCCTGTACCTGCTCTGCTTCTTCCTGGTTCATAAGATAATCCGGCATAACTTTCATATCCGCAGTAGAACCGTCTGGCCAGGTTTCCATATAATATTGAAAACTTCCTTCTATCCAGAAATACTCCGGATGATCAATCATCACCCTGTTGAAAATCTTCTCTAATCCCTCTTCTGATACTGGACTCAAAGAAATTTCTTCCTGAAATCCCTCCAGTCCTCTCACCAGTTGTCTATATATTTTCTGTTCATCTGCTGATAAGTTTTGATATCCATATAAAAACGCAGCCTGTTCCTCTGTAATTTCCTGTTCTTCTGGTTCCTCTGATTTCTGATGAAACTTCACAGCCTCTTTTATTTTATCTGCATCCAGATTCCCCACGCTGCATCCTGTCAAAAACAGAAGCAAAAACAGAAGCATACAGTATTTACATCGTTTTTTACTGATTCTCACTGGCGCACCTCGTTTCTTCTAAACCCGGATTTTTGTTCCTTTTGTATCCCTCTTCGCCAGCTTCAGTTTATTTAAAATCACCTTTTTATTTTTATACTCAATCTCGTATTCCGTGCGGTTTTCCAGCATATACGCATGCTCTGCCTGGTCTTTGGGGCTCATGCGGATTGCTCTGACTCCCAATGCTGTTTTTTTCTTCTCCGGTATCTCTTCTTTTAAAAATTTCAGGAAATACCCTTCTTTTGTCTGGAGAACAAGATGCTCCATCTGATCCGCATTCTGAACCATGATTACTTTGTCCTCCTGTGCCAGCTTGGTAGCTGCTATGGTTCTTTTTGAAACCTCAAATTCACTGCCATCCACCAGTTTCACCATACCGCTTGCAGTAACAAAACACATTTTTGACTGCCGGATACCTGCCAGGCATCCTACATAAACGATTTGCTCTGCTGCACTGTCATAATTGCTGACATTATCAACCGGTGTACCTTTATCCCTCAGTTTTCCATAGGGCAGATCCAGTACCTTAATAGAATGCATTCTCCCGGAATCTGTAAAAATGCATATCTTATCTGTATTCATACAGGAAAATACGTATTTGTTTTCATTGTCCGCTGCATCCTTATTTCTCTCATAGGTACTCTTGTCTATGGTTCTGGCATAACCAAACCGGTCCATAAGAAATACCACTTCCATCTCTTCTATTTTTTTCTCTTCATATACAGCTTCTGCTGCATTTTCAATAGAAGTACGGCGTTCCTGATGATATTCTTTTTTTATCTCCTGCAATTCACCGATAATAACCGCTGCCATGGAATCATAATTTGCAAGGATATCTTCATACCTTGCAATCTTCTTCATTGTCTCCTCATGTTCTTTCAACAGTGTTTCAATTTCCAGCCCAATCAGCTTATACAGGCGCATTTCCAAAATTGCTGTTGCCTGACGCTCCGTAAAACGCAGCTTTCCTGCCTGACGCTGGCTGGTTTTTGTCTTAAACTGAATCCCCTCTGTCACTCCATTGACCAGACAATTTTTCACCTGTTCTCTGTTCTTGCTTCCTCTGAGGATTTCAATGATCAGATCAATCACATCACATGCCTTAATAAGACCTTCCTGGACTTCTCTGTTTTCCTGCTCTTTTTTCAGAAGGCTGTTATACTTTCTGGTTGCAACATCAAACTGGAAATCCACATGATGCTCAATAATTTGTTTCAATCCCAGGGTTTCCGGCCTTCCCTCTGCAACAGCCAGCATATTTACCCCAAAAGTATCTTCCAGGCGGGTTTTCTTATACAACATATTTTTAAGGTTTTCTACATCTGCACCTTTTTTCAATTCCAGCACAATACGGATACCTTCTTTGGATGACTGGTTGGAAATATCTACAATATCTGTAGTTTTCTTTGTCTCCACCAGGGATGCCACATCATTTAAAAATTTACCGATATTCGCCCCTATCATAGTGTATGGAATCTCTGTTATCACCAGAAGATTCTTTCCGTTTTTTCCTTTTTCCACCTCTACTTTTCCACGGAGCTTGATTTTACCGACTCCTGATTCATAAATAGAAAGCAGGTCATCTTTATTGACTACCAGCCCTCCCGTAGGAAAATCAGGTCCCTTGATATACTGCATCAGTTCTTTTACCGTGATATCATTATTCTTCATGTAAGCAATGACACCGTCTATTACCTCTGCCAGATTATGAGGCGGAATACTGGTAGCCATACCTACCGCAATACCATCTGCTCCATTCACCAGAAGATTGGGAATTCTAACCGGAAGAACCTCCGGCTCCTTTTCTGTTTCATCAAAGTTTGGTACAAAATCCACCACATTTTTATCCATGTCACTCAGATATACTTCCTGGGTGATTTTCTGCAGTCTGGCCTCAGTATATCTCATTGCTGCTGCCCCGTCTCCTTCTATGGAGCCAAAATTTCCATGTCCGTCTACCAGAGGAAGACCTTTCTTAAAATCCTGAGCCATAACAACCAATGCATCATAGATAGAACTGTCCCCATGAGGATGATATTTACCCATGGTATCTCCAACAATACGTGCACATTTACGGTAAGGCCTGTCATAACGGATTCCAAGCTCATGCATATCATACAGAGTTCTTCTCTGAACAGGTTTCAGCCCGTCTCTCACATCAGGAAGCGCCCTGGCAATAATAACACTCATCGCATAGTCAATATAAGACTTCTGCATAATTTCCGAATACTCGGTTCTGATAATATTTTCCTGTATTTCAGCCATACTAAACCTCTTATATATCTAATTCTGCATCTTGTGCGTGTTCATAAATAAATGCTTTTCTCGGTGGCACCTCTGTCCCCATCAGAACTTCTGTCACTTCTGATGCCATTCTGGCATCTTCAATCTCTACCAGGCGCAGCATTCTTGTTTCAGGATTCAGTGTAGTCTCCCATAACTGTTCTGCATCCATCTCCCCAAGACCTTTGTATCTCTGAAGTGTAAACGGTCCTTTGTGGGTCTTTCTGTAGCGTTCCAGTGCCTTGTCATCATAGAGATATTCTTCTTTCCCTTTCGAAGGCATGGCCTTGTATAACGGAGGCATGGCAATATACACATGTCCTTCATAAATAAGTTCCGGCATAAACCGGTAAAATAATGTAAGCAATAATGTAGAAATATGTGCTCCATCTACATCCGCATCGGCCATAATAATAATCTTATGATACCGCAGCTTTGTGATATCAAAATCATTTCCATAGCCTTCTGAAAATCCACATCCAAAAGCATTGATCATGGTCTTGATTTCAGCATTTGCCAGAACCTTATCAATCGTGGCTTTCTCTACATTCAAGATTTTTCCACGGATTGGAAGGATTGCCTGGAAACTCCTGTCTCTTGCTGTTTTTGCACTGCCTCCCGCAGAATCCCCCTCTACAATAAAAATCTCACACAAAGAAGGATCTTTCTTTTCACAGTTTGCCAATTTCCCATTGGAATCAAAAGAATATTTCTGTTTGGTCAGAAGATTGGTCTTGGCTCTCTCCTCTGTCTTCCTGATCTTAGCTGATTTTTCTGCACAGGACAGAATTCCTTTCAATGTCTCCAGATTTCTGTCAAAATACAGAACAATCTCTTCCCCAGTTACTTTGCCCACAGCTTTTGCAGCATCCTGATTATCCAGTTTCGTCTTGGTCTGTCCCTCAAAACGGGGTGCCGGATGTTTGATAGACACCACTGCCGTCATTCCATTTCTCACATCAGCCCCTGTGAAATTGCTGTCTTTTTCCTTCAAGATTCCCAATTCTCTTGCATAGGTGTTCATCACTGAGGTAAAGGTGGTCTTAAATCCTGTCAGGTGAGTACCTCCCTCAGAATTGTAAATATTATTACAAAATCCAAGTACATTTTCCCGGAATTCATTTACATATTGAAATGCAGCCTCTACAGTAATACCGTCACATTCACCCTTAAAATATACTGGATCATGAACCACTTCACTCTTTTTATTCAAATCTTTAATAAATCCCACAATACCTTCCGGTTCGTGAAACACAACACGTTCTTCCTCTGCCTGTCTTTTGTCCTCGAAAATAATGGTAAGCTCAGGATTCAAATAAGATGTTTCATGAAGCCTGCTTTTCACCTCTGCTGCTGCAAACCAGGTCTTCTCAAAAATCTCAGGGTCAGGAAGAAAATTCACCAATGTTCCCGTAGCCTTTGTCCTGCCAAGCTTTGGCAAAAGCCCGTCCTCCAGTTCAATGGTCGGATTACCTCTCTCATAATGATCATGATGAACATAGCCACCTGTACTGATTTTAATATCCAGGTAGGTAGAAAGTGCATTCACAACAGAGGAACCTACTCCGTGCAGTCCTCCGCTTGTCTTATACACAGAATCATCAAACTTACCGCCTGCATGAAGTGTAGTAAATACAAGACGCTCTGCTGAAACTCCTTTTTCGTGCATTCCTACCGGAATACCTCTTCCATCATCTTCGATTGTGGCAGAACCATCTTTTTCCAGAGTCACTCTGATATTTTTGCAAAATCCTGCCAGGTGTTCATCCACGGCATTATCAACAATCTCATAGATCAAATGGTTCAGTCCTTTTCTGGACACACTTCCAATATACATGCCCGGCCGCTTCCGCACTGCTTCCAAACCTTCCAGTACCGTAATACTGCTGGCATCATAGACATTTTTCTTCGCCATTTTTCAAACCTTCCTTATATATCATATATCGTTCCAAACTTTGTTCTGCCTGCTTTTTTTACAAACAGGGCTCCCAGGTATCCACACAATAATCCAAGCACCAGTCCTGCAAGCACATCGGTTGGAAAATGCACATAAAAATACAGACGGGAGATTCCCATGAGAAAGGCCAGTCCAAGAGTCCAACATCCCCATGCCTTTCTGGTAAACAACAATGCCCCTGCGGCTGCAAAAGAAGCCATGGTGTGTCCCGAAGGAAAAGAATAGTCCTTTGGCACACGGATCAGAAGTTCCACGGTATCACGGATCCAGCACGGTCTTGGCCTTGCCACCAAAGGTTTAAGGATTATATTAGCTAACACCAAATCTAAAAAAAGCGCCGCAAGCACAGCAATTCCACAATGTCTTGTCTTTCTGGAAATCAAAAGAATCACCCCTAGAAGAATCCAGAACCATCCTGCTTCTCCAAGCATGGTGATAAACCCGAAAATCTTAGTCAAAACAGGTTGCTGGATACTCTGAAACCAGTCTAAAACTGCGAATTCCCACTCCATATCGATCTTCCTTTCTCAATTCATTCATGAAACCTCAGGGTTTACTTCCCCATAATAAGGTCTTCTGTATCATATCTCATTTCCCATATATTTTCAAACCTTTTCTTTTTCCCTTACATTATACCGAACATCTGTTCTTTTCGTCAACCGTTATTTTTTTAATTTTTTTAAAAATAGTGTTGACATTCAATTAAGTTTGTTGTATTATAATCGAGCACGGTTCGTTGGTCAAGCGGTTAAGACGCCGCCCTCTCACGGCGGAAACACGGGT
>Peterbilt_p2__coassemble_205_pt1 | contig 56792 bp, 54 predicted proteins | sample Peterbilt_p2__metabat2_high_PE_039 | metagenome-assembled genome bin Peterbilt_p2 | reverse complement strand
AGCAACTCCAAACTATTTACACAAAGAGCCAGTTATCAAAGCTACACAGCATGGGAAAAATGTATTTTGTGAGAAACCAATTGCATTATGTTATAAAGATTGTGATGAAATGGTAAAAGCTTGCGAAGAAAATCATGTTATGTTTATGGCTGGTCATATTATGAATTTCTTTAATGGAGTTCACCATGCAAAAGAATTAATTAACGAAGGAAAAATTGGAAAAGTACTTTATTGCCATTCTGTGAGAAATGGATGGGAAGAAGTTCAGCCATCTATTTCTTGGAAAAAGATTAGAGAAAAATCTGGTGGTCATCTGTATCATCATATTCATGAATTAGACTGCGTTCAGTTTATTATGGGAGGAATGCCTGAGACAGTTACTATGACAGGTGGAAATGTTGCACATTCTGGCGAAGCTTTTGGTGATGAAGATGATATGCTGTTTATCAATGCAGAATTTTCCGATAATCGTTTTGCTGTAATGGAGTGGGGTTCTGCTTTTCACTGGCCAGAGCACTATCTGTTAATTGAAGGAACAAAGGGTGCTATTAAATTAGACATGTTTGATGCAGGTATGATTGTAAAAGTAGATGGAAAAGAAGAACATTATCTTCTGCATGAAACAAAAGAAGAAGATGAAAACCGTACTAATATTTACCACGGAACGGAAATGGATGGAGCTATTCAGTATGGAAAGCCAGGAAAAACACCACCATTATGGTTACAGGGAGTTATGATTAAAGAAATGAAATATCTCAATGAATTAATGCATGGTATGGAGCCCTCGGATGAGTTTAAGCCATTATTAACAGGTGAGGCTGCAAGAGCAGCTATTGCTACAGCAGATGCTTGTACTAAATCCAGATTTGAAAACAGAAAAGTGGCGCTGAGTGAAATTATAGGAAAATAAGGCAACTTGAAATGATAGACGGGAGTATGATTGAATTGTACTCCCGTGTAATTTTTGGGAATTTGGAGGACAATTAATATGAAGAAGTTAGAATATAGTTTAATAGCACTGTTTTCAGCAACAATGTTAACAGTTTCAGCTATTCCAGTATATGCGATTTCAGAAAATGAGAATATTGTAAGTGAAGAAACTGTAATCTTCAATCCTGTTTTGGAAGAAAAGCAGATTCGTATAGAGAACGGTTCTGTGTATGATTTGACGGATCGGACAGAAGCGGAAACCATAAAAGGAATGAAAGATGCAACTATTATTATAAAATATCAGTCGGAGAGTAATGCAGAATATCAATCATTATTTAGTGTAGCAAATAACACGCAAGGAAATAGGGATCGCCATTTTCATATTTACATAACTCCAAATGGAAAGTTAGGAATGGAACTGCGAAATACAGATGATCAATTTAAATATACTGTTAGTGCTGAAAATGCAGTTAATCCAGCAAAAGAGAATATTATTGCGTTTAAGGCTGATGGAAATAATAGTAATTATAAGCTATTTGCAAACGGAAAACTTGTAGCAACACTTAATGAAGAGAATTTTAAGGGTTTTTTAGATATTGAAGGGACAGATTCGGTTTCTCTAGGTGGAACATTAAGAGAGGGACAGATTGATTACCCATTCGCTGGATTAATAACTGATTTTGCAATTTATGGAGAATGTATAGATGATACAACAATTTTAGAAATGACCGATAACTCAGTTAAAATACCGGAGGGTTTATTCTATGAAAAAAGCAATATCGAAATATCAGAAGGTAGTATATACGATCTTAGTGCAGATGAAAATGCTAAGTTAGCAGAAGAGCTTGAGGAAGGAACTGTTATTATATCGTATACTTCAACAAGCAATTCTGATATTCAGACACTATTCAGTATTGGGAATAATACAACAGGAAATCAAGATAGGCATTTTCATCTATATATAACTCCAAATGGAAAAATTGGAATGGAGTTGCGTAACACAGATAGAGAATTCAAATATACGTTAGATCGTCCGGCAGCTATTTTAGAAAAATATAAAGGAGAAAATGCTTTAAATACAATTGCATTTAAAGCGGACAAAGAAAATAAACAGTATAAAATATTTGTAAATGGGGAACTTATCGAATCTTTAAATGTAGAAGAGTATAAATTTATTCACGATATTATAGGTGTAAACAATGTCGGATTAGGAGGAGTAAACAGGGAAGGAAAAGTAAGTTATCCATTTAGTGGAACTATTCATGACATAAAAATTTATGGAAGTCCGTTAAGTGACGAAGAACTGTGTTCGATAACAGGAGTTACAACGTATGGGCAAAAAATATTTTATGCAGGAGATGAAACAAAATCTGATTATTTTAGAATTCCTTCACTTTTAACATTAGAATCAGATACAGTAGTTGCGGCAGCAGATGCTCGTTATGGTGGAACCCATGATGCAAAAAGCAATATTGATATTGCATTTTCTAAAAGCATAGATGGGGGAAATACATGGTCTAAAGCAACTTTACCATTATGTTTTGATGATTATGTAGCAAAAGGAATTGATTGGCCACGCGATAAAACTGGAAGAAATATACAAATTCAGGGAAGTGCAACATTTATTGATCCTGTTCTTTTAGAAGATAAAGAAACAAATAGATTATTCTTATTTGCAGACGCTATGCCGGCTGGAATAGGTGTATCCAATGCTTCTAAGGGATCAGGATATAAAGAGATTGATGGAAATAAATATATAAAACTTAGATGGCATGAGGATGGGGGCAGTGATTATAATTATACAATTAGAGAAAACGGTATAATTTATAATGATATTACAAACGAACCTACAGAGTATAGTGTAAATGGAGATTATGATTTATTAAAAAATGGAACAATATTGACATGTAAGCAATATGATTATAACTTTGAAGGATTAAATTTACGAGAGACAAAAACAGATGTTGATGTAAATATGAATGTTTTTTATAAAGATTCTTATTTCAAAATTTATCCTACAAATTATTTAGCCATGAAATATAGTGATAATGAAGGAGAAACATGGTCTGATTTAAAGATTATAAGTAACTTTAAACCTGAAACGGAGAAATTCCTTGTTGTTGGCCCGGGTGTAGGAAAACAAATTACAACAGGAGACTATAAGGGAAGATTAATGGTTCCTTTATATTCTAATGTAAATGTTGAATTAGGATTTATGTATAGCGATGATCATGGTGATACATGGGAATATGTACCTGCAGACAATGGAAAAACAGGAGCAACAGCAGAAGCTCAAATTGTGGAAATGCCAGATGGTTCATTAAAAACCTATTTGCGTACTGCAAGAGGGAAAATTGCAGAAGTTACAAGTATAGACGGAGGACAGACGTGGAGTGAAAGAAAAGATGTGCCAGGTATGACAGCGGCTTCTTATGGAACCCAGGTATCTGCAATTAATTACTCAGGTCTAATTGATGGAAAACGGGCCATTGTTCTTGCAGCACCAAGTGCAACAAATGGAAGAAGAAATGGAACAATACATATTGGATTGATTAATGAGACAGGTAATATAGGAATAAACAAATATGATATTGAATGGAAGTATAGTTACGAAATTGATGGAAAACAAATCGGATATTCGTATTCTTGTTTAACAGAACTTCCTAACGGAAATATTGGATTGTTATATGAAAAATATGATTCTTGGTCAAGGGATGAATTACATCTTAAGAATGTTCTAAAATATGATTCCTTTACAATAGAAGAATTAATAGGTAATTAATAGTATCGGGATTAAGGAGAACATAAAATGATATATGACGAAATAAGAAACATATCACGCTATCGTGGAATCTCTTCTAATTTGGATGTTGCTATAGATTTTTTGGAAAAAACGGATTTAAATAATCTTCCGTTAGGAAAAACAGAAATTCTAGGTGACAAAGTATTTGCAAATGTTATGGAAGCACAGGCAAAAGATGAGAAAGAGTTAAGTTTCGAAATCCATAAAAAATATATGGATATTCAGATTGATATTGAAGGAACAGAATTAATTCTTATTGGATTAGATGGATTCCATGAAAAAGAACCATTTTCACCAGAAAAAGATTTCGGAAGCTGCACAGCAGAAAAAAGTGCCCGTTTGAAAATGGGACCTGGAAGATTTGTTGTATGTATGGCTCAGGAGCCGCATCTCCCCAGTGCAGCAGCAAACGAAGATAGAAGATTAAAAAAATGTGTGATTAAAGTAGCAGTGGAAGACTAATTTATATATTTAGTAGGAGTATATTATGGAACAAAAATTAGAACAGCTTAAAGGACACCTGATAGTATCTTGCCAGGCACTTCCTCATGAGCCTCTACATTCTTCTTTTATTATGGGAAGAATGGCCAAGGCAGCGGCAGAGGGGGGAGCACTGGGAATCCGTGCAAATACAAAAGAAGATATTGCAGAAATCAAAAAGAATGTGGATCTTCCTGTAATTGGAATTGTGAAACGGGATTACCCAGACAGTAAGGTGTATATCACACCAACCATGAAGGAAATCGATGAACTCATGGAAGTAAAGCCGGAAATCATTGCCGTTGATGCAACGATTTGTTTAAGACCAGGAAATATTACAATAGACGAATTTTACCATCAGATTCGTGAAAAATATCCGGAACAGTTGCTGATGGCAGATTGCTCTACGGTAGAAGAAGCACTTCATGCAGATGAGTTGGGATTTGACTTCATTGGAACAACTTTGGTGGGCTATACAGAGCACAGCCAAGGAGACAAGATTGAAGCAAATGATTTTGAGATTATTCGGACTATTTTAAGTAAAGCGAAACATCATGTTATCGCAGAGGGAAATATCAATACACCAGAAAAAGCAAGAAGAGTTGTGGAACTCGGATGCTACAGTGTGGTAGTCGGATCTATTATTACAAGGCCGCAGTTAATTACAAAATCCTTTACAGAGGAAATGAAAAAAGCAAAGTAAGATTTAAGGGCAAAGCCCAGGAGGAATGGTATTATGAGTAAATTAGATAAATACAAAGGAATTATCCCAGCTTTTTATGCTTGTTATGACGCAGATGGCAATGTAAGCCCGGAAGGTGTACGTGCTCTCACACAGTATTATATTGATAAAGGGGTAAAAGGTGTCTATGTAAATGGTTCTTCAGGGGAATGTATCTACCAGAGAGTGGAAGAACGTAAAATTATTATTGAAAATGTTATGGCAGTAGCTAAAGGAAAATTAACGGTAATCAACCATGTAGCGTGCAATAATACAGAGGACAGTGTTGAACTGGCAAGACATTCTGAAAGTGTAGGTGTTGACGCAATTGCTTCTATTCCTCCGATTTATTTCAGGCTTCCTGAGTATTCTATTGCAGCATACTGGAATGATATCAGTGCAGCAGCTCCAAATACAGACTTTATTATTTACAATATTCCTCAGTTAGCCGGAACTGCTCTTACTATGAGTCTTTTTGCAGAAATGATGAAAAATCCAAGAGTCATCGGTGTAAAGAATTCTTCTATGCCAACACAGGATATCCAGATGTTTAAAGCAGCTGGAACAGCAGCTAAGGGAGAGTTTGTAGTGTTCAATGGTCCAGATGAACAGTTCGTTGCAGGCCGTGCCATTGGTGCAGACGGTGGAATCGGTGGAACATATGGTGTTATGCCAGAGTTATTCCTGAAATTAAATGACCTGATTGCCGCAGGTGAAAGAGAAACAGCAACAGCTCTTCAGTATGATATCAACGAGATTATCTACAAAATGTGTTCAAGCCATGCAAATATGTATGCGGTAGCAAAGGAAATCCTTCGTGTCAATGAAGGTGTAGACCTGGGCGGTGTCCGTAAGCCACTGGAAAATCTCCAGGAAGCAGATAAAGCAATTGCACACGAAGCAGCAGAAATGGTAAAGGCAGCAAAAGCTAAATATCTGTGAAATGCAGGATGCGATTATTTAAAATAATTTAGATACACAGGAGATACGGCATGAAAGAATATATCTGTATTGACATCGGCGGTACTTCTATCAAATATGGTATGATTCAGGAGAATGGAGAATTTCTCACCACAGGAGAGATGCCAACAGAGGCAAAGCAGAATGGTGGCCCGGGAATCATGGAAAAGGCAAAAAAAATAATAGAAATCTTCAGGGAAACGTATCACCCAGAGGGTATCTGCATTTCTACGGCGGGAATGGTAGACTGTGAAGAGGGCAGAATTACTTATGCGGCTCCATTAATTCCTAATTATACTGGAACAGAGATTAAAAAGACGTTAGAAGAACTGTATGGAATTCCCTGTGAAGTAGAAAATGATGTAAACTGTGCTGGATTGGCAGAGCACCATGCTGGGGCTTCTAAGGGAAGTAAGATTAGTGTATGCCTGACCATTGGAACAGGTATCGGTGGTGCAATTCTGATTGATGGAAAGGTATTTCATGGATTTTCGGGAAGCGGCTGTGAAGTGGGCTATATGCACCTTCCAGGAGGCGAATTCCAGGATTTGGGAGCCAGCAGTATTCTGGTAAAGAAAACAGCAGAATACAAGAAATTGAATCCGGCATCCATTGATGGAAAATACGTGTTTGCACAGGCAAAACAGGGAGATGAGGACTGTATCCGGGCTATTAGGGAAATGTGTGAAGTTTTAGGTATGGGAATCGCAAATATCTGTTATGTGGTAAATCCAGAAGTGGTTGTTCTCGGCGGTGGCATTATGGCTCAGAAGGAATATTTAAGGGATATGTTAAGAGAAGCTCTGGATCAATATCTTATTCCATCTGTGGCAGAGCATACACGTCTTGCCTTTGCAGAGAATCAAAATCAGGCGGGAATGCTGGGAGCATTTTATCATTTCAAAGAAAGGCATTGAAATAAGTATAGAAAAGAGAGATTTATAAAGACAGGGAACCGTTTCATCGTTAAGCTGATACAATGAAACGGTTCCCTGTTATTGAAAATTTAAACTATTTTATCACGGCTGTTTTCCGATGTATGCAAGGATTCCACCGTCTACGTACAGAATGTGTCCGTTTACGAAGTTAGAAGCATCGGATGCCAGGAATACAGCAGGTCCCATAAGGTCTTCTGGATCTCCCCAGCGGGCAGCAGGAGTTTTTCCGATGATGAATTTATCAAATGGATGTCTGGATCCATCTTCCTGAAGCTCACGGAGAGGAGCTGTCTGAGGAGTTGCGATATAGCCAGGTCCAATACCATTACACTGAATATTAAATTCACCATATTCAGAAGCAATGTTCTTGGTGAGCATTTTCAGACCACCCTTTGCAGCTGCATAAGCAGATACAGTTTCACGGCCAAGTTCACTCATCATTGAGCAGATGTTAATGATTTTTCCGTGACCTTTTTTGATCATGCCAGGAATAACAGCTTTTGATACAATGAAAGGTGCATTTAAGTCAATGTCTACAACCTGACGGAAATCAGCAGCACTCATCTCTGTCATAGGGATTCTCTTAATGATTCCGGCATTGTTTACCAGAATATCAATGACACCAAGTTCTTTTTCGATATCAGCTACCATGCTCTGTACCTGATCTTCACAGGTAACATCACAGATATAACCTTTTGCATCGATTCCTTTTTCAGCATAAGCTGCTAAGGCTTTGTCAAGATGTTCCTGGCCGCGGCAGTTAAATGCAATTTTAGCACCTGCTTTTGCCAGAGCTTCTGCCATAGCAAAACCGATTCCGTAAGCAGCACCTGTTACCAGAGCTACTTTTCCTTCTAATGAAAAGCTCTTCATAATATCCATGAGAATATCCTCCTTATTTGAATTCTTTATTTAATATCTTTGTTAGAAACGCCGTCCATATCATCAAAATCCTGGTTTTCTCCAACCATACCCCAGATAAAGGTATAAGCCTGAGAACCGCTTCCTGAGTGGATAGACCAGCTTGGGGAGATTACGGCTTCTTCGTTTCTCATAACAATGTGGCGTGTTTCTGTAGGTTCACCCATATAGTGCATAACAAATGCATCTTCTGGAATATCGAAGTATAAGTAAACTTCCATTCTTCTGTCATGTGTGTGGCATGGCATGGTGTTCCAAACACTTCCTGGTTCCAGTTTTGTCATACCCATTACTAACTGGCAGCTTTCTACCTGTCCAGGAAGGATATATTTGCAAATGGTTCTGTGGTTAGACTGTTCCAGACATCCAAGTTCTACTTTGTTTTCGTCTTTTACAATCACAACGCCATCTTCCGGTGTTCCTTCTGGCTTGATTAGAACAGTCGGGTAAGCGGTGTGTGCAGGAGCACTGTTTAAGTAGAATTTAGCAGGTTTTTCGGCATCATCACTGGTAAAGGAAATGTCTTTTGCACCCATACCAATATACATACCTTCTTTGTATGCTACAGGATATACTTTTCCGTCAATGGTAATTTTGCCGGCTCCACCAATATTGATGACACCCATCTCACGTCTTTCTAGGAAGTAAGCTGCACGAAGTTCTTCTCCTGCTGTGAGTTTTAACTCTTCTTTTACTGGAGTAGCAGCACCTGTGATGATACGGTCAATGTGACTGTAAACCAGTTTGATTTCGTCAGGAGTGAAGAGATTCTGAATCAGAAATTCTTCTCTTAAACGATCTGTGGTGTAGTGTTTCACGTCTTTTGGTGATACAGCAGTTCTAAGTTCCATAGTTTTAATCTCCTTTTCTGTAAAATTTTCGTTACCATTTATTTTTTCAGTAACAAATTTCTTCTACTAAGTTTGTATCTCTATCATAGCATGTTTATATTTCTGTTTCTTGTGTTTTCTTGCTGTAAATCTTGTTTATTTTGAACAAAGACGATATACTAAACTTAACAGAGTGATTTATATAAAAAAATCAGCAAAAGAGGTGAAAAAATAATGGAAGTTTATAGCTCCTGTAAGAAGGCAATAGAAACATGTATTCAAAACCAGAGTTTTGCCATTGCTCATTTGTATCATGATGAAAAACCGATGAATATGCATATTCATGACAGCTATGAGTTATATTTCTCTGTTTCAGGGGGGAAACAATTTTTGATTGATAATCGTTTCTATGACATTTTGCCGGGAGATTTGTTTTTTATTAATCAATATGAGGGGCATCATCTGACTCAGATTGACAGCCAGATTCATGAAAGAATCGTTATTTCTATACATCCGGAATTTTTGAAAAAATTAAGCTGTGAGAGTGCGGATTTGAATCATTGTTTTTCCAGCAGGCCGAAAAGATTCGGACATAAGATTTCTCTGACAGAAGAGGAGAAAAGCCGTTTTCTATACTATATTCATAAGATTTCTTCTATTACAGGCTATGGTGCACAACTATTGGAACAGGCGGCATTTGTGGAAATGATGGTGTTTTTGAACCGGATTTTTATTGGAAGGGAAGATGCGGCGAAGGAATGTGAGACGCTGCCAGAAGAGAAAAGAACCAATCATACCCAGGTGGATGCTATTTTAAGCTATATTAACCAGAATATAGAAGATTCTCTTACGATTGAGGAACTTGCAGAACATTTTTTCCTGAGTGCTTCCTATTTATGCCGTATTTTTAAAGCTGCTACAGGAACAACAATCAATAAATATATTATTGCTAAGAGAATTACGCTGGCGAAATCCCTGCTGAGTCAGGGCTATTCGGTGAATGAAGCGTGTGAAAAATGTGGATTCCGTGATTACAGCAATTTTCTCAAGGCATTTGCAAAGGCAGTGGGGATATCGCCTAAGAAATATGCACAATATACTTCTGTGTCGTGATGGGAAAAGGAAACGTAGTAGAAAAAGTGGCTTTTGAGGGCCACTTTTTCTATATGTTTATAATTCTTTCTTGATTTTTTGCACATAATCCAGTGACAAATCCAGTAAATCAGCGATTTCTTCTACGGTTTTGCCTTTGCGTAGCAGAGCAGATATACTTTGGGCAAGCCCTTGAGAAATGCCCTGTTCTAATCCCTGGGTACGCCCAAGCTCCAGTCCTTTCTGTATCAGTCTGTCGGATTCCAGTTCCAGCACTTTACCGCCCATAACATCACCCAATCCTTTCCTGGCTTTTTCCTTGTTCCGCAGGATATAGTCTGATATCCGCAGAATCAGTTCCATTAAATCTCGGTAAACCTTTTCTTTTCCTTCTTCCAGAAATTCTTCTTCTAAGCATTTTTCAATCTCCCGGTATTCCTCCAACATTTTCTGTAATTCCGGGTCTTGTGTGTCCAATACCTTTTTTTCATACCGCATAATATAAAACGGAAGAAGGAAGAACAGTTTTTTCTGTAAAATCTCATCTTTTGTATAATGTCCCACATAGATTGCAGGAACCTTGTATTCTGTGGTGCTTCCATCGGGCATCACCATTTCCACACCCAGCATCTTCCTGTCTGCATTTCCCCTCAGGAATAAAATGCAGGAGTTTGGGAAATACATCCGGTATTTTCCATCTTCCAGCCGTAATGATTCCAGGCTGATGGAAAAATCGTATTCAATCATACGGATGATCATGCTGCTGTCGCTGGTGCTCTGGCATTCTATGTGGTACGCTTTGTCAGCAATCAGAAAATAGGAATCCGTGATGATTTCCCCTTGCTTTGTCTGATGCTCATTTCTCTTTTGTATCAATAGGATATCCTCCGGATAGGAGGTACCAAAAACTTCGTTGATCAAAGGCACTGCCAGTTCCGGCATCTTTTCAAGTAAGGTCCGGAACACATCGTCAAAAATAGTATTGTTGGCCATGAAACATTCCTCTCCTATGTATGTAGTGTCGTCTCATGTATTTTGATTTATGTCCTCTGACTGTATTTTCAAACGTTATCTTCTGTAGAAAAGCATCTTGTCTGGCCATCACCTGCCTCTTTTTTATCTATTTTGATTATAAAATACCATTTGTCAGGAATCAAGGATTATGGGAAGAAAAAAGTACCTCTCCGGTTCAGGCAAACGCCTCGGAAAGGTACTTTGATTTTTAATAAATTTCAGCTGTTCTCTCAAAATAAGCTCGTGGGTGAGCACATACCGGACATATTTCAGGAGCATCGTCACCTTCGTGAATGTATCCGCAATTTCTGCATTTCCATCCAAGAGGTGCATCACCTTTGAAGGTATTTCCTGCCTTATAGTGTTCCAGTAATTTTAAGTAGCGTTTTTCATGAGCAGCTTCTACTTTTGCCACGCCTTCGAATTTGGCAGCCAATTCAGGAAAGCCTTCTTCTCTGGCTTCTCTTGCCATACGTGCATACATGTCTGTCCACTCAAAGTTTTCTCCCTGTGCCGCATCTGTAAGGTTTGCTTCTACGTCATGGATTCCGTGGAATTCCTTGAACCACATTTTCGCATGTTCTTTTTCCTGGTCAGCAGTTTCCAGGTAAAGGGCAGCTAATTGCTCATAACCGGCTTTTTTCGCTGCGGAAGCATAATAGGTATATTTGTTTCGTGCCTGAGATTCCCCAGCAAACGCTTCCATTAAATTCTTTTCTGTTTTTGTTCCTGCATACTTACTCATGAAGAAATCCCTCCTATACTAAAAAAAGAGGGCAACGGCGTAGCCGATACCCTCTTACATTTTAAAGTTCAGATGCGGTTAGAATTAACCGAAGTATCTCTTTAACAGACCTTCAAATGCTTTTCCGTGACGAGCTTCGTCTCTAGCCATTTCATGAACTGTATCATGGATAGCGTCAAGGTTAGCAGCTTTTGCACGTTTAGCCAGGTCAAATTTACCTGCTGTAGCACCGTTTTCAGCTTCTACACGCATTTCCAGGTTTTTCTTTGTGCTGTTTGTAACAACTTCGCCTAATAATTCAGCGAATTTAGCAGCATGTTCTGCTTCTTCGTAAGCAGCTTTTTCCCAGTATAAACCGATTTCTGGATATCCTTCTCTGTGAGCAACTCTAGCCATAGCCAGGTACATACCAACTTCTGAGCATTCACCTTCAAAGTTTGCTCTTAAATCAGCTAAGATATCTTCGCTAACGCCCTGAGCAACACCTACAACGTGTTCTGCAGCCCAGCTTCTCTCTGCTGTCTGTTCAACAAATTTTTCTGCTCCAACGCCACAAACTGGACATTTTTCAGGAGCTGCTTCACCTTCATAAACATAACCACATACGCTGCATACAAATTTTTTCATAATTTTATATCTCCTTTTCTTAAAAAAATTAGTTTTTTAGTTATTTTATCTGGACAGTGCCAGCTTTCTGTAAGTAATAATAGTAATGATTACTATTACAATTTAACATACTTGATAGAAATTGTCAAGAAGTTTTTTTCTTTTTTCTTCTTCTAAACATTGTTTACAGATACCATACAATGTAGTCCTGTGAGCAGAAATTTTTCCGTTAATATCTTCGGATGCTTTCTCTACAACACAGTCTATTTCCGGTATTTCAATGTCCTGGATACAATGACAGTGGGTACAGATAAAATGGCTGTGAGGTTTGGTATTACAGTCAAACCTGTCTGGCCCGTTATCTATGGAAATCTTTGTGATTTCCCCCAGTTCTACAAGAAGAGAAAGGTTACGGTAAACAGTCCCCAGACTGATGTTAGGAAATTCTTCTTTCATCACACCGTAGATGCTGTCCGCAGTGGGGTGTTCTTTACAGCTTCTTACATATTCACGTATGCATTCTCTTTGCCGGCTGTATTTTAAAGTAGCCATCTGCTCTCCTTTCTATCTGCCATAAGAAGACCTGGCTGATTAATAATAGTAATTGTTACTGGTATTAAGATAACATACTTGATTAAAAATGTCAAGTATTAAAATTAAAGTTGTTGCTTTTTATAAAAGAGATTTATACTATTGAAGATACTATGGTTTATAAGGTATAATCTAAGTAAATGGTATATGTAATAAAGATAAAGGTGGACTTATGAAAAAAAAGAGTGCGTGGATTGCTTTTAAGACTTTGGGGTTAATTATATCTATTGTTTTGATTATTAGTTATATCGGTGTACTTTTAAGAGATTTCGAAAAGGATGTCAGACGGGAAGAGACGAGAAGTCTTGTGTCATCTATGGCAGATTTATCAGCTCAGGCCGCAGAAATTGTGGAAGAAAGGGTAAGCTCTGCCTTAAATACTATGGAACACGCCTCCAGGCTTTTGAGCAGCAGGGATGATTTTCAGACCGAGGAAGTAATAGAACGTCTGGGAAGAACACTGTTAGATGTAGATACAGGACTGGAACGGTTTGGAATTGCCCTGCCGGATGGTTCGAGTAAGGTCAGCAATGGAGAGAGTGTAAATGTATCTGACAGAGATTTTTTCACGGAGAGCATGAAGGGAAAAACCTATGTCAGCAGTTCTATGAAATCAAAGCTGGATGATATAGATATATTTTTCCTTTCCGTACCCGTGTTTGATTCGCAGGGTGAAGTGAAAGGAGTTCTGTACGGCGTTATTGAAACAAATCAGTTTAAGGTTTATAAAAGCATAGAACTGGAAAAGAGAAGCCAGAATATCTATATTATTGATATTCAAGGAAATTATATCAGCCAGTTTATGGGCACAGAGGCGATTCTCAATCAGAATAATTTCTTTAGTGACATTAAAGAGAAAAAAAGTTCAGTTCCTGCAAAAGATGTATTAAAGAATATGGAACAGGGCGCTTCTACTTATTTAGAAATAAAAAATAAAGAAGAGAGTGCGTATGTTTATGTAAGCCCTAGCAATATCGAGAACTGGTACATTGTAACTGTGGTAAGTGAAGATGTGATCAGTGACAGGGTATCCCATCTTCAGAAACATGCGTTAGACTTTATTACCAGTATTACAGTTCTGATGATGCTTTTCCTGGCAGGATATTTTCTGGTGATTTCTTTTGAAAAGCGTAAGACAGAAAAAATCAATCAGGAACTAAGAATCAGGGATAGTATTTTCCAGATTGCTACTGCGGAAATGGAAAGTTTTGTATTTCTGTATGATGCAATGAAAGATAAAGTCGACTTTATGAGTGAAAATATCGAAACTCTGGAATTGCCAAGATGTATGGAGCATGTCTCAGCAGAAATTGTGCATTATTTCTCAAGTGCGAATGCCAAGACCATGGAAGGTTTTGTAGAAACTGTAAAAAAAGATCTGCATGACGGAAAAGAAAATTCTGAGAGGGAGCTTCAGATTCATAAGCCGGAAGAAGAGTTATATTATCAGATCAAAATGACGCATTTATATGATGCGAAGAAACGGCCTGTGCGTTCTATTGGAATGATTTATGACGTGACAGAGCAGAAACAAAAAGAACTTTTATTGAGAAGAGAAGAAAAGCTGCGGAATCTGTTTATGACAGATACCATTGCATTCTATGAGATTGATATAGAAGATGATATAGTCATACGAGAATACGCAAATCGTAAAAAAGAAGCGGGAAAATATTCTGATGTTTTGGAGCAGTTTATAGAAAAGAGGGTATTGGATCAATATCAGGCTTATTTAAGAGAAAGCTGTTCTCTGGAATATATGAAGAGATGTTTTCAGTAACAAGTTTATGATTATATTGTAGAGTATGAATATATCAGAAATAATGGTTCTCCTTATTGGGTGGCAAGTGAACTACATCTGGAAGAGGAGAAGGGGATAAGAAAGGCGTTTATGACGGTCAGAGATATAGACAGTAAGAAGCGCAGGGAACTTCATCTGGAGCAGCAAGCTGTTTTTGATGCGCTTACGCAGGTTTATAACCGTAGTGCAGGAATCAGGAAAATCAGTACAGCACTGGAGACAATGCAGCCAGAAGATATCAGTGCCTTTTTGATTTTGGACTTAGATAATTTCAAACAAGTAAATGATTGTCTGGGGCATATGATGGGTGACCAAGTATTAATTGAGGTTGCAAGAATCATGAAGACACACTTCAGGAATTATGATGTGATTTGTCGGCTTGGTGGAGATGAATTCATTATTTTTATCCAGAAAATACCGTTAGAAGCACTGGACAAGATTGTGAGAAGCTTTTTGAGAAAGCTTGTTCTTACATATAGTTCAGAAGGGAAAGAGGTTACGGTTAGTGCATCGGTCGGTGCAGCACTTGCACCGGTTCATGGAACGGACTTCTCGCAGCTTTATGAAAAAGCGGACAGTGCCTTATATCAGGTTAAAAATTCCAGCAAAAATGATTATATGCTTTATAAAGAGAAATAAAGAATGGAAGGAATTCCGGTGCCCGGTTTTGGGCATTTGAGTTCCTTCCATTCTTTTTAGCGTGGAAGTTTTTTGCTCAGCATATCTACGTTAGAAGCATAGGTCAGAGCCGTATCCCGGGTGATTTTTCCTGCGCGGCAAAGGTTCAGAAGACTGGTATCCATGGAAACCATAGAAGGATTGTTCATGGAAGAATAGAGCACACCGTCAATCTGAGGGATTTTATTATCACGGATCATATTCCGGATAGCAGGAGTCACAGTCATGATTTCAAATGCGGCTGTCATTTTTCCGTCTGTGGATGGGACAAGCTGCTGGGAAACTACGGCCTGGAGTACCATAGAAAGCTGAATGGCAATCTGCCGCTGCTGGTTAGGCGGAAATACGTCAATGATACGGTCAATGGTATTGGCGGCTCCTATGGTGTGCAGGGTAGAAATGATTAAATGTCCGGTTTCTGCGGCTGTCATAGCCACATTGGTGGTTTCGTAGTCTCTCATTTCTCCCAGTAGGATAACATCAGGGCTTTGCCGCAGAGCAGCTCTTAATGCTGTTACATAACTCTGGGTATCCAGGTTCACTTCTCTCTGGCTGACAATACTCCTTTTGTGAGGATGAAGGAATTCCAGTGGGTCTTCCAAAGTGATGATATGCCGCTCCATGGTATTGTTGATCTTGTCCACCATACAGGCTAGTGTAGTAGATTTTCCGCTGCCTGCCGGACCGGTTACTAAGACCAGACCTTTGTTCAGGTTGCCGAAATCAATGACCTGATCAGGAATCCCAAGTTCGTGAGGCTCTGGGAGGGAGAAAGTAATTACACGGATAACAGCAGCGATGGAGCCCCTTTGGCGGAAGGTATTTACACGGAATCTGGAAACACCTTTTAGAGCGAAGGAGAAGTCATCATCTCCTGTGTCAAAGAGCTGCTGGATATCCCGGTGGTTGGCAAGTTCATAAATCTGTTTTACCAAATCAAGAGTATCATCAGGAAGAAGTTTCATGTCATTGACTCTTTTTATGGAGCCGTGGAGACGGTAGGAAAGCGGAAGCCCGGCAACGAGAAAAATATCGGAAGCCTGGGCATTTGAGGCAGTTTCGAGTAATTCTTTGATATTCATAAGGAACCTCCTTTTACATTAGATTCAGGGTTGTGTCTCCATCCCATTCTTCGGTGGAAATTTCCTGCCAGGAAGTGATGGTGTAGAGAGAATCCCCCTCTTTTCCTGGTATTTTCAAGGAAAGAGAAATATGCAGAGTCTGGTTTTCGTTCATGGGAATTTCATAGGAAATCTCAGGAAAAGCAGAAAAATCAATACCTTTCAGGTTCTCAAGCTCCTTTGGAATGGAATCTAAACAATTCTCTTTGTTTTCTAAATAGTTTTTTTCTAAAATCTGGTCAATTTCATCCAGGATTTCTTCCGCCTTGTTCGAGGCTTCATAATAATTCTCAGTCCTCTGGGCAATTTTTTGGCTGTAAGCAAAATCTTTGTTGGCACTTGCTACAGACAGAACGGCAAAGGTCACAAGACACAGGATAATAAAAATAACCAGCATGGATGCAGAACCGATATTTACACCGGGATAGTTTTTCTTTTCATTTTTCATCTGTGTCAGTTCCCTCCTTTCGCAGCATAAGGCAAATGTACCTTTACCGGAAATTCATAAATGATTTCTTTTGAATCTTCAGCCGTAAGTGAAACCTGTGCAGATACCATGGTTTCCCCGGTGTCTAAGAGGATTTTCAGGAGATAATCCGCATTTTCCTGGGAACATATCTGAAATTCCTCATCATAGTAAGCCAGCAGGGAATCTTCCTGGGAAACAGTAAGCTGAGGCATAAGTTTCTGGAGGATTTCCTCTGAACCCTCACATTGCCGTATGGATTCTGCGGCAGAGGTGCACAGGTTTACGGCAGTATTTAATTCCTTTGTCCTGGCACTGAGTAAATGGGATTTTACGAAGAGCTGCAGACAAACACTGCTTGCCAGGGCAAAAAATACAATGGCAATGATTAATTCCATTAAAAACAAACTGGATTTGTGTGCCTGATATTTTTTCATAAGGTTCTCCTTTATCTGCTTTTGATTCCTGTAGTGATGCTGTCCTGGCTGCCGTCTTTTGTGGTGATGGTAAAACGGAACAGGGAATCAGTAATTTCTTCTGCCTGAAAGGCACTGATTTCCAGAATGTCTTTTCCTGATTCCAAAGAGGGGGCAATGCCTTCTTTTATATAAAGCTCTTTTAAATGCCCCTGATATTCATAAATATAAGTACAATATTTCGTGTCATTGATGGTTTCTTCTAAGAGAAGGCAAGGTTTGTCTTCCAGTGTGTCTACAGAGACACCACCCTCAAAATCTCCCTGATGAATCTTTTCGCTGATGTAGGAAAGAATTGTGCGGGAGGCATCCTGGTCTATGGATTCTCTGGTGGTAGACTGATAAATATTGGCTGCCAGAAGAATTACCACCAGGGAAGAAACTGCAAAGACAAAAAACAGGGAAATGGGAAAAATAAAATCAATGACATGGTTTCGCTGTTTCCCGATGTTCATAGTTACCTTCCTTTCTGGATCTGTGAAGCATCTCTGGGGATGATGGTGATGTCAGGCATGATGTTTTCTCCCAGAACTTCATATCCGATAAAATATTTTTCTTTGTCATAGCGGAGGCCATAGCGTTCTTCCAGATAAGCGAGACTTTCCGGATACTGTCCTTCCGCAGCATAGCAGTGGACAACGCTTCTTTGGATAGCCTGCTTTAAGATGTCCAGTTCTGTCTGTGATGCTTCCCGTGACATCCAGTTAATTCCAAGAGTAAAACACAGGAATAATCCTAGGAAAAGAAGAACAGAAAGTATAAAATTTCTGGAAGTACCGGTGCTGGCTGCCTCTTTGTCTTGAAAACGTTTCACGGTATATCCCCCCTTCTTTTACAGGCCGGACATGATTCCCATAAGAGGAAGCATGACAGAAAGCAGGATGATTCCAACAATGACAGACAGAATAATGACCAGGGTAGGTTCTAATACAGAAAGCATATGGTTGAGCCTGGAATCAAGCTCATCTTCGTATTTTTCTGCAATATCAGTCATGACAGTGTCCATGCTTCCCGCTCTGGCTGCCAGAGAAGTCATACGCCCGTAGATACCTGAAAAAATTCCGGTTTCTGTCAGGGCAGAAGAGAAATCCGTTCCCTCTGATACAAGCTTCTGGCATTCCTCCAGTTTTTTCTGAAAAGCTTCATTGTCAATCAGGCCGGCAGCAAGTTCAGCAGCATAGTCAGGGTTCAGCCCGCTGCGAAGTGCCAGGGACATGACGCCAGCAAATCTGCAAGAGGCTGTCTTATCATAAATATTCCTGAAAAACGGAATCGGATAGCTGAAACGGCGAAAAGCAAGCCTGCCTTTTTGTGTCTTGGTGAAGAATAAAAATAATGCAATAATAAGCACCAGAAGCACAATTAAAACAATGGAATACCGGTTGATGGCAGTTCCAAGTCCCAGAAGTCCTTTAGAAAATCCGGTCATTTCCTGGCCAAGCTGTGCAAATACCTGGTTGAAAATAGGCATAACTTTTGTGATTAAAACTAAAATTACAGCAATCATCATGGTAATCATGATTAAAGGATAGGTGACTGCACTGCGGATGGATTTCTGAATGTTTTCCTCCCGCTGATAATGAGAGGAAAGAGAATCCATAACTTCATCAAGACGCCCTGTCTGTTCTCCGATGTCCACCATATGAAGGGCATAAGATGGAAATACATGAGATGCCTCCAGAGCACTGTGCAGGTTTCCGGTTTCCATTAAAGTATCGTAAATTGTCTGCAGAATTTCCTTTTCCTGAGTCCCGGAGGCTTCTTCAAGCATGATGGAAATACCTTCCATAGAAGAAATGCCAGAATTTAGGATCAATGCCATCTGGCTGCAGAAAGAAGATAATTCTGTATTTGACAAAGGTTTTTGTCCACATTGTTTTTCCATAGGTCTCTCCTTTTAATAAGAATATTGTAATGTATAGTTGCTGCCGTCTCCCACATATTTCTTTACAGATTCTTTGCTGTTGCTGGAAGCCAGGGTTGGATCCATTAATGTCCAGGTGGAGCCGTTGAATTCGATAATGTTGTCTATCCATCCCTGTTCCTTGGTGTAGGCACTGATCCATGCATGTTTTACATCCCCGGAATATCCAATCTCCAGTTTGGTCGGGATGTTCTGTGTCCTCATCATGGATGTCATAAGAGATGCATAGTCGAAACAGATTCCAGTTCCCTGAGTGAGAGTTTCATCAACAGAAGGAAGGTATCCGTCTTTTACCTGTTCAGCTTTGACCTCATCATAGACAATGTTTTCTGTTACATAATGATAGATGTTTTGGATTACTTCTAAATCGGAATAAGTGTCCGAAGCCAGTTCAGAAGCCTTTGATACCGCTTTTGTATCTGAAGTGTAGTCCACATACTGGTTTGCATATAGAAACGGCTTAAACGAGTTCGATAAGGTCACATCAATGGTCTGGGATAAAATGATGGCATAGCTGGTATCCACGGTGTTTTCCAGAATGTTAATCTGGTAACTGCCATCTCCCTGTGTCAGCGGAAAAGCCTGGTAGTCTCCATCAATAGAGAGAAGAGGCTGGTTTTTCGTTCCGTCAGGTGCAATAACCTGTACCCTGACCTTGGGAATGCTGCCGGTGTAAAGAACCATAAAATAACCTTCACTGATGTTAGACACATCCAGAGTCACGTTTCCTTCCTGTATGATTGTAGTTCCGGGAGCCTCTGGTATCAGCACGGAGGGGGTGTGATCTCTGGGAGTCCCCTGATGTGCTGCTTTCTTAGGTTCCTCTTTGCCGCAGGAAGAAAAAAAGACCATGCAGATGCACAGAAATAAAAAATAGATTTTCTTTTTATGTTTCTCCATTCATCTAAATTCCTCCAGATTTCTGTAGTATATACAAGAATTATACCATAGATTTAATCAGACAGTGTGGAAAAGTTTCAGAAATAGAAAGAAAAAAAGAGCTGTTCGTGTGAACAGCCCCGGCTTTAAATCCCCATAGGAAGAATAAAGAAATACATTACAATAAAGTGACAAATGCTTCCTCCCATTACGAAGAGATGGAAAATTTCGTGAGAACCGAAATTCTTATGGTGAGAATTGAAAATAGGCAGTTTCAGTGCATAGATGACACCGCCAACCGTATAAATAATACCGCCTGCCAGCAGCCATCCGAATCCAGCTGAAGGAAGTGCGTGAAGAATCGGTACAAAAGCGAACACACACAGCCAGCCCATGCCAATATAAATCAAAGAAGAAAACCATTTCGGGCAGGTGATCCAGCAGGCCTTAATAACAATTCCCACGATAGCCACAGTCCATACAGCGGCACAGAGAAAATATCCTGTCTTTCCGTGAAGGGTAATGAGGCAGACCGGAGTATAACTTCCGGCAATCAGAATGAAAATCATCATATGGTCAATTTTCCGTAATCTCCGGTTTACCTTTTCTGTGGAATCCACCGTGTGATAGATTGTGCTGGCTGCGTATAATAAAATCATACTGAGAATGAAAATACTCATGGCAATGACATAGATGCTGTCCGGCTCCCTGGCAGCCTTATGCAGCAATGGCAAAGCGGCAAGAATTGCCATAATACAGCCAATAAAATGAGTAATTGCACTTCCCGGGTCTTTGATCTTGAATTTCATAGTTACCACTCCTGTCCTTTTTGTTTAGTATTTGAAACCTGATAAATGGTATTTGTAAATTTTATATGTAGTTTTAAATACTATGTCTTGATATGTGTATATTACACCTGCTTTTAGGAAATTGCAAGAGGGTAGTTGTAGTTTTTTTCTTGTTGAAAGTTCTGGCGGAAAGTCCTGGGGGTGTAGCCCACATATTTTTTAAAATAATTTGAAAATGCCGGGGCATCCTTAAATCCACAGGAAAAGGCGATTTCCGTGATGGTATAAGAAGAATTGCAAAGCATCTGTGTGGCAATCCTAAGTCTATGCTGCAGGAGATATTGCTTGGGAGAGAGGCTGGACTGTTCAATGAAAATTTTGTACAGATAGGTTCTGTCAATGCCAACAAACCGTGCAATATCCGAGATGCGGATAGGGTAAGTATAATTGTTTTCTATGTATTCCTTTGCCTTTCGGAAGTATTGTGCGGAATAATCGTCTTTGGCAATGGCGTGCGGATGGGACATACAGGATAATAAAAGAAGCAGGTTTCCCAGCGGATTCAGGGGCGTTTTCCAGGAGGTACGGAAACTTTCTAATAAGTCTTCCATACCGCGTATGACCTGTTCTTTTTCTTTGTCTGAGTCAGTAGTAAAGATGCAGGAATCTGCAAAAACGGTCTGTTCCAGGACTTCTTTGCAGGATTTTCCGTCAAAACCAACCCAGGCATAGCTCCAGGGGTCTTCCGTATCTGCCCGGTAGAAGGTAGATTCCATAGGAGGAATCAGGAACGCACTTCCCTTTTCTAAATGATACGTTTTTCCGTCTTTCTGATAGATTCCCTTTCCATCTAAAATAACGTGGAGCAGATAGTGTGGGCGGATTGCAGGGCCGAAGGCATGGCCTGGTTCGCAGTGTTCCATATCACAAAAATAGACTGCCAGAGCAGACTGCTCTGAAATTTTTTTAGAATACATGAATCAGTTCCTCTCTATAAATGCAACAAATCAACAAGTTTTAAAATCAAATGGGCATGGAATGTGGATAAGAGGATTATATAATGAAAACAATGTGGAAAGCAAATAGAGATTTCGCATTGACGGTGTTTTTCCCGGCAATTATAATGAAGATAAGAGACAACGAAGGGAGAAACAAATGGAACAGAAATTATTATTTTTTGATATAGACGGCACATTAATCACAGAAGGACCAGGGGTGCTTCCTGAGAGTACCAGGCAGGCAATCTGCATGGCAAAGGAAAGAGGGCATTTCCTGTTCATTAATACGGGAAGAACTTTAAGAAGCCTTCCAAAGAAGATAACAGAACTGGGATTCAGCGGGTACGTATGTGGCTGTGGGACACACATTTTCTTAAATGGAGAAGAATTATTATGTTCCAGGCTGGATAATGCACTGTGCAGGCAGGTAGCCGGAAAAATAGGAGAATACCAGGTTCCGGTGTTTTATGAGGCAATTGATGCCCTTTATTCAGACCACAGAATGCAGGAGCATGAGTGGGTCAGGGCAACAGAAGAAGCACTGGGGATTCATGCAGCGGACATTCAGGAAATCTTTCAAGATGAGACCAAGGTGTATGAAAAGCTGGTCGTGATTCTGGAACCAACAGAGAAAAATCAGGAATTAAAAGAATATTTGTCCCAATATTTTCTGTGTATTGACCGTGGGCATGATATGTACGAGATGATCCAGAAGGGGTATTCCAAAGCAACGGGAATCCGTTTTTTGTGTGAATATCTGGGAAAAAGCATTGAAGATTGTTATGTGTTTGGGGACAGTGAAAACGATAGGGCTATGCTGGAAGCTGTTCCAAACAGCATTGCCATGGGAAATTCTCAGGAATCCATTAAGAGTACCTGCTCTTATGTGACCGCAGATATTGAGGAAGATGGAATTTATAAGGCCATGAAACATTTTGGCCTGATTTAAAATATAAATCAAGGAGGAAAACAAAATGGGAATTGTATGCAAAAATCATGTGTTTACGCTTCAGACAAAACATTCTGCGTATCAGATGAAGGAAGAGGGAGGTTTTTTATTCCATAATTATTATGGTCCGGTCATTGGAGATATGGATATGTCTTATCTGGTGCGGCCACTGGACCGTGGATTTTCCGGACAGCCACAGGAGATTATGGATCGTGGATTTTCTCTGGATACAAGACTGCTGGAATATCCTTCTTATGGTACTGGAGACTACAGAGATTACTGTCTTCATGCAGCATATGGAGATGGAAGCCAGGTAACAGACCTGCGTTTTGTTTCCTATGAAATCAAAGAAGGAAAATATGCCCTGGAAGGGCTGCCTGCCATGTATCAGGGAGAGGAAAAGGCAGAGACACTGGAAATCACACTGGAAGATAAGTATAAAAATTTACAGGTTATGCTGTATTATGGTGTTTTTGAAAACTTGGATGTGATTACCAGAGCATGTAAAATCGTGAACAAAGGGGAAGACAAGGTGCGTCTTTTAAGAGCGTATTCCATGGCTCTTGATTTTGACCATAAAGATTTGGATTTCCTTCATTTCTATGGCCGCCATGCCATGGAGCGTAAAATGGAGCGTTCTCCTTTGCAGCATGGATTCCAGGGAGTGGAGAGCAGAAGAGGATATTCCAGCCATCAGCAGAATCCATTTGCAGTTTTATGTAAACCGGATGCTACAGAAGAATATGGATGGTGCTATGGTGCATCTTTTGTATATAGCGGAAACTTTTCCATTCAGGCAGAGGTTTCCCAGGCAGATACTACACGCCTTACCGTAGGTATCCAGGATACACAGTTTGAATTTCATCTGGAGCCGGGAGAATGTTTCACAGCACCGGAAGTCATTCTTTCCTTCTCAGATAAAGGTCTGGGACAGCTTTCCAGAAATTACCACAAAGCGATCCGAAACAATGTGTGCAGAGGAAAATATAAGACAGCCAGACGTCCGGTTCTCATTAACAACTGGGAAGCCACTTATTTTGATTTCACACCAGAGAAATTGGTTGCTATTGCGAAAGATGCCAAAGAACTGGGAATCGAAATGCTTGTTATGGATGATGGCTGGTTCGGAAAGAGAGACAGTGATTTCAGCGGTCTTGGAGACTGGTTTGTAAATGAAAAGAAATTAAAAGGCGGTCTGAAAGATTTAGTGGAAGAAGTTAATAAAACAGGAATGAAATTCGGTATCTGGTTTGAGCCGGAAATGATTTCTGAAGACAGTGATTTATACCGGGCACATCCGGACTGGGCAATTACAATTCCTGGGCGTCCTTTCAGCAGAGCGAGACATCAGCTTGTCCTGGACTTTTCAAGAGAAGATGTAAGGACTTATATTTTTGAGAGAATGTGCGAAATTTTGGAAAGTGCCAATATCGAATATGTAAAATGGGATGCAAACCGCCATCTTACGGATGTGTGGTCTGCACAGCTTCCGGCTGACAGACAGGGAGAGGTTTTCCACAGATATATTCTTGGCCTGTACGATTTCCTGGAAAAACTCACTCAGAGATTTCCTGATATCTTAATCGAGGGTTGCAGTGGCGGCGGCGGAAGATTCGACGCAGGAATGATGTACTATCATCCTCAGATCTGGTGCAGTGATGATACAGATGCCATAGAAAGACTGGAGATCCAGTATGGAACATCCTTTGGATACCCTGTTTCTACCGTTGGTTCTCACGTATCCGTGTGCCCAAATCATCAGACAGGCAGAAGCGTATCCATGAAAACCAGAGGAATCGTGGCAATGGCAGGAACATTTGGTTATGAGCTGGACATCACCAAACTGTCAGAAGACGACAAGGAGATGGTGAAGATTCAGGTAGAAGAATTCAAGAAATACTATGATTTGATTCAGAATGGTGACTATTACCGCCTGACAGATGATGGAAGCAAATCACCTTATGTTGCATGGGAGTTTGCGGCAGCAGATCAGAGAGAGGCTCTTTTAAATGTGGTAGTGTTAAGAGCAAAGGCAAATCCGATGCTTCATACCGTTCAGGTCAAAGGATTAAAACCAGATGCTGTTTATAGAGTAGAAGGAACAGAAGAAGAATATCTGGGTGCAGCACTGATGAGCGGAGGATATCCGGTTCCTGTACTGTGGGATGATTACCAGAGTATTCAAGTGCATTTTGTAGAATGCTGATGCTGTAAAAGAAGGGAGAAAAACATGGAATTTCAAATGTTAGACCAGGAATTCTGGTATGGTGGTGCGGTCTATGAAGGCACATTTTCCGTTTCGTGAGATTCGTCTTTCCAACCGGTTTTTTGAGGCTCCGGTATATAATACCTAGATTGAACTGACTTTTTATCAGGCACAGGACAAGGTGCTTGAGTATGCCAGAGGAATTCTTGAGCATGGTCTGGAGCCAGGGATTTTAATGATTGACGATGGCTGGTCTCCTTATTATGGAAAGTGGGAATTTAGAAGAGATAATTTTCCAGATCCAGAAGCTATGTTAAGAGAACTTCATGATATGGAAGTGCGGAAACAATATCTGCCTCAGATTCTGGAAGCTGTGGATTGTGCCAGAAAGACAGGAGAACCCATTGTACGCCATATGGAATATGTATTTCCTGGACAGGGCATGGAGTGTCTTATGGATCAGTTTATGATTGGGGATAAACTGTTAGCAGCACCGGTTGATGAAAAAAGCGTGACACAGCGGAAAGTAAGGCTTCCAAAAGGAATGTGGAAACTGGGAGACAGGGTAATAGACAGTAAAGGCGAAGATATTCTGCTGGAGCAGAAGGATGGACCTCTGGTGTTAGAAAGATGTGAGTAAAGAGTTTAATTATATAAATTGACAGCAATGTCAAAATGTAACAAAAAAGATTCAGAAACTGTATGCATAGGCCGCAGTTTCTGAATCTTTTTTTCTGTTAGGCATCTTCTTTTTCTAAAAAAGGCTTAAACATCCGGTAAAGCAGCAAGGAGTTTACATAAGCTGTCAGTCCAAATCCAAAGAAAAACCAGCAGCAGGCATACAGAGGCAAGAGTTTTATATCCCTGTAAGTCATAAACATTGGCAGTATGGTTATCACAGCAATAGCCAGGGTAGAAGGAAAATGTAAAAAGGCAAATACATAGGCATTTTTCAGCAGATTCACCGTAGTATTGGCAAAAGCGGCGATCACAGGAAAAATATAAAGTGCCAGGATGATGACCAGCCCTGCAATTCCAAGAGATACATAAAACAAAGGCTTACTCACAACAGATGCAGTATTCTGGAGAAACCGGATATTCAGGAATAAGATAAAACCAACAGCCAGAAGCCCCAGCCACACAATAAGGGACTGACGGAAATTCTCTTTAAATGCCCGGAAAAAAGTTTTGGTTGTTCCGTTATTATTCCCTTTTACTGTGCGGAGCATGCAGTGGTAGAGTGCGGTAAGTGCAGGGCCTATGGTGATAATAGGGATGCAGCATACAAGAAAAAGCAAATTTGCTACAATAATGTCGCCCAGTTTATTAAGAAATATATGAATAACATTGTCTTCATTTAACAGATTCATAGAGCAGTCCTCCTAGTTTATACAAAGTATCTAAAATCTATCAGGTATTCTAGCATTATTTTTTTAGGAATGCAAAGAGAATTCGTTATAAAGATATGCAAAAAAGTGTGCTGTTGTAGAAATATGTAAAAAAGTGTGATGAAAATATGTAAAAAAAGTATTATATTAAACGTATAAAAATGATGGTATAATTATTTTTAAACAATATGAAATGCCTAAAAAACAGAAACAAGTCGAAAAAAGTAGAAAAAAGTATAGTTAAAATATAGTAAAGTAATGAGAAATAGATGATAAAATATGTAAAGTGCACAAAAAGCAACATTATTCCATATATTAAAAACATCTATCCATTTAACATTATTCCATGTGCAAGTATAATAAATACATCAGTCAGAGCGAGAGAAAATAGGCTAAACTGACGAAACATTTTATTAAAGGAGGAAAAAGGTATGAAGTTTAAAAAAGTGATGGCACTGGCATTGGCAAGTACAATGGTATTCTCTATGGCGGCTTGTGGCGGAAGCAAGGACGACGGTGGTTCTTCCGATGCAGGTGAAAGCAAAAAAGAAGAGAAAGCGGAAGGCGGCGATACACTTTCTGTTTCTATCTGGGATACCAACCAGGAGCCAGGTATCAATGAGATTCTTGCAGACTTTACAAAAGAGACAGGAATCAAGACAAAACTTACAGTAGTAAAATGGGACGAATATTGGACAATGTTAGAGGCTGGTGCACAGGGCGGTTCTCTTCCGGATGTATTCTGGATGCATTCAAATGAAAGCCAGAGATATATGTCCAACGATATGCTGTTAGACTTAACAGACAAAATCGCAGACAGTGATTTGATCGATCCTGCAAATTATCCAGAAGATATCTGGGGTCTGTACACATATGATGAGAAATATTATGCAGTTCCAAAAGATGTGGATACCATTGCTCTTTGGTACAACAAAGCAATGTTTGATGAAGCAGAACTTGCTTATCCTACAGCAGACTGGACATGGGATGATGTGACAGAAGCTGCTAAGAAACTGACAAAAGAAGATGGAAGCCAGTATGGACTTGCAGTGAGAAACGATAATAACCAGGCTGGTTATTACAACCTGATTTATGATAACGGCGGACATATCATTAATGAAGATAAGACAAAATCCGGATGGGATGATCCAAAAACAATCGAAGCTATGGAAGTTCTGGAAGGATGGATTAAAGATGGTGTAATGCCTCCAATCGAAACTATGTCTGAAAACGGCGAAGATGTACTCTTCCAGTCTGGTAAAGCTGCTATGGTTCTTCAGGGATCCTGGATGGTAGCTGCTTACAGAGATAATGAATATACAGCAGAAAATTGTGATGTAGTAGAACTTCCTAAGAGTGCAACAACCGGAAGAAGAGCTTCTGTATATAACGGACTTGGATGGGCAGCATCTGCTAACGGCAAAAATACAGAAAATGCTTGGAAACTCATTGAATACTTAGGTTCAGAAAAAGCTCAGAAAAAACAGGCTGAACTTGGTGTTACAATGTCTGCATACAAAGGAACATCTGATGCATGGGCAAATTCCGCAGACTTTAATCTTCAGGCATACCTGAACATGATGGACGATATGGAAATCAGACCATACTCAAAATCTACTGTTACATGGGAAAATGAAGACAATGAAATCTTAAAGAGTGTTTACATGGGTGAAAAGAGCATGGCTGATGCATGTAAGGAAATGGCTGACCAGATGAACGAAAAACTGGCAGAAGAATAAGAAGCAGATTTTGTAAGAAAGAGGTTACTTTCTAGAATAGAAAGGACAGCAGGCAGATTCGAAAGAATCTGCCTGTGTTGAAAAAGGAGTGATTTGATTGGCAAAAAGCGGCAAACCTGCTCGAACCAGCAGAGAAAAAAGTGAATTTATGTGGGGCTGGCTATTTATTCTTCCCACTGTTATTGGATTGATTGTTTTGAACATTATTCCTATCTTCCAGACCATCTACCAGAGTTTCTTTAAAACAGGAGATTTCGGAAGAGGAAATATTTTCGTAGGCGTAGAAAACTATGTGAAAGTTTTCGGTGATTCCGAAGTATGGCAGTCACTGATCAACACATTCAAATATGCAATTGTAGAAGTTCCGTTCTCTATTGCCATTGCATTAGTTCTGGCAGTTCTTCTGAATAGAAAGATGAAAGGGCGTTCTGCATACAGAACCATTATTTTCCTTCCTATGGTAGCAGCTCCAGCAGCGGTTGCTATGGTTTGGAGATGGTTATTTAACTCAGATTTTGGTCTTTTGAACAATGTGTTCAACTTAAATGTAAAATGGGTATCAGATCCAAAAATCGCAGTATATTCTATTGCTGTAATTGGTGTCTGGTCGATTCTTGGTTACAACATGGTACTGTTCCTGTCTGGTTTGCAGGAGATTCCTCATGATTATTATGAGGCAGCACAGATTGACGGGGCAACAGGAGTGAAATCTTTCTTCCATATTACGATACCGCTCCTTTCACCTACTATTTTCTTTGTGTTAGTAACACGTGTCATCGGTTCTCTTCAGGTGTTTGATTTGATGTACATGGTAATGGATAAATCTAACCCTGCTCTGGAGAAAACACAGTCACTGGTATATCTGTTTTATAAATATGCATTTATTAACAAGAACATGGGTTACGGCTCTGCCATTGTAGTGCTTCTGCTTGTGATCACCATGATTATTACAGTGTTCCAGATGATTGGACAGAAAAAATGGGTATTCTACAACTAAGGGGGAGGGAACAAAATGGATAGTATGGAAAGAAAACAGAAACTTGTTAAGATTTTAATACATATTGTATTGATACTTGTATCAATCACGATGCTGGTTCCGTTCCTCTGGATGATTCTGACTGCGTTTAAGACTGTTACAGAAGCAACCTCTGTAGACCCGTTTGTAATTTTCCCTAAGGAATGGCGGTTCGATGCTTTTAAGGCAGTTATGAAAAACATGAACTTCCTGGTGCTGTATAAAAACACACTGCTGTTAATTTTCTTCCGCGTGGTATGTGCAGTGCTTACTGCGACCATGGCTGGATATGCATTCGGTCGTTTGCACTTTAAAGGAAGAGATTTATGCTTTTCACTGGTACTGTTTCAGATGATGGTTCCAGTACAGATTTTCATTATTCCACAGTATTTAATGGTAAGTAAGATGGGTATGTTAAATACCATGTTTGCCCTGGTATTCCCAGGTATGGTAACCGCCTTTGGTACATTCCTGCTCAGACAGGGATATATGGGGCTTCCAAATGATCTGGAAGAAGCAGCAAGACTGGATGGATGTAATATTGGACAGACGTTCCTGTTTATTATGGCACCGCTTACCAGATCCAGCATGGTAGCACTTGGAATTTTCACAGCAGTATTTGCATTTAAAGACCTGATGTGGCCAATGATTGTAAATACAGATAAAGATATGCTGGTACTCTCCTCCGCATTGGCAAAAATGCAGGGACAGTACACAGCAAAATTCCCGGAATTAATGGCAGCATCTCTCATTGCCTGTATTCCAATGATCGTGATTTATATGATTTTCCAGAAACAGTTTATCGAAGGTATTGCAACATCTGGTGGTAAATTATAATAGGGTGGAGTCCCTATATGAAAGACAGAAGGGCAGCCCTGAGGCTGTCCTTTTTCTGTAAAAAAATTTGGAGGTGTTTTATGGCAATTCAATTTCATGAAAAAGCAAGAGAGTTTCATCTATATAATAAAGAAGTAAGTTATATTATGAAGATTATGGAAAACGGACAGATTGAAAATCTGTATTATGGAAAGAGAATAAAAGACAGAGAAGATTTTTCTTATCTTCATGAAGAAATATCACGCCCTCTGACATCTGTGCATGTACCGGAACCAGGGGTTTTATCGATGGAATACACCAAACAGGAATATCCGTCTTATGGAACAGGAGATTACAGAAGCCCTGCCTTTACTGTTTTGCAGGAAGATGGAAGCCGGATTTCTGCTTTTGCTTATGTAGGACACAATATTTTTAATGGGAAGAAGGAGTTAAAACCACTTCCGGCTACTTATACAGAATCTGACGAAGAAGCCCAGACTTTGGAGATTATTTTATATGATGATCTGATTGATACGGAACTGGTGCTTTCCTATACGATTTATGAAGCGTATCCGGTGATTACCAGAAACGCCCGTTTTACACAAAAGGGAACAGAAAAAATTGTCCTGGAACGTGCCCTGAGCATGAGTGTGGAATTTGGGGACATGGATTTCGAGATGGTTCATCTGGCTGGTGCATGGGCAAGAGAGCGTTATGTGAAAACAAGAAAATTGGAGATGGGTATTCAATCCATTCAGAATCTCCATGGCACAGGAAGCAGTGCAGAGCACAATCCATTCCTGGCGTTGAAACGGCCCCATACAACAGAGTCTCAGGGTGAAGTGTATGGATTCAGCCTGGTATATAGTGGTAATTTCCTGGCACAGACGGAGGTAACGACCTTTGATCTGACAAGAGTGACTATGGGAATTCATCCAGAAGGTTTTTCCTGGGAATTGAATCAGGGTGAGACATTCCAGACTCCTGAGGTAGTTATGGTCTACAGTGATCAGGGACTGAATAAAATGAGCCAGGTATATCACAGGTTATACAGAACCCGCCTGATGAGAGGCTATTGGCGTGACAAGGCCCGGCCAATTCTGCTGAATAACTGGGAAGCAACCTATTTTGATTTTAATGAAGAGAAAATTTTAAATATTGCAAAAAAGGCAAAAGAAGTAGGTGTGGAATTGTTTGTCCTGGATGATGGATGGTTTGGGGCAAGAAACGATGATTACAGAGGATTGGGAGACTGGTATGTGAATCTGGAGAAACTTCCGGATGGCATATCCGGGCTATCCAGAAAGATTGAAGCTCTGGGGCTGAAATTTGGTCTCTGGGTGGAACTGGAGATGGTTAATAAGGACAGTGATCTGTACCGTGCACATCCAGACTGGATTATTGGTGCACCAGGAAGATTCGAATCTCATGGAAGACATCAGCATGTACTGGACTTTTCCAGGAAAGAAGTGGTAGATTATATCTATGAAATGATATCTAAAGTGTTAAGAGAGTCTTCAATCTCTTACATTAAATGGGATATGAACCGTTATATGTCAGAGCCTTACAGCCGGGGAGCAAGTGCTGCCCATCAGGGAATGGTAATGCACAAATATATTCTGGGTGTCTATGATTTATATACCCGTCTGACCACAGAATTTCCGGAAATCTTGTTTGAATCCTGTGCAAGCGGTGGTGCAAGATTTGATCCTGCTATGCTGTATTTTGCCCCACAGACTTGGACCAGTGATGATACAGATGCCAGTGAGAGGGTAAAAATCCAGTATGGTACATCTATGGTATATCCGGTGGTGAGTATGGGTTCTCATGTGTCTGCTGTTCCAAATCATCAGCTTCTTAGAACAACACCGCTGGAGACAAGGGGAAATGTAGCTTATTTCGGTACCTTCGGATATGAGCTGGATTTAAACCTGCTCAGTGATGAAGAGATTGAGATAGTGAAGAAACAGATTGCCTTTATGAAACAGTACCGGGATTTGATTCAGGTAGAAGGTGATTTCTACCGGCTGTTAAGCCCATTTGCAGGAAATGATGCAGCGTGGATGGTGGTATCCAGAGATCAGACAGAAGCAATTGCAGGTTTTTATCAGAGACTGAATAAAATCAATGCATCCTGGCTCCGTCTGCGTCTACAGGGATTAAGTGAGGACAGTTTATATGAAGTAAGCCGGAATGTTCTGGGTGAAACAAAATCTTATCAGGCTTATGGCTCAGAGCTGATGTATGCGGGTATTCCTATTGACAGAGAGGAATTAAACGAGAAAGGTGGAGATTTTGCTTCACTGCTCTATGTTTTGAAAAAAATAGAAGAGTAAAAAGAAACCGGAGGGAACTATATTGAGCCATACACATACAGTTGGATTTACAAATTCTGCCAGATACAGGGTGTTAGAAGACCTTCAGAAAGATTCTGTGGATCTGTGCCTGACTTACTGCGGGTTGGAATACTGTAACCCTTCTCATCGATTTGGACCGAATATGAGAGATGCTCATGTGATTCATGTCATCAGGGAAGGGAAAGGTACGCTGGAAATTAATAAAAAGAAATACGAGCTTGGGGCGGGAGATGTGTTTTATATTCCTCCCAAAGTAGAAGCTTGGTATGAATCAGACAAGGATGATCCATGGTGCTATACCTGGGTTGGATTTGTGGGCATGAAAGCAGAAGAGTGTACCACCCAGGCAGGATTTAGTTTGAAAAATCCAGTAAGAAAGATAAACTGTGTGGATAAAGTGGGGCAATATATAGAACAGATGCTGGAAGCATATCAGTTGTCTTATTCCAATGAATTAAAGCGCAATGGTCTTTTACATTTGGTTATGTCTGCTTTTGTAGAAGATTATTGTCAGAATAATGCGGCTTTGGGTGTTGTGGCACCACATCCTTATCCCGGAGCTGTTTATGTAAAGCATGCTGTGGAATACATGACTTATCATTATGATGAAAAGCTGAAGATTAATGACCTTGCGGATTTTATTGGGATAAATAGAAGCTATCTGACCAGCAGTTTTAAGAAACATATGGGATGTTCTCCTCAAGAATTTTTGATTAATTTAAGGGTGGAAAAAGCAAAATCTCTGTTGAAGAAAACAGATATGTCCATCAATGCAGTTGCTAATGCGGTGGGATATCCAGACCAGCTTGCCTTTTCAAAAGTATTTAAACAGCATTGTGGCATGAGTCCTAGAATGTATAAAGAAGAAAAAAGTGAGCTTGTAATCAAAAAGGAAAAGTATGAGTATATGGGGAGTCATTTATAGTATTTAGCAAAATAATTTAAAAGGAGAAGGTGTGAATTATGATTAAAATTACATTTATGGGAGCAGGAAGTACAGTGTTTGCAAGGAATGTATTGGGGGATTGCATGTGTACACCGGCACTTCGGGAAAGTGAAATTGCACTGTATGATATTGACGAACAGCGTCTGGAAGATTCTAGGCTGATTTTAAGTGCCATTAACCACAATGTGAATGAAGACCGTGCAGTGATTAAAACATATCTGGGTGCCGAGAACCGCAAAGATGCATTAAGAGATGCTGATTTTGTAGTAAATGCTATTCAGGTAGGTGGTTATGATCCTTGTACCATCACAGATTTTGAAATTCCGAAAAAATACGGTTTAAAACAGACTATTGCAGATACTCTGGGAATCGGCGGGATTATGCGTGCTCTCCGTACCATTCCTGTATTGGAAGAGTTTGCAAGAGATATGGAAGAAGTGTGTCCGAACACCTTGTTCCTGAACTATTCTAATCCTATGGCAATGCTGACAGGCTATATGCAGAGATATACAAAAATCAGAACCGTTGGCCTGTGCCACAGTGTTCAGGTGTGCTCTGAAAAGCTTTTAGAAAAACTGGATATGAAAGACAAATTAGAAGGAAGACAGGAATTAATCGCAGGAATCAACCATATGGGATGGCTTTTGGAAATCCGTGATAAAGACGGAAATGACTTGTATCCTGAAATTAAGAAACGTGCTGCAAAGAAAAATGCAGAAGAGAAACATGATGATATGGTACGTTTCGAGTACATCCGTCACCTGGGTTATTATTGTACAGAGTCCAGCGAACACAATGCAGAGTATAATCCGTTCTTTATTAAGTCCAAATACCCTGAAATGATAGAAGAGTTTAACATTCCTCTTGACGAATATCCGAGACGCTGTGTGGAACAGATTGAGGGATGGGAAAAAGAGCGAGAAGATATTTTGAAAGACGGTAAAATTACTCATGAAAGAAGTCATGAGTATGCATCTTACATCATGGAAGCAGTTGTTACTGATAAGCCATATAAGATTGGCGGAAATGTGCTGAATAAGGGTTATATTGATAATCTTCCAGCAGATGCCTGCGTAGAAGTGCCATGTTATATTGATGGAACTGGTGTGCATCCGACAAAAGTAGGAAAACTGCCGACACAGCTTGCGGCTATGAATATGACGAACATTAATCCTCAGCTTTTGACCATTGAGGCAGCAGTAACCAAGGACAGACAGAAAATCTATCAGGCAGCCATGCTGGATCCGCACACAGCGGCAGAGCTGAATATCAAAGATATCATCAGCATGTGTGATGAATTGATTGCGGCACATGGGGATTATATGAAAGATTACCAGTAAAAACAGAGTTTCTTCCTTGCAGCTTAATTTTCAGAGGAGTATAATAAACTCATCAAAAAGCAAGAGGGAGAAAGAACCGTGAAAGCAATAAAAGAATTTAAAAAGACAAAAGACCTGTTAATCTGTATTGATTCCGATGGTTGTGTCCTGGATACCATGGAGATTAAGCATATGCGCTGTTTTGGGCCATGTCTTGTGCATGAGTGGGGATTGTCAGAATACAGAGAAGAGATTGTCCGGCTCTGGAGAAAGATTAATCTTTTGAGCAAAGACAGAGGTGCAAACCGCTTTGTGGGGCTTGGGAAAGTTCTGGAAGATATTAATGATAACTATTTCCGTGTAGAAGGGCTTGCCGGATATCACGAATGGGTAGCGAATGCAAAAGAATTATCCAATGAAAGTGCAAAAAAAGCATACGAAGAAACCGGAAATGAGTGTATTAAGAAAGCCTTGGAATGGTCCGAGCTTGTCAATCAGTCCTTGATGATGGTGTCTATGAGCAAGAAACAGCCCTTTGAAGGTGCAGAAAATGCAGTGAAACTGTCAAGAGAATGTGCAGATGTTGCAATTGTGACAGCGGCAAATGGTTCAGAGATAAAAAAAGAGTGGAAAAACCTGGATATTATGAAATATACAGACGTTCTGGCATCTCAGGAGACCGGTACGAAAACCAGATGTTTAAAAGCTTTGATGGACAAGGGATATGAGCCTGACCATGTGCTGATGCTGGGAAATGCACCGGCAGATTTAGAAGCTGCCAGAGAAGCAGGAGCTTTGTTTTATCCGATTCTGGCCTATCAGGAGAGAGAGTCCTGGGAAGAATTTCCGGAGGCACTGAAACGTTTCCGTGAGGGAACTTATGCAGGAGAATATCAGGAGCAGAAAATCCAGGAGTTTGAACGAAATTTAAGATTGTAGAAGTATAAAAATTCCTTCATCTACAGATACTATTCCCAAAATTGGAAAGTACAGTAGATGGAGGAATTTTTTATATGAAAGCAACAGGGATAGTCAGAAGAATAGATGATTTAGGAAGAGTAGTGATACCAAAGGAAATCAGAAGAACCTTGCGGATAAGAGAAAGTGATCCCCTTGAAATCTTTACGGACAGGGAAGGGGAAATCATTCTGAAGAAATACTCTCCAATCGGTGAGTTGAGCACATTTGCCAAAGAATATGCAGAAGCTCTGGCACAGGCAGCAGGGTGTATAGCCTGCATCACTGACAGAGACCAGGTCATAGCAGCAGCAGGAAGCGGTTCAAGAGAGTTTGCCGACAGAAGGATTCACAGTGAATTGGAAACCATGATCGCCGACAGAAAAAGCGTCTGTATTACAGAGAAGAAATTTGTAAAAATCATAGAAGATGATAATATGGAGTATAGCTCCCAGGCGATATATACGATTACCTGTGCGGGGGATGCTGTGGGAAGTGTATTAATTCTGGATAAAACAGGAAACAGGAAGTTTACGGAGACAGAGGAGAAACTGGCTTTGGCGGCTTCTGGATTTCTGGGAAGACAGATGGAGCAATAAATATAGAAGAAAAAGGCTGTGTAAGCCAGATGTCTCCTGTGAGAAGAGATATTGGCGTACACAGCCCGTTTTTTATTTAATAGAAGCCTGTCCCATCTGCTCTAACAATTCAGACTTAATCTTGAACAATTTGTCAGAAAGGTCTACATAGACTTCCTGCGGATTTACGAAACGTCTTGTTTCATCCCAAAGAGTATCCAGTTCTTTTTTACAAATATCTTTGATTTCCATGACAGTAGGAGAGGTATATACGCATTCTCCCTTCTGGAATACAGGTACAAGAAGCTCTCTAAGAGTATAAGAACCACCTGCAATCTTTGTTTTCTTCCAGGTTGCCATTGGGTCAAAAATAATCATATCTTTTTCAGGGTCAAAAGTTTCATTTGCAAGGCAGATCAAATCTGCACGTATTTTACCGGTGGCTTTATCATAAATACGGTAAATGGTTTTATTTCCTGGATTTGTAACCTTTTCTACGTTTTCTGAGAGCTTGATTTTTGGTACAAAATCCTGGTCGTTTTTGTCTTTGATAGCGGCAAGTTTATAAACACCGCCAAAAGCAGGGTTGTCCTGGCAGGTAATCAGGTTCGTACCAACACCCCAGGAATTAATCTTGGCACCCTGTGCCTTCAGGCTTTCAATGAGATATTCGTCTAAATCACTGGATGCGGAGATGATAGCATCGCCAAAGCCTGCTTCGTCAAGCATTTTATAAGCCTGTTTGGAGAGATAAGCCAGGTCACCGCTGTCGATGCGGATACCGTAGCCTTTCATTTCGTGACCAGCCTCTTTCATTTCACGGAATACACGGATGGCATTCGGAACACCGGAGTTCAGCACATCATAAGTATCTACTAACAAAATACAAGCATTAGGATAAAGTTCCGCATAGGTCTTAAATGCAGTATATTCGTCTGGGAAGCTCATAATCCAGCTATGAGCATGGGTTCCCTTTACCGGAACCTGGAACATCTGGCCTGTAAGGACATTGGATGTTCCGATACAGCCGCCGATCATAGCTGCTCTTGCTCCGTAAAGTCCTGCGTCTGGTCCCTGTGCACGGCGGAGGCCGAATTCCATAACGCCGTCACCCTTTGCAGCGTAAACTACACGGGATGCTTTGGTGGCAATCAGGCTCTGATGATTTAAGAGGTTCAAGATGGCGGTTTCTATAAGCTGAGCTTCCATTACAGGTGCAATGACCTTTAACAGAGGTTCTCTTGGGAAGACAACAGTTCCTTCCGGTACGGCATAAATATCTCCTGTAAAATGAAATCCTCTCAGATATTCAAGGAAATCAGTATCAAAGATATTCAGGCTTCTTAAATAATCAATGTCATCCGGTGCAAAATGCAGATGACGCACATATTCTATAATCTGTTCCAGTCCGGCTGCAATGGCATATCCGCCTTCGCAGGGGTTTTTGCGATAAAATGCGTCAAAGACAACTACCTGGTCTGTAGGGTTCTTGAAATAACCCTGCATCATAGTAAGTTCATATAAATCTGTTAATAATGTTAAATTTAAAGCTCTCATATCGTAGCTCTCCTTTTTCGTTGGCTTCATGTAAACCATAAGTTAGGAATATTATAGCATTTGTGTTAAAAAAATCAATGTATTAATTTGGCAGAGGGGAGAACTTGATTTAATGGAAAAGGTATTATTATGGCTATAATTTTATTAAAAAGAGATGAAAGAGGAAGCATGCCCTTTGGCTAACAGTGGAGCAGGTTTTCCGGCTGCTGGCTGTTAGCGTGGAAAATAATATTCTTCCAGCGTCAGACCAGTAAGGGAAAGGTACAGGGCAAGTTCTTTTCCTACATAACGGATATGCCATGGTTCCCATGGGATTTTTGTAATGGATTCTTTGTTTTTGGGATACCGCAAAATGAATCCGTGGAGAGGGGCATGTTTATTCAGCCATTTTCCTTCGGCTGTTTCTGCAAAAGTATTTTCTAATTCCAGGCCAATGGCAGCACAGGAGACGTCAAGTGCCAGGCCAGACTGGTGCTCGCTGGTTCCGGGAGGAGCTACGGCTGTGCTGCCTTTTTGCAGGGCATTGTGGTAGAGTTCCTCCTGACGATCATAAGAACGATAGCCGGAAATTCCTACTAATCCAATTCCCTGGGATGCAGCCTGCTCAAAAAGAAATGTTGCGGCCTGTGCGGCTTCTTTTTGCAGCAGACGCTTGGGGTCATAGGGTGGTGCAGAAAAAGGGATTGCCGGTTCTGTGAGAGAATCAGGAAGAAAATGTTCCGGGAGAGGATGGTCACGGTTAATAAGGATAGTATAGGAAGCCATAGATACACCTGCCTTTTTGTGATGATTATTAATATATGAGGGGAAGTGTGAGGCTATGAAAATTGCTTAAAAAAATTTTTTAAAAAATTTTAAAAAAGTACTTGCATTTTTAAAATGAATAATATATAATACATTTTGTTGTGAGACACGACAACAAAACATTGGGCTATCGCCAAACGGTAAGGCAACGGACTCTGACTCCGTCATCTCAAGGTTCGAATCCTTGTAGCCCAGCTTCTAATATCCCAGACAGAATGTCTGGGATATTTTTGGTTTATGGAAAAGCAGTTGGAATATGACAAGGAGATAGGCTGATGAAATATTCTTTTGACAGCAGGGTCAGGTACAGTGAAATAGGTGAAGACAAAAAGCTGACATTAAACAGTATCATTAATTACTTTCAGGATTGCAGCACATTTCATTCTGAAGCTGCGGGAGTGGGAATGGATTTTCTGGCAGATAAGCATCAGGTGTGGGTGCTTTCCGCCTGGCAGATTGTGGTGGAAAGATATCCCATGCTGTGCGAGAAGATAAAAGTTTCTACCTGGCCTTATGAATTCCGCCATTTTATGGGAAAGAGAAATTTTACAATGGAGGATGAAGAAGGAAACAGGATTGCGTATGCAAATACGTTATGGACTTACCTGGATTTAAGAACAGGACACCCTGTGCTGGTAGATGAGAAGCAGGTACAGGCATATGAGTTAGAAGAGAAGCTGGATATGAACTATGCCCCCAGAAAAATTTCTGTGTCAGGAGAGTTTCAGGAATTTCCTTCTTTTCAGGTGAAAGTACACCATTTAGACACGAACCATCATGTGAATAACGGGCAGTATATTCTTATGGCAATGGAATATCTTCCATCAGGCTTTATTGTAAAACAGATGCGGGCAGAATATAAGAACCAGGCTGTGCTCGGCAGTGTGATTGTGCCTAAGGTTCATGAAGAGAATGGCATTTACACAGTGACGCTGGATAGTCCTTCTGGAGTTCCGTTTGCGGTTGTTGAGCTTATCGGTAATTTTGAAAAGGCTGAGTGAAAAGATGGCGATTGATAATAATATGAATCCAAAGCATAGATAGGAGAGCGTATGATAGAATTAGGGAAAAAACAAGAATTAATTGTTGCAAAAGTTGTAGATTTTGGTGTTTATTTAGGTGAGAAAGAGACAGCAGCAGAGAAGGATACGGTACTGCTTCCTGGCAAACAAGTGCCGGAAGGGACAAAAAAAGGCGATAAACTGAGTGTTTTTATTTATAAGGATTCACAGGATAGGCTGATAGCTACCACGAAAGAGCCGAAGCTGTTTTTGGGTGAAACGGCTATGCTGAAAGTTGCCCAGGTGACAAGAATCGGTGCGTTCCTGGACTGGGGACTGGAAAAAGACCTGTTTCTTCCATATAAGGAGCAGACGAAAAAGGTTCATGAAGGAGAAGAGATTCTTGTGTCTCTTTATATTGATAAGAGCAGCCGTCTCTGTGCAACTATGAAGGTGTACCATTATCTCCAGACAGATTCTCCGTATGCAAAGGGAGATACGGTGACAGGGCTTGTTTATGAAGTCAGTGATAATTTTGGTGTGTTTGTGGCTGTAGATGAAAAATATTCTGCTCTTATACCAAAACAGGAAGCTCAGGGCAACTACAAACCAGGAGATGAACTTACATGCCGTGTAACAGAAGTGCGTGAAGATGGAAAATTAACACTTAGTGCCAAGAAAAAAGCTTATATCCAGCTTCACGAAGACGCTGAGAGCGTATATGAAATTATTCAGGAATTTGATGGAGAGCTGCCTTTTGACGACAAGGCTGCCCCAGAGGTAATCCAGAGAGAATTCGGGCTGAGTAAGAATGCTTTCAAACGTGCAGTGGGTCATCTGTTAAAAGAAAAGAAAATTGAGATGAAAAATGGGAAAATTTATGCCCTCTGATACTTTCGTAAGCAAGATTGATATGGTATAATAGGAAACGTTAACGAAGAAATTGATTGTCCAGAAGGAGGAAAATAAGTGGACTCGATAGATTATTACGACCGGTACGCAGTACCTTATTATGAAGAAACTGTGGATTTCAGCATGGAGGGGCAGCTTGAGCGATTTATTGAATTGTTGCCGGAAAGTGCAGATGTCCTTGATTTAGGCTGTGGATCGGGCAGAGATACAGTATTCTTAGAGGAAGAAGGCTGTGTTGTGACTGCTATGGACGGGTCAGAGAAGATGTGCGAGCTGGCCAGTATTCATGCAGGAAAAGAAGTTCTGCATTTAAAAGTAGAAGATATGGAATTTGACGATGTGTTTCACGGGATTTGGGCATGTGCCGTTCTGGGGCATTTTACACCGGATGAGGTAAAAGGTGTCATGGATAAAATCCTGAAAGCATTAAAAGACGATGGAATTCTGTATTTTTCTGTGAAAAAGGGAGAACGGAACGGTAAGTATAATGGCCGTTATTTCTATGACTATGACAGAGAGGCCCTTAACAATCTCCTGAATGCTTTTCCAAACATCAAGGTATTGGACATTTGGAAAACAAATGATGTAAGAGCAGACAAAAGCGACCGTTGGTTTAATGTTCTGCTGAGAAAAGAGCGACAGGAATAGGACAAGGAATAATAAAGGAGAAAAACAGTGGAATTTGCTCATTTACATGTACATACAGAGTACAGTCTATTGGATGGCTCTAATAAAATTCATGAATATGTAGCCAGAGTAAAGGAACTGGGAATGAACAGTGCAGCCATAACAGACCATGGAGTCATGTTTGGCTGCATTGATTTTTATAGGGCAGCAAAAGCCGCGGGAATCAAGCCCATTCTAGGGTGTGAGGTCTATGTTGCTCCTGGTTCTAGATTTGACCGTGAGGCCGGGCAGACAGAGAACCGGTATTATCATCTGGTTCTGCTGGCGGAGAATAATCAGGGGTATCAGAACTTGATGAAGATTGTTTCTAAGGCATTTATTGATGGATTTTACTATAAGCCCAGAGTAGACTTAGAACTTTTGGAAGAATATCATGAAGGAATTATTGCATTAAGTGCGTGTCTTGCAGGAGAAGTTGCAAAAAATCTTACTAGGGGATTTTATGAGGAAGCAAAAAAAGCAGCCCTCAGATATCAGGAAATTTTCGGGGAGGGAAATTTTTTCCTGGAGATGCAGGATCATGGAATTCCAGAGCAGCAAAGAGTGAACCAGCAGCTTCTTAGGATGCATCAGGAGACGGGCATTGAACTGGTAGTTACCAATGACGTACATTATACTTATGAAACAGACGTGGAAGCTCATGATATCCTGCTTTGTGTCCAGACAGGAAAAAGACTTCAGGATGAGGATAGGATGCGGTATGAAGGGGGACAATATTATGTAAAATCCCCAGAGGAAATGCTGAAGCTGTTTCCATATATACCTGAGGCATTGGAAAACACCCAGAAAATTGCAGACCGCTGCGACGTGGAAATTGAATTTGGAGTGACAAAACTGCCGAAATTTGATGTTCCCGCACCTTATACTTCCTGGGAATACTTAAATAAGCTGTGTTATGATGGATTAAAAGAGAGATATACAGAAAATTTGGATGAATTAGGCAAGCGTCTGGAATACGAGCTTGGCGTTATTCAGAAAATGGGCTATGTGGATTATTTCCTGATTGTATGGGATTTTATCCGCTTTGCCAGAGACCATGATATTATGGTAGGCCCAGGCCGTGGTTCTGCGGCAGGAAGTCTGGTTTCCTATACACTGGGAATCACGAAGCTGGATCCTATTAAATACGATTTGCTTTTTGAACGTTTCCTGAATCCGGAGCGAGTATCCATGCCCGATATTGACGTGGATTTTTGCTTCGAAAGAAGACAGGAAGTCATTGATTATGTGGTGGAGAAATATGGAAAAGACCGGGTGGTTCAGATTGTTACCTTTGGTACTATGGCAGCCAGAGGTGTTATCCGGGATGTAGGGCGTGTAATGGATCTGCCTTATGCTCAGTGCGATTCCATTGCAAAGATGATTCCAACAGAGCTTAATATTACGATTGATAAGGCATTGAAGATGAATCCGGAGCTTCGGACACTCTATGAGACAGACGAAACGGTGAAGAAGCTCATTGATATGAGTAGAAGGCTGGAAGGTTTGCCAAGACATACCTCCATGCATGCGGCGGGCGTAGTTATTAGCCAGAAGTCTGTTGATGAGTATGTTCCGTTATCTCGTGCTTCGGATGGTTCCATTGTCACCCAGTTTACCATGACGACACTGGAAGAGCTGGGGCTTTTGAAAATGGATTTCCTGGGACTTCGGACACTGACCGTTATCCAGAATGCGGTAAAACTGGCAGAACAGAACCAGGGGGTAAAGCTGGATATCGACCATATTAATTATGAAGATAAAAAGGTCTATGAGATGCTTGGAGCCGGAAAAACGGATGGTGTGTTCCAGTTGGAAAGTGGTGGGATGACCAGTTTCATGAAAGAACTGAAGCCGGAAAGCCTGGAAGATGTTATTGCGGGGATTTCCTTGTACCGCCCGGGTCCCATGGATTTTATCCCTCAGTATATCAAAGGTAAAAACAATGCAGACAGTATTACCTACGATTGTCCAGAATTGGAGCCGATTTTGAAGCCTACTTACGGATGTATTGTGTATCAGGAGCAGGTTATGCAGATTGTCCGTTCTCTGGGCGGTTACACGCTTGGCCGCAGTGATTTGCTAAGACGAGCCATGAGTAAGAAAAAAGCAGCCGTCATGGAGAAGGAACGGCAGAACTTTGTGTATGGAAATGCGGAGGAAGGCGTTCCTGGCTGTGTGAACAGAGGTATTCCGGAACAGATTGCAAACAAAATTTACGATGAAATGATAGACTTTGCCAAATATGCCTTTAACAAGTCTCATGCAGCGGCATACGCCCTGGTGGCTTATCAGACAGCCTATCTGAAATATTATTTTCCGGTAGAATTTATGGCTGCATTAATGACTTCTGTGATTGATAATCCGTCAAAAGTGGCAGAATATATCCTATCCAGCCGGAAAATGGGAATTGCCATTCTTCCACCGGATATAAACAGGGGATATAGTTCTTTTTCCGTGGACGGTAAATCCATCCGTTATGGGCTTTCCGCTATAAAAGGCGTGGGAAAACCGGTTATTGCTGCGATTGTGGCAGAGAGGGAAGAGAGAGGTCTATTTAAGAATCTCCGTGATTTTATTGAGCGGATGTCAGGACGGGAAGTAAATAAGAAGACCATAGAGAATCTGATCAAGGCAGGAGCCATGGATGAACTTCCGGGAAACAGACGCCAGAAGATGATGGTTTATGTTCAAATTGTAGATTCCATAGCCCAGGAGAAGAAAAATACCATGGCGGGGCAGATGAGCCTGTTTGACCTGGTTTCTGAGGAAGAAAAGTCTGCGTTTGAGATTCGTATGCCAAATGTAACAGAATATACCAAAGAGGACCGTCTGGCTTTTGAAAAGGAAGTGCTTGGAATTTATATCAGCGGTCATCCTCTGGAAGAATATGAAGAACGTTGGAGGAAGAATATATCTGCCGTGACTACAGATTTCTTGCCGGATGAAGAGACGGGAACACCTGCTGTCCATGAGGGTGCAAAAGAAATTGTGGGCGGTATGATCACAGCCAAAACCATTAAATATACGAAAACCAATAAAGTAATGGCATTTCTGACCCTGGAGGATCTGGTAGGAACCGTGGAGATTGTCGTGTTTCCAAGAGATTATGAGAAAAATGTCCAGTTTATGAATGTAGACGAAAAAGTGTTTATTCAGGGAAGAGTTGCCGCAGAAGATGATAAGGCAAGTAAATTAATCTGTGAAAGCATGTATTCTTTTGATGAAGTGCCGAGAGAGCTGTGGTTCCAGTTTGAGAATAAAGAAGAGTTTCTGGCAAAGGAGCAGGAGTTGTATGAAGACTTGAGAGATTCCGATGGAAAAGACAGTGTGGTGATTTTTATAAAATCTCCAAAAGCCATAAAAAGGCTTGGACCATCCAGAAATATCAAGATTCATCCACAGCTACTGAGCAAACTATACGAAAAGTACGGGCAGCAGAACGTAAAAGTTGTAGAAAAGAGTATTGAAAAACTTGCAAAAATGCATTAGAATAGGTTTTGGCTATTGTATTAAAATAAAGACATGTAACTGCCAGTGAGATGGAGGAGAAAAATGACTGCAAATAAAGAAATCAAAACAATCGGTGTTTTAACAAGTGGTGGAGACGCTCCAGGAATGAATGCGGCAATTCGTGCAGTTGTAAGAAGAGGTTTAAGCCGCGGTATCGATATGAAAGGTATTAAAAAAGGCTATAGCGGACTTCTCAATGAGGAAATTATTGATATGACCGCAGTAAATGTTTCAGATACAATTCAGAAAGGTGGGACTATCCTGCAGACAGCCCGCTGTGCGGAAATGCGCACAGCAGAAGGACAGCAGAGGGCTGCAGATGTGTGTAGAAAGCATGGCATTGACGCATTGGTAGTCATCGGTGGTGACGGTTCTTTTGCAGGTGCCCAGAAGCTTGCCAACCTTGGAATCAACACAGTAGGTGTGCCAGGTACCATTGACTTGGATATTGCATGTACAGAATATACTATTGGCTTCGATACTGCTGTAAATACAGCTATGGAAGCAATCGACAAAGTTCGTGATACTTCTACCTCTCATGAGCGTGTAAGTATTATTGAAGTTATGGGAAGAAATGCCGGCTATCTGGCCTTGTGGTGCGGTATTGCAAACGGTGCAGAAGATATTCTGCTTCCGGAAAAATATGATTACGATGAACAGAAAATCATCAACAACATTATTGATAACCGTAAAAAAGGTAAAAAACATCACATTATTATCAACGCAGAAGGAATCGGTCATTCTGAAGCTATGGCAAAACGTATTGAAGCAGCCACTGGAATTGAGACAAGAGCTACGATTTTAGGCCACATGCAGCGTGGAGGGACACCGAGCTGTAAAGACCGTGTATATGCGTCTATTATGGGAGCAAAGGCTGTAGATGTACTTTTGGAAGGAAAGACAAAGAGAGTTATCTGTTACAGAGACGGAGAATACATTGATATGGATATCAATGAAGCACTGGCTATGAAGAAAACGATTTCTGAATACCAGTTTGAGGTAAGCTATTCCTTATCACACAACTATAGCAAGAATCCAAGATAAGCAGACGAGAGGCTGTCGCATTACGACAGCCTCTTTTTTGGGAGAAAAAGAAATGATTACAAGTATGTCAAATCCACAGATAAAAAAGGTGCAGCAATTATTAAAAAAAGCAAAAACCAGACGGGAAGAAAGAGTTTTTGTTGCAGAAGGGATTAAAATGTTCCGTGAAGCTCCGGCAGACAGGCTTTGCAAAGTATATGCTTCTGAGTCATTTGCCGGGAAAACGGAATTTGAGGATATTTTGAGAGAAAAATTCCTGAATCCTGACTCAGATAAAGTAGAGATTGTAGACGATAAAGTGTTTAAGAGTTTGTCTGATACAGTCACTCCTCAAGGTGTTCTTTGCCTGATTTCCATGGGAAACTGGAGTCTTCAGGACATTATAGGAGGAAGGGAATGTCCTCTTCTTATGATTTTGGAAGACTTGCAGGATCCGGGCAATCTGGGAACCATTATCCGGACAGGAGAAGGAGCAGGAGTCACAGGAGTGATTCTCAGCAGAACATCAGTAGATGTGTTTAATCCCAAGGTGATTCGCTCTACCATGGGCTCTATCTACAGAGTTCCTGTGATTTATGTGGATTCTATTGAGGAAGAAGTGCTGCCAATGTTGAAAACTCATGGAATTACAACTTATGCGGCCCATTTAAAAGGGGAAAACAACTATGACAAGGAAGACTATTCCAAAGGAACAGCGTTTTTTATTGGAAACGAGGGGAATGGTCTGACAGATGAGCTGACAGCCTGTGCAGATACATTGATCAAGATACCTATGGCTGGTCAGGTAGAATCCTTAAATGCAGCCATGGCGTCGGGAATTTTGATGTATGAGGCGGCAAGGCAGAGAAGAAATTGAAATAGGATAGTTAAGAAAAATAGGGAATGTTTTGACACATTCTCTATTTTTACGTATTTTATCAGGGAAAAACTGCAAAATATTACAAAAAATACCCGGTTGACAAAGAAATGTAACCTTGATACAATAAGTTGGTAACAAAAATTAATAAATTCGTAACAAAATGAAACAGACTTAGTAGGAGGTTCCATTTCATGAAAGAAAGAATGAAGAAACTTTTGGCTTGCGCAGGAACAGTAGGAGCGTTAACAATTATGCTTTCCGTTCCGGTTATGGCAGATACGAAAGAGGATACTCAGAGTATAGAGACACAAGAAGTACAGGAAGAAGCATATGACTGGTCGGACAAGGCAGCGGCAGCGGTAAATACATATGCAAACATCCGCAGCGGGGCAGATATCAATAACGAGCGTGTTGGAAAACTTCCGGCAGGTGCTGTTGTGACCGTTGAAGGAGAGGAAAACGGCTGGATGCAAGTTTCGTCCGGGGATATCAAGGGATATATCAGAGGAGATTTGCTGGTACAGGGCGAAGATGCGAAAGAACTTTTTCAATCCATACATGGAGAAGGAGAAATCGTAGGGGCACAGCCTCTGGAAGCTCCGGTGCAGGCTGTTGTACAGCAGAACGCATCTGTTTTAGCATCCGATGCAGACCTTGCTCTTATGGCAGCAATCATCGAGTGTGAAGCAGGCGGAGAATGCTACGAGGGTAAAATCGGTGTCGGTGCTGTTGTCATGAACCGTGTAAGAAGCAGCAGATTCCCGAATACACTCTCAGAAGTAATCTACCAGAGCGGGCAGTTTACTCCGGCAGCCACTGGAAAGCTGGCATCTGTTTTATCAAGAGGTGCAAGCCAGGCATGCTATGATGCAGCCAGAGATGTATTTGCAGGAGCAAATACCATTGGAGACCGGTTATTCTTCCATGCAGGAGGAGGAAGTGGACTGACGATTGGAAATCAGACTTTTTATTAAAAACTACGAAAAAGAGGCCGTATTGCTGTAACATTCAGCAGTGCGGCTTCTTTTTGTAAAGATATAAAAAAACATTGTTATTTTCAGAATATTAGGCTATAATAAGGTAACAAATCAGCACAAAGAATTTTAAGAAAAAGGTGGGATGATTGATGACAGCAGGAACGATAACAATTATATGGCTTGTTCTTCTGGCAGTCCTCCTGGGCATCGAAATCGCTACTATGGGACTGACGACGATCTGGTTTGCAGGAGGAGCACTGATTGCATTTTTGCTTTCGCTTTTTAAGACACCGCTTTGGAGCCAGATTGCAGTATTTATCATTGTATCCATAGTGCTGTTGATTTTCACCAGGCCCATTGCCCTGAAATATATGAATAAGGGCGTGGAGAAGACGAATGTAGACAGTATTCCTGGTCAGAAAGGTATCGTCACGCAGACCATTGACAATCTGAAGGCAGAAGGTAAGGTGACGATTCAGGGAATGGAGTGGAGTGCCCGTTCTAAGGATGAAAGTGTTATTGAAGAAGGAAAAGTGGTAAAAGTAGCAGCAGTAGAAGGCGTAAAATTAATTGTAGAGGAGGAAATGTAGTATGGTGATGAAAATTATTATCGTTGTATTTTTTGTTCTTGTATTAATTATTGGGGCATCTTGTGTCAAAATTGTACCGCAGGCACAGGCTCTGATCGTAGAACGTCTTGGTATGTACAAGGCAACATGGGGAACTGGCCCTCATTTCAAAATGCCTTTTATAGAGCGTATTGCAAAGCGTGTAAATCTTAAAGAACAGGTAGTAGATTTTGCACCGCAGCCTGTTATTACAAAAGATAACGTTACTATGAGAATTGATACTGTTGTATTTTTCCAGATTACAGATCCAAGATTATTTACCTATGGTGTGGAAAATCCAATCATGGCTATTGAAAATCTGACAGCTACTACCCTTCGTAATATTATTGGTGAGATGGAGCTGGATGCAACACTGACCTCCAGAGAGATTATCAACACCAAGATGAGAGCATCTCTTGATGTGGCTACAGACCCATGGGGAATCAAGGTAAACCGTGTGGAATTGAAGAACATTATTCCTCCGGCAGCAATCCAGGAAGCAATGGAAAAACAGATGAAGGCAGAGCGTGAACGCCGTGAAGCTATCCTGAAAGCAGAAGGAGAGAAGAAATCTACCATCCTTGTGGCAGAAGGTAAGAAAGAATCAGCAATCCTTGATGCAGAGGCAGAGAAACAAGCTGCTATCCTGAGAGCAGAAGCTGAGAAGGAAAAAATGATTAAAGAAGCAGAAGGTCAGGCAGAAGCCATTCTGAAGGTGCAGCAGGCTAAGGCAGATGGTATCCGTTTCATCAAAGAGGCGGGTGCTGATCAGAGCGTACTTACACTGAAGAGCCTGGAAGCTTTTGCGCAGGCGGCAGACGGTCGTGCTACCAAGATTATCATTCCATCCGAGATACAGGGAATTGCAGGACTTGTGACTTCTCTGGTGGAAGTGGCAGGCAAAGAAAAAGAGAATTAAAGGTTACATTCAGCAAGGGGGCTGCTGCATAAGATGCGGCAGTCCTTTCGGTTTTTCAAAGATTGTATGCAGTGAGGTGAGTATATGAAAGCAGTGATTGACCTTACCAAAGAATATGGGCTGGTGTTAGAAGGCGGAGGCGCCAAAGGTGCTTATCAGATCGGAGCATGGAAAGCCATGCAGGAGGCTGGTGTCAAGATTAAGGGGATTGCAGGAACCAGTGTAGGTGCATTAAACGGAGCATTGATCTGCATGGGAGATTTGGAAAAAGCAGAGCATCTGTGGGAGAATATTTCTTATTCTAAGATTATGTCCGTGGATGATGAGCTGATGGGAGAGATTTTTAAGCATAAGAAAATCAGTAAAGAGGCACTGAAAGACATGATGGATTATATTTCAGACGGTGGGCTGGATGTGTCTCCTTTGAAACAGTTGATTGCAGAAAGTATTGATGAGGAAAAGATTAAAAATTCTCCGATTGATTTGTATGTACAGACTTTCAACGTAGACGAGTTCCGGGAACTGGATATTGATATGAAAGAGACAGAGCCGGAGCTGATGAAAGATTTTCTCCTGGCAAGTGCATACGTTTTTCCTATTTTCAAGAATGAAAAGCTTCATGGAAAGACCTATATTGATGGGGGTGCTGTGAATAATGTGCCGCTTGGCTCCCTTGTGAACCGGGGATACGAAGATATTATTGTGATTCGTATTTTTGGAATTGGCAGGGAGAAGAAGGTTAGAATACCAGAAGGGACACAGATTTATACCGTGGCACCTTCGGTAAGTCTGGGAAGTATTCTGGATTTTAATCAGAAAAAAAGCAGAATGCACATAAAAAGAGGATATTTCGATACCATGCGTATGATATACGGGCTGTCAGGTAAAATATATTATATTGATGAACAGGCCGAAGAGTGCTATTATTTAAAGCAACTAACAGAATTGAATCAGGATATTTATGAATATCTGATGCAGGTATATAAATTGAATGCAGAACCAGAGCAGTATTTGAGAAAGCTGATAGAAATTATTCTTCCGGTCATTGCGGATGAATTGCAGCTTTCCAGGGACTGGAACTACAGGGAGTTGTATTTATCTATGCTGGAGGCAACAGCGAGAATCTGCAGAATCCAGAAGTATAAGATTTATACGGTGGAGGAATTGCAGAGCAAAGTCAGGGGAAAGTTAAAAGAATTAGATGGAGAACTTCCGGCTTTTGTACAGATTATTTCAAAAGATACGCTGATACAGCCGCAGCAGGATGATATATAAAAATTAAGGAAACAGGGAGGATACCCACATGGATTTAAAAGGACGCAGTTTTTTGACATTGAAGGATTTTACAAAAGAAGAGATTGAATATCTGGTTACTTTGGCGGCAGAGCTGAAGGCAAAGAAAAAACAGGGGATTCCTGTGGATACCTTAAGAGGCAAAAATATTGCTTTGATTTTTGAAAAAACCAGTACCAGAACACGGTGCTCTTTTGAAACAGCGGCTCATGACCTGGGAATGGGAAGTACCTATCTTGATCCGAAAAGCTCTCAGATTGGAAAGAAAGAAAGCATCAAAGATACGGCGAGAGTTCTTGGAAGGATTTATGACGGAATCGAATACAGGGGATACGGACAGGAAAAAGTAGAAGCATTGGCAAAATATGCGGGTGTACCGGTATGGAATGGACTGACCAATGAGTATCATCCGACACAGATGCTGGCGGACCTGCTGACTATCAAGGAACATCTTGGAAGAACAGAAGGTGTAAAACTTGTGTATATGGGAGATGCCAGATATAATATGGGAAATTCTCTGATGATTCTCTGTGCGAAGATGGGAATGCATTTCGTGGCTTGTGCTCCTCGGAAATATTTCCCGAATCAGGAGCTTGTGGAAGAATGCAGGAAGTATGCAGAAGAATCCGGTGCAACGATTACATTGACAGAGGATGTACAAGAGGGAACTAAAGGAGCCGATGTGATTTATACCGATGTGTGGGTTTCCATGGGTGAGCCGGATGAGGTCTGGGAAGAACGTATCCGAGAACTGACACCGTATAAAGTGACAACCGAAGTTATGAAAAATGCAGGAGACCAGGCGATTTTCCTTCATTGCCTGCCAGCATTCCATGACCTGGAAACAGAAATCGGAAAAGAGATGAGCCAGCGTTTCGGTATTACAGATATGGAGGTCACAGACGAAGTATTTGAATCTGCACAGTCTGTAGTATTTGATGAGGCAGAGAATAGAATGCACACCATCAAGGCTGTGATGGCGGCTACTTTAGGTGCATAGTCATGCAGGAAGAACTGAAAGAGATAATAAAGACCAGGTGGATAGGGAGAAAGCTGTTCTTCCGGGAGCAGACAGACTCCACCATTACCTGGGCAAAAGAAGCTGCGAAAAAAAGTAAAGACATGGAACTAAACGGTGCCCTGTTTCTGGCAGATACACAGACCGGAGGGAAGGGAAGAATCGGAAGAGTCTGGAATTCCCCGCCAAAAGAGAATATTTATATGAACCTCCTGCTCATGAAGCCTGAGATCTTGCCAGTTCATGCCTCATCCCTTACCCTGGTTATGGGACTGGCTGTGGCAAAGGCGGCAGAGGAATTAACTGGGAAACCAGTGGGTATTAAGTGGCCAAATGATGTGGTCATGTCAGGAAAAAAGATTTGCGGTATTCTCACAGAGATGAGAGTTTTGAATACCATGCCGGAATATATTACCATTGGTGTAGGAATTAATGTAAATCAGAGAGAGTTTCCTCCTGAGTTGCAGGACAAGGCAATTTCTCTTTTCCTGGAGACAGAACAGGAACAGTCACGGGCAGCAGTGGCAGCCAGAACCATGGAATATTTTGAAGAATATTATGAGAAATTTTTACAGACTCAGGATTTGCGTTTGTTAAAAGAACCATATGAAGCATTGCTGCTGAACAAAGACCAGCCTGTGCGGATTTTGGAGAAGAACAGTGAGAGTCGTGGAATTGCCAGAGGAATTACAGAAACAGGAGAACTTCTGGTGGAAGAAGAAAACGGCGAAATAAGAAAAGTGCTTTCAGGAGAAGTCTCTGTGAGAGGGCTTTACAGTTATGTATAAAGGGAGAACGATATGTATAAGGATAAAGTAGTTTTATGCGGTGCAAGTGCCTATGAGCAAAAATATTATTTTAATGATGATTTTGCGTCTTTGCCCCAGTCTGTGCAGGATGAACTGCATATCATGTGTGTGTTATACACAGAAGAAATCGGCGGGGTTCTGACCCTGGAATTTGATGAGGAGGGCAATCTTCAATTTCAGGTAGAGGCTTTGGAAGCAGATGCCATGTTTGACGAAATCGGAAGTGTACTTAGGATTAAGGATTTAAGAAACAAGAAACAGGAACTTTTGGAATCCCTGGAAACTTATTACAGAGTATTTTTCCTGGGCGAGAATGTAGGAGAATAGAGCATGTTATTAGTAATCGATGTTGGCAATACACACATTACCTTAGGTGTTTTTAATAAGAAAGAACTGGTGGGAACCTTCCGCCTTACAACCAGACAGAATCGTACCTCAGACGAATATGGCATTTTCATGTGCGACGTACTGAACTATCAGGGAATCAATAAAGATGAGATTGAAGATGTTATTATCAGTTCCGTTGTGCCGGATGTGATGCATTCTCTGGTTAGCAGTGTGATTAAATATTTCCATGTGAAACCATTAAATGTGGGACCGGGATGCAAAACAGGAATCAAAGTGACAACAGTGAACCCAAAAGAAGTGGGAGCAGACAGAATCGTGGATGCTGTTGCGGCCTATGAGATTTACGGAGGACCGGTTCTGGTTCTTGATTTTGGCACAGCTACCACATATGACCTGATTACAGAAGATGGAAGCTTTGAGGTTGGAATTACTTCTCCTGGTATTGAAATTAGTGCGAAAGCCTTGTGGCAGGATGCAGCGAAACTGCCTAAGATTGCTATTCAGAAGCCAAAGAGTATTCTGGCAAAGGAAACCATCAGCAGTATGCAGGCGGGGCTGGTATATGGCTATATCGGACAAGTAGAATATATTGTGAAAAAAGTGAAGGAAGAATCTGGAATTCAGGATTTGAAGGTCGTGGCAACAGGAGGTCTTGGAAAACTGATTGCAGACGAGACAGATGCCATTGATGTATATGATGCACAGCTTACCTTAGAAGGTCTCCGGATTATTTACGAAAAAACCAGAAAAAGCAGAGGGTGACTATGAGTCTGAAAATTGGAAATGTATTGTTGGAAAACAATTTGATACTGGCACCTATGGCAGGAGTAACAGACCTGCCATTTCGTTTGCTGTGCAAGGAACAGGGGGCAGGACTGATCTGCACGGAGATGGTCAGTGCCAAGGCTATTTATTTCAAAAATAAAAATACAGAAAGCCTCATGGAGATTGACGAGCGGGAACGTCCGGTTTCCCTTCAGCTCTTTGGTTCAGAGCCGGATTTAATGGCAGAGATTGCCAAACAGATTGAGCCAAGAAACTTTGATATTCTGGATATCAACATGGGTTGTCCTGTACCAAAGGTGGTAAACAATGGAGAAGGCTCTGCTTTGATGAAAAATCCAAAACTTGTGCATAAAATCGTGTCTAAGGTGTCAAAAGCCATTCAAAAGCCAGTTACAGTGAAAATCAGAAAAGGATTTACAGAAGATAGTGTAAATGCGGTGGAAATCGCAAAAATCCTGGAAGATGCAGGGGCAGCGGCGGTGGCTGTTCATGGCCGCACAAGAGAACAGTATTATTCCGGGCAGGCGGACTGGGAGATTATCCGCAAGGTCAAAGAAGCAGTGTCCATTCCCGTTATTGGAAATGGTGATGTGGATTCCCCACAGAAGGCAGAAGCACTGGTAAAAGAGACCGGATGTGACGGTATTATGATAGGAAGGGCAGTACAGGGAAATCCCTGGCTGTTTTCAAGAATCCTTCATTATCAGCAGACAGGAGAACTCTTGCCAGGACCAGGAATGGAAGAAATAAAAGAAATGATTCTCCGTCATGCAAAAATGCAGTTGGAATACAAAGGAAATTATACGGGAATGCGGGAGATGCGCAAACATGTAGCCTGGTACACCACAGGGATGCCCCACTCTGCATCTGTACGCCGGATGGTAAACGAAGTGGAATCTTATGAGCAGCTAGAGGAACTGGTGAGCAGAATGTGAGAGAAATTTTCTTGTGATTTATAAAAAGTGTATGAAAAATGCGATAGACAGCCTATTTGGCTTGACATCTGCATAGGTATTATTTATAATGTTATGACTGTTAAGTAGTGATATTTACAGGAAAACAAGATAGGTACTGTAGATATTGGAGAAAGGGTGTAAAGAATTATGGAAGAAAAGAAAGTAATATTAACTTACGCTGGATTGACACAATTAGAGGATGAGCTTCACGATTTAAAAATTGTAAAGAGAAAAGAAGTTGCAGAAAAAATCAAAGAAGCAAGAGAACAGGGTGACTTATCTGAAAATGCTGAGTATGATGCAGCTATGGACGAGCAGAGAGATATCGAGGCAAGAATCGAACAGATAGAAAAAATCCTCAAAAACGCAGAAGTGGTAGTAGAGGATGAAGTAGACGTAAATAAAATCAGCGTTGGATGTAAGGTAAAAGTATATGATGTAGAATTCGAGGAAGAAATCGAGTTCAAGATTGTTGGTTCTACAGAAGCAAACAGTCTGGAAGGAAAAATTTCTAATGAATCACCAGTAGGAAAAGCACTGATTGGCGCTTCTATCGGTGAAACCGTTTCTGTTGAAATGCCTTCCGGTGTGATGGAATATAAAGTTCTTGGTATTGAAAGAAACATTTAATTAAAATAAACGAAGGAGAGTGTGGAAAGTGGCAGAGCAGAAGAAGACACAGGAACAGGACTTAAATCAGTTATTAAAGGTTCGCCGTGAGAAATTAGCTGATTTGCAGGAAAATGGAAAGGATCCATTTCAGATTACAAAATTTAATGTAACACACCATAGCATGGAAGTAAAAAATGCTTTTGATGAATTAGAGGGTAAAACCGTTACTCTGGCAGGACGAATGATGTCCAAACGTGTTATGGGTAAGGCTTCTTTTTGCAGTGTTCAGGATTTACAGGGTGCTATCCAGTCTTATGTAGCAAGAGACAATGTAGGAGAAGAAGCTTACAAAGACTTTAAGAAAATGGATATTGGAGACCTGGTAGGAATCACAGGTGAGGTATTTAAGACAAAAACAGGTGAAATTTCTATTCATGCCACAGAAGTAACACTGTTATCTAAGAGTTTAAAACCGCTTCCAGAGAAATTCCACGGTTTAACAAATACAGACCTGCGTTACCGTCAGAGATACGTGGATCTTATCATGAATGCAGATGTAAAGGAAACCTTTATCAAGCGTTCTAAAATCATTGCAAGCATCCGTAATTACTTAAATGGACAGGGATTCTTGGAAGTGGAGACACCTATGCTGGTGGCAAATGCCGGTGGTGCAGCAGCACGCCCATTTGAGACTCATTTCAATGCTCTGGATGAGGACTTTAAGCTCCGTATTTCTTTGGAATTATATCTGAAGAGATTAATCGTAGGCGGTATGGAGAGAGTGTATGAAATCGGCCGTGTATTCCGTAACGAAGGTCTGGATACCAGACATAATCCGGAATTTACCCTGATGGAGCTTTACCAGGCATATACAGACTACCACGGCATGATGGATTTAACAGAAAACCTGTACCGTCATGTGGCACAGGAAGTTCTTGGAACTACAAAAATTGTGTACAATGGTATTGAGATGGATTTAGGAAAGCCATTCGAACGTATCACCATGGTAGACGCAGTTAAGAAATATGCAGGTGTTGACTTTAATGAAATCCACACTCTGAAAGAAGCAAGAGAAGTTGCCAAAGAACATCATGTAGAATATGAAGAAAGACACAAAAAAGGCGATATCCTGGCACTGTTCTTCGAGGAGTTTGCAGAAGAACATCTGATTCAGCCTACTTTTGTTATGGATCATCCAATTGAGATTTCCCCTCTGACAAAGAAGAAACCAGAAAATCCTGAATATACAGAGAGATTCGAGTTCTTCATGAACGGATGGGAAATGGCCAATGCTTATTCAGAATTAAATGACCCAATCGACCAGAGAGAACGTTTCAAAGCACAGGAAGAACTTCTGGCACAGGGTGATGAAGAAGCAAACACCACAGATGAAGACTTTATGAATGCTCTGGAAATCGGTATGCCGCCTACAGGTGGTATCGGATTCGGTATCGACAGAATGGTTATGCTGCTGACAGACAGTGCTGCTATTCGTGACGTTTTACTGTTCCCGACAATGAAGTCACAGGGCGCTGCGAAAAACGAAGCAAACAACGCTGCACAGTCTACTCCAGTGGCTGCAAAAGTAGTTGTTCCAGTCGAAGAAGCAGCTGCACCAGCGAAGGTTGAAATCGATTTCTCTAATGTAGAAGTAGAACCATTATTTGAAGATATGGTAGACTTCGAAACATTCAGCAAGTCAGATTTCCGTGCTGTAAAGGTAAAAGAATGTGAGGCAGTTCCAAAATCTAAGAAGCTTCTGAAGTTCGTATTAGACGACGGAAGTGGCGTAGATCGTGTGATTTTAAGCGGAATTCACGATTACTATGAGCCAGAATTCTTAGTAGGAAAGACATTGCTTGCAATCACAAACCTTCCACCACGTAAGATGATGGGAATTGATTCTTGCGGTATGATTATCTCCGCTACACACCTTGTAGAAGGAAGAGAAGGACTGAACGTTCTGATTCTTGATGATAAGATTCCGGCAGGAGCGAAACTGTACTAAGAGATAATTTGTTAAAATATAGGGGCTGTGAAATAACAGCCTCTACGGAAAAAGAGGACTTTTCGTTCAAAAT
>Peterbilt_p2__coassemble_201_pt1 | contig 58640 bp, 48 predicted proteins | sample Peterbilt_p2__metabat2_high_PE_039 | metagenome-assembled genome bin Peterbilt_p2 | reverse complement strand
AAGCAAAAAGAGGGATGCAAAAAAACTCAATCAAGTTTTTTCACATCCCCTTTTTATGGAACAGATGGTTTCAAGAAATGCAAAACCGCTGCAGATGATGAAGGCGCTTTTCCTGTCTTATGCAGTGACAGGCATGTTGCTGCTGGCACTTGCCTTTTTGTTGTATAAAATGGGGCTTGGGGAGAGCCAGGTGAACCTGGGGATCATGATTATCTACATAGTATCCTGCCTTGTGGGAGGATATTATATGGGAAAAAAAGCAGAGAACAGAAGATTTCTCTGGGGCATGGGACTGGGAGCAGCCTATGCAGTCCTGCTGTGTGCAGTTACTTTTTTTACAGAGCATCAGGCAAGGGGAGATCTGAAAGAGACCATACTTATGTTTTTCCTGTGTTTCATAGGAGGAACGCTGGGAGGAATGTTGTCCTAAGAAAACCCAAAGAAATACTTGCCTGGCAGGTACAGCTATGCTATAATACCGCTTAGATATCATATCTGAATATTTAAATACATAAGGAGGATTATGTTATGGAACATATCAAAACATTAAATACAAAAAGCTTACAGAACACAGTAAAAAAAGGTGGATGCGGTGAATGCCAGACATCTTGCCAGTCAGCTTGCAAGACATCCTGCACAGTAGGAAACCAGAGCTGCGAAAACAAATAAACTGTCGTAAGGCATTTATATCTGCCACGGACAGCTTTCACGTTCAGAAACGAATGGGAGCAGCGGCATTACAGCCGCTGCTTATTTGTTGCTTAAAGAATAAAATAAAAATGCAGAAGAAAGGGGTAACACGGTGATTCATCGTTATAAAAATAATGGATACAACATTGTACTGGATGTAAACAGTGGTTCTGTACATGTTGTGGATGAACTGGTCTATGACATCATCGGGCTTTTGGATGAAGGAAAAGAAGAAGCTTTCATCCACGAAACATTAAAAGGACAGTATGAGGAGAAAGATATTGCTGCAGCACTGAAGGAGATTCAGGAGCTGAAGGATGCAGAAATGCTGTTTACTGAAGATATTTATCGGGATGCCATTGAGCATTTCAAAGAGAGAGAGACAGTGGTAAAGGCACTTTGCCTTCATATTGCACATGACTGTAATCTGGCTTGCCGGTACTGCTTTGCAGAAGAAGGAGAGTATCATGGAAGAAGAGCCATGATGTCTTATGAGGTTGGAAAACAGGCCCTTGATTTCCTGATTGCAAATTCAGGAAACAGAAGAAACCTGGAAGTGGATTTCTTCGGCGGTGAACCTCTCATGAACTGGGATGTGATCAAACAGTTAGTGGAATACGGAAGATCTCAGGAAGAAAAATATAATAAAAAATTCCGTTTCACACTTACTACCAACGGTGTGCTTTTAAATGATGAGATTATGGAATTTGCCAACAAGGAAATGGCAAATGTGGTTCTCAGTATTGACGGAAGAAAAGAAGTTCATGATTTCATGCGCCCATTCCGTAAGGGAGCAGGAAGCTACGATTTAATTGTTCCGAAATTCCAGAAGTTTGCCCAGAGCAGAGGAGAGAAGAGTTACTACGCAAGAGGTACTTTTACACGTCATAATCTTGATTTTTCTGAAGACGTGCTTCATCTGGCAGATTTAGGATTTGATCAGATTTCCGTTGAGCCGGTAGTGGCAGATGAAAAAGAAGAATATGCTCTTCAGTGGGAAGATGTGCCGAAAATCTGTGAAGAATATGATAAGCTGGCAAAAGAGATGCTCAAGAGAAGAAAAGAAGGAAAAGCCTTCAATTTCTTCCATTTTATGATTGACCTGACAGGAGGACCTTGTGTTTACAAACGCTTATCCGGCTGTGGTTCAGGTACCGAATATCTGGCTGTGACTCCGTGGGGAGATTTATATCCATGTCATCAGTTTGTAGGGGAAGAAAAATTCCTTATGGGAAATGTGTGGGATGGTGTGAAACGCAAGGATATCTGTGATGAATTCAAAAACTGCAATGTCTATGCAAAAGAAAAATGCCAGGACTGCTTTGCAAAATTCTATTGCAGCGGTGGCTGTGCAGCAAACTCTTACAATTTCCACGGCTCTATTAATGATGCCTATGATCTGGGCTGTGAGCTGCAGCGTAAACGTGTAGAGTGTGCAATCATGCTGAAAGCAGCAGAGGCAGAAGAAGAGTAACTGGTATATACAGTTTATGAAATAAAAGGTAAAGAAGGGAAAAACAATGAAAAAAAGCAGAGGTGTGCTTGTCCTGATTACTACTGTTCTGCTGACTGCATTTTTGGTATTTACTGCAGCAGTGGGAATCGGTCCTACAGGAACAGGTGCCGCAAAACACATTAAGACAGGTCTGGATCTTTCCGGAGGTGTCAGTATTACTTACGAAACTTCCAAGGAGTCACCTAGTGAAGATGAAATGAAGGATACTGTTTATAAACTGCAGAAGCGTGTAGAGCAGTACAGCACAGAAGCCCAGGTGTACCAGGAAGGTGCAAACCGTATTATCGTAGAAATTCCGGGTGTGACAGATGCTAATAAAATCCTGGAAGAACTGGGAAAACCAGGCTCCCTGTACTTTATTGCACATAAGGATGCCAATGGAAATGAAAACTACACACTGAATACACAGACAGGACAGTACGAGCTGGCAAAAACCCTGGAAGAGATTGAAACTGACGGTGGTATTGTGCTGAAGGGTACAGATGTCAAGGATGCCAAGGCAGCTGTTAGCCAGGATGACCTGAAAAACAATATGCATGTTGTTAGTTTGTCTCTCACAAAAGATGGAACAAAAAAATTCGCAGATGCTACCAAAGCTGCTGTTGATGCAGGAAAAGATACCATTGGTATTTATTATGACGGTGTCTTCGTAAGTGTTCCGCAGGTTCAGGTAGTAATCGATAATGGAAGTGCCCAGATCACAGGTATGGCAGATGCACAGGAAGCAGAAAATCTGGCGTCTACCATCCGTATCGGAGGACTGAAGCTGGAGTTAAGTGAGCTGCGTTCCAGTGTGGTTGCAGCACAGCTTGGTGAAGAAGCCATTTCTACCAGCTTAGTGGCAGCAGGAATTGGACTGGCACTGATTATTCTGTTTATGATTTTTGTGTACCGCATTCCGGGACTGGTATCCGGCATTGCTCTGATTATTTATGTATGCCTGGATCTTATCGCATTAAATGCCTTTGATCTGACACTGACCCTTCAGGGTATTGCAGGTATTATCCTGTCCATTGGTATGGCTGTGGATGCAAACGTTATTATTTATGCACGTATCCAGGAGGAAATCGCAGCAGGCAGAAGTGTAAGAAATGCATTGCAGTCAGGCTTTAAAAAAGCGTTTTCCGCTATCTTTGACGGAAATATCACAACCTTGATCGCTGCCTTTGTATTAAACTGGCTGGGCTCCGGTACGGTAAAAGGTTTTGCCCAGACACTGGCACTTGGTATCGTATTATCCATGTTCACGGCCCTGGTAGTTTCCAGACTCCTTATATATGCGGTATATGCAGTAGGCGTAAGAAACGAAAAATTCTATGGCATGAGAAAAGAAAGAAAGCCAATCCAGTTCCTTCAGAAGAGAAAGGTATTTTTCCTTATCTCTATTCTGCTGATTCTCAGTGCACCGGTAGCAATGCTGGTATTCAAAGGAACAAGCGGGGAAGCATTAAAATACAGCCTGGAATTCAAAGGTGGTACTTCTACAAACGTAACCTTCGAAGACGACATGTCTATTGCGGATATTGATTCCAAGGTAACACCTTTAGTAGAAAAAGTAACAGGTGATAAGAATGTACAGGCCACAAAAGTAGTGGGAAGCAATCAGGTGATCATTAAAACCGTTACTCTTGATGTAGAGAAGAGAGAAGCTTTAAACAATGCACTGGTAGATGAATTTGGCGTAAATGCGGATGAAATTACCTCAGAAAGTATTTCTTCCACAGTCAGCAGCGAAATGCGTGCAGATGCTGTAAAAGCAGTGGTGGTAGCTACGGTTCTGATGTTACTGTATATCTGGTTCCGTTTCAAAGATATCCGGTTTGCAAGCAGTGCGGTTATAGCACTTCTTCATGATGTATTTGTGGTTCTTGCATTCTATGCGGTTGCAAGGGTTTCTGTAGGAAATACCTTTATTGCATGTATGCTGACCATTGTTGGATATTCCATCAATGCCACTATTGTAATCTTTGACCGTATCAGAGAGAATATGGCGGGAAGCAGAAAGAAAGAAGATATGGAAACACTGGTAAATGCCAGCATTACCCAGACTCTGACCAGAAGTATTTATACTTCTCTGACTACCTTTATCATGGTATTCCTGCTATTTGTGATGGGTGTATCTTCCATCCGTGAATTTGCACTGCCACTTATGGTAGGTATTATCTGCGGAGGATATTCTTCCGTATGTATCACAGGAGCTCTGTGGTATGTAATGAAAACAAAAATAAAAAGCCGTTCATAAAAAGGATTCGCAAAGAAGGCTGCTGCATCAGAGAAGTGCGGCAGCCTTCTTGTATCATACAGGAGGACAAAGAACATGGAAAAATGGGTCGTAGCTGCAAAAAGGGCAGATTTTCAGAAAATAGGTCTGAAATTTGGTATTGACCCTGTGATTGCAAGGCTTATCAGGAACAGGGATCTGGTCACAGAAAAAGAGATTGACCAGTATCTGCATGGAAGACTGTCAGATCTTCATTCCTGGAAGCATTTCAAAGATATCCAGAAATTATTGGGAATACTTATTGAAAAAATAGAACAGAAGAAAAAAATCAGAATCATCGGAGATTATGATATTGACGGGGTGTGCTCTACCTATATCCTTTTAAAAGGACTTACAAGAGCAGGAGCATTGGCTGATGTAGATATTCCAGACAGAATGAAAGACGGATACGGGATATCAGAAGAGCTGATCGACAGGGCTTTTGCTAGCCAGGTAGATACCATTATCACCTGCGACAATGGTATCAGTGCCGTGGAACAGATTGCTCACGGGAAAGCTCTTGGAATGACGGTATTGGTAACTGACCATCATGAAGTGCCGTATGAAGAAGCGGAAGACGGCAGCGTGCATACCGTGTTACCTCCGGCAGATGCCATTGTAAACCCAAAACAGGAGGACTGCACGTATCCATTTAAAGGGATTTGCGGAGCCATGGTTGCGTTTAAGGTAATCTGGGGCCTGTATGAAAACCTGGGAATTCCCACAGATGAGATGAAAAAGCTGATTCCTTTTGCTGCCATCGCAACAGTGGGAGATGTGATGGATCTGACAGATGAGAACAGGATTATCGTAAAGGAAGGGCTTCTCCGCCTGCAGAATCCGGAAAATATTGGTTTAAAAGCACTGATCCGTGTCAATAATCTGGAAGACAGGGAACTGACAGCGTATCATATTGGGTTTATCCTTGGTCCTTGCATGAACGCCAGTGGGCGTCTTAGTACAGCCAAAAGAGCATTGGAATTGCTTCTGACAGAAGATGAAAAAGAAGCTTCTGTCCTGGCAGAAGATCTGAAAATGCTTAATGACAGCAGGAAAGATATGACAGCAAAGGGTGTAGAGCAGGCTGTTCATATGGTAGAATCTACATCCATGGAAAAAGACAGGGTTCTTGTTATTTATCTCCCGGACTGTCACGAAAGCCTGGCGGGGATTATTGCAGGCAGGATTCGGGAACGGTACACAAAGCCGGTATTTGTACTGACAAAAGGGGAGCATGGGGTAAAAGGTTCAGGAAGGTCCATTGAGGCCTATCACATGTTCCAGGAAATGGTGAAATGCAAAGAATTATTTACAAAGTTTGGGGGACATCCAATGGCAGCCGGTTTATCTATGGAAGAGAAAGATATTGAAACGCTGCGGAAAAAATTGAATGAAAACTGTACCCTTACGGCAGATGATATGGTGGAAAAAATAGTGATCGATGTTCCTATGCCCATGTCTTATGTGACAATTCCCCTTATCCGCCAGCTTTCTCAGTTAGAACCTTTTGGAAAGGGAAATACAAAACCAGTTTTTGCACAGAAAAATTTAAGGATTATAGATTATAGAATTCTTGGAAAGAACAGAAATGTTGTAAAAATGCAGTTAAAAGATGAGACCGGATTTTCAGCAGCAGGAATCTGGTTTGGAGATGGAGATTTGTTCGCAGAGCAGATTCAGGAGAAGAGCTGTTTTGATGTCCTCTATTATCCGTCAGTGAATGTTTTCAGGGGCAGAGAAAGCATTGAGATGATTGTTCAGGGCATCCGTTAGAAAAAGGGGTTTGCGTCTGTGAAGAAAAGATGATATACTAATCCACATAAAAATCTGAATTATGACAAGAATCGATAACAAGCAGGGAGAGCATATGGGAAATTGTGAAGAAAACAAACAGGGAAAAAAGAAAATTGAAGATTATGTGAGAAGTATTCCGGACTTTCCGGAGGAAGGAATTATTTTCAGAGATGTAACCAGTATCTTGCAGGATGCAGATGGACTGCAGTTAGCTGTGGACTCTATGCAGGCACTGGTGGAAGGTACAGAAGCTGATGTGATCGTTGGAGCAGAGTCAAGAGGATTTATATTCGGAGCTCCGATTGCGTATAATTTACATAAACCCTTGGTGCTGGTTAGAAAAAAAGGAAAGCTTCCGTGTGAAACCGTAGAACAGAGTTATGATCTGGAATATGGAAGTGCTACTGTGGAGATGCATAAGGATTCCATTAAGCCGGGACAGAAAGTTGTAATCGTAGATGATCTGATCGCAACGGGAGGAACGGTAGAAGCTACTGCGAAGCTGGTAGAAGAATTAGGCGGTGAAGTTGTTAAGATCATCTTCCTGATGGAGCTTGCAGGACTCAAAGGAAGAGAAAAACTTGCAAAGTATGACGTAGCATCTGTTATCTGCTATGAAGGAAAATAAAAAGACTCATGGATGAGAGGTGATGGTTCCATATGGAAGAAAAGAGGGAAAGTGTCAAGAAGGCAGAAGAAATCGTTAGAAAGGCTGATGCCAGTGTGAAATCTATGGATGATTTCACAAGCCCGGAAGTTTTATATAATGAGCTGCTTGCCAGTGTGAAAAAATACCATCCGTCGGCTGATCTTTCCATGATTGAAAAAGCATTTCATATCGCAAACAATGCACATAAAGGCCAGTTGAGAAAATCAGGGGAGCCATATATTATCCATCCTCTGTGTGTTGCAATCATTCTGGCAGATTTGGAATTAGATAAAGAGACTATTGTTGCAGGGCTCTTGCATGACGTTGTAGAAGATACGGTCATGACAGGAGAAGAAATCCGCAATGAGTTCAGTGCAGAAGTGGAATTACTGGTAGACGGTGTCACGAAACTGGGACAATTGAATTATTCTGCGGATAAAGTCGAAGTGCAGGCAGAAAACCTGAGAAAAATGTTTCTTGCTATGGCGAAGGATATCCGGGTGATCCTGATCAAGCTGGCTGACCGTCTTCACAATATGAGAACGCTGAAGTATATGCCTCCGCATAAACAGAAAGAAAAGGCAAGGGAAACCATGGATATTTATGCACCCATTGCCCAGCGTCTCGGTATTTCCAAAGTGAAGATTGAACTGGATGACTTATCTTTGAAATATCTTCAGCCGGATGTTTATTATGAGTTAGTAGAAAAGATTAATCTGAAACGAAGTGAACGTCAGGCATTTATTGACCAGGTGGTGGGAGAAGTACGCACTCACATAGAGAAGGCGGGAATCCATGGCCAGATTGACGGAAGAATCAAACACTTTTTCAGTATTTACAAAAAAATGGTGAACCAGGATAAGACTCTGGATCAGATTTACGATTTGTTCGCAGTGAGAATTATCGTGGATTCTGTAAGAGACTGTTATGCAGCACTTGGTATTATCCACGAAATGTATAAGCCAATTCCCGGGCGGTTCAAAGATTATATTGCTATGCCGAAACCCAACATGTACCAGTCTCTGCATACGACATTGATTGGGCCAAACGGGCAGCCTTTTGAGATCCAGATCCGTACCTTTGAGATGCATAGGACAGCAGAATACGGTATTGCTGCCCATTGGAAATACAAAGAAGTTTCGAACAATGGTAAAGTCAGTGTTACACAGTCAGAAGAAGCAAAAATGAGCTGGCTCCGACAGATTCTGGAATGGCAGAAAGACATGTCTGACAACAAAGAATTCCTGAGTTTGTTAAAGAGTGACCTGGATTTATTTTCAGAAAGTGTTTACTGTTTTACACCTGCAGGAGATGTGAAGACCCTGCCAAATGGCTCAACGCCCATTGATTTTGCCTACAATGTACATAGTGCGGTAGGTAATAAGATGGTAGGGGCAAGAGTCAACGGAAAGCTGGTTCCTATTGAATACGTCATCAAAAACGGTGACCGTGTAGAAATCATTACTTCCCAGAACTCCAAAGGTCCAAGCCGTGACTGGCTGAAGGTGGTAAAGAGTACCCAGGCAAAAAATAAAATTAACCAGTGGTTCAAACAGGAACTGAAGGTTGATAACATTTTAAAGGGCAAAGAAATGCTTGCCCAGTATGCTAAGGTAAAGGGTGTTAATCTAGGGGAAATACAAAAGCCAAAATACCAGGAAGCAGTTATGCAGAAATACGGTTTCCGAGACTGGGATTCTGTCCTGGCTGCTTTAGGCCATGGAGGATTAAAAGAAGGCCAGATTCTGAATAAGCTCCAGGAAGTCTATAATAAAGACCATAAGGCAGAGCTTACAGATGAAAAAGTGCTTCAGGCAACAGCAGAGAAAAAAGAAAAACTCCATATCGTCAAGAGCAAAGGCGGTATTGTAGTAAAGGGAATTCATGATGTTGCCGTACGTTTTTCTAAATGCTGTAATCCTATCCCGGGAGATGAAATCGTTGGTTATGTGACCAGAGGCCGGGGTGTTACCATCCACAGAACAGACTGTATCAATGTCATGAATATGAGCTCAGAGGACAGAAACAGGCTGATTGATGCAGAGTGGCAGGTTCCGGAAGTGGAGACAGGAGAGCGTTATATTGCAGATTTGAATATTTATGCATTTAACAGAACGGGCCTGATTGTAGACATTTCTAAGCTGTTCACGGAACGTAAGATCGATATTTCTTCCCTGAATACCAGAATCAGTAAACAGGGAATTGCAACCATCAATATTTCTTTTGAAGTTGGCAGTAAGGAAGAATTAAACAGCTTAATCGAAAAATTACGCCAGATAGAGAGCGTAAAAGATATTGAACGTACTGCAGGCTAAAGCTAAGGAGTGTATATGAATCATTTGATCTTGAGAGGAATCGTGGTTGGTCCGGTTCAGACAAACTGCTATTTCCTAAAACATAAAGAGACAGGGGAACTGGTTATTGTAGATCCGGGAGCAGAAGCTGATAGAATCATCTATGCAATCCAGCAGCTTCAGGGAACTCCGGTGGCGGTTCTTCTGACACATGGTCATTATGACCATATGTGTGCCGTTCACGAATTAAAAGAACACTATCATATTCCGGTGTATGCTGCAAAGGCGGAGGAGCACCTTCTGATGGACAGCGTGGAAAATTTGTCAGGAAGCTGGCAGGGAATGCCTTATACAGTAAAGGCAGATTATTATTTAGAAGACCGGGAAATAGTGGAACTTGCAGGGTTTTCCATACAAATGCTTCTGACACCGGGGCATACAGCTGGTTCCTGCTGTTACTGGCTGGAGGAAGAAGGGATATGCCTCAGTGGAGATACACTTTTTTACGGAAGCTGTGGAAGAACAGATCTTCCTACCGGCAGCATGAATACCATGCAAAAAAGTCTTGGCAAACTGCTTCGTATCCTCCCTGGTGAAACCGAGATTTATCCGGGGCACGGGGAATCCACAGACGCAGCATTTGAAAAGATACATAATCCATATTTATGAAAGGGAGAGATGAGACTCAATGATAGGAATCTCCTTTAATCAAAAAGAATTTGAATATGATGCTTATACCCTGGTGAAAGCCTTTTTCCCAAAAGAGGAAGTCAAGATGTTCTACATACAGGAAGAACAGGTGCCGGATGAGTGTGAAAACAGGATTTCCATAGAATACGGGGAACAGGTGGTAATCCGCCTTTCTTTAGGGGGAATCTCACTGGAAGGCAGAGAAGACTATGACCAGGAAGAAGATAGAAAAGTCAGAAAAAATAAATTAAAACAAGTGTTATATAAACTGTTGTCACAGGCCACAGGACAGACCCTTCCATGGGGGAATCTGACGGGAATCCGTCCCACCAAAATTGCCATGGGCCTGATCGAATCTGGGATGAGCAATGCTCAGGCAGCAGAGTATATGAGAAATACTTATTTTACCAGTAATGAAAAGACAGCATTGGCGATTACCATTGCCAACCGGGAAAGAGAGCTTTTGAAGGATATTGATTATGAAAATGGATACAGTCTTTATGTAGGCATTCCATTTTGTCCAAGTATCTGTCTATACTGCTCCTTTAGCTCTTCTCCTTTGGAACGCTGGAGGAATCAGGTGGATGCATATCTTGATGCATTGCTGAAAGAACTGGATTTTATAGCAGAAGCCATGAAGGATAAAGTGCTGGATACGATATATATTGGGGGAGGAACACCAACCACATTGGAACCGTATCAGATCCGGCGTCTTCTTAGCCATATTAGTGAGAAATTTCCAGTGGAACAGGTGAAAGAATATACTGTGGAAGCGGGGAGACCGGACAGTATTACTAGGGAGAAGCTTCAGGCACTCCGTGAATTTCCGGTAACCAGGATTTCAGTAAATCCCCAGACCATGAATCAGGCAACCCTGGATTTAATAGGACGGAAGCATACCGTGGAGGATACACGACACGCCTTCGCTTTGGCGAGGGAATGTGGATTTGATAATATTAACATGGATTTGATCGTAGGTCTTCCGGGAGAGCAGAAGGAAGATGTACAGTGTACACTGGAAGAAATCAAAAAACTGGATCCAGACAGCCTGACCGTGCATTCTCTGGCAGTAAAAAGAGCTGCACGGCTGAATATGTTTAAAGACCAGTATCAGGAAATGGGCTTTATCAATAATCAGGAAATTATGAACCTGGCCATGGAATATGCTCATGATTGCCAGATGGGGCCGTATTATCTGTACAGACAGAAAAATATGTGCGGGAATCTGGAAAATATAGGGTATGCAAAAGTTGACAAAGCTGGGATATACAATATACTTATTATGGAGGAGAAACAATCGATTCTGGCAGCAGGAGCAGGAGCTTCTACGAAATTTGTTTTCCAGAATGGAGAGCGGATCGAGCGTGCAGAAAATGTGAAAGATGTGGCAAACTACATCAGCCGCATTGACGAGATGATCGAGAGAAAAAGAACTGGAATCGATACATGGCTGAAATGAGTGGAAAAGTAATTCGTTATAATCTTGAAACAGAAATAAAACATGGGATGAAGGTAAGCAATCTTGCTTATGCCGTTGGAATGGAAATGGGACTTCCTGCCGGGCAGTGTTATGAACTGGCGGTTGCAGGAATGCTCCATGACATAGGAAAACTACGTCTGACCAGATATGTTTCAGGAGAGAGAAATCCTCTGGTGATAGAGGAAATCAAGTATGTACGAAGACACACACAGCTTGGCTATGAAGCGTTAAAAGACAGAGGATATTCTGATTTCGTTTTAAAATCCATCTATTATCATCATGAAAACTATGATGGCAGCGGTTATCCGGAAAATCTGGCGGGAGATGACATCCCGCTTGGAAGCCGTATTCTCCGTGTCTGTGATACTTATGCAGCACTTACAGAGAAACGCCCCTACCGTGATGCTTTTGACTGTTCATCAGCTGTAAGGATGATGATAGACGAAGTGAAGAATTTTGATATGCAAGTATTTCTTGCATTTCAAAGGGTAGTTCATAATGAAGAAGAGAGAGGAGAAACAGAGTTATGAAGTTAAAGAAAAAACCAGTAACAGGTATGAAGGATATTTTGCCACAGGAAATGGAAATCCGTGATTATGTTATCGGACTGATCAAGGAAACTTACAAGCAGTTTGGTTTTACTTCTATGGAAGCACCTTGTGTAGAACACATTGAAAACCTCACAAGCAAACAGGGTGGAGATAATGAAAAATTAATTTTCCGTATTTTAAAACGTGGGGAAAAATTAAAAATCAGTGAAGCAAAAGAGGAAAACGATTTGGTAGACAGCGGCCTGCGTTACGATTTAACCGTACCTCTTTGCCGTTTTTATTCTAATAATGCAAATGAGCTTCCACAGCCATTTAAGGCTTTGCACATCGGAAATGTATTCCGTGCAGACCGCCCGCAGAGAGGACGTTTCCGCCAGTTTATGCAGTGTGATATTGATATTTTAGGTGATCCTACTTTCCTGGCAGAGATTGACGTCATTCTTGCAACATCCACATTAGTAGGAAAGCTTGATTTTGACAGCTTCACCATCCGTATCAATGACAGAAGAATCTTAAAAGCTATGGCAGCATACAGCGGATTCCCGGAAGAATCTTTCAACCAGGTATTTATCATTCTGGATAAGATGGATAAGATTGGCTGGGAAGGTGTTGCAGCAGAGCTGGCAGAGGCAGGTTATGACCAGGAAGGCATTGATAAATATATTGAATTATTCAAGGCAATGGGCTCCGGTGTGGAAGGCGTTCAGTTCTGCAAAGAAAAGCTGGAAGGCTTCCTGGAACCACAGGTTGCAGATGATCTGACTACCATTATTGAAAGTGTTATGCAGGCAAAAACAGCAAACTTTAACCTGGAATTTGATCCAACACTGGTGCGTGGTATGTCCTACTACACAGGTCCGATTTTTGAGATTTCTATTGACGGGTTTGCAGGCAGCGTAGGCGGCGGCGGACGTTATGATGAAATGATCGGCAAATTTACAGGAACTCCTACACCTGCTACAGGATTTTCTATCGGATTTGAGCGTATTGTCATGCTGCTGATGGAAAAAGGCTTTAAGGTGCCAGGAGCAAAAGAGAAAAAAGTATATCTTCTGGATAAGAAGCTGTCCAGTGAAAAGATTCTCCAGGTAATGAAGAAAGCCGGAGAAGAAAGACAGAATGGACAGAGCGTAAATATTGTTTATGCTAAGAAAAATAAAAAATTCCAGAAAGAACAGTTAGAAAATGAAGGATATTCTGTAATTGAAGAAGTTTACAACGATACAGAATTATAAAGGAGTTTACACCATGGCAGAATCAATGAGAGGGCTGAAAAGAAGCCACAGATGTACAGAAGTAACAAAGGAAGATATTGGAAGTACCGTTACCCTTATGGGATGGGTGCAGAAGAGCCGTAACAAAGGCGGAATCGTGTTTGTAGATTTAAGAGACCGCTCCGGTATCATGCAGATTATCTTTGAAAACGGTGATATTGATGAGCAGGGCTTTGAGAAAGCAGGACGCCTCAGAAGTGAATTTGTAATCGCAGTAAAGGGACATGTAGAAGCACGTTCTGGTGCAGTTAATACCAATCTTCCAACAGGAGAGATTGAAGTCCGTGCAACAGAGCTTCGTATTTTATCCGAAGCAGAGACCCCGCCGTTCCCAATTGAGGAAAACAGCAAGACAAGAGATGAAGTGCGTCTGAAATACCGTTACCTGGATCTTAGAAGACCGGATTTACAGAAAAATATGATGCTCCGCTCCCAGGTATCTACTTTGGTACGCCAGTTTTTGGCAAAAGAAGGATTCCTGGAGATTGAGACACCGACTTTGATTAAGAGTACACCGGAAGGAGCCAGGGATTATCTGGTGCCAAGCCGTGTGCATCCGGGCAGTTTTTATGCACTGCCTCAGTCACCTCAGATTTTCAAACAGCTTCTGATGTGTTCCGGATATGACCGTTACTTCCAGCTTGCAAGATGTTACAGAGACGAAGATTTACGTGCTGACCGCCAGCCGGAATTTACACAGATTGATATGGAATTGTCTTTTGTGGATGTAGAAGACGTACTGGATGTCAATGAAAGAATGCTGGCATTCCTGTTCAAAGAAGTCTTAGGCGTAGAAGTACAGCTTCCAATCCAGAGAATGACCTGGACAGAGGCTATGAACCGCTTCGGTTCTGATAAACCGGATCTCCGTTTCGGTATGGAATTAACCGATGTGTCTGAAGTGGTGAAAGACTGTGAATTTGCAGTGTTTAAAGGTGCTTTGGAGCAGGGCGGCAGTGTACGTGGTATCAATGCAAAGGGCCAGGGTGCTATGCCCCGTAAGAAAATTGACAAGCTGGTAGAGTTTGCCAAAGGTTATGGTGCAAAAGGACTTGCTTATATTGCTATTGGAGAAGATGGCACAGTGAAATCCTCTTTTGCAAAATTTATGAAAGAGGAAGAAATGTCTGCTCTTATTGCAGCCATGGATGGACAAAATGGAGACCTTCTGCTCTTTGCAGCAGATAAGACGAAACTGGTATGGGATGTCCTTGGTGCACTTCGTCTGGAGCTTGCAAAACAGATGGAACTTCTGGATAAGAATGAATACCGCTTTGTATGGATTACAGAATTCCCGCTTCTGGAGTGGTCAGAGGAAGACCAGAGATTTACTGCCATGCATCATCCATTTACCATGCCTATGGAAGAGGATTTGGAATATCTGGATTCTGATCCGGGCCGTGTGCGTGCAAAAGCATACGATATCGTACTCAATGGTAATGAAATCGGCGGTGGTTCTGTAAGAATTTTCCAGGATGATATTCAGAGCAAAATGTTCGAAGTGATTGGATTCACACCAGAAGAAGCTCAGAAGCAGTTCGGATTCCTTTTGGATGCATTCAAATACGGTGTTCCGCCACACGCAGGACTTGCATATGGTTTAGACCGTCTGGTGATGCTGATGGCAAAGGTAGACTCTATCCGTGATGTCATTGCTTTCCCGAAGGTGAAGGATGCTTCCTGCCTGATGTCAGAAGCACCGGATGTAGTAGATGAAAAGCAGCTGGAAGAATTAGGAATTGCCATTAGAGAGACTGAAAAAGAAGAATAAGAAAGAATAAAAAGAAGGATGAGACTTCAGCAAAGAGTTGCTGGTTCTCATCCTCTTTTTATGTAAAAAGCAAAGAATCAATGATTTTGGGTATCCGCAGCCTCATTTATCAGGCTGCTTATATCACCAAATATTGCGTCTGAGATTTCTGAATCCATTTGTATTTTCCAACTGAAACCATCATTTGTTAATGGAATACTGATTTCATGGGAAGAAGTTTTTTCGTTTTTCTGGATACAGGACAGAAACAATTCTTTTTCCTTTTCCCGTCTTCCCGAAGCACCTACAGACAGTGCCTCAGAAGTCTTGAGCCATTTGGATACTTTTTTCTGGTAGGAGTTTAGGATGCTCTGAAAATCAATGCTGGTCACACGTACCTGTACAGATGCACTGTTTTGTTCTGTCTTTTGTTTTAATATTTTGTAATCAAAGAAGTGGCTGATCTGTTCTATGACCGCATCAGTGATATGGATATTATATTCCGAACTGGTATCTGCCAAGTGTGATAGTTGCAGATAGCTTTTCCAGTGTTCCAAAGTAAACTCTTTCATGGCATCAAAATGGACTTGCACAATTTCCTTCGGGCTTAACAGATTGGGATTGGAAGTGTATTCCAAAAAATTTCCTGTCAGTGCACTGTCAAGTTCTGGTGTATGGATTAACTGCCATTCCCCGTCTTTTTTGGATAACGGAATGTCTACAGTTTTTGAGACTGTTTTATATTCATTTGACTGCATTAATTCTTTTAAAATCAGATAGGAATCATGTAGTTTAAAATTCTCCTGTGAGCCGCTGGCATGATGATGGATTCTTCTGGTGAGAGCTGCTTTGGAAAAATCTTTGGCCAGGGTTTTGGCATCCATGGTTTTTACCTTTACCGTAGCAACAGCAGAATCTTTCTTTACAGAAATCTGTTTGACCCGGTATGAAAAATCCTGGTAAAACAAAGAAATAATATCAGCAACATTCTGTGACAGTGTTTCATCCTGTAAATGCCCGGGAAGTAATTCCTGGGTGTGGATATAATCCTGGATTGCCGTTATATCAGACTCTTTTAACTGATTAAACTGGGCTTTGATCGTTTTTCGGACAGCCTGTTTTTCTTTGAAAGAATAGCCGGAAAAAAGAAGCAGGGAAAGACCACAAAGAATACACAGAAGATAGAGTTTCTTTTTCATGTCTAAAGTTCTCCAATAGTGATTTTACATATTTCTCCTAAGAGAGTTTTCTGCTTTTTAACATATTAACAAAAATATGTATGATATGCAACATAATGCTGTAATAATTAGATATATAGTTGAAAGAAAAATGTAAAGAAATTCCGAAATTTTAAGAAAATATTCAAAGACATGGGATGTTTTTTTTGCTATACTAGACGTATAAGTGTGCAGCACTGTCGAACTGGTCAATCATCTAGAAAGAAAAGAGGTTAGCTTATGAACAAAAAACAGAAAATTATCACAGCCACCTGCGTAGTAGCATGTGCAGGCTGTGTTGCAGCAGGTGTTTTTTTCAGTAAAAGAAATCATGGAGATTCAGGGGAAGCAATGGCTTATGTTATGAGCGTTTCTTCTATGAATGAAATGGCCGGAACCCAGAGGCTGGCTGGAATCGTAGAATCTCAGAAGACTTTAGATATACAGAAAGATACAGAGAGAGAGATTAAGGAGATCCTGGTGAAAGCAGGAGATGAGGTGGATGTGGGAACTCCGCTGTTTACTTATGATACAGCAACATTAGAAACTGATATCCAGCAGGCACAGCTAGACCTTGAGCGGGCAGATAACAGCATGGGAAATCTGAAGGCGCAGATTCAGCAGCTTCAAAAAGAAAAGAAAAAGGCATCTTCGGATGAGCAGCTTTCCTATACAACACAGATTCAGAGTGCAGAGATGGACTTGAAAAAGAGTGAATATGAGAGAAAAGCAAAAGAAGTGGAATTAAACCGCTTAAAAAGTAAAGTAGAAAACTCTACAGTGACCAGTGAGATGAAAGGTGTGGTTAAAAGTGTAAGCACCGGACAGAACTCAGGAGAAATGTCCATGTATGAGGGCTCCAGCCAGGCATTTATGACCATACTGGCTACCGGGGAATACCGGGTAAAAGGAAAAGTCAACGAACAGAATGCATCCCAGGTCATGGAAGGTGCAAGAGCAATCATCCGTTCCCGTGTGGATGAGAACATGACTTGGCAGGGGACTTACACAGCAGTAGATACCCAGAATCCCAACAACAGCAACAACAATATGATGTACGGAATGTCTTCTGAAGATGCTGCACAGACCACATCTACTTCCTATCCATTTTATGTAGAACTGGATTCTTCAGACGGTCTTTTGCTTGGACAGCATGTGTATATTGAGCAAGACAGCGGAATGGAAGAAAGGGAAAAGGGAATCTGGCTGGATGAAGCGTTTATCGCAGATATGGATAAAAAACCTTACATATGGACAGAGACAGAAAAAGGAACTCTGGAAAAAAGAACGGTTGTCCTGGGAACCTATGATGAAAATATGATGCAGTATAAAATTGAAGAAGGGCTAGAAAAATCAGATTATGTGGCATATCCCCAGGAATTTCTGGAAGAGGGTATGAAGACTACCCACGATCCGGCAGAGGCTATGGCAGACCCGGCTCCGGAGGGAGAAGTATTGCCGGAGGGTGAAGGACTGCCGGAAGGCGAAATGCAGCCGGAGGGAGAAGCATTGCCAGAGGGTGAGATGCATCCAGAAGGTGAAGCTCTCCCGGAAGAAGATGTGGTTCCAGAAGGTGAGCCGGAAGATGGTGCCCTTCTGCCAGAGGAAGAGGGAAATAAGGTAGTTCTTGGAAATTCCAGTAAGAAGGAAAAGGAATTCCTTCCAGGTGTGTGAAAGGAAGGGTGATGATATGGACAAAAAATTAAAGATTGCTGTAATTGGCGGAGGTACAGTCCTGGTACTGGGTGCGGGAATCTGGTTCGGAGCAAAGCATTTCCGAAAAACAACGGTTCCTGTGTATTCCATGGAAGAACTGGCACAGGAAGTCTGGGGAAACACTACCAGCCTGGAAGGCTCTGTATCCTCAAATGTATCTCAGCAGGTGCGTCTTATGGACAAACAGATTGTATCCCAGGTTCATGTAACAGAAGGCCAGGAAGTGAAAGAGGGAGATCCCCTGCTCACCTACGATATGACACTGGTAAATATTGATCTGGAGATGGAGAAAATCAATAAACAGCAGTTAGAAGTGAAGAAAAAAGGGCTTGAGCAGGAATTGAAGGATTTAAAGAACGGAAAGTGGAGTTCTGTTTCTGCAAATAAAGAATATAATCTGGAGTTTCTGGGAGGAGCAAAAAAAGAATGGAAATTGGTTCAAACTGCTGAACAGGAAGGAGATGGTGAGGTGACAACTCCGCCGGAAGAAAATGAAGGGGAACCGAAATCACCAACAGGAGAATCAGAACAGCCAGTTCTGCCAGAAGGAGGAGAAGGGGAAACAAATTCCCCGGCAGGGGAACCAGAACAGCCAGTTCCGCCAGAAGGAGGAGAGGGGGAAACGAATCCCCCGGCAGAAGATCCAGACCCAGAACTTCCTCCTGCAACAGAAGCAATTGCCTATAGCCGCTTATACTGGGATATCTCTTTAGAAGACCCAATTCCCCCTGCAGCAGAAGATAATGTCCTGGTGGAAATGGCGGTACCTTATAAACAGGAAGGAAATACCCTTTATTTCCTTTGTAAAAAAGATGTCTGGGTACAGGGGGCTTTCCTAAACCAGATTGCAGGTTTCCGTCTTGGGGAAGAAAAGGAAGAAGCACCACTAAACTGCGTGTTAGAGCAGCATATAGAAGATAAAGTGGAAGAGCCCATGTTATCTCAGATGACCATTTATGGAGAAAAAATCGAAGAGAGATTTAAGCCAGATACCTGGTACCGTTCCAAACTGGGGCTTTCCGAGTGGGAAGAAGTTCCCATTCCAGGAGTCGAAGAGCCTGGCGGAGATATTTTCTTCCCAACACCGGGAGATTCCATTATCGGCGGATATTCCAAAGAGGAACTGAACAAAGCCATTGGAGAGAAAGAGCGGGAAATTGCTACCGCAGGCCTGGATATCAGGGAAGCGGATCTGAAGATTAAAAAGGTCGAACAGAAGCTTCAGGATGAAACCATCCGCAGCACCATCAATGGTGTGGTTAAGAAGGTAGGAGATCCGTTAAAGGGAGAAATCAACGGAGAGCCTTTTATCGTTGTAGAAAGCAGCGGTGGTGTTTACATCAAAGGATATTTAAGCGAGGATATGCTTGGAAAAGTAAAGCCGGGACAGGTTGTTTCCGGTATGGCTTATGAATCCATGATGCCATTCCAGGCAGAGGTGAAGGAAGTTTCCCCATATCCGGCCGATGATTACGCTATGTACAATAACCGGGAAGTGACTTATTATCCATTTACAGCCTTTATTCAGGACAGTACAGGATTAAAAGACAGAGAAATGGTGACCATGGATTTGCCTCAGGAAGACGGTGCTATTTCAGGAATCTTTTTAAGCAAAGAGTATGTCCGCAGCAAAGACGGAGAAGATTACGTCTTAAAAGAAGGGAAGAATGGAAAACTGGTGAAACAGCCGGTGCGGACGGGAAGAACCTTCTATGGTTCCCTTATTGAGATTAAAGAAGGCGTTACCAAAGAAGATTATGTGGCATTTCCTTATGGGAAAAAAGTCAAAGAAGGTGCAAAAGCGAAAAAATCCATCCTTGCAGAACTGTATGGCGGTTATTAATGAAGAAAGGAAGGCAGACAAATGATTGAAAATATAAGATTATCCTTTCAGGGAATCTGGGCACATAAGATGCGTTCCTTTTTGACCATGCTGGGTATTATCATTGGTATCGCATCCCTGATTTCCATTGTATCTACAATCAAAGGGACAAACGAACAGATCAAGAAAAACCTGATTGGAGAAGGTGATAATGTCGTAGAGGTGTTCCTCAGCGAAAACGGAGGGGAATATCAGATAGAATACCAGGGGATTCCGGCAGGCGTTCCCGTCATAACCCAGGAACAGAAGGAAGCAATCCTGGATTTAGACGAAGTAAATGGTGTGACATTGTATCAGTCCAGACCATATGCAGATGGAGTTTTTTACCAGGATAAAAGTATGGATGGCGGAACAGTGCTTGGAATTGATGAAGATTATCTGGATACCTGCGGATATCAGATCATCCGTGGAAGAGGATTTTCCAAAAAAGATTATGATATGTTTCAGAAGGTCGTGCTCATTGACGAAACAGCGTCAGGAAGCTTCTTTGAAAAAGGGCAGGAAATTGGAAAAGTCATTGAAATAAAAGGAGAACCTTTTACCGTTGTCGGAGTAGTGAAAAAAACAGAAGAGTATGAGCCTGTGATCAACAGCCAGGAAGAATACTATACCTATTACAGTGACAACAGCGGTATGGTATTGATGCCAAGTGCGACCTGGCCGGTGGTGTATCAATATGATGAACCTCAGCAGGTAGCAGTGAAAGCACCTTCACCGGAAGAGATGAGTGCAGCAGGGAAGAAAACAGCAGAGATTCTGAATGCATCTGTGATGTCCCTGACAGGAAACATCGAATATAAAGCCAAAGATATGATGGAAAAGGCCAAGGGACTTCAGCAGATTAGTGAGAGTACCAACCGGCAGCTTCTGTGGATTGCCAGTATTTCTCTTCTTGTAGGAGGAATCGGTGTTATGAATATCATGCTGGTTTCTGTCACAGAGCGTACAGGGGAAATCGGATTGAAAAAAGCTATTGGAGCTAACAAAAGAAGGATTCTTGGGCAATTTCTTACAGAGGCTTCTGTACTTACCAGTATCGGAGGCATCCTGGGTGTGTTCGGAGGAATCGCTCTGGCAGCCATTATTGCGAAAATGTCAGGTACACCGATGGTCATCAGCGTGCCGGCAGCCGTGGGAGCTGTGATTTTCTCTACGGTGATTGGAATTGTATTTGGATTGCTGCCATCGATAAAAGCAGCAAATTTAAGTCCTATTGAAGCACTGAGAAGAATGTAAAAATGAAAAATGTGCCGGAAAGGCTGGTTTCTAAGCCTCCCCGGCACATTTTTTCTGTTTCATCAGAAGCCATAATCTTCTCCAATGAGAATGACAGCAATTCGGTCTTTGTGTCTGGAGCGTCTGGTAATAACCGTCTGGCAGCAGATGCAGTCAGGACTTTGACAGTCATGGCATTGACCTGTCTGGCTGCAGGGGGTATTGGCACCCACTCGGATTGCATTTGGAGGTGCGGCAATGTTGCGGACTCTGCGGATACCATCTTCCAGAGTAGGAGAAACTTTATTCATACCTGCTATTACAAGTACATGAGAAGGACCCTGAATCAGACAGGCTACCCGGTTTCCGTTTCCGTCTACATTGATAAGCTCACCATCCATGGTAATGGCATTGGTACTGGTGAGAAAATAGTCTGAAGTGACAATCTGTCCGTACAGAGCTCTTGATTCCTCCGGGGTTCTGGCGGATTTTCTGTCTATAAACTGATAGTCTTCAGATTGCAGGAGTTCCATAATACCTGTTTCTACTAAGGTTTCAGAGCCTCCGTTGGTCACTGTGGCATGTTTGGGAATCAAGGACTGTACCAATTGTCTGGCGTCAGCAGCAGTTTCACAGTAATAGCCTTTCATATTCCTTTTTTCCAGGTTTTTTATGATTGTTGAGGCTGTGTTTGCATAAGATTGAGATTTATAGGACATGACAGCTCCTCCTTTGTTTTTTCTTATTTTACCATGGATGCAGGGAAAGAGAAAGAAAAAAGTGATTGTATTCCTGGATTCTCTATGGTATCATTTTAATAATGGGCAGAAATACCCTGGAAATAAGAGATACGGAGAAGGAAAAGGAGTCACAAACAAGTGAAGAATAAAATTGCAATTGTAACAGACAGTAACAGTGGAATTACACAGTCCCAGGCAAAAGAACTTGGTATTTCTGTGCTTCCCATGCCTTTCTATATTAATGATGAATTATTTTATGAAGATTTAACATTGACTCAGGAAGAATTCTACCAGAAATTAGAAGAAGATGCGAATATTTCTACCTCCCAGCCATCTCCAGCAGATGTCATGGAGTTGTGGGAAAAACTTTTGGAAGAGAATGAGGGAATTGTGCATATTCCCATGTCCAGTGGTTTGAGTAATTCCTGCGAGACAGCTATGGTTCTGGCAAGGGAATACCATGGACGTGTACATGTGGTGAATAACCAGAGAATTTCTGTCACTCAGAGACAGTCAGTCCTGGATGCTTTAAATCTGGTAAAAGCAGGGAAAACAGGTGCCGAAATACGTGAGATTCTGGAGAAAGAAGCACATGAATCCAGTATTTATATCACATTAGAAACCTTGAAATACCTGAAAAAAGGCGGTAGAATCACACCGGCTGCCGCAGCACTTGGCACTGTTTTGAATTTGAAACCAGTCCTGCAGATTCAGGGAGACAAGTTGGACGCATTTTCAAAGGCAAGAGGAAAGAAAAAAGCAAAAAGTATTATGATTCAGGCTATGAAAGAAGATCTGGAGGGAAGATTTCAAGCATTTAAGGAGCAAGGTGTACTTGCTCTGGAAGCAGCTTATACAGGAACAGAAGAGGAAGCCGGAGAATGGAAAAAAGAACTGGAAGAGCAGTTCCCAGGATTTGAAATTTATATGGCACCTTTATCATTAAGCGTTGCCTGCCATATTGGCCCTGGTGCATTGGCAGTGGCAGCTACAAAAATCGTGGAGGCGGAGTGAGAAGTTTATGAAGACAATAGCAGAATATATTGAAGAAGTGATAAAAGAAGCATTTAAGGCTTCTGAATATGATGAGAAATTTGCAAAGGTTACGATTTCTAACCGTCCTGACTTATGCGAATATCAGTGTAACGGTGCAATGGCAGCAGCGAAAACATACCGGAAAGCACCAATCATGATTGCAAACAGCGTGGTAGAAAAACTACAGGACAGCCCTGTGTTTGAAAGCGTTGAGGCAGTAAATCCCGGATTTATCAACCTGAAAGTAAAGAAGGAATTTCTGGCAGATTATTTAAACCGTATGCTGGCAGATCCAAAGCTTTCCGTAGAGGAAGCAAAAAATCCAAAGACGATTGTCATTGATTACGGCGGTCCCAATGTGGCAAAACCGCTTCATGTAGGCCATCTGCGTTCAGCAATCATCGGAGAAAGTATTAAGAGAATGGGACGTTTTCTTGGACACAAGGTAATCGGGGATGTACATCTTGGAGACTGGGGGCTCCAGATGGGCCTGATCATCACAGAATTATCTAAGAGAAAACCGGAACTGGTGTATTTTGATGAATCCTACGAAGGAGAGTATCCAGAGGAAGCACCATTTACAGTCAGTGAGCTGGAGGAAATCTATCCGACTGCCAGCGGCAAATCAAAAGAAGACGAAGCATACAAAAACGAAGCACTGGAAGCAACTCTTCAGCTTCAGCAGGGAAGAAGAGGATACCGTGCTTTATGGAAACATATCATGGAAGTTTCTGTGACAGACTTAAAGAAGAATTATGCGAAACTGAATGTTGATTTTGATCTGTGGATGGGTGAGTCTGATGCAGACGATTATATCCCGGATATGGTAAATTATCTGAAAGAAAAAGGATATGCATACTTAGACCAGGGTGCGTTGGTTGTTGATGTAAAAGAGGAAACTGATACAAAGGAAATTCCTCCTTGCATGATTCTGAAATCAGATGGTGCATCTCTGTACAATACTACCGATTTGGCAACAATCGTACAGCGTATGGAGGATTTTAAACCAGATGAAATTATCTATGTGGTTGATAAACGCCAGGAACTTCATTTTATTCAGGTATTCCGCTGTGCACAGAAAGCAAAAATGGTAGAAGAAGATACAAAACTGACTTTTGTGGGATTCGGAACCATGAACGGAAAAGATGGAAAGCCATTCAAGACAAGAGAGGGCGGTGTTATGCGTCTGGAACGTCTGATTGGTGAGATCAACGAAGAAATGTTCAAGAAAATCGTGGAAAACCGCAGTGTGAAAGATGAAAATGCAGAAAAAACTGCTCAGATGGTAGGATTGTCTGCAATCAAATACGGAGATTTATCGAACCAGGCATCTAAGGACTATATCTTTGATATTGACCGCTTCACTTCTTTTGAGGGAAATACAGGCCCGTATATTTTATATACGATTGTGCGTATTAAATCGATTCTCAGCCGTTATACAGAAGAAGGAAAGAATCCTGAGGAGGGTATGATCCAGTGTGCGGTGAATGCAAGTGAAAAGAATCTGATGTTAGAATTATCAAGATTTAATTCCATTATTGAGCCTGCTTTTGAAGAAAAAGCACCTCACAGAATCTGCTCCTATATTTACGACCTGGCAAATGCGTTTAACAGCTTTTACCATGAAACCAGAATTCTTGGGGAAGAAGATGAAGAGAAAAAACGTTCTTGGATCCGTTTGCTGACACTTACAAAAGAAGTTCTGGAGACCTGCATTGACCTTCTTGGCTTTGTTGCACCAGAGAGAATGTAATTGCTTATTTATGAGGCTGCTGTATCTATGTATAGAAATAGGTACAGCAGCCCATTTTAGTTGTAAAAGCTATTGGGGAAGGGTATAATAAGGACATAAAATAACGTTATCGGGGGAAATAAAATGGAACCTATGAAGCTAAAGTATTTGGAGCGGATGTCAGAGTTGTACCCAACCATCGCAAAGGCATCAACCGAAATCATTAACCTTCAGGCCATCCTGAACCTTCCAAAGGGAACAGAGCATTATATCACGGATATTCATGGGGAATATGAGGCCTTTTCCCATGTGCTCAAAAACGGCTCCGGCTCTGTGCGGAGGAAGATTGACCAGGTATTCGGGCATACCATGAGCCAGCAGGAAAAGAAGAGTCTTGCAACCCTGATTTATTATCCCAGGGAAAAAATGGCACTGGAAAAGAAGAAAGAACCGGATATGGAGGAATGGTATAAAATAACCTTGTACCGTCTCATTGAGGTCTGCAAGAAAACAGCGTCAAAATATACCCGTTCAAAAGTGCGTAAGGCGTTGCCGGAGGATTTTGCCTATGTGATTGAGGAGTTGATCACAGAGCGGTCAGATGTCACAGACAAGGAGTCTTATTATGAGCAGATCATTCAAACTATTATTGCCATCGGCCGTGCAGAAGAGTTTATAGTGGCACTTTGTGAATTGATTCAGAGACTTGTGATTGACCATTTGCACATCCTGGGGGATATCTATGACAGAGGTCCGGGACCGCATCAGATCATGGATAAACTTACCACCTATCATTCTCTGGATATCCAGTGGGGAAATCATGACATACTCTGGATGGGTGCTGCTTCCGGGCAGTCAAGCTGTATCGCTACGGTGATGCGTATCTGTGCCAGATACGGGAATCTGGACATCCTAGAGGATGGATACGGAATCAATCTTCTGCCCCTGGCGACCTTTGCCATGACCTATTATAAAGACGACCCATGCACTTGCTTTAAAATCAAGGGTACGAACAGGCTGAATCCCGTGGAGCAGGAATTGAATAAAAAAATGCACAAGGCGATTACGGTGATACAGTTTAAGCTGGAAGGAAAACTTTTGATGCGGCGAAGAGAGTTCGGCATGGCGGACAGGGCACTTCTGGATGATATTGATTATACAGAAGGAACTATAAAAATCGGATATCAGACCTATAACATGCTGGATAACAATTTTCCAACCATTGATCCGGAAAATCCATATGAATTGTCAAGAGAAGAACGGGAAGTAGTGGACAGGCTGGTGTTTGCCTTTGTAAATTGCGAAAAACTGCAAAAACATATGCAGTTTCTATTGAAAAAAGGAAGCATGTATAAGATTTACAACCGGAATCTGCTGTACCACGGATGTATTCCTATGAATGAAGACGGAAGTTTCAAAGAAGTTTCTGTTTACGGAAAAACCTATAAGGGAAAAGCCCTGTATGATGTGCTGGACTCTTATGTGAGAAAAGCATTTGTAGCAGTGAATGAGGAAGAAAGAGAAAAAGGCAGGGACATTCTCTGGTTCATATGGAGCAGTCCCAATTCTCCTTTGTTTGGAAAAGATAAGATGGCTACGTTTGAACGGTATTTTCTGGAAGACAAGGAAACTCATGTGGAAAAGAAAAATCCCTATTATAGTTTTCTGGAGGATGAAGAAGTGGCGGACAGCATCCTGGAAGAATTTCAGGTTACCGGAGACTGCAGACACATTATCAATGGTCATGTGCCGGTGCACCACACAGCAGGCGAGAGCCCTATAAAATGTAAGGGCAAGATACTGGTTATTGATGGAGGATTTTCGAAAGCATATCAGAAAGAGACAGGAATTGCAGGATACACATTGATCTATAATTCCTGGGGAATGATTCTGGCTGCCCACGAACCATTTACTTCTACCAGTGATGCCATCAGTAAAGAAAGCGATATTCTCTCTGACAGAATTCTGGTAAAACGGACTACTCAGAGAAAGACCGTAGGCGAAACAGATACAGGAATGAAATTAAAAGAAAGGATTGCAGAACTGGAGGAGCTTTTGGAAGCATACCGCAATGGACTGCTGATTGAACGGTTATGATACATAAAAGTATAAAGATACAAGTAAATGGTTCTGACGAAAGAACCCATCTGGATACCTATATTCTGGGAGATTATCTTGACGAAGCACCAAATGCCAGGAAGCCCCTGGTGCTGATCTGCCCGGGAGGTGCTTACCGGATGACCTCCAACAGAGAAGCAGAACCAGTGGCACTGCAATTTAACAGTATTGGCTATCATGCTGCTATTCTCCGTTATTCCTGTGCCCCGGCTGTTTATCCAACTGCAATGGAAGAGGTGGCAGCCAGCATCCGGCTGCTTCGTGAGCATGGGGAAGAATGGAATATAGATACAGATAAAATTGTAGTTATGGGATTTTCAGCAGGTGGTCATCTGGCAGCAAGCTATAGTGTTTTCTGGCAGGAATTAAAAGAAGAGAACCTAAGACCGAATGGTTTAATCTTGTGTTATCCTGTAATCAGTTCGGATGAAACCATTGCCCATACGGACAGTATCCATAATCTTCTGGGCAGTGCATATGAAACACAGAAAGAAAAAATGGCATTAGAAAACCAGGTTGGGCCGCAAGTTCCCAAAACATTTATCTGGCATACATTTTCAGATGAGACCGTGCCTTTCTGGAATTCCATGCGGTTTGTGGAAGCACTTGGAAGAGCGAAGATACCTGTGGAATTTCATTTGTATCCAGAAGGTCCTCATGGACTTTCCCTGGCAACTGAAAGCATCAAAAGACAAGACGGCAGTGGCGTAGAAAGAGGATGCCAGAGCTGGATGCCATTATTGCTGGACTGGCTTAGAAGAAATTTCGGATTTTAGAAAAAAGTCCTTGCAATAGGTAAAATATGTATGATATAATACCCACGTTGCGAGTGTGACAAAAAATAACCACGCCTGTGAATTCCAATGGACGGTGCTGCAAAACAGAGTCCCGGCGGAGATGAAACAGGTGGAAGCGTAAACCAAAAGGAGAGAAAAAAATGAGCGTTATTTCAATGAAACAGTTACTGGAAGCAGGTGTTCATTTCGGACATCAGACAAGAAGATGGAACCCTAAAATGGCTCCATACATCTACACAGAAAGAAATGGTATCTACATCATCGACTTACAGAAATCTGTAGGTATGGTTGACGATGCTTACAAAGCAATCGCTGATATCGCTGCTGAAGGCGGCACAATTCTGTTCGTAGGAACTAAGAAACAGGCTCAGGATGCAATCCAGACAGAAGCTGAAAGATGCGGAATGTACTATGTAAACGAAAGATGGTTAGGCGGTATGCTGACAAACTTCAAGACCATCCAGAGCAGAATCGCAAGATTAAAAGAAATCGAAGCTATGGAAAGCGACGGAACATTCGATGTTCTGCCTAAGAAAGAAGTTATCCAGTTAAGAAAAGAACTGGACAAACTGCAGAAAAACCTTGGCGGAATCAAAGAAATGAAGAAACTTCCAGATGCTATCTTCATCGTAGATCCTAAGAAAGAAAGAATCTGTGTACAGGAAGCTCATACATTAGGTATTCCATTAATCGGTATTGCTGATACAAACTGCGATCCAGAAGAATTAGATTATGTTATCCCAGGTAACGACGATGCTATCAGAGCGGTAAAACTGATCGTTTCCAAAATGGCAGATGCTGTTATCGAAGCAAACCAGGGCGAAGCTGCTGATGTAGAAGAACTCTTCACAGAAGAAACAGAAGAAGCTGCAGTAGAAGAATAATATTCAGTTTCACAGGAGGAAATCACAATGGCTGTTACAGCAAAAATGGTAAAAGAATTAAGAGAAATGACAGGCGCTGGAATGATGGACTGCAAGAAAGCTCTTGGAGAAACAAACGGCGACATGGATAAAGCAGTAGAATTTTTAAGAGAAAAAGGTCTTGCTACTGCTCAGAAAAAAGCTGGACGTATTGCAGCAGAAGGTATCTGCAAAACTTTAGTTGCAGCTGACGAAAAGAGCGCAGTTGTAGTAGAAGTAAACGCAGAAACAGACTTCGTTGCTAAAAACGAAAAATTCCAGGATTATGTAGCTCAGGTTGCAGAAGCAGCTATGGAAACAGAAGCAGCTACAACAGAAGAATTCCTTGCATCCACATGGAAATTCGACGCTGAAAAGACAGTACAGGAAGCATTATCTGCTCAGATCGCTGTTATCGGCGAAAACATGAACATCAGAAGATTTACTAAAGTGACAGAAGAAAACGGATTCGTTGCTTCTTACACACATATGGGTGGAAAAATCGGCGTTTTAGTAGACGTTGAAACAGATGTTGTAAACGATGCTATTAAAGAAATGGCTAGAAACGTAGCTATGCAGATTGCAGCTTTAAAACCAGAGTATACAAACAGCTCTGAAGTAAGCGCTGACTACATTGCACATGAAAAAGAAATCTTACTGGCTCAGATTATGAACGATCCAAAAGAATCCCAGAAACCAGAAAAAGTTATTCAGGGAATGATCAACGGACGTATCAACAAAGAGTTAAAAGAAATCTGTCTGTTAGACCAGACATATGTAAAAGCAGAAGACGGAAAACAGTCTGTTGCTAAATACGTTGCAGAAGTTGCTAAAGCAAACAATGCTAACGTTACAGTCAAAGGATTTATTCGTTTCGAAACTGGTGAAGGTATCGAAAAGAAAAACGAAGACTTTGCTGCAGAAGTTGCTGCTCAGATGAACGCATAAGCGAACTTTGCATTAATGTTTTAATGAGAAATAAATCCCCGCAAATAGTGTGAGTGCACTAGTTGTGGGGATTTTTCAAAATATTTCCATTGACATTATAAAGGAATTGGAGATGGAGTATTAGAAACAGAATATATATGCTATAAGTAAGTAAAAACGCCAGAATCGGAAAAGTCCGAAGCTGGCGTTTTTTAGAAATTATGGTTGTTGCAAGGATTCAAGGTATGATTTTGCAAGAGAATATGCACCCAAAAGTCCGGCGTTATTTCCAAGAGCCGCTGATTTAATCACAACGTGAGAAAAACTAGGCATAATATATTTGGGAATTTTAGCCTGGATTTTTTCTAAAATCAATGGCTGTACCATGATACCGCCCCCAAGAATAATACAATTCGGATTAAAAATATGTGTCAGGGATGAGAGCCCAAGCATAATTTCATCTATCCAGACATCCAGGATTTTCTGCACATTGGGATCATCCAGGTGTTCAAAGACGATTTTACCATTTACAAGAGAAGAGTTATAGGCTTTCATCTTTTGTATTAATGCAGTTGTAGAAGCATATCGCTCATAGCATCCATCAAAAAAGTCCTTCTGATGAATTTTTTCTTCACTATGTGTTACAATTGCCCCAAATTCTGCGGCGGAAAAACTGGATCCATGGTAAATCTGTTTGTTCTGTATGATAGCACCACCCACACCGGTGCCGTAGGTCAGACAAAGAAAATCAGAATAGTCTTTTCCGGCGCCATAGATGGCTTCCCCCATAGCTGCAGAGTTGACATCATTTTCTACAGAAACAGGCACGTGGAAATGTTTTTCCAGTGTTTCTTTAAGTTGGACACCGGTATAGTTTGGAATATTATTATTGGCATAGATAATGGAACCAGAGTCTGCATTGACCTGGCCGGCTGTACTGATGCCAATTGCATCAAAATCTGTTTCTTTTTCCGCTAAAGAAATGATGGTATCTAAAATATGTGGGCCGCCCTTGTATGCATCAGTAGGTGTTTCCTTTACGGGAAGCAGTTCATCATTCACACAGGCACTATATTTTATAGAAGTTCCCCCAATATCAAATACGAGTATTTTCATATCATGATTCCTCAACCTGTACTTTTAACACACATTTTACTAGTTTCGTATCGTCTGTAACGGTAATGCCTGGTTTATGAGGCTCTCCGGCCATGCAAATAGTGAAATTACCGGGACCAAGTGTGCAAGAAGCAAGAAACGGAGTGTCTATAAATCCGATATCTTTTTCAATATCAAAATCGAAATTGTCAAAAGAAACACGCCTTCCTGTATCAATACGTTCTGTTCCCGCCAGATCAATCTGAATATCCATATATTTTTTATGAACTTCATATTGTTTCGCAGTTTCAGGAGCAGTTTCAGCCTCCATTTTATTCAGGAAAACTTGAGTGCCGTTGATTTCTGTTCGTCCCATTGGGAGTTCCTGAAGATTATGTGATGTAATAAATGCAATGGCAGTATCTAGATTACGGCTGATTCCCTGATACGCCTTGATATGTGCAAGCTGGTCAAATATCATTTCTTAATCCTCCAATGCTTTGTAAAATCGCTGTGCAATTTCTAATGGCCTGGTAATTGCACCACCTACAACAACAGCATGTACGCCAAGTGAGAGCATTTTTTTCGCCTGATCCGGATAGTGAATCTTGCCTTCTGCAATAACAGGAATGGGAAGTTCTTCAACCAGACGGGAGGCAAGCTGATAGTCTGGTCCGTCTACTTTTGGAGAAAATGGGGTATATCCACTCATGGTAGTCCCTACTATATTGACACCGCATTTCCATGCATTTACACCTTCATCAAAAGTAGAGATATCTGCCATTAATGCAATATCCGGATATTTTTCGCGGATTGCTTTCAGAAAATCATTGATGGTTTCTCCATTTGGACGTTTCATATAAGTACAGTCCAGAGCAATAATATCAGATTCTACGGCAACCAGTTCGTCAATTTCCTTCATGGTTGGAGTGATAAACGGTTCATATCCTTCGTATTTCTTTTTCACGAGACCAATAACAGGGAGACCGGTTGTTTCTTTGATGGCAACAACATCACGGATGCTGCTGGTACGGATACATTTGCTGCCGGCCATCTGCGCAGCTTTTGCCATGAAAGGCATGAGAGACATTTGTTCACAGTATAAAGGTTCTTCAGGAAGTGCCTGACAGGAAACAATGATACTTCCTTTGACAGCGTTCAGCACTTCAGTTAAATTTTTTTTCATATCAATGTCCTTTCTATAAAATATTTTCTTTATTGTATAAAATATTATATCATATTTTTCTGAAAATGGAATCAAAAATAAAAGAAAATTTTTTCTGAAAATACAATAAAAAAGAAAAAATTTTAAAATATGTTTAAAATGATGAAAAAGTATTGACATACGACGGAAAGTAATGTACAATCTGCTCATAGTCATGAGCGATTTAACAAATAAAGGAGGAAAAAAAATGAAAAAGTTAATCGTATTAGCACTGGCAGCTTCAATGACACTTTCCTTAGCAGCATGTGGTGGCTCCAAGGATGAAGAACCAAAGAAAGAAGCAGGAAAAGAAACAGCAAAAGAAGAAAAAGAAGAAGGCTCAGGAGATGCAGCAGATATTACCTTATGGACATATCCGGTAGGTAAATTCCAGGATGCAGCAACAGTAGAAGGATTTATCAAATCCTTTAATGAAAAAAATCCTGATATCAACGTATCTGTAGAATATCTGGATTACACATCAGGAGATGACCAGGTTACAGCAGCAATTGAAGCTGGAACAACACCGGATATTATTCTGGAAGGACCAGAACGTCTTGTAAGTAACTGGGGAGCAAAAGGAAAAATGGTTGACCTTGCAGACCTCTGGGATGATGAAGCATTAGAAGATATTTCCAAGACAAGTGAGGCAGTAGTTTCTGCATGTAAATCAGCAGACGGTGCTTACTATGAATATCCTCTTTGTATGACAACTCATACAATGGCAATCAATTATGAAATGTTTGAAGAAGCAGATGCACTTCAGTACATCAACGAAGACCGTACATGGACAACAGAAAACTTTGAAAAAGCTCTGCAGGCATTAAAAGACAACGGTGTAGACACAACAGGTGTTGTTTACTGTGGTGGACAGGGCGGTGACCAGGGTACACGTGCACTGGCAATGAACCTTTACAGCGGACAATTTACAAATCCAGAACATACAGAATGGACTATGAATGACGAAGCTGGTATCAAAGGCTTAACACAGTTAAAAGATTGGGTTGATGACGGATTATTAAGTGCAGATGCTGGTATCGTTGCTTCCGACGAACTTCAGTTATTTGCAAATGGAACTACAGCAATGAGCTTCTGCTGGAACGCTGCAAACCAGATGAACTATGCAGAACAGGTTGCATTTACACCTTATGCAGTTGCTTTCCCATCTGACGATGTAACACCTGAATTAGCAGGCGGTATCTGGGGATTTGGTATCTTTGATAACGGTGATGAAAACAAAATCGCAGCTGCAAAATCCTTTATCGAATTCCTTTGTGATGATGAAGTACAGGGACCTTTAAGTGTAACAAGCACAGGATTCTTCCCTGTAAGATCTTCTTTTGGAAATCCATATGAAGGAACAGAAGATGAGGAAAGAATGGCTACATTCGCAAGCTTCCAGCAGTGGTTAGGTGATTACTATAACGTGACACTGGGCTGGGCAGAGCAGAGAACTGCTTGGTGGAATATGCTTCAGCAGATTTTAGTATCTGGTACTGATGTTCAGACAGCCGCAGATGATTATGTGGCAACCTGTAACGAAGCTACAGCAGCAGCTTCTAAGTAATCAGATTCATACTGACGAAGTAATGAAGTGCCTGCCTTTTAAGGCAGGTACTTCTTTTGAAATAGGAGGGCAATTTGATGAATCAGCAAAAATCTCTGAAACGGAGCAGAGCACTTGTTTGGAGGGAAACAAGATCCGCATATCTGTTTTTACTGCCGGCGTTAATCTTCTTTGTTGGCTTTGTAATCGTGCCGATGTTTCTCTGTCTGTTTACCAGTTTCTTTAATTACACGATGAATGATTTCTCATTTATCGGAATCAAGAACTATGTAGAAATGTTCAATGATCCTGTATTTCGGAAAGCATTGGTGAATACAGTAATCATCGTAGTTGTAGCAGTTCCTACCGTTACAGTTTTTTCTCTGTGGGTGGCTGCTTCCATTTATAACATGAATGCCTTTTCCAGATCTTTCTTCCGCTGCGTATTTTACCTCCCGGTGGTTACCGGTACGGTAGCAGTATCTGTAGTATGGAAATGGATGTTCAACAAATATACTGGTCTGTTTAACTATGTTTTAAACAATACAGGAATCTTAGATGAAAATATCAGCTGGCTGGGGGACGAAAGAACCGCACTGGCATGTATCATTCTGATTCTGTTCACAACTTCTATCGGACAGCCAATCGTTCTTTATGTTGCTGCACTTGGAAACGTAGATCCGTCTCTGGTGGAAGCTGCTGAAGTAGATGGTGCTACAAAGCTTCAGACTTTCTGGAAAATTAAATGGCCATCTATTATGCCGACTACATTGTATATTCTGATCATCACGACCATTAACTCCTTCCAGTGTTATGCATTGATTCAGTTATTGACATCCGGTGGTCCGAACCATGCAACAGATACGATTATGTATTACATTTATTATCAGGCGTTTAAGCTGAACCGGTATGGATATGGTAATGCGATGGGTATCTTCCTTGCAATCGTAATTGCGATTTTCTCTGTTCTTCAGTTGAAATTTGCAAATAACGGAGCAAATGATTAGGGGGGAATAATGATGACGAATAGTGGATTAAAACGAAAAAAAGGATACGATATCTTCGTGATGGTTGTCATGATTATTCTGACAATCCTGATGGTTTTTCCGTTATACTGGATTATTACAGGTTCCTTTAAGGATGCGGCAGCAATTAATGCCGTGAATCCGGAATGGTTTCCAAAAAATCCAACCATTGATAACTATACAAGGCTGTTTGCAAAACCTGCAATTAAATGGTTAGTAAATACAATCTTTATTGCAGTTATGGCAATGATTCTTACTTGTGGAACAGCAGCTATGGCAGGATATGCACTGGCGAAAAAGCGTTTTATAGGTCAGGGCTTAGTGTTTTCCTTGTTTATTTGTGCAATGGCACTTCCAAAACAGGTTGTACTTGTTCCGTTGTTAAAAGAAATGTCGTTTCTGGGACTACATAATAATGTATGGGCGGTTATTCTTCCTACAGTCGGATGGCCTTTTGGCGTATTCCTGATGAAACAGTTCTCGGAAACCATACCTACGGAAATGCTGGAAGCAGCAAGAATCGACGGTGCAGGTGAACTGAAAACATTTACAACTATTGTACTGCCTATGATTCAGCCAGGTATCGGTGCACTGGCAATCTTTACCTTTATCAGTACCTGGAATGATTATTTCCTTCAACTGATTATGTTAAATTCCAGCGATGTATTGACAATCTCATTAGGTATTGCTAAACTGCAAGCAGAAATGTCTAATGATTTTGGCCTTATTATGGCGGGTGCTGCATTAGGTGCAATTCCAATCATTGCAGTATTCCTTATGTTCCAGAAATACTTTACACAGGGTATTACCATGGGCGCCGTAAAAGGATGATTTTCTAAAAACAGGAAGGTTAAAGAGGAGTATGGTAGCATCAAGTTTTTTGACAGAAATCCAGTTGTCTTATAATCAGTTTACGAAGACAGAGAAGAAAATTGCAGATTATGTGATTAAGAATGCAGAACAGGTATTGTTTATGTCCATCAGTGATTTATCTGATGCCTGCAGGGTGGCAGATGCCAGTGTTTACCGGTTTTGCAGGACGGTAGGATTAAAAGGATACCAGGAATTTAAAATGAAACTTTCGCTTAGTTTATCCAATGATGATTCGGCGGAGAAAGCAAAAGGAGATTCTGCACCTCAGTATATGGGGCTAGATTATATTCTGGACGGCATTTTGGAGACAAATATTAATACCCTAAAGGAAACCAGGAGATTGGCAGATTTTGATTCTATCTCAGAAGTTGTGACTATGATGAAGGAAGCGAAGAGAATCTATTTTTTCGGAGTAGGTGACAGTCTTCTGGTAGCACAGATTGCAAGAAACGTATTTCTTAGGATAACCAACAAGGTTTTCTGTGTAGAAGATCCCCATATGCAGGCAATGACAGCTTCTATGGCAACAGAAGAGGATTTAATCATCATTCTTTCTTATTCTGGTTCTACGAAGGACAATGTCTATGTGGCCAATATTGCAAAGGAGGCAGGGGCAAAAGTTGTTGCTATCAGCAGATTTTTGAAATCACCTTTAACCAGTTATACCGATGTATTGTTGTTGTGTGGTTCCAATGAAGGACCTTTAGAAGGAGGCGCCATGGGAACCAAGATGAGCCAGATGTTTGTAATAGATGTTTTGTTCCATGAATATTATCGAAGAAATCATGAGGATTCCAAAACAAATAATCGGAAAACATCAAGGGCAGTTGTAGAGAAATTATACTAACAGGGATTTAGAGAAGTTGATTCATCAAAGGAGAATACATATTATGAGAGACTTAGAAAAATATAAGGGAGTAATCCCGGCATTTTATGCTTGCTACGATGAGGAAGGAAATATTAGTCCGAAAGGCGTTCAGTCTTTGACGAAATATTTTATCGAAAAAGGTGTGAAAGGCGTTTATGTAAATGGTTCTTCTGGAGAATGTATTTATCAGAGCGTGGAAGATCGTAAGATTGTTTTGGAAAATGTAATGAAAGCAGGCAAAGGGAAACTGACAGTCATTGCCCATGTAGCATGCAACAATACAAAAGACAGCCAGGAACTGGCTGCTCATGCAGAAAGTCTTGGGGTAGATGCCATTGCTGCAATACCTCCGATTTATTTTCATCTTCCGGAATATGCGATTGCAGAATATTGGAATGATATGAGTGCAGCAGCTCCGAATACAGATTTTGTGATTTATAATATTCCGCAGCTTGCAGGTGTTGCATTGACACAGAGTCTGTTTGCAGAAATGAGAAAAAATCCGAGAGTCATTGGTGTGAAAAATTCTTCTATGCCGGTACAGGATATCCAGATGTTCAAGCAGGCAGCAGGAGAGGACTACATCATCTTTAATGGTCCGGATGAGCAATTTATCAGCGGTCGTGTGATTGGGGCCGGTGCAGGAATTGGTGGTACCTATGGGGTAATGCCGGAGTTATTCCTGAAAATGGATGAGCTTGTGAAAGCAGGCGAAATGAAAAAAGCCTGCGAAATTCAGTATGATGTGAATGAAATTATCTACAAAATGTGCTCTGCCCATGGAAATATGTATGGTGTGATTAAAGCAATCTTAAAGATTAATGAAGGTCTTGAACTTGGCGGTGTTAGAAAACCATTGGCAGCTTTAATCCCGGAAGATATGAAGATTGTAGAAGAAGCAGCTAAGATGATTAGAGATGCAAAAGAAAAATATTTATAGAAGCATAGTGCTTTTGTCAGTGAAAGTCCTGGTAGTTCATACTACCGGGACTTTTGACTGTTTATAATCTTCTTGCAATTCTCTGTGTTTGATTTTTGGATTGTTCATCTAATTTTTCAATGAGAAGAAATCGCAAAGGTTTTGAAGGATAAAGCTTCCGGTTCCTTTGTTCACAGAGCGGCGTAAAGAGAAAAAGGGTTTTCATGAAATAGAGAAGCCACAGGTGGTACAGCATAATACTATGGATCTGTTTATGCTGAAAGAACTTCTATAAACAGCAGCTTGTGGTTAAGAGACCGCAATTTTTGCAATATATCAGATGTTTCTTGTAAAGTGTTAAAGAAACTTGTACGAAACTACTTTCTATGGCTGTTTTTCTGTGTTATACTTGTGACAGAATCTTACAGGAGGCGGCCATGGAATTAGAACACGGCTTTACCACCCGCAGGGAATGGGAAGAATACTTTAAAAAATTTTTTGCACAGATAAGGGAATTAGAAGAAATCAATTCTTTTCAAATGGAGAAGGAGCCAGAACAATGGCTGGCTGATTTCAAGCAGAAATCCCAGATTTTAGAGAAAAAATATCAGGAAAACAATGCCTATTTAGAGCAGCATGTTTACTATTTTACGAGAGAGAAACATCCTTGGGAGCGTTCTATAGCAGATTCGCTGTTGGCTTTTTTGTATCGTTTCAGCACCAGGTTTGAAGACACGGAGGCTGCTTATGAGCTGGCACAAAGCCTTCAGGAATATTATAAAACCCAGGATGATGAAGTTGCACTGATGAAGTGTGATATGATCATGCTGAACGTTTATCATTTTCTGGATGCTGTTCATTTAAAAGGGGAAATGCTGTCTCTTAGCCGTCATGCCATTGCTATTTTTGAAAAGCATTATGAAGAGTTGAATGAAGAAGAAAAAAGCATGGGAATGAGTTTTTATGATTTTCAGTCCGTGGTTTCTTCGGAGTATCCGGATGAACCTCCGTATCTTTCCGCACAGCAGCTTTTTGAGGAATATGATAACCGGATGCGGATGCTGAGAAGATTCCGTCAGGAAGCAGATATGGAGCTGCCGCTGAACCAGGTACTTCCTTATTTTGAAAACTGCTGGACCAGCAATTTTCTCAGGATGTTTATTAATACAAGCGAAAGAAAGAGACTGGATTTTACAAAAGAACAGCTCACCTGCCAGCTTGCATTGGCAGATGAATTAAAACAGAAAGCTCAATCATCAGGTTCTGTTCTTACCGGGATAAAATATGGAACAATCTGTCTGATGCTCCGTTATTTTCTGGGAGAAGAGGAGCAAAAGACAATCTACGAAAAACTAATGTGCTACGAAACACAGCTTCCTCATGAACGCATGACAGTCTGGGAAGAATATGATGATGAAACCATTGACAGCTTCAATCTGATTCTCAAATCCCTGTGTATTCTTGTGGAGGATTTCCCGGAATGCAAAGAGGGAATACGGCGTGTGTTTGGTCATTTGCTGGATATGTACACACATTTTCCAAGTAATAATTATCTGGAATGTGTTGCAGATGGGTTTATTTATTTGTATCTGATTCCTGCACTTAGATATCTGGAAACAGAGGAAATCCTGCCTGCACTTTTGCGTCTGACTGTATATAGGCAGCCACAGACATTATTTCATACAGTGATCGTGGCCAAGAGTGCTAAACTTGTTATGAGAGAAATCATCCATCAGCGTCCGGAATATCTTCTCGGAGTTCTTTCCTGCCATAATACAGAAGACGTAAAGAAAAAAGAGAAGGAATTGACAGATTTTATTGAAAGCGGTGCATTGCTCCATGATGTGGGAAAAATTTTATGTACCAATGTGATCAATATGCAGTATAGACGGTTAAACAATCTTGAGTTTCAGGTGATCAAGTATCATCCTGTAACGAGCCGGCATATTTTGCAGCAGGTTCCGTACTTGCAGCAATATACAGATATAGCGGCCGGCCATCACAAAACATATGACGGTTTATATGGTTATCCTCATGAATTTGATTATTACCGTACCCCAAATAAAATTTTCATAGATCTTGTGAGAATTTGTGACTCTTTTGATGCAGCCACAGATTACCTGGGCCGCAGTTATGCAAAAAATAAAACTTTTGAGCAGGTTTTAAAGGAATTGCAGATGGGAAGCGGAACCTGTTATTCAAAAGAAATGACGGATTTTATTGTAAAATCGACTTCTTTGCAGCAGGAATTGGAGAAGCTTCTGCTGCATGACAGAGAAACCATCTGTCTCGGTATGTACACAAAAATGAAAGGGCTGCTGTAAGAGTAGAATGATACTCAGATTCTACCAAGCTGCGGCTCTTTTTTGCTTTCATGGATGAGAAATTAATGAAAAGTAGAAAATAAAAAGAGGGTAAACCCGTTCAAATCAGAACCGGTTATCCTCTTTTTTCGTTTCACAGGCTCTGTCTCAAAATCTTGCAGATATGCTTTACATAGAGTATTATGGTAGTATCACATACAGTAACAGTACGGTCAGGAGGCAGAATAATGAACAATAAGAAGTTTCTATTTTCTACAGGTGAATTTGCAAAACTCAATGGAGTGAATAAAAGAACCCTTCACTATTACAATGATGTGGGATTGTTTTGTCCAAAGTTCATTGATGAGAATGGATACCATTATTACAGTTGCTTTCAGGCAATTGAACTGGAAATGATTTTAATCTTAAGAAAGGTCGGTCTTTCGGTGGAAGATATCAAATCTTATACCAACAGTCCGTCACAGGCTTCTTTTACGCAGGTGCTGACAGAGAAAAAGCAGATTATTGATAAGTCCATTCATCAGCTCTTAGAGGCAAAGAATTTTTTGCAAAAGAAGCTGGACAAACTGGAAATGGGTTTATCCGCAGTCCATGGCCAGATTGAAAAAATTCAATTGCCTGAGAGGAAAGTCTTGTTATCATCTCCAATATCAGGAAGCTACGACGAAGCCGATTTTTCTATAGCATCAGAATTTTCATTCCGCCTCAAAGAATTATTTGGGCTTTACGATAATTTTGGCAGCCGTATTCCAATAGAAGATGCGGTGAAAGGAAATATGACTGGTTATCATTCTTTTTTTGCCTATGGAAATGAAGAGACAGACGTGTATGATGATGTGATACCGGCAGGTAATTATCTGCGTGCATACTGTGTGGGAGGATGGGATAATTTAAAAGAGGTGTATGAGCGTCTTTTAAATTATGCCAGGGAAGAAAAGCTTACTTTATATGGATATGCATATGAAGAAGGGCTAAATGAAATGTCCCTGGGAAAAGACGGGGATTATATCACGATGATCATAGTGGGATATCATCAGTAAGGAGGAAAAATATGGATTTACAAAAAGTGCATCATATTGCTATCATTGGAAGTAATTATGAAGCATCAAAGAAGTTTTATACAGACCTTCTGGGATTTCAGGTAATCCGGGAAAATTATAGAGAAGAAAGGGATGATTATAAGATTGATTTAGCATTTGGAGATATGGAATTGGAGTTGTTTATTATCAAAGACTGTCCAAAACGGCCAAGTTATCCGGAAGCCTACGGGCTGCGGCATCTGGCTTTTGCTGTGGAGTCTGTGGAGAAGACGGTGAATGAGTTACATTCCCTGGGAATTGAAACAGAGCCTGTAAGGATTGATGAATTTACGGGAAAAAAGATGACCTTTTTTCATGACCCTGACGGACTGCCCCTGGAGATTCATGAATAGCAGAAAATAAGTTTGAAAGGAGCAAATAATGTCAGTAATTTATACAAATGGAACAATTCTTACCATGAATGAAGATACGCCTAAAGTAGAAGCAGTGATGGAGGAAAATGGAACGATTCTCAAGTGTGGTACCATAGAGGAGGTGTTTGCCTGCAAAAAGCAGGATACCCAGGTGGTAGATTTACAGGGAAAGACAATGATGCCTGGATTTATAGACGGGCACAGTCATTTTTCCGGGCTTGCAACTTCCCTGTCACAATGTGATTTGTCTGAGGCAAAGGACTTTGGGGAGATTATCTGTAAGATGAAGGAATTTATTGCAAAAAATCAGATTCCTAAGGGGCAGTGGGTCATTGGAACAAATTATGACCATAACTTCCTGAGCGAAAGAAAACATCCGGATAAGAAGGTTCTGGATGAAATTTCTGTGGAACATCCTCTTGTGGTGGTTCATGCCTCTTCCCATATGGGGGCAGCGAATTCCATGGGACTGGCAGTGCAGGGCCTGACAAAAGAGACACAAGACCCTCAGGGCGGACATTATGGCAGGGTAGCGGACAGCAGTGAGCTCAATGGCTATATGGAAGAAAATGCATTTGTGCAGTTTCGGAATCATATGCCTATGCCGGATTTGGACAGCATTATGAAAAACTTTAAACAGGCACAGGAAATATATGCATCCTATGGTATTACGACAGTTCAGGAGGGAATGGTGACAGAGCCCTTATTCCGCATTTTGCAGTATGCAGAAAAGAATCATGTTTTGTATCTGGATCTGGCAGGTTATCTGGATCTGGAGCATTGCAAAGAATTGCTAAGTGCCCATCCGGAATATGCAGGCCAATATACAGGACATTTTAAAATCGGAGGGTATAAGATTTTCTTGGATGGTTCGCCTCAGGGAAGAACAGCCTGGATGAAAGAACCTTATGAAAATGCACAGGATGGATATTGTGGTTATCCTATACACAGTGATGAGAAGCTGTATGAGATGGTTTTAGAAGCATTGAAGGCTCATCAGCAGCTTCTGGCACATTGTAATGGGGATGCGGCAGCAGAACAGTATATCAGAGTATTTGAAAAAGTACAGAATGAGCACCCGGAATACAGCACAAACCGCCCGGTCATGATTCATGCCCAGCTTGTGCAGAAAGAGCAGTTAGAGAGGATGAAGAAGCTTTCTATGATGCCAAGCTTTTTCCTTGCCCATGTATATTACTGGGGAGATATCCACTTGGAAAATTTCGGTAAAAAGCGGGCAGAGAAGATTTCACCGGCAGGAACTGCAAAAGCTCTTGGACTTCCCTTTACGTTTCATCAGGATAGCCCGGTTCTCATGCCAGATGTGTTCCGGACTATCTGGTGCGGCATAAAGCGTATGACAAAAGCAGGCGTTTTGTTGGCAGAGGATGAAAAAATCAGTGTTTATGATGGCTTAAAGGCAATGACAGTATATGCTGCATATCAGTATGGAGAAGAAGAGACCAAGGGAACAATACAGGAAGGAAAAACAGCAGATTTCATTATTTTGGACAGAAACCCGCTGGAAATTCCAGAAGAAGAAGTGAAAGATGTAAAAGTCCTGGAAACCATAAAAGAAGGAAAGCAGATTTATGTGTTGAAATAACAAAAATAAAATGTTTTTGTTTTATATTGCTTTTCGTCTTAAATCAGGATAAAATCGGTTTAAAAAATGATACAAAAAGGAGAAAAAAAGATGAAGCAGATAGATATAGAGCGTTTTGCATTTTTTTATTTATGTACAGAGGAAGATCGGGAAATGTTGAAGGGAACAAGGAAAATGTCATTTCCTGATTTTGACCGACTGACGTATTTGACCGAGCTTTTAGGGTTGGAGGCCTATAATATAGAGATCTGGAATCGCTATGCAGGACAGTTTGAACAAGAAATCCAGCAGATTGAGACAAGCTGCGATGACGGCAGTGCAGGTTCTTGGCAGGAACAGGCAGAGATTCAGGAAGGCTGGCTTAGGGATTTTTGCAATCGATGGGAGGATGAGGACATGGGACGGTGTCTGAAGGAATAGTAAAAACCCCCCTGCTTATTCAAGATAAGAAGCAGGGGGGAAAACTACACTAGTTTTAAACAAAAAGAAATTAAGAATGGTACCATTTTATGCATAAATGGAGGTCAATCCGGGTTCTTTTATCGTTTAGGCATTTATGATTTCGTACAGTGCTCCGGCTAAAGCAGGATTTAAGTCAAGTGCGGCAAGGGCAGCAGTGCTGCTGGCTCCTTGTTTTTTTACGATATCGTAGATGCGGGATTTTAAGTTATATTCAATCTGGGCTTTTTCAAGCAGGCGGTAGCAGCGGTCTGCAATCTTATGATCTGCCAGTGCCAGGCCATGAGGGAACGTAATACAGATTTCTTTCTCGATTTCTGTTTCCGGGATTTCCACAATCAGGCAGGAGCAGGCTTCGTCATAAGATACTTTAGAAGAAAGGATTTCCCCATCTGCGGTTACGGCTGGTACAGCAGGAGCAGCCGCTGTAAATACCAGTTTCCAGGTTCTGGAAGGCGGCAGAACAGAAAGATTACCAGTAACCTTTCCAATTCGAAACTCTGCTGTCGTGCCACCTGTGAAGGTAAGTTTTGTGGCAGCCCAGTTTTCATCACAGTCTTCTGGAGTGTCCCCTGCATCCTCCCAGAGTGTAAAGCTTCCGTCTTTGGCAGGGAAAATCCGTACTTCCATGGCTTTTGGATTGTCCATGCTGTTGTCATAGTCTCTCATGTCTTTCATAGGAACAATGGCTCCGGCTTTCATGAGGACAGGGATATTTTCGACTCCCCGGAAGAGATTGATCATTCGGCCGCCATGATAGATCATGCCACTGAAGAAATCAGCCCAGAGTCCATCTGGAAGCCAGGTTTTGGCTTTTCCTGCCATAGCTTCGGGATCTTGTTTCTCTGTGATCGGAGATACCAGAAGTTCGGAACCGAAATAATATTCATTTTTTACTTCGTAGGCTTCATTTTGTTCCGGCTCAAGGTAGTACAGAGGCTGGATCAGGGGCAGGTCTTCTCTGCTTGCCCTGCGGTTCATGGTATAGAGGTAAGGAACCAGGCCATGGCGTAGCCTTAAATAGTTTTCCATGACAGCCTGCGTGATTTTGTTGAATTTCCATGGCTCTTTTCCATTGAATGGGTTATCTGTGCTGTGGAGGCGGTTAATGGGGGAGAATACTCCATATTGTACCCAGCGTGCCATTAATTCATCATCACGTACACCAAGCATATGCCCGCCAATGTCATGACTCCACCAGCCGTATCCAATATTGCTGGCAGTGTTAGTGAAGTAAGGCTGGAACTGAAGGCTTTCCCAGGAAATTACGGTATCCCCGGAAAAACCGATGGGATAGCGGTGGCTGCCAACACCTGCATAGCGGGAAAAGGTCATGGAACGGTTTCCCTTCCACTGGCTGTCCAGATAATGATAATGGTTCAGCATCCAAAGTGGGTCAAGGCCGGGGACTTTGGTGACACCGCCTTGCTGCCAGTCCAGCCACCAGAAGTCCACCCCTTCTTCTTCCAGGGGATGATGCAGGTCTTTGAGATAAACTTCCATGAAATGAGGGTCTGCGGGGTCAAACATAACCGCATGTTCCGTGGCAGGATCAATGCCCATTTTTTCTGCAATTTCAGGGTATCTTTCCTCATAAGCCCGGATGCCGTCAGCAGGATGTACATTTAGAGTAACCTTCATATGGTGTTCATGAAGCCAGTTCATGAATGCTTCCGGGTCAGGGAAGAAATTTTTGTTCCAGGTATAGCCGGTCCAGCCGCTTCCGTATTTCTCTGGAACATCATCCACCAGATGCCAGTCCATATCAATCACAGCAACAGAAAATGGCAGTTTTTCTGCCTCGAAACGCTCTATTAGTTCTTTGTATTCAGATTCTGTATAGCGGTGATAACGGCTCCACCAGTTGCCAAGAGCATATCTTGGAAGAAGGGGTGTCTTGCCGCAGAGATAATAGAAATCCTTCAGGCAGTCCAGGTAGCGGTGCCCGTATCCGAAGAAATACAGGTCAGTACAATCTTCTTCTCTTGGTGCGATCCATCCGTCTTCTGTGAGAACCATGGAATGGCTGTCATCCACCACAGAAAATCCGCTTCTGGAGATGACACCGTGCTCTATGGGGACTTTACTTACAATTGCTTCCTGTGTGGGAGCCAGCTCATTATTATAGACACCACTATGAATGACATGAGCACCATCGCACATGTCCAGGGTTCTGGCAGTCCCCATCAGATCATCTGGGACTTCGCCATAATGCCAGGTGCGGCCCCATCCGCCGCCACCAGTCACTTTTATCATCAGCCCGTGTTTGGAAAATCTTTTTTGGTCATAGTGCAGCTCTAATTCACTGGTATAGATAGATAATTCCCCGTTATCCTCTTGTACTTGAAAATCCGGAACAGGAAAATTACGATTCAGAACAGACTGAGTGGCACGGTCTTCGAAAATTCCTTTTGCATTATATTCCAGACGGATCAGGGCAGGAGTCAGAACCGTGATACGGTAGGTATCTCCTTTTACGGCAGCAGCATCGCTGCATAAGGGCTGGGATTCTAATTTGTATTCATTCATTCCCATAGAAAAAATCCTCCTCTTTGTAATACGTTTTATCTGAAAGTATTCCCATTATAGTATAAAAAGCAGAAAAAATCTTCTGATAATCAAAGGGAAAACTATATTATTTTGACCTTTTTATCTTTATTTATGGTAAAATGGAGAAAATGGAGGTGTACAGATAAGATGATTTATTTTGACAATGCAGCGACAACCATTCAAAAACCAAAACAGGTGGTGGAGGCAGTGACCCAGGCCTTGTGTTCTATGGGAAATGCAGGCCGTGGGGCTCACAATGCTTCCATGGGTGCCTCCAGAATGCTTTTTGATACCAGGAAGAAACTGGCAGAATTGTTTGGCGGAAATAATCCGGCACAAGTAGTATTCACATCCAATTCTACGGAGAGCCTGAATATGGCATTGAAAGGGCTGTTAAACCCGTGGGATCATGTCATTACTACCCAGCTTGAGCATAATTCGGTTCTCCGGCCACTGTATGAACTGGAAGACAAGGGGGTAGAGCTGACCATTTTGAACAGTGACGCCAAAGGCAGAATCTGTTATGAAGATTTTGAGAAGGAAATAAAAAAGAATACAAAAATGATTGTGTGTACCCACGGCTCTAATCTTACAGGAAATCTTACAGACATCAGAAGGGTAGGTGAAATTGCCCGCAGCCATGGGCTTTTATTTGTGGTGGATGCGTCTCAGACGGCAGGGGTCTTTCCCATCCGGGTAGAGGAAATGAAGATTGATGTGCTGTGCTTTACCGGGCACAAAGGGCTTTTGGGACCTCAGGGAACAGGGGGAATGTATGTAAGGGAAGGCGTTATCATACGCCCGCTGAAGACGGGAGGAAGTGGTGTGCAGACCTACAGCCGCACACATCCTTCCCAGATGCCCACTGCCCTGGAGGCAGGAACGCTGAATGCTCACGGACTGGCAGGGCTTGACGCAGCCCTGGATTATCTAAAGGATACAGGAATCAATGTCATTCGGAAAAAGGAACAGGAGCTGGTGTGGTATTTTTATCAGAAGGTGCTGGAAATCCCCGGAATCACAGTCTATGGAGATTTTGATAGCCAGGAGCGCTGCCCCATTGTATCTTTAAATGTGAAGGATTATGACTCTTCGGAGGTCAGCGACTTTCTGTTTACAGAATATGGGATTTCTACCAGGCCGGGAGCACACTGTGCACCCCTGCTGCATCAGGCAATGGGAACTGAAAAACAGGGGGCAGTACGGTTTAGCTTTTCTCATTATAATACGATAGAGGAGATAGATATAGCTGTACAGGCATTGAAGGAATTGTAAAAATACTTGGATATTTCAGGGCGGTGTGGTAAAATGTCCAGGGAATAGAGAAATGCATAAATCAACAGAAAGGGACACAGAAAAACATATGCTTGCAGTTATGAAATTCGGCGGAAGTTCTGTGGCTGACCTGGATAAAATCAGGAATGTGGCAGAACAATGTATCAAAAAATGGAGAGAGGGCAATCAGGTAGTGGTGGTGCTCTCTGCTATGGGAAAAACAACAGACCATCTTCTTAGCCAGGCAGCGCACATCAGCAGCATGCCTTCCAGAAGAGAGATGGATATGCTTCTTGCTACAGGGGAACAGGTTTCCGTATCCTTGATGGCAATGACCATGATTCAGATGGGTGTTACAGCAATTTCTTTGAATGCATGGCAGGTACCGATGTACACAACTTCTGCATATCAGAATGCGAAGTTGAAACGTATTGATACAGAAAGAATCAGAAAAGAACTGGATTCCAATAAGATTGTGGTAGTTACAGGATTTCAGGGTGTGAATAAATATGAGGATGTGACAACGCTTGGAAGAGGCGGCTCAGATACCACAGCAGTGGCACTGGCGGCAGCTCTTCATGCAGATGTATGCGAGATTTATACAGATGTAGATGGGGTTTATACAGCAGACCCAAGGATTGTGCCGGATGCCCGGAAAATGCCGGAAGTCACTTATGAGGAAATGCTGGAACTAGCATCTCTTGGTGCAAAAGTCCTCCACAATCGCTGTGTGGAAATGGCAAGACGGTATAATGTAAAGCTTGTAGTAAAATCAAGCATGACAGAGGGAGAAGGAACCATTGTAAAGGAGAGCACAAAAATGGAAAAAATGCTGATCAGCGGTGTGGCTACTGATAAAAATATAGCTAAGATTTCTGTGGCAGGAATGAAAAATGACCCGGAAAGTACCTTTAAATTACTAAATCTCATGGCAGGAAATAACATGAATATTGATGTTATGATCCAGTCTCTGGATAATGACGGAACCAAGACACTGACCTTCACAGTTGCAAGGGCAGACATGCTGGTGACCATGAAATTGCTGGAAGATCACAAAGATGTTCTGGGGGATGTACATATCACCTGCCAGGAAGATGTGGCGAAGGTATCTGTGGTAGGAGCAGGTGTCAGTGCTAATGCAGGGGTTGCTGCAAAGATGTTTGAGGCTTTATCAGGAGCAGGAATCAATACAGATATGATTACTACTTCCGAGATTCGTATCACAGCAGTAGTGAGAGAAGATGAAGCAGAGATGGCCATGCGTGCAGTACATGAAAGATTTGCAGAAGAGTGGGTATAATAGCTGATTTGAAAAAAAAGATAAAAAGGGAGTCTTGCTGTTAAATGTATACAGTGAGACTCCTTTCTCATTCTTTAAAATTCTTTAATTGCTTAAAGAATAAAAGTATGATAGAATAAAAAACAAATTGAGAAAGATTGAACTATGAGATAGAAAGGGAAATTCGAATGGCAAAAGGAAGAAATAATGATTATTGTGTAGAAATGTACGAAAGCATTTTACGATTAGAAAATTTGGAGCAGTGCAGGCTTTTTTTTCAGGATTTATGTAGCATGACAGAATTAACTGCCATGGAGCAGCGCTATACGGTAGCAAAAATGTTATATGAGGGAAGAGTTTACACAGAAATTGGAAATGAAACTCATGCAAGCAGTGCGACAATCAGCAGGGTCAACCGCATGCTGAATTATGGAGAAAATGCACTGAGAGAAGTGTTTGATAAGGAAAAGGAAGAGAAAGAGAAAGAAGGATGAACAAACAATGAAAATCACTTGTTTAGTTGAGAACCATGCCAAAGGTGATTTTAAGCCAAGGCATGGGCTTTCTCTTTATATTGAGACAAAACAGCACAAAATACTCTTTGATCTGGGACCGGATGAAACCCTGCTGGAGAATGCAGAACGTCTCAGAATTAATCTGGCACAGGTGGATACGGTAATCCTCTCTCACGGACATTATGACCATGGAGGTGGGATGGAAGCTTTTTTGAAATTAAATCAGAAAGCAGATATTTATGTACAAAAAGCGGCATTTGAGAAATATTATTCCCATAATTACGGCAGGAAAAAAGACATCAGTCTGTCTGTGAATCCAGAGAACTATCCCCGGATTCATCTTTTAGAGGGTGATTTTGTCATAGATGAGGAGCTTCGCTTATTTGTGGTGACAGACCGTTCCAGATGCTATTCCAGTGCCAATGATGTGCTGTACAAAGGAGAGGAAAAAGATGATTTTCTTCATGAACAGAACCTGATTCTTACAGAAGGAGAGCAGACAGTTTTAGTTCTGGGATGTGGTCATACCGGTGTGCTGAATATTTTGAAAAAAGCAGAATCTTATCATCCAAAAGTATGTATCGGAGGCTTTCATCTGTTTAATCCTACAACGGGTGTTACCGTGGAGGAAGAGCTTTTAGAAAGGGTAGCACAGGGACTGAAACAGTATGAGTCCCAGTTTTATACCTGCCATTGTACTGGAGAGAAAGCCTTTACATTTCTTGCAGAAAGAGTGCCGGGTATGGAATATCTGTGCTGCGGTTCAGAATTAGTATTATAAGAGGTTATTATGGAAACAATAGAATTTATGGAAAAACCGGTAAAAGATTTGTTTTTCCGATATTTGATTCCCTCGATTATGGGAACCATGGTGACATCCATTTATGTTCTGGCAGATACCATTATGATTGGAAAAGGACTGGGGAGTGTGGCCATGGCAGCATTAAATATCGCACTTCCCATTTACAATATTTTCTTTGGACTTGGTCTGCTGTTCGGGGTGGGCGGTTCGGTGCTGATGTCCATTTACCGGGGCAGAGGAGAGAAAGAAAAGGCAGACGCATATTTTACGGCAGCTTTTCTCATGAATCTGGCAGTATGGCTTATTCTGCTGATTTTTTGTGTCCTGTTTATGGAAGATCTTGCCTGGATATTAGGAGGAACAGAGGAGACCATGCCTTATATCATGGAGTATATTCCATATATCATCTGGGGTATGGGAGCTTATTTTTTCTCATCTTTTCTACAGACATTTGTACGAAATGACGGTGCTCCAAATCTAGCTATGAATGCCGTGATCGCAGGGGGTGTTACCAATATTGTTCTGGATTATGTGTTTATTTTTCCTATGGATATGGGAATGGCCGGTGCAGCAATTGCCACAGTAATTGGTTCCTGTCTCACGGTTTTTATGCTGGCAGCACATTTTTTTACAAAGAAAAACCAGCTAAAATGGAATTTCAGAGGAATAAAACGAAGCTACTTAAAAGAGATTATTATGAATGGAACCGCCAGTTTTCTCATAGAAATTGCATCGGGAATTACGATTTTTGTGTTTAATCTGCAGCTTTTACGTTATGTGGGAAACACAGGTGTGACTGTGTACGGCATCATCTGCAATACAGCCATTGTAGTCACATGCCTCAGCAAAGGAGTCAATCAGGCGGCACAGCCAATCTTGTCCATTAACTACGGGGCAGGATTGAAGAAAAGAACAGGAGAAGTGCAAAAACTTACCATGATTACATCGCTGATTGTCTGTGGTGTGATTGTGCTCATTGGCGTTGTGATACCGGATTTCTTTACCTATATTTTCCTGAATCCGGACAAGAATATTTTATCCATGTCAGGAGATGCTGTGCGGATTTATTTCATCGGATTTTTGTTTATGGCAGTGAACATGGTGTATATTTGTTATTTCCAGGCGATTGTGAAAAACAGCTATGCACTGTTGTTATGCCTGCTTAGAGGATGTATTCTGGTGCTGGTATTTGTGTATGTACTCCCACTGTTTCTAGGAGTTTATGGGATTTGGCTTGCTTTTCCTGCCGCAGAGCTTTTGACCATGTTTGCAGGACATTACTATACCAAAAAAACAGAAGGAAGAGGATAGCCTTTGTGGCGTCTCTTCCTTCTGTTTTTTTATGATAGACAGGTAATGCTTCTGTCTAAAATCCCCTTCATATGGGCAATTGCGATTCCGTAATTGGTCATGGGAACCTGCTGATCTTTGGCACAGGTCTGCCGGAATTTCATTTCCCGGTCATTGAGCATACATCCGCCACAATGGATAATCACCTGGTAAGGAGACGGATCCAGAGGGAATTCTGTACCGCTTGTAAAAGCAAACACCAGGTCTTTTCCTGTATGCTTTTTCAGCATATTGGGCAGCTTCTGAGTGCCGATATCACCGCACTGCCGGTGGTGGGTACATCCTTCCGAGATTAAAACACAATCTCCATCTTGTAAGGAATCCAGAGATTTTGCACCGGCAACAGCATAATCAAGGCTGCCTTTATACCGTGCAAATAAGATGGAAAAAGAGGTAAGTGGTATCTCCTTTGGAACAAGAGCAGAGACCTGGGCAAATATCTGGCTGTCGGTGATGACAAGGGCAGGTTTTGTGCCTGCCAAATCCAGTTTTTTCAGAGTAGTTTCCAGTTCAGAATCTCTGGTAAGTACCGGGATGCCTCCTTTTTCCAGGATGTCTCGTATGGTCTGCTGCTGTGGCAGGATCAAACGGCCTTTTGGGGCAGCCTTATCAATGGGAATGACCAGAACAACAAAGTCTGCTGGATTTATCAGATCAGACACCAGATGGATGTTTTCTTTTCTTGATTCTGCCAGCCTTCCCATTCGTTCTTTTAATTCCTGGATGTTTTTTTTCTCCATGGCACTTACATACAAAACCTGTTCTGTTTTCATTTCATCCGGCAGAAGAATCTCAGGAGATGACATTAAGTCGCATTTGTTGATGACAAGGATGCAGGGAATTTCTTTTGCTTTGATCAGACGGAAAACTTCTAAATCTTCTTCCTGCACAGGGGAAGTTCCGTCAAGAACCAACAAGGCCAAATCTGTTTTATTCAGCATCTGCCGGGCTTTCTGTATCCGCAGAGAACCCAGTTCACCGAGATCATCCAGGCCAGGTGTATCTATGATGACCACAGGGCCAAGGGGAAGCAGTTCCATGGATTTTAGAACAGGGTCTGTGGTAGTGCCTTTTACATCTGATACAATGGCGAGATTTTGTCCGGTTATGGCATTGATGAGGCTTGATTTTCCTGCATTTCTTCTGCCGAAAATACCAATATGGATACGTTCAGAAGCGGGGACTGCATTTAAACTCATAGGTGTTCCTCCTGGTTTAGAATCTGAAATCTCTCCGGTTATCCTGTTCAATGAGACGGAGATTTTCTAATACTACTGCACGGGCTTTTTCATTGGGAACATTGAAAACTTCCTGTTCGATCAGTTTGTCACCGAGGGCTTTGGTAGCAGGGGAAGCGTAGTCCATTAAGTATTCTTTCAGGGTCATTAATGCATTTGGATGGCAGCAGTTCTGAATCTGCCCGCTCTTACAAAGAGACATGAAACGGTCTCCTGTGCGGCCGGCACGATAACATGCAGTACAGAAGCTTGGGATATATCCCATCTCCATGAGCCAGTAAACAACTTCATCTAAAGTACGGCGGTCGCTGACATCAAACTGCTCAGATTTTGCATCTTCCGGCTCTGGTTCACAGTAACCACCCACACTTGTACGGGAGCCACCGCTGATCTGAGAAACACCAAGATGAAGCACCCGTTCTCTGCACTGTTTGCTTTCTCTGGTGGAGATAATCATGCCGGTATAAGGAACTGCAATTCGGATACAGGCAACAATTTTTGCAAAAGTGTCATCGTCAATACCATTGTCGAAAGCATCTGCATCAATGTCATCTGCATGACGGAGACGAGGTACACTGATGGTATGAGGGCCTACGCCAAAAGCTGCTTCCAGATGTTCTGCATGCATCAAAAGACCGGCAAATTCATAGCGGTATTTGTCCAGGCCAAAGAGAACACCAATACCTACATCGTCAATTCCACCTTCCATGGCACGGTCCATGGCTTCTGTGTGGTAATCATAATTGTGCTTTGGTCCGGTAGGATGAAGCTGCAGGTAACTCTCTTTGTGATAGGTTTCCTGGAACAGGATATAAGTGCCGATTCCAGCCTCTTTTAAGAGACGGTAATTGTCTACGGTAGTGGCTGCAATATTAATATTTACACGGCGGATAGCACCGTTTTTATGCTTGATGCTGTAAATGGTTTTGATGCTTTCCAGATAATATTCCATGGTATTGCGGACTGGATCTTCCCCGGCTTCCAGAGCCAGGCGTTTATGTCCCATATCCTGAAGTGCAATGACTTCCCTGCGGATTTCTTCCTGAGAAAGCTGCTTTCTGGCAATGTGTTTGTTTTTCAGGTGATAAGGGCAGTAAGTACATCCGTTTACACAATAATTTGAAAGATACAAAGGAGCAAACATGACAATACGGTTTCCATAGAAATCCTTTTTTATCTGCTCAGCCAGCTTGTAGATTTCCTGGTTCTTTTCTTCATTGGTACAGGCCAGAAGAACAGATGCTTCTCTGTGATTTAATCCTTTTCTTTTCTTTGCCTTTTCAATAATGGAATCAATGAGAGGGAGATTGTCCTTATTTTCATCGGCATAAGCCAGGGTTTCCAGAATCTCCTCGTGGCTGATAAATTCTTCGGCATGTTTTGATGCTACATCATACATAGTTTTTCTTTCCTTTCTTTTAGAATCTCTATAATATCGTTTTAAGTCATAAAACGAATATCAGTCTGTATTTAAAGAATCGCCCCGGTGGCATACCACATGATAACCGATGGCATGCATTCTGTTTTCTAAATCCATCCTGCATTCTGCGGCTTCGCTTCCGGTACAGATCTTGTTGTCATACAGGAGATAATCCTTCCGCACATTTTCAGGGGAAAGGTTTGGCATGACTACATTGGCACCAGCCAGAATACCAAGCTCCCGGCCTTTTTCGTCAATGGTTCCAAGGGCTGTAGTGGCAGGAAGAAGTACCTTTGGGAGCATTAGCCGGATCAGTCCCAGCATGTACAGAGTTAATTCTAATGTTCCGGCAGCCTGGTCTTTAAAAGGGGTATCATGATGTGGAATAAACGGCCCGATTCCTACCATCTGCGGGTTTAGTTTTTCTAAAAATAACATATCATCTGCCAGATTTTCAGCAGTCTGGAAGGGAGAACCTACCATATATCCGGTGCCTACCTGGTAACCGATTTTTTTCAAATCCCAGAGACATTGCTGACGGTGTTTCGCTGAAAGAGCAGGGGGATGAAGGAGACGGTAGTGTTCTTCATCCCAGGTCTCATGGCGGAGAAGATAACGGTCGGCACCTGCCTCAAAGAGAGCCAGATAGCTGTCATAGGAACGCTCCCCTATGGATAAGGTGATGGCACAATCGGGATAGTTTTTGCGGATTTCCTTCACCAGACTGACCATCCGTTCATCTGTAAAATATCCGTCTTCACCACCCTGGAGTACAAAGGTACGGAAACCAAGAATATATCCCTGCTGACAGCACCGGAGAATCTGTTCCTCTGATAAGCGGTAGCGGTGTGCCTTGGAATTGCTTCTGCGGATACCGCAATAGTAGCAGTCGTTTTTACAATAATTGGTAAATTCAATCAGCCCTCTGATATATACATCAGTGCCATAATAAGCCTGTTGGATTTTTCTGGCTTTTTCAAAAATGTACTGGGCAAGCTCGGGTGTCCGCCCTTTTATAAGCTGTATCCATTCTTCACGGTTTAAACGGTTTTGAGCTTCCAGTTTGTCAACGAGAGTCTGTAATTGTTCTTCCATAAGCATACCTCATGTTTCTGATGTTTTTGTCCCACTCATTTTAGAATAAACGGTTTTGGTGCTGATACCGGGAAGCATACCGATTTTTCCGGATAAAGCACTGATGATGTTTTGCGGTGCATCCATGGCAATGCTGATAATGGAAACATTTTTTTCGTGATAGGGAATCCCCATCCGGCCAATGATATAAGTGCTGTACTGGGATAAAAGTTCGTTTAGCTCATTGATATGTATTTTATCTTCTACCACGATTCCGATAAGTGCAATTCGTGTTTCCAGAGAAATTCCTCCCTTCTGCTGGTGAAAATAGGAAGATTACAAAGAATTTTTGGGAAAAGAAAAAGCGCCTTTTCAGGCGCAAACATTTAAAAAAGGATAAAATCCTCCCTTTAGCATTCAGATGAAAGATGCGCCTTTTTACGCAGGTTATACCCTTTGTAATCAGAACGTAATACCTATTGGATTTTCTAAATCCAGTGTAGCATGATATATTTTAAATTACAAGACAAATCAGGAAATGAAAAAAATAAAAAGAAATTAGTCCTTGAAGTAATCAATATATTGTGTTAATATCATAGATGTTCACTAAATGTTGAGGAGGAAGCGGAATGACAGTTGAGGAATGGCTGGGCAAAGAGAACCAGCTTGGTACAGACATTTGGACAAAAAAGTATCGTAATGAAGGCGAGGATTTTGAAGCATGGGTGCAGAGAATCAGCGGCGGAAATGAAGAAATCGGGAAATACATCAAAGAGAAAAAGTTTTTATTCGGGGGAAGAATTTTATCAAATAGGGGACTGCATAGGCAGGGCAGAAAGGTGACCTATTCCAATTGCTATGTAATTGCACCTCCAGAGGATGAAATTGAAGATATATTTGACTGTGCAAAAAAACTTGCCCGTACCTACAGCTACGGAGGCGGCTGTGGAATTGATATTTCAAAATTAAGCCCAAGAGGAGCCAAAATCAATAATGCAGCAAAAGAGACCAGTGGGGCAGTGTCCTTTATGGAGCTGTATTCTCTGGTAACAGCATTGATCGGACAGAATGGCAGACGCGGGGCACTGATGATCTCCATTGACTGTTCCCATCCAGATGTGACGGAATTTATTGAATTGAAGACAGATTTGGATAAAGTTACAAAAGCAAATATTTCTATCCGTATTCATGAAGATTTCATGAAAGCGGTGAAAAACAATGAAGAATATCTTCTGCATTACACAAGGGAAACCACAGGAGAAGTGATTGAGAAAAAAGTAAATGCCAGAGATTTGTTCCGGAGAATCACAGAAACAAACTGGGATTATGCAGAGCCGGGAGCCTTGTTCTGGGACAGGGTAGAGAGCTGGAATCTTCTGAGCAATACAAAGGAATTTTCTTATGCAGGTGTAAATCCATGTGCAGAGGAGCCACTGCCAGCAGGAGGAAGCTGTCTTTTGGGAAGTATTAACCTTTCTGCTTTTGTAGAAAATCCTTTTACGGATGAGGCATATTTTGATTTTGACGAATTTAAAAAATGTGTACAGGCTTCTGTAAGAGCACTGAATGAAGTGCTGGAAGAAGGACTGCCCCTGCATCCGCTGAAAGAGCAGAGAGAAAGCGTGGAGCAGTGGAGACAGATTGGCCTTGGAATCATGGGACTTGCAGATGCCCTGTTAAAACTCGGTCTTACTTACGGGGAAGAAGATGCAGTAGAGATGTGCGATAAGATTGGTTTCGCTATGGCAGATACAGCCATTGCCGCATCTGCAAAGCTGGCAAAACAGCTGGGAGCATTTCCTAAATGCAACGCAGATGAGATTATGACAACCCCGTATTTCCTTGCAAATACGACGGAAATGACAAGAGAACTGGTGAGAAAATATGGCATGAGAAACTCACAGCTTCTTACCATTGCACCTACAGGAACCCTGTCTACCATGCTGGGAATTTCCGGTGGAATCGAGCCTGTATATGCCAATTATTATGAGCGTAAGACAGAATCTCTGCACGGGACAGATGTGTATTACAAGGTGTATACCAAAATTGTGGAAGACTATATGAAGCGTTTTGGACTTACCAGTGACAAGGAACTTCCAGACTATTTTGTCACTGCCATGACTTTGGATTACCGTCAGAGAATCGACATGCAGGCTATATGGCAGACCCATATTGATGCATCCATCAGTTCTACGGTAAATGTTCCAAACAGCTTTACCGTGGAGGAAACAGAAAGCCTTTATACCTATGCCTTTGAGCAGGGACTAAAGGGAATCACCATCTTCCGTGACGGGTGCAAACGAGTTGGAATTTTGAATACAAAAGAAACCAAAACAGTAACAGCAGGCGACGGGCTCAAGAGAGGGGAAATCCTTCTGGTAACCGATGATGTCATTGGTAAAAAACGCAAACTGATTACAGGATGCGGCAGTCTTCACTGTATTGCATTGTTTGATCCCCATACAGGAGCACTGTTGGAAACCTATTTAAGCAAAGGTTCTACAGGAGGATGCAACAACTTCATGGTAGGACTTTCCAGAATGATCTCCATTAGTGCCAGAGGCGGAATTTCCATAGAAACGATTGTGGATCAGTTGAATTCCAGTGGTTCCTGTCCTTCTTATACAGCCAGAAAAGTAACGAGAAAAGACACCAGCAAAGGTGCATGCTGTCCAATGGCAGTTGGAAATGCCCTGATGGATATGTACAAAGAGATGCAGGCTGAATTAGCCCAGAAGCAGCAGGCAAACGAGACGGTAAAGGTGAAAAAAGCTCCAAAACCAAAGGCGGTTCCTGTAACAGAAAGTTCGGAAATCAAAACCTATTGTCCAGAATGCGGAGAGCCTTTGAATTTTGAAGAAGGATGTAATATCTGTAAAAATTGTGGATGGAGCAAGTGCCATTAATGATTAAAAAAGTGCAGGAATGTGAGATTTCCTGCCTTTTTTATTTTCATGGAACAGCATCTGTGTTACAATGAAAAAAAGCAAAGAGAGGGCATGGGAATGAAATTAATCTTTAAACAGAGACTTTTTTCCTGGCTGGACAGTTATGATATTTATGATGAGCAGGGCAATGTTGTATTTACAGTGAAAGGTGAATTGAGTTTCGGACATTGTCTCCATATTCTTGACAGCACAGGACAATATGTGGGAACAGTGAAGGAAAAAATTCTTACATTTATGCCAAAATTTGAACTATATGAGGGAGAACAATACCGGGGATGCATACAGAAGGAAATAACGTTTTTCAGGCCCAGGTACAGAATTGATTTTAATGGCTGGGATGTCTCTGGAAACATAATGGAGTGGGATTATGAGATTCAGGATCAGAATGGTCTTACGGTTGCGATTGTCAGCAAAGACGTTTTCCGTTTTACGGACACCTATGTTTTAGACATCGGACTGCCGCAAGACACCTTGTATGTGGTGATGCTGGTATTGGCAATCGATGCAGAGAAATGTTCCAGAGACTAAAGAAGAAAATACAGGATTAGGAGTGATTATAGTGCGTTTGGAGAAAGTACAGAAGGTACTGAAAGAGAAGGGATTTCCGTTTACCTATGTGGAAGAAGACGGTTGCGGAAGTGTGAATTTTGAATACCGGGGCGTGGTATATCATGTGTGGGAATTTTGCGAAGATGGAATCTGGGGAGCAGAGACCAATGTAAGAAACATTGGAAGACACGAGGATATTTCTGGTGATTATGAGACGGAAATCATTGGATTAATCCAATCGTGGAAGTAAAAATAAGAAGGTGATAGCAGTGGAAAAAGAAACGGTTATATCGAATTATGACAGGCAGGTGGATATTGGAAGAAGGATTTTCATGGAGTATAATCAGGATAAGATTATCCGAAAATTCCATCTCCTCTCAGATCATCAATGGATTTTTCTGGATTATCTAAATACCCCTTACAGAATCAGCCGAACAGATGGAACGATAGAAGCATGCCAGAATAACAATAGATGGCTGGAATGCCGTTCCTACGATACCGTCATGACAATTTATGATCTGCTGTGTTATGCAAAAAATGAGACAGCACCTACCTTATGCGGGGAGTGGCAGACTATTGGGAATTTTGCGGTGGGAAGCAGCCCAGGGACAGGAATGTTTACAAAAAAATATGCAAAACAGTTCCGAAATTCTGCGGAAAAATTAAAAGCAGCCTGTAAAAAACTCGGTGGAATCATGCAAAAACCCATGGCAAGAGCAGATGTTACCTGTCTGATTCCAGTCACTTCTTTTTTTCCAGTATTGCTTCAGTTTTGGGATGGGGATGAAGAGTTTGAGCCGGAGCTGGTGCTTTTGTGGGATAAAAACAGTAATCAGTTTTTACATTTTGAAACCATGTTTTATCTTCAGGGAGATTTGTTGGATAGAATAAAAAATAAATTAGAGGAATAGCTTGCAATTTGTCAAACAATTGTGTATGATAAAGAAAAATTGAACAGACGGGAGCTTGTATGACAGGCTGAGAGGAAGGTATGACCTTCGACCGATAACCTGATTTGGATAATGCCAACGTAGGGATG
>Peterbilt_p2__coassemble_200_pt1 | contig 58691 bp, 59 predicted proteins | sample Peterbilt_p2__metabat2_high_PE_039 | metagenome-assembled genome bin Peterbilt_p2 | reverse complement strand
TAGCCATGGACGAAGCACTCAAATGTAAAGAAACCGGCGAAGAAAAAACCATTGTATTCGGTCTTACTGGAACAGGTTATTTTGATATGTTCGCATATGAAAAATTTAACAATGGTGAAATGTCTGATTATATCCCTACAGACGAAGAACTTACTGCCGGACTTTCTGGAATCCCAAGATTTCCGGGCAATGAATTTTAAAAGCCCATTCAGACCCAAAAACACAAAATACGATAACAGAAATTAGTAGATTCGAAAATCCCACAAAACAGCTCCATAAAACAGAAAAATCTGTTTCATGGAGTTGTTTTTTACCCTTCTGTTTGCTATAATGAAAGACCGCCTGAAACTGGAAGGTGCCGTTTAGGGATGGGAACGAGTGCCTGCTTCAGATTTTAAGTGAAAAATTTGAGAAAAGTGAGGTAAGAACATGGAAAAACATCTAAAAGAACAACAACAGGAGAAAATGCATCTGGAACAGTGTCTGAAAATCATCCAGGAGAATATCCTCTTATATGAGGGAAAAGCAAGACGCTACAAAAGAGAAGTGACAGAGCTTTTTCAGGCAGTAAAAAAGGGAGAAGGTGATTCCTATGGTATGCTGGTGGCCGGAAGAAATATTCTGGAGCACACTCAGAATTCCCTTCGTAAAAACAGGGCAGCTTCTAAGAAAGCCTATTTTGGAAGAATCGACTACCAGGATGAAACCTATGGTGCCAAAGAAAGTTTGTATATTGGGAAAAACGGAATTACGCAAAATGCCAATGAAGTCATTATTGTGGATTGGCGTGCTCCTGTTTCCAGCGTCTACTATGAGAACGAACTGGGACATGGGCACTATGAAGTACCTGGAAGCCAGCCAGTAGAGATTGATCTATATAAGAAACGGACGTATGATATTCAAGGAAAAAAACTGCTGGGTTTTTACGATGATGATGTGGCTGCCAATGATGAATTGCTGGTAAAATATCTGTCCCAAAACAAAGAAGCTGTTCTGGGAGATATTATCGCCACCATTCAAAAAGAACAAAATGAAATCATCCGGGATACCCCCTTTAAAAATATCATTGTACAGGGTGTTGCCGGAAGTGGAAAGACAACCGTTGCTCTTCACCGGATTTCCTATGTACTTTATAACTACGAAGAGAAATACAAGCCTTCCGAATTCTGCATCATTGGAAGCAGTGATATGTTGTTAAATTATATCAGCAGCGGACTGCCGGAACTGGATGTCAATCATGTAAGGCAGATGCGGATGGACCTTTTTCTGCCTTATCTAATAGGAAAATCCTGGAAGAAAAAATATCAGGTGATTCCTGAGGATAACATGGCTCCGGTAAAAAGCAAGCTGGACTTTGTAAATGCTTTGGAAGAATTTCTGGATATCTGGAAACAACATACTTTGATACTGGATACGATCACAGATTCTGAACTTGGTATCTTGCTGTCAGAAGCGAACATGAAAGAGACCAGGGACCGGAATCCGCAGCTTTCCCTTTTACAGTTGGAAAAACTCTTAAATACCAGGATTGCTTCCAGGATTAAATTTCTCTGTACGGAAAAAGAAGAAAATGAGAAAAAGAGAAAACTGCAAGAATACCGGAACTATTTTCATTCCGCAAAGAATAAATGGACAGAGCCTCAGATTTACCAGGAATTTCTGCTCTGGCTTATGAAAAATAACAGATTGAACAACCATGACTGGGAGGAAACGCTGTGTCATGTAAAAAAAGGAAGGTTTGATTTATATGATACTGCGGCACTATGCCTCATCTGGAAACGGATTTTGAAGAAAAAGGATGCAGATGAATTCAGCCAGATTATCATTGATGAGGCACAAGATTTCGGTGTTATGATCTATTATGTGATGAAACAGGTTTTAGACACCTGTTATTTTACCATTATGGGAGATGTTTCCCAGAATATCCGTTACGAAACAGGTATGAATGACTGGGAAGACTTGAAAAAAGTGCTGTTTCAAAAAGAACAGGACAGCTTTTACCTTCTGGCAAAGAGTTACCGGAATACCATTGAAATCTCAGAATGTGCCGGAAAAGTGCTGGAAAAGGCTTCCCAGGGAAGTTATAAAATACAGCCTGTGATCCGCCATGGCCAGGAGGTTCAGGTAAACATCCAGGAAGGAGAAGCATTGAACCAGATTCTGAAATCTACGGTAGCAAAGGTACAGGAACAGGGATTTGAAACCATTGCTGTGGTCTGCAGAGAAGAAGAGGAAGCAAAAGAAGTAAGAAAAATCCTTGGAATCCAGGAGGAAACCCAGGATTTCCATAACGGGGTGATGGTACTTCCGGTAACTCTGACCAAAGGCCTGGAATTTGATGCTGTCATTCTCTGGAAAGCAGATGAGGAGCATTATGGAGAAAACCAAAAAGAAGCAAAACTTCTCTATGTAGCCATCACCAGAGCACTGCATCAACTATATTTCCTGGGGGATAAACCTTTGAGCAGATTGCTGGAAAATGAAAGTACAAAGTGATAAACCGCATATAAAATAAAGCTTATTGCTGGAAGACGATGAATGGTTAAACTTCGGAATTTCTTTAAAACTGAAAAAAGAAGGTTAGGAAGTTTTTTCTGCTTTTACCATCAAAAAGGCAAGGCTGTTTTTAGAACAGAAATCTATTGACCTGCTCATCAGTGTTATCTCACTTTCAGACGGAAGTGGCATGAAATTTTGGAACATGTCTTGGATATGGAAGGCCAGTTTGTGGAAGAAAACAAGGTAACTGTGAATATCAGCAGACTCAAAAACAAATTCCATTGGAAATGTAAGTAGACTTGGATATTTTGTGGTAGAAAAGATAAGAAAAGAATAAACCTACGGTTCTTGACAGGTTTGCTGATGATTATCATCATGTTTGCAACGGCTGTTTTTTAAGTATAATTAAGGTCATAGGATTATTCTTAAAGAAAAGCAGTTTTATCTATGTTTGCACGAAAAGAGAACGAAAATGAGGAGGAGCATATCATGCGGTTATTGTTGGCAGAGGATGAAAAAGCATTATCAAAAGCACTGGTGGCAATTTTGGAGAGAAATAACTATTCGGTAGATGCAGTCTATGATGGCCAGAGTGCCTTGGATTATCTGGAAATGGATAATTATGACGGGGTAATCTTAGACATTATGATGCCAAAGGTAGATGGCCTTACTGTATTAAAAAGAGTCAGGGAAAAGGGAAATCTCATCCCGATTCTATTATTGACAGCAAAATCAGAAGTAGATGATAAGGTGGAAGGGCTGGATGCCGGAGCCAATGATTATCTGACAAAACCTTTTCATTCTAAAGAACTTCTGGCAAGAATCCGTGCCATCACAAGAACACAAGCCGCACAGGTAAACTCAAAACTAACTATGGGAAATGTAACGCTAGACCGGGCTACTTTTGAACTTTCTACTGCAAAAGGAAGTTTCCGCCTTGCGAATAAAGAGTTTCAAATGCTGGAGCTTTTGATGTGCAATCCTCACCAGCTAATTTCCTCGGAACGTTTCCTGGAAAAAATATGGGGATATGACAGTGAAGCAGAAATCAATGTGGTATGGGTTTATATTTCTTATCTGAGGAAAAAATTATCTGCTCTTCACGCAGATATCCAAATCAAAGCCACAAGAAACGCAGGATATTCACTGGAGGAGAATCCGTCATGATCAAAAAACTTCGTATCAAATTAATTGCTGCATCTATGGCTTCACTTTTTTTCGTTCTTTTTGTGATTGGAGGAATCGTAGGCATTTTAAATTACAGGAAAGTCGTGGAAGATGCTGATCGGGTTCTCGAAATTCTGGAGGAAAATGCAGGAAAATTCCCGCAAAAATTCCCAGGAAACAGAAAAGATGACCGGCCTGGAATGTCACCGGAAATTCCTTATGAGTCCAGATTTTTTTCTGTTTTACTTAATGAAAATGGTGACATCATTTTAACAGATACTTCAAAGATAGTGTCCATTGATACAGCAAAAGCAATGGAATATGCTTCAGAAGTTTGGGAAAAAGAAACAGAAAAAGGATTTTTGGAGGATTACCGGTATTGGAGATGTTCTTCCAATGGGGAAGTACGTATTATTTTCCTGGATTGCAGGCGGCAATTAGACAATTTCCAGAACTTTTTGCTGACAACATTTGGTGTATCCGGCATTGGGCTCTTATCTGTGTTTATTTTAATGGTTTATTTATCTGCCCGTATTGTAAAGCCATTCTCTGATAATTATGAGAAACAGAAGCGTTTTATTACCGATGCAGGACATGAATTAAAAACACCATTGACGATTATTGAAGCTGATACTGAAGTTTTGGAAATGGACTTTGGGGAAAATGAATGGCTGCAGGATATCCAGGGACAGACAAAACGACTTGCAGACCTGACCAATACCCTTGTCATGCTTTCCCGTATGGAGGAAGGGCAGAACAGTTTTAGAAAAATGGATTTTCCGCTATCCGATATGGTGGAAGAAGTATGCCATACCTTCCAGGCTCCGGCAAAGGTACAGGAAAAAAGTTTAACAAGCACCATTGAACCAATGATCTCCATGAAGGGTGATGAAAAAACAATCCGTGGTCTCATAACGATTCTTCTTGACAATGCAGTAAAATATACCAACATAAATGGGCAGATTTCTGTTACTTTGGAAAAGAAGAAAAACCGTATCTGCCTGTCTGTTTTTAATACAACAGAATTTATTTCCAAAGAACAGATTCCCCATTTATTTGACCGGTTTTACCGTACAGATTCTTCCAGAAATTCCCAGACCGGCGGATATGGCTTAGGACTTTCTATTGCAGCAGCTACGGTAGAGTCTCACAAAGGGAAAATTCTTGCGGAAACAAGGGATGAAAAATCGTTGCGGATTACAGTGGTGTTCTGAAAAAGGTGAGATTCACACAATGTGAAAAACTAAGAGAACATATTTTTACATAGCTCGTACAAACATCATGTTTGATACGGGCTTTTTTGATTCGATATTTCAGAAATGATGATTCTTTAAAGTGTAATTAAGGTTCAGAACGTATTTTATATATGTAAAATACAAAAACAGGAGGAATACTATGGCCTATCAAATGACCTTTAAGCGTTATGAATTGAAATATCTGCTGAACAGGCAGGAAAAGGAACAGGTGCTTCTGGCAATGCAGCCTTATATGAAGCTGGATGATTACGGAAGAACCATTATAAGAAATATTTATTTTGATACCGATAACTTCTGGCTGATCCGTCATTCACTGGAAAAACCGGTATATAAAGAAAAACTCCGCATCCGAAGCTATAAGCCAGTGCAGACAACTGACCCGGTATTTGTGGAAATCAAGAAAAAATATAAATCCGTGGTTTACAAGCGGAGATTGCAGCTTCCGGAAGAGAAAGTTATGGAAAGTTTCCAGACAGGAAAATCCCTTCCGGTACATTCACAAATCGGAGATGAAATTCAGTATTTTCGTGATTACTATAAAACCCTTCACCCGTCTGTATTTTTATCTTATGAAAGGGAAGCATATTATTCCCTGGATGGCAGTGACTTCAGAGTAACTTTTGACGAAAATATTCTCTACCGAAGGAAGGACTTTTCTCTCGGCAGTGAAATTTATGGCATTTCGTTGTTGGGGGAAGACCAGACTCTTATGGAAATTAAAACTTCCGGCGGGATTCCCCTCTGGATGAGTGAAACGCTTACCAAACATCATTTATATAAAACATCATTTTCAAAATACGGTTCTGCTTATCAGCGTATGCTGGCAGAATCTTTACAGGGAGGATACAGCAATGTCTAATACTTTATTTCAAGGAATTTTTGATACGGATATGACCAGTGTGATTTCTATTTCGGATTTTTTATTATGCGTGGGATGTGCCCTTGTGATTGGCCTGATTTTAACAGGTACTTATATGTATGGAACCAAATATACCAAAAGCTTTGTGGCAACCCTGGCTCTGCTTCCCGCCGTGGTCTGTGTGGTCATTATGATGGTCAACGGAAATGTAGGAACCGGTGTGGCGGTTGCAGGAGCTTTCAGCCTGGTGCGTTTCCGTTCTGTTCCCGGTTCAGCAAAAGAAATCGGGGCAATTTTCCTTGCTATGTGCTCCGGCCTGGTAGCCGGAATGGGTTATCTGGCGTATGCGCTATTGTCTGCACTGCTTCTGGGCGGAATGATGCTGCTGTATAACCGTATGGACTTTGGAACAAGAAAACATGGATTGCTTTATAAGACCTTACATATTACCATACCGGAAGATTTGGATTACAGTGGAGTATTTGACCAAATCTTAAAGAACTATACCACCGATTATGAGGTGGTGCAGATTAAAACTACCAACATGGGAAGCTTGTTTAAACTCACCTACAACCTGACATTGAAGGATCCTGCAAAGGAAAAAGAACTCATTGACGCTCTCCGGTGCAGAAATGGAAATCTTGAAATTACTATGTGCAGGCAAGAGACGGTAATCGGAGAATTATAGGAGGTAAGGTTCAATGCGTAAAAGAGAAGTTTTACTATTTTTTATGATGGGAACATTGATGTTGTCCGGCTGTAGCACACAGACGGAACAGAACACACAGCAGAACACAGAGCAAAGTACAAGTACAGAATCTTCTTCTGCAGTAAGCAATGCGGTTACAGAAATAGACACTTCTGATATGTTTTCTGACCGTGACAAAGAAGTGGGATATGAAGAATCGGAAAGCGTTGCCATTTCTCTGGCTGATAATGGTTCTTCCTGTGAATCAGATGCTGTGTCCATTACAGAAAATACCGTGACAATTAAAGAAGAAGGAACGTACATCCTTTCCGGTTCGCTATCAAACGGAATGGTAATCGTGGAAGCAGAGGATACAGACAAAATACAACTGGTTTTGAACGGTGTAAACATCTCCAGTACCCAGTCGGCAGCTCTGTATGTCCGCTCAGCAGATAAAGTGTTTATCACCACTGCTTCTGGAACAGAAAACAGCTTGGAACATAGCGGTACTTATACTGCTATTGATGAAAACAATATTGACGCAGCAGTATTTTCAAAATCAGACCTGACCTTTAATGGAGAAGGAATGCTCACGGTCACAGCACAGGAAGGACATGGGATAGTATCAAAAGATGATCTGATTTTGACAAGCGGAACTTATGTGATTACCAGTACCAGCCATGGGATTGCAGGAAAGGACAGTGTCCGTATTTCCAATGGTTCTTACACCATTGTATCAGGAAAAGATGGAATCCATGGGGAACATACAGAGGACAGCAGCCTTGGTTTTGTCTATCTTGCAGGAGGAACCTTTGATATTAAATCTCAGCAGGACGAAATCAGTGCCAGCTCATGGTTACAGGCAGAAGGCGGCACCTATACCATTCTGACAGGAAATGGCAGTGCCAGTGTACAGAACCAGAATGGTGGAGACGGAAAACCCATGGAACGGACAGCCCAGGAGGAAACAGCAGAAGATACCACCAGCATCAAGGGAATAAAAGCCGCTACACAGATGGTATTAAAAGGAGGCACCTACACCATTGATGCAGAAGATGATACCCTTCATTCCAATGGAAATCTTGTCATCCATGATGGGACTTATACCTTGTCATCCGGAGATGACGGCATTCACGCTGATTCCAATATAACCATTTCCGGTGGAACCATAGATATTACCAAAAGCTACGAAGGAATCGAAGGATTGAGTATCGATGTTACAGGCGGTGAGAGTTCTGTATTGGCATCGGATGATGGAATGAATGCGGCAGGAGGAAATGACAGCAGTGGTTTTGAAGGACCGGGGCCTGGGGGAGAGCAGTTTGCATCCACAGAAGGGGCTTATATTCACATTTCGGGAGGTATTCTTCATGTAAATTCCTCTGGAGATGGAATAGATTCCAATGGAGAGATTACGGTTTCCGGTGGGGAAACTTATGTCTCCGGACCTACGAATGATGGAAATGGAACCTTAGATTATAGTGGAACAGCTCAAATCACAGGTGGTATCTTTGCTGCTTCCGGTTCCTCCGGTATGGCACAAAATTTTGATTCTTCTTCCACCCAGGGCGTTATTATGGTGAATGTAGAGGAACAGGAAACGAATACGGAGATTGCACTTCTGGATATCAGCGGTACAAAACTTCTTGGCTGGACAGCAGAAAAGGAATATTCTTCTGTTATTGTAAGTAGCCAGGAAATCCAGCAGGGAGAAACCTATACTCTAAAAACCGGAACAGCAGAACAGAATATTACCATGGACAGCCTAGTTTATGGAAATCCTTCTCAAGGAGGTGTCCCTGGAAGCAATGGTGGAGAAAGAGGCGGCAGGAAAGAAGGCGGTATGCAGGGCAGGCCAGGAAAAGGAGAGAACAGCCTATGAAACCATGTTTAAAAATTGCATTGATACCAGCTTATAATCCAGAGCCCTGCCTGATAAATCTAGTGGAGAAACTAAAAGAAAAAGGCTGTGCCCTAAAAACAGGCCTGACGTATATTCAAAAGTACATATCAGAAAATTATACCGTTGTAACCGTAGACGCAAACGGCCAGCACCGGCCCAAGGATGTATAAAGAGATTTTAAAGTTTTCTGCCTCATCCCTGATTATTTTTTTTCTGGACTATGGAATATACAGCCTGCTTCTTTGGTTTACCAGCGGATTTTCAAAAAGCATTTCTCTGTTCCTTTCCAATGCTCCTTCGTGGAGGAGGTGTACCGCATTGAACAATGGCTGCAAAAAAGAGAGGATATTCATATTATAGGAAAAAAAGACTATATTTCGTATCCAAAACCAAATGGTTACCGGAGCCTCCATTTGATTATACAATTTACAAAAGAGGATTTTAAAAACATGACCGCAGAGATTCAGCTCCGCACAATTGCCATTGATTTTTGGGCAACCTTAGAGCATCAGATCAAATATAAAAGAAATGTGCCGCATGAAGAAACGATTCGGAAGGAATTAAAAAGATGTGTAGATGAAATTGCTTCTGTGGATTTGTCTATGCAGACCATCCGGGATATTTTGAAAAGTGATATATGGAAATGACAAAATTCGTATAAATTTGTTTTATCAAGCAGGAAAACACGCAAGTAAGAATCGGAATAGATTTTTGCCTGCGTGTTTTTTGCTGCCTGAAAATATTTGTATTGACAAAAAAGACCGCATCTGATAGACTTTATTTCAGTTAGCATCACCTAACCTTTGTGCCAAAGGTTTTTCTTTTCCACATGTAGTTAGTTATTGCTAATTACATAAATCCAAAATACAGGAGAATGAAAGAATGGATATAAAAACAAAAAGGGAACAAGAAAAAGAAATTGTTTCATTTATGATTGCTCTTTATTGTAAAAAAAAGCACGGACATAAAACACTTTGTCCTGAATGTGCAGCGTTGGAATCTTATGCAAGGCAACGGAGTGATGCATGTCCTTTTATGGAAAGTAAGGCTTTTTGTTCTAATTGCAGGGTCCATTGTTATAAAAAAGATATGCGGAAAAAAATCCGGGAGGTTATGCGGTTTTCAGGACCCAGGATGATGTTCTATCATCCTGCTATGGCAGTTCATCATATCATAGAAAGCAAAAAAGAAAAGAAACGGATGGAGGTTTACAAATGAAAAGAGTATTGTATGTTTTTCTTGGATGTGTAGGTGTTGGTTTGGGAGCAATCGGTGCTGTACTTCCTATGCTTCCTGCTTTTCCCTTTTTGATGCTTGCTGCCTTTTGTTTTGCCCGTTCTTCCAGAAAACTGGATATCTGGTTTAAGAACACAAAGTTATATAAAAACAATCTTGAAGATTTTGTGGCAGGCAAAGGCATGACCAGAAAAACGAAATGCCGGATTATGCTCACTGTAACACTTTTGATGAGCATTGGTTTTCTTATGATGGGGTTACAGGGGATTGTTACCGGCTGCATTGTGCTGGGCTGTGTATGGATCTTCCATCTGTTATATTTTATTTTTGGTGTTAAGACAATACCTGTAAGGAAAGGAAACAAAATATGAAAAAAAGTCTCAATATTTTATTACTGATTAGTTTTGTCCTTACTGTCATGGTTCCTGTCACGGGCATCCATATTCATAAATTAGCTGCAACAATGTTTCTTCTTTTAAGTATAATCCATATAGTTACTCATCGGAAAAAACTAAATTTTAAGCGTTGGATGCTGTTGGTGCTTATCCTATTTTCATTTATCAGCGGATTATCTGGCATGATTTTAGAAGAATATCCGATTATCCTTCGTGTTCATGATATTAGCTCTATCGGATTGGTATTCTTTTTGGCCATTCATACTTTTGTGTTTCATAAAAAAATGATTTTACATATGCAATCGGATTAGACAAGATCATCAACACATCGGGAAATAGTAAACTGTGTTTCCGTACATTGTCTCCGAAAAGAGAAGCAGGGATGCACATCGTCTGGAAAAAATATCAGGTGTTTTCCAAAGCATCTGAAAAATTTATTGAAAAGTTGAAAACAATTTCTGTGTAAAAAGTAGAGATAACTCTCAGAGGAATAGATTCCTTATTCTGGATTTATGCCTCTGAGAAAATTTAAAATTATTTTTGTTGACAAAAATATGTGTATCTGATATTCTGTTTGCAGTTAGATAAAACTAATCACCTCGCAAGAGGTTTTTTCTTTTGTTATAGATTAGATTAAACTAACTAAAATAAACGCAGAACGGACAGGTATAAGATATGATGATTAATAAGAGACTGATTAGTACAGTCAAAGAAAGTAAAAAATACATAGCCGGAAATGTGACAAGTCAATGGATTTCATTGGCAGCCAATATCAGCATAATGGGAGCAATTGCCAAAATGCTCCAAAATTTATACGAAGGAACAGCCGGAGAGGAGAAACTTGTTTTGACCGCCGTAGTTGCTGCTGCTGCAATTGCTGTGCGATTTCTATGTGCTATTGTTTCCAGCAGAATGAGTTATCTTTCTTCTAAGGAAGTGAAGAAAACCCTTCGTCAGATGATTTACAGAAAGCTTTTGAGACTTGGCTCTTCTTATCATGAACAGATAAAGACATCAGAAGTTGTCCAGGTTGCAGTGGAAGGCGTGGATCAATTGGAAACTTATTTTGGTGCCTATCTGCCACAGTTCTTTTATGCGATGCTGGCACCCCTTACGTTATTTGGTGTATTAAGTGTTATAAATTTTCCCAGTGCACTTGTATTGCTGGTGTGTGTTCCCATGATTCCTGTAACCATTATTATGATTCAGCGGTGGGCTAAGAAACTTCTGGCAAAATACTGGAGCCAGTACACGGCTCTTGGGGATACGTTTCTTGAAAATCTTCAGGGACTTACGACTACCAAGATCTATCAGGCAGATGAATTTAAACATAGAGAAATGAATGAGCAAAGTGAGCATTTCCGGAAGATAACCATGAAAGTCCTGACCATGCAGTTAAACTCCATCACCATCATGGATTTAATCGCTTATGGAGGTGCGGCACTTGGTGTAATTTTGGCGGTACTTCAGTTCAGGAACGATAAAGTGGACTTATTTGGATGTATCATGATTATTTTACTGGCTGCGGATTTTTTCCTTCCAATGCGGCTTTTAGGTTCTTTTTTCCACATTGCAATGAATGGAATGGCAGCTTCTGACAAGATATTCTTTTTGCTGGATCTGCCCGAACCAGAGCCCAAAAATGCACCTGTTCCCGATGACTGTTCCATGAAATGCCGTAATCTTTGTTTCTCCTATGAAGCAGGCCGGGAAATTCTTCACGGAATCAATATGGATTTTCCGAAAGGAAGCTTCACCGCTATCGTGGGAGAATCCGGATGTGGTAAATCGACCATCTCCTCAATTCTAATGGGACATCATAGAGAATACAGTGGGGGAATCACGGTCGGAGGATGCCCTCTTTCTGAAATAAATGAATCCAGTCTGATGGAAAATTTTACTTATATTTCTCATCAAAGCTATTTGTTTAAAGGTACTGTCCGGGAGAATCTGTTGATGGCTCAGCCTGATGCCGGTGAGGATACTCTCTGGCAAGTGCTGGAACAGGTGAAACTTGCAGAATTCCTGAAAGGTGAAAAAGGGCTGGATACTATATTGAGTGAAAAAGCATCGAATCTTTCCGGTGGCCAGTGTCAGCGTCTTGCTTTAGCAAGAGCCTTACTCCATGACAGCCCGGTATATATTTTTGATGAAGCTACCTCTAACATTGATGTGGAGAGTGAAAATGATATTATGACACAGATTTATGCACTTGCCAAAACAAAAACGGTTATCCTGATTTCCCACCGCCTTGCCAACGTAGCCGGTGCAGACAATATCTATGTTCTCGACAAAGGGAATATCGCCGAAATGGGAGAGCATAAAACACTGCTCCTACAGAACGGCGTATATGCAAAACTTTGGAATGCCCAGCAGGAGCTGGAACGATATGCAAAAGGAGGAAATTGTGATGCAGCGGAGCGGATTTAATATTATGACACGTCTGGTCGGACTGGTAAAACCTTTGACCGGTTACATGATTTTGGCGGTTGCTATGGGGGTGATTGGTCATTTATGTGCTTCTTTTATTACCGTATTCGGAGTTTATGCAGTTTTGAATAGTTTGCATCCGGAATGGTCTTTGGATATCAGGGTTCTCTTCACAAGTGTACTGATATTTGCACTGGTTCGTGGATTTTTACGCTATGCAGAGCAGGCATGTAATCATTTCATTGCTTTTAAACTGCTTGCACTCATCCGGGATAAGGTATTTGGTGCACTGCGGCGTTTATGCCCTGCCAAACTAGAAGGAAAAGATAAAGGAAATCTGATTGCTATCATTACATCTGATATTGAATTGCTGGAGGTGTTTTACGCACATACCATTTCTCCTGTTTGTATTGCCTTTCTTTTTAGCACGCTTATGATTATTTTTATTAGCAGCTATCATGTGGCACTTGGTATGCTGGCAATGCTTGCATATGCGGTAGTTGGAATTATGATTCCGTTGCTCACTTCCAGACTCAGCGGTGATGATGGCACTCGTTTTAGAACGAAGTCCGGCATGCTTTCAAGTTTTGTACTGGACAGTCTGCGTGGTTTATCCGAAATCATTCAGTATGGTCAGGGAGAAAAACGTTTGAAGGAGATGAACTGTCAGACGGAACAGCTTTCCGAGGATGAGAAACGTATGAAGCGGATGGCAGGTCAAAACATAGCCGTAACGAATACTGTTATTTTGTTTTTTGACCTTGCAATGTTGTTCTTATCTGCAAAGCTTGTTGGCTTTGATGGATGTCTGATCGTAACCCTTGCACTGATGAGTTCTTTCGGTCCTGTAGTTGCTCTGGCTTCTCTGGGAGCAACTTTGCAGAATACCTTTGCGGCAGGTAACCGTGTGTTGGATATCTTGGACGAAAGTCCGGTTGTAGAAGAAATTACAGGAAAAGAGGAAATGGTTTTCCATGGGGCTGCTGCAGAGAATCTTACCTTTGCTTATGGAGAAGAAACGATTCTGGATGATTTTTCTGTGACTATTCCTGAAAATAAAATTATCGGTATCAATGGCCGCTCGGGTTCCGGAAAATCCACACTTCTCAAACTGTTCATGCGGTTCTGGCAGGTACAGCATGGTGCAGTAGAGATTTCAGGAAAAAATATTGATGAAATCAATACATCAAACCTGCGGGATATGGAAAGTTTTGTAACACAGGAAACACACTTGTTCCATGACTCCATAAAAAATAATCTTCGTATTGCAAAGTTAAATGCAACAGAGGATGAGATGATTGCTGCCTGCAAAAAGGCTTCCATCCATGAATTCATTATGAGTCTTGATCATGGTTATGATACGCAAGTTGGTGAACTGGGGGATACACTATCTGGCGGTGAACGCCAGCGTTTAGGCCTGGCAAGGGCATTTCTTCATGATGCACCATTGATGCTGCTGGATGAACCAACTTCCAATCTGGACAGTTTAAATGAGGCGGTTATTCTAAAATCACTCTATGATGCTTGCTCAGATAAAACAGTTGTACTTGTTTCTCATAGAAAATCTACGATGGGAATTGCCGATATTGTACATTCCGTTGAACACGGAAGAATCAGTTAATGGTTTTTGAATGAAAAAAATTCTATATATGCAGGTCTGGTTGTTCTGGTTGTGATTGGTTATTTATTATGCAATATACTTTTTGACATAGATTTCTCATTCTTATTTCAAATGAACAACCTCCTCCTTTTGGGAGGTACAGCACTTGGCGTAACACTTATTGTAATCGTTACTTACTTGATTTCCCTTCAGTTCTTCTTACGACAGAGGGCAAAAGTCTAAAATGATTGTAAAGAAAGAGAGATGTTGCTTCACACACTGCAACATCTCTCTTTCTTATTTACTCTGCATTCTCTTAATAACCTTTAATCTTGTAAATTCTTCCCTTTCTTTTTCCTCCAGTGCATTGGAGATGCTCTTTGTCAGAGCCTCATACTTGGGAATGGTAATGTTTTTCAAAGCATTGGCACGTTTCTGGGTTTTCTTAATGTTTACAGCCAGCCTGTATGCAGAATTTTCTACCATGGACAGACGGATGGTCAATTCCTTCACCTTTTCAAAAGCGACTCTTGCTTCATCCAGAGATGCCTTCGTGCCATAGTAGGCATAAGCAGGCTCGCCGGAAGAGGACTGTGCACGTACCAGTGGAATTTCTGTTCCCATAACACTTCTGGTCTTGATTTCAATGGATTCTTCCACTGGGACTGTTCTGGAAATTTCTTGTACCTGGCTGATTCCCATCTCCATATTTGCCTTCTGAAGTGCTGCATATGCACTTCTAAAAGTGGAATCTATCTGGGACTGGATATCCTTTGCCTGATCAATCAGATCCATCAGTTCCCGGATCAGGATATTTCTTTTCTTATCCATCAAATCAAATCCTTGTCTGGAAAGAGCCAGGGAGTTTTTCGCCAATATGAGATTTCCCTTGGTGGGAAAGGTATTTGGATCCATCGTATCACCCCTTTTCCATAAATCTTCTATTCAGCTTCTTCAGCAGGATGATAGTATTTATCCAGAATCTTGGTATCAATCCGGTCAAGCTCTTCTCTTGGAATCATGCCAAGAAGCTTCCATCCTTTGTCCAGGGTATCTTTGATATTTCTGTTTTCGTCAGCACCCTGGCCTACAAATTGTTCTTCAAAAGCTGTACCAAACTTCAGATACCTCTTATCCAGAGGGGATAATTCATCCTCACCGATAACAGATGCAAGGGCTCTGGCATCTCCAACTTTTGCATAACAGGAAAAGAGCTGATTCGCTACATCCTGGTGGTCTTCTCTGGTGAACCCTTCTCCAATTCCATCCTTCATGAGACGGGAGAGAGAGGGCAGTACATTAATCGGAGGATAAATCCCTTGACCATGAAGCTGTCGGTCTAATACAATCTGACCTTCCGTAATATAACCAGTCAGATCTGGAATCGGATGTGTGATATCATCATTTGGCATGGTAAGAATCGGAATCTGGGTCACAGATCCTTTTCCGCCTCTCACAATTCCGGCTCTCTCATAAAGAGTTGCCAGTTCGCTGTACAAATATCCAGGATATCCTTTTCTGGATGGGATTTCTCCCTTGGAAGAAGATACTTCTCGCATGGCTTCACAGAAAGATGTGATATCTGTCAGAATAACCAGAATATGCATGCCTTTTTCAAATGCCAGATATTCGGCTGCTGTCAGAGCCACCTTCGGAGTGATCAAACGCTCCACAACTGGGTCATTAGCCAGGTTCAAGTACATAACAACATGGTCTGAAACACCGCTTTCCTCGAAGGTTCTGCGGAAAAACTCTGCCACATCATATTTTACACCCATTGCAGCGAATACAATGGCAAATTTTTCGTCACTATTAGCACCAAGAGAAGCCTGTTGCACAATCTGTGCAGCCAATTGGTTATGCGGAAGACCATTTCCTGAGAAAATCGGCAATTTCTGCCCACGAATCAAAGTGGTTAAGCCATCAATCGCAGAGATACCGGTCTGGATAAAGTTCCTAGGATATTCCCTGGTCACTGGATTTAATGGAAGTCCGTTAATGTTTAATTTCATCTCCGGAACCACCGGACCTAAACGGTCAATAGGTCTTCCGATTCCATCAAAGGTTCTTCCCAGAATATCAGGAGACAAATCAATTTCCATAGGATGCCCGCTCAGTCTTGTATGAGTATTATCCAGGGACATGTTTTCTGTTCCTTCAAATACCTGGATTACTGCTTTTTCTTCATAGATTTCTACAATTCGTCCTAACTTCCTGGTTCCGTCCTCTACACGAAATTCTACGATTTCATCAAAAGAAGCGTTTTTTACACCTTCCAGAACCACCAGAGGACCATTGATTTCACTCAAGCCTAAATATTCGATTGCCATAAAATCTGTTCCTCCTTACGCATTCTTTTCCATAACTGTATTATAAAAATCATCTACAGCTTTTTTATAATCATCCATCCGTTCCAGATGGTCATTAGGCACATCATATTTGATGGAAATGACTTTTTCAAAAATATCTTCCTGTCTCAAAATGGACACTGGCATTCCCATGGCCACAAGCACCTTACATTTTTTATATAAATACAGGATAATTTCCATCATTTTAAACTGTTTTTCCAAAGACACACAGGTATCATCCGGATGGAAGGCATTCTGCTGCAAAAATCCCAGACGGATGACTCTTGCAATTTCCAATGTCAATTTCTGATCATCCGGAAGTACATCACTTCCGATTAATTTTACAATTTCCATCAGACTGCTCTCTGAATTCAAGATTGCCATAAGACGGTTCCTGTATTCCACAAACTTCGGAGAAACATGTTCACTGTACCAATAAGATAAGTCTCCTAGATATTCGCTATAGCTGGTAAGCCAGTGAATAGCAGGAAAGTGCCTTGCGTAAGCCAGAGACTTATCCAGCCCCCAGAAGCAGCGTACAAACCGCTTGGTATTTTGTGTTACTGGTTCAGAGAAGTCACCTCCCTGAGGAGAAACCGCTCCAATGATGGACACAGACCCTTCGGTTCCGTTGAGGTTCTGCATCATGCCGGCTCTTTCATAGAAGGCAGAAAGGCGGGATGCCAGATATGCCGGGAACCCTTCCTCCGCAGGCATTTCTTCCAAACGGCCGGATAACTCTCTAAGTGCCTCTGCCCAGCGGGATGTAGAATCCGCCATAATCGCCACATCATATCCCATATCACGGTAATATTCCGCCATGGTAATTCCTGTATAGATAGAAGCCTCTCTGGCTGCTACCGGCATGTTGGAAGTATTGGCAATGAGAGAAGTACGGGCCATCAATGCATTTCCGGTCTTTGGGTCATGAAGCTTAGAAAAGTCTTCCAAAACCTGTGTCATCTCATTTCCACGCTCTCCGCATCCGATATAAATAATAATATCCGCATCTGACCATTTCGCAATCTGATGCTGTGTCATGGTCTTTCCTGTTCCAAATCCACCTGGGACAGCAGCAGTACCTCCTTTTGCGATAGGAAACAATGTGTCCAGGATACGCTGCCCTGTAACCAGTGGTTTTGAGGCAGGATAGCGTTTGCTGGTAGGACGTGGAACACGAATCGGCCATTTCTGGGCCAGCTTCAATGGATATTCGCTTCCGTCATCTAAGGTCAGGACTGCAATCGTCTGTGTAATATTGTATTTTCCATCCGGCACGGCGCTTTTTACAATCCCATGAACCTTGGGCGGAACCATGGACTTATGAACAATGGACGGGGTTTCCGGTACTTCTGCAATAATGGTTCCTCCGTAGACTTCCATGCCCTCAGAAACCGTCATATGCACATCCCAGAGTTTTTCTGTGTCCAGGGATTCCACCTGCATCCCCCTGGAAATATATTTTCCTGACTGTTCTGCAATGACAGAAAGTGGTCTTTGGATACCATCAAAGATATTATCCAGGATTCCAGGCCCTAAGGTAACAGAAATGGCATCCCCTGTGGCAGTCACGGTTTCTCCTGGCTGCAGTCCACTGGTCTCCTCAAAGACCTGAACCGTAGTGGTATCTTTTTTCAAGGAAATGACTTCTCCGACCAGATGTTCCTGTCCTACATAGACCATTTCTGACATTTTAAAACCAGTATTGCCCTTCAGATAAATGACAGGACCATTGATTCCATAAATCACACCTGTTTTACTCATGTCTCAGCCCTCCATCATAATTGAAGTTTTCTTTTTCATTCTGGAAGGAAGTCAAAAGAGTATCATCAATTAAAATATTTTTCTGTGGAATCACTGCACGGATTCCCCCAAGAAAGGAGTCTTCTGCAAGCAAAGGTCTCATTCCTGTCCGTTTTTCTATTTCTGGTATTAAATCTGCATCTTCTGGAGAAAGACTGATCTGAATTTCATCTTCCCCTGCAATTACTAAGGCTTTTTTCACCTTTGCCTCCAGCCAGTCTGCATATCCTTCTGTTTTTGTAAACGCACGGAGCTGTTCCTGAATCTCGGAAAACAAGATCTCACGAAGTTCCTGCTGCTTTCTTGATAATTTTCTTTTAATGTGAAGCTGTTCTGCTGAGAGAGCTTTATTAATTTCCCGGGCTGCATTTTCAGCTTCTATTCGAAACTGGTTTTCAGAGGCTGCCTGTTTTTCTTTTTTATGCTGTTCCATCTCATCCTCTAAGACAGCCTTATATTCTGTAATGGCTCTTTGAGCCTCTTCTCTGGCTGTCTCCATGGAAACTTCTGAGAAATGCTTCAGTTTTTCTTCTGTTGTCATATGCATCACCTTCCTGTCATAATTTTAATCCAATGGCTTCATTTACATAGGATGTAATAAAGTCCGGAGCACGTCCTGTACCATGACGGTCAGGAATTTCAATGAGAAGGGGAAGACGGTGATTCAGACGGATATCATCAATGATATCCGGAAATTCTTTTCCGAATTTTTCCGTGAGGAGAATGATTCCGTTTTCCTTGTTCTCCACAGCCTGCTCTAAAGCCCGCCGCAGTTCTTCCCGCTCATGTACTACCACACCCTCTACTCCTGCAAGACGCATACCAGTATAGGTGTCAATATTGTCACTGATCAAAAACATTTTCATGAATCATCATCCTTTTCTGGCATCAGCCCAGTTTACCTAAAATCATAAAGGAAATAATCAGACCGTAAAGTGCGATACCTTCTGCCATGGCTACGAAAATCATAGACTTACCAAACAGAGAACCATCTTCGCTGATTGCACCAAGAGCAGCACTGGCAGAGCTTGCAACGGCAATACCGGAACCAATGCCGGAAAGACCAGTTACCAGAGCGGCACCGATATAACCAAGACCAGTGGCAAGACCCGCATCAGCAGCAGTAGCAGCCTGAGCAGTTACAGTTCCGCCAAACATTACAATCGTACCAACCAGAAGACTTCCAAAGAAAAAGAAGCAGTTGCAGGCAAGGGAGCGTTTGTAGCGTTTTTTATTTTTTTCTCCCAGGAAGAAAACTCCAAATGGAACGATAATGCTTAAAATCAGTGCAACAGCAAGTGTAATTTGAATCATGGTTGTCATAATAAATTCCTCCTAAATATGTTATTTTGTCACTGTGTTTTTGAAAAATGGCTGGAATTCTTTTCCGCTTCCTTTATAGAAACGGCTGAACATTTCGTAATATTCCAGACGAAGTACCTGGATACCTACGATGAGGCCTTCCATTGCACATACAAACAGGTTTCCCAGAATAATAATCAGCCAGTTGATACTTCCTCCGTCTTCTGCACCTGCCAGCATAAGAACAACACCCATCATGGCAGCATGGCTTACAGCAAATGCACCGATACGTACAAAGGAAAGCGTATTGGATAAAAAACTAAGCATGATTTCAAAAAGTTCAAAGAAACTCTGTACCAAAAACATTGCCTTGCTTCCCTCGATAGCCGGGCCTTTTTTTGTCAGTATTCTGGTGATTGGCTCCTTAAACATAATCAAAAGCAGCGGTACTCCAAACATGACACCAAGCATAACTGCTGCCGGCAGTGCATGTCCGGTAAGAAACAGCAGAGCAGAAGCGGTCAGCATTCCATAAAACACCAGACCACATACGGCATTCTGGTCAAACAAGGTATTTTCTAAATCCCGGCTCCGCACAGCATTGATGATATGAAAAATCATGGTAGTCAGAATCAAAAACATACCAAATACAATAGCAACAACAAAAACCGTATTCATATTTCCGAGTCCTGGTACCAGCGTCATAGCCTCTACCGGTCGTAGCCATACTGCATCAATAATATCTTCAAAACCGAAAATACTTCCAAACATAAATCCAAAGAATGTGGAAAAAATACCTGCGATTCCAATGATAGCAGCCAGATTCATATGCTTAATTTTATAAAGCAAAAATCCACCGATGACTAAGAGAAGTCCCTGTCCTACATCACCAAACATGGCACCAAAAATAAAGGAATAAGTAAGTGCCACAAAAATTGTCGGATCAATTTCATGATAATCCGGAAGCCCGTACATTTTCACATACATTTCAAAAGGCTTGAATATTTTAGGGTTCTTTAATTTTGTAGGTGGTGTGCTACTGATTTTATTCTTGTCATCTTCAATGATGCAGAAAAGCTTGGTATCATTTTCAATTTCCTTTGTAAATGCCAGTGCATCTTTCTGTGTCATCCATCCGCAAAGAATATAAAAGGTTTCCTGATGTTCCTTTACACAGGCCGCCACCTTTCGCACATCAAAATTAGTGGAAAGTGCATTCAACACAGCCTGGGCAGAAAGAATCATAGAGGCATCGCCTTCCAATAACTTCTTCATCTTTTCCTGGTATTTCTCATATTCTCTATTCAGATTCTCCAGATGTGCTTCATATTCTGAATAAATTTTCTGAGGAGTTCCGTGATAGTAGTCTTTCTTTAAATAAATACGTTCGAAATGCATGGAAGAGAAGACTGCGTCCACTTGCTCCATTTTGGTCCAGAGAACAAAATACAACCCCCACACATAATCGTCCTGATGGCAGGGATAGAACATGGTATCCAGGTTATCATACACATATTCTTTAAACTTGCCATAGTATTCCATGGGAATCCTTCCAAACCGGACTTGCACAAAACGGTAATGTATCAGTTTGTCCACATCTTCTGGAAGGGTAAGAAAGGGTGACAGATTCTTCATATCTTCTTGAAGAGCCGCTTTTTCTTCTTTTAACTTTTCACATTTTTTGTTGATTTTCGAAAGCTTTTCGTCCAGAGACTGAACGAGAGGCTGAATTTCCTCTAAAGAAATATCTTTCACAGGTACTTCTTTGGGATTTTTAAGCATACCGGCAAATTCATTTACCTTAGACAGTAGCTCTTTATACGGATTAATCTGTATATAAGGGGAGAGATGCTGCACCTCGGTAAGCTGTGTCAGGGCATTTTCCAGGTGAATTTCGTATTTTGATAAATACTCATTCACCACTCGGTCAATGTCTGATTTTGGGCCGGTGATACTTAAAAATTTCATTTTCTCAATCATGTAATCACCTCCGGGTTATTAAGTTTTATGAATATAATCCAGAATTTCTGCTGTTGAAAGTCCATAACGGACACATTCAACTGCCGTTGTCAGCCTATCTACCTCATGTTCTTTGTGATAAAGATAAGAATAGATCATAATGACTGAGTGGGGATATTTTCTGGCTTCTGTTTCCAGAATCGTCTTCAAATTCAGCGTATATATTTCTTCTAAATTCTCAGGTGCCAATTCCGGAAACCGTTTTTTATAATAGGTGGTATCGAGAATCTTTCTAAATTCTTCTTCATCCGATGCTTCCACCAGGGAAGCGATGTCATTTTTAGACAAACGGTAGTGTACAGGAATCAGCAGTGCATAAATATCTGCCGGACCCATATGATAGTATTTTTTTGAACGGAAAATCCATTGAAGATTTAGCATGTCAAATTTATTTCCATATGCCTTCGTGATCTCTTCCAAATCCCGCCGTTTAAATAGTTTCTCTTTTACAGACCAGATATTGGCAAAATAATACTGATCCAAAGCCATGCCATAGTCAAAAATACGTGGCTGGTAATCTGTGCCTAGTTTTTTCAGAGGATGATAATATTCGGAACCTTGAAGATTATTTACCAATTCTTCCACAGTAGAAGAGCTGGTGAGTTTTTCAAGATTCATTTTTGAATGCCTATCAAAAAAATCCTGAAACAACGATAAATCTAATTGTGCTTTTCCTTCATCAAAAACTTTTCTAAGACAGTCTTTCAAAACGGAAAGCTCATACCTCTTGAAATACAGAGCCATAAACCTTCGCTGTTCCGGGTTTGCAAAACGGTAAAGCTTTGCAAAATTTTGATGTATGGTATGGGTCAGTAATTTTTCTACATCTCCTCTGTGAAGGCTGTTTTCATCCAAATCTGCCCACAAGTCCGAAAAACCGGGCTGTTTCTTTAGGTATGCTACAATCTGAATGACCGAATCAAGCTGTGCAATTTCCTGATATTGTTTTTCACTCATCAGTTTGCTCTGCATGGCCCGTATCTTTGTAGACAAACCACTGTAAGAAAGCAGAGTTCCCATCGTTTATCACATCCTTACTATTCTGTCATAGACCTGTTTTGCCAGTTCTGTATGACATTCTTTATAATAAGTTTCCATTTGACTCAGGATTTTTTGTGCGTCGGATTTCTGTTTATCCAGCTTTTCTTTCATGTCGATTTCCAACTCATCCCTGATCTTCCGGGTCTTTTCCTGCATCTCTTGATCCATGGCTAGATCAAATTCCCGAATTGCTGTCTCATATTCCTGTGCAAGCTGCTTTTTCTGCTCTGAGACATCTTCCATGATATGTGAGGCTGCTGCTTCTATTTCTGCAAGTTTACTGATAATGTCTTCCATAGGCGTTCCTCCTTCATTTTTTTACATTGATTATCATACACCTTTTTCGCAAAAAATCTATAGGAAATTATACAAATTATTTTTGAAATTACCTTTTCATTCGACATATAGATTCTTTTTACATTATTTTAACCAAAATGCTTGTACAATTTAACGAAATTCGTATTTTTCGCAAATTTCAAACAGTATATAACAGAATAAACAGTTGACATCTGTTGTGTACTGTTATATACTGTTTGCAAGAGGAGGAACTCACATGAAGATTATAATCAATCACTCATCTATGGTACCAATATATGAGCAGCTCATAGACCAGATTAAAACTATGATTCTAAACGAAGAACTTAAAGAAGGTGATAGCCTTCCATCTGTACGGGCTTTGGCAAAAGAATTAAAAATCAGTGCTTTAACTGTCAAAAAGGCTTATGACAATTTGGAGCAGGATGGTTTTACCGTTACTGTTCACGGAAAAGGAACCTACGTCGCAGCTACCAATAAAGAAGCAAAACTAGAAGAACAGAATCGTGAGATTGAAACCGAACTGGAAGCCATAATTCAAAAAGCCCGAAGATATGGAATGAATGACACAGAACTCATCGAATTATTTCATTTGATTATGGAGGATATGACATGTTAGAAATTAACCATTTGAAAAAAAATTACGGTTCTTTTCAGTTGGATTGTTCCCTGAAGGTAGAACGCGGATGTATTACCGGACTTATTGGTTCCAACGGAGCTGGCAAAAGTACCACATTTAAAGCAGTTCTAGGACTCATCACCAAAGATAGCGGTTCCATTTCTTTATTAGGGAAACCTGTAGATGAACTGGATATGCGTGACAAAGAAAAATTGGGGGTTGTCTTGTCAGACAGTGGATTCAGCAATTATCTCACCGTTTCCGACATCACCGCTATTTTAAGCAGCATGTACACTCAGTTTGACAAAACCATGTTTTTAGAATCTTGCAGGAAATACCAGCTTCCTTTGAATAAAAAAATCAAGGATTTTTCCACTGGTATGAAGGCAAAAATAAAGATACTAACAGCACTTTCCCACAAAGCCGAATTTTTGCTCCTGGATGAACCTACGGCCGGGCTGGATGTTCTGGCACGGGAAGACTTACTGAACATGCTCCGGGAATACATGGAGGAAGATGACAGCCGGAGTATTCTGATCAGTTCTCATATTTCCACCGATCTGGAAGGCCTGTGTGATGACCTGTATATGATAGAAAAAGGAAGCATTGTACTTCACGAAGATACGGATACACTCCTAGGAAGCTATGGACTTCTGAAAGTGACCAGAGAACAGTTTGCTTCCATAGATAAAAAATATATGTTACGGATACGAAAGGAAGCCTACGGGTATAGCTGCCTGACCGATCAAAAACAGTTTTATCTGGAGAATTGTCCAGAAATCACGGTAGAAAATGGAAGTATTGATGAAGTGATTACCATGATGGTGAAAGGAGAGCAAGTATGAAAGGATTGTTGGTAAAAGATTTCCGGTTAATGAAGGGACAGAAAAATTTTCTGATTCTATTATTTATTATGATAGCTTTTGTTTTTATCTCCGGCATGGATGCCAGCTTTTTTATGGGATACCTCCCTTTTCTATTCATGATTGCAGCTATGTCCACCATTACGTATGATGAATTTGACAACGGTATGGCCTTTTTGATGGTATTGCCAATTTCACGCAAGCTGTATGTGCAGGAAAAATATTTGTTTGGAGGCGTGCTAGGATTTACAGGTCTTGCATCTGCTTTTGTTCTCTTTCTGATTTCGGAAATCAACAAAGGCTCTTCCATGACATTTACACAATATATCCTGCTGTTCTTGTGTTTTCTGGCTTTTGTTATTTTGTTTTTATGCCTGATGATTCCGATACAGCTTAAATTCGGAAGTGAAAAAGGAAGGATTGTATTATTTATCATTTTCTTTGGAATCATTGGCATCGTCTATCTGGTATCTAAAATCACCGATAAAATTCCAGCACAGATTATAGAAGTATTCCAGGGAATCCAAAAACTTCCTTTCGGAATCCTGGCAGCACTGGCTGTTGGAATTTATATCCTCGCACTTTTCATCTCCCTGAAAATCAGCCTGGGTATTATGGAAAAGAAAGAATGGTAGAAGAATAGGGAAGAAAAACAGGGAAGAAAAAGAAACCCCTCTTTTTCTTCCCTGTTTTCTATGATACAATTTAGAAGAAAACTACGAAAGAGGAGGATTTTATGAACCTGGTTAGAAAAATATTTGCCCCGGTGGATATGACGGTAGGCACACCATGGAAAAAAATTGTATTATTTACTATTCCCATGTTATTAGGGAACATTGCGCAGCAGCTTTATAACACCGTTGACAGCATTGTCGTAGGAAATTATGTAGGTGACAATGCCCTGGCAGCAGTCGGAAGTGCAGGGCCGATTTTAAACCTGCTGATTGTTTTATTTATAGGTATCAGTGTTGGAGCCAGCATTATGGTTTCTCAGTATTTTGGTGGAAAGAAAAGAGAAGAATTATCCAAAACCATAGGTAACTGCATTCTTCTAACTGCACTGGCTACCTTGGCGGTTATGGTACTTGGCGTTTTTGTCACAAGACCGTTATTGGAACTGCTGCATACACCATCCAGCATTATTGACTGGTGTACTTCTTATCTAAAGATTTTATTTCTCGGCTCTGCCGGACTTGCTTTTTATAATATCCTAAGCGGTATTTTGCGAGGTCTTGGAGACTCTGTTTCTGCATTGCTCTACCTGCTGGTCGCAACTGTGCTGAATATTATCCTGGATTTAGTCTTTGTAATTTCTTTTGATATGGGTGTCAACGGTGTCGCACTTGCAACCGTGATTGCACAAGGAGTATCTGCGGCTCTCTGTGCTCTGAAGCTTGCCAGGATGCATGCTGTTTTTGATATGGGATTTCATTATTTAAAAATTCATAAACCATATGCCATGAACATTATCCGCCTGGGGCTGCCTTCCGGTGTCACACAGGCCATCCTTTCCATGGCAATGATCGTGGTACAGTCCCTTACCAACAGTTTTGGTGAAATGTTTATTGCCGCAAATGTGATTGTTATGCGTGTAGACGGTTTTGCCATGCTGCCGAATTTCTCTTTCGGCACCGCAATGACTACCTATGCGGGACAGAATGTAGGAGCTAAACAGTATGACCGGGTTTCCAAAGGAGCCAAACAGGGAACTTTGATTGCCATGGGAACCTCTGGTTTTATTACCTTGCTGATTCTAATTTTCGGCAGACATTTAATGGGAGTGTTTACCAAAACACAGGCCCTGGTTTCTCTTAGTATGCTTCTGATGCAGATTTTAGCCGTTGGATATATTGCCATGGCAGTGACACAAAGTTTATCCGGTGTCATGAGAGGTGCAGGAGATACGGTCACACCTATGTGGATCTCCATTATCTCTACAATCATCATCCGTGTTCCCCTGGCATATGGTCTTGCTTATCTGACACGTTCTCCTGAATATCCTGGCGGAAGACAGGAAGTTGTCTATATTTCTCTTCTGTGTTCCTGGGTACTGGGTGCTATCATTACAGGATTATGCTACCGGAAAGGAAAATGGAAGCAAAAAGCGATCTAAAAGATGCAGAAATTTTGCAAAAAGCCAGAAAGTAACAAAATTTTACAAGAAATGCATTGTGATACGGAAAGAAAAGGGCTATAATGGGGCGGAATCAAAAAAAAACATATGAGGTGGCTTAACCGTCTCAGATAGGAGTCCTATGAATTACGCAGAAGCAAGAGTATATTTGGACGAAGTATCCAAATACGGAAGTGTACTTGGCTTGGAGAATATGAGAGAACTGCTGGGCAGGCTCGGTAATCCCCAGGATGATTTAAAATTCGTCCACATTTCCGGAACAAATGGAAAGGGATCTGTGCTGGCATATCTTTCCACCATATTGTCCGGAGGGGGATACCGTACCGGAAGGTACATATCACCTACCCTGTTTTCTTATCGGGAGCGGATTCAAGTCGATGAACAAAAAATCGAAAAAGAATCCCTTGCTCATCATGTTACTGCCATAGCCAAAGTAATTGAAGAAATGAAAGCAGAAAATGCCGGAAACCCTACTGCATTTGAAGTAGAAACCGCCCTGGCATTTCTCTACTTCAAAGAAAAAGACTGCGATATCGTAGTCTTGGAAACAGGGCTTGGAGGAGCTCTGGATGCAACCAATATCATCAAAACTACCGTAATGGAAGTCATTGCCCCCATCAGCATGGATCACATGGAATTTTTAGGGGATACCCTGGAGAAAATCGCCATGCAGAAAGCCGGCATTATCAAACCACATACTGCTGTGGTATCTGCCAGCCAGGAGCCGGATGCCAAAAAGGTACTGGATCATGTCTGCAAGGAAAACCAATGCAGCATGTATATGGTAGATCCGGCACAGATTACGGATGTCCTTTATGATGTAGAAGAACAACAGTTTTCTTACAAAAACTGGAAAAATGTAAAAATCACCCTTGCAGGAAGCTATCAAATCTTAAATGCAGCACTTGCACTGGAAGGTGTAGAAGAGTTGAGAAGACTGGGCTATCATCTGTCGGAGGAACAGGTACGACAGGGACTGTACCGTGCTGTATGGCGTGGCCGCTTTACCCTGCTTTCCAAAAATCCTGCTGTGATCATAGATGGAGCACATAATCCTGGTGCAGCAAAAGAATTAAAACATTCTCTGGATCTGTATTTTAAAGGAAAAGATCTGTATTATATCTTTGGTGTCTTTCAGGATAAAGATTACCAGGAAGTGATACGGCTGACTGCACCTTTGGCAAAACACATTGTCACAGTACAGACACCTGGAAATCCAAGAGCCTTACCTGCGAATGAACTAAAAGAAGCAGTACAGGCAGTCAACCCTTCGGTAGAAGCTGCACAAAGCATACAGGAAGCGGTTAAAAAGAGCTTACAATTAGCAAAAAAAGAGGATGCAATTATCATATTTGGTTCCCTTTCCTTCTTAGGAGAGGCAGAAAAGGCAGTAAAGGGCGAGGAGAAAAATCATGGATAAAAACAAAATACAGGAAGGCGTGAAACTGATTCTGGAAGGAATCGGTGAAGATATTCAAAGAGAAGGGCTTTTAGAAACACCGGACAGAATTGCAAGAATGTACGAAGAACTGGCAGCCGGCTATACCGATGATGCGGCAAAACATTTGCGGAAACGGTTTCATGTAAACAACAATGATATGGTTCTGGAAAAGGATATCCATTTTTATTCTTTCTGTGAGCATCATATGCTGCCTTTTTACGGAAGTGCAGCCATTGCCTATATTCCAAACGGGGAAGTCGTGGGTCTTAGCAAGATTGCAAGAACCGTGGAAGTATTTGCAAAACGCTTTCAGCTTCAGGAACGGCTGACCGCCCAGATTGCTGACGTGTTCATGGAAGAATTAAATCCTAAAGGTGTTATGGTGCTCATTGAAGCAGAGCATATGTGTATGACCATGCGCGGCATCAAAAAGCCTGGCACGAAGACAGTTACCGTGATAACAAGAGGTGTCTTCGACCAGGATGAAAAACTTCAGAACCAGTTTTACCGTATGTTGGAGAGGAGAAGCTGAGATGGAGCGTGTCAATCAAATCTGCAAGCATCCCCTCTGGGTAGAAAGTGTAAAGAAGATTCAAGCTCTGGAGCAGCAGCGAATCTTTTGCAGGCATAATATTCCGCACTTTTTAGATGTGGCAAGACTTTCCTGGATTGAAAATCTGGAGCAGGGCCTTGGGATTTCAAAAGAACTGATCTATGCCGCTGCCATGCTCCATGACATCGGAAGACATCTGCAATACACAGAACAGATTCCACATGACAAGGGAAGTGCCATGCTGGCAGAAGAAATTTTGAAAGACTGCGGGTTTACCCAGGAAGAACAGGAACAGATTCTTTCTGCTATTTTACAGCACAGAATAAAGGACACCGAAACAAAAAATTCTCTGGCAGGACTGCTTTACCGCAGTGACAAAAAGTCCCGTGCCTGCCTGTTTTGTGATGCCCAGAAAGACTGCAACTGGAGCAGTGAAAAAAAGAATCTGATGCTTACCGTATAGGAGGAACAACAGGATGATGAAAATAGGAAACCGTATGTTTGATGTAGAACATGACTGTTATGTCATGGGAATTTTAAATGTTACCCCAGATTCTTTCTCAGACGGAGGAAAATGGAATGATCTGGAAAAAGCAAGACAGCACACAAAAGATATGATTGCTGAAGGTGCTGCCATCATCGATGTAGGCGGGGAATCTACCAGACCCGGACACGTTCAGATTACCATCGAAGAAGAAATCCAGCGTGTCGTCCCGGTGATTGAAATGATCAAAAAAGAATTCGATATTCCGGTATCCATTGACAGTTATAAAAGCCAGGTAGTCGAAGCCGCTTTACAGGCAGGTGCGGATCTGGTAAATGATATCTGGGGACTGAAATATGACCGGAAGGTAGCAGATTTAATTGCCAAGTATCAAGTTCCCTGCTGTCTGATGCATAACCGTGACAAAGCCGAATATGATAATTTTTTGGATGATATGTGTGCAGATATGAGAGAGTCTCTTGCCATTGCCAAAGAAGCAGGCATCAAGGATGAACAGATTATTTTAGATCCGGGTGTAGGATTCGGAAAAACCTATGAGCATAACCTCATTGCCATTCATCATCTGGAACGTCTGGTGGAACTTGGCTATCCGGTACTTCTGGCTACTTCCAGAAAATCCGTGATCGGCACAGCTTTAGACCTGCCTTCTGATCAGAGAGTGGAAGGAACTCTGGTAACTACGGTGCTCGGCGTGGAGAAAAAAGCAGCCTTTGTCCGTGTCCATGACGTAAAAGAGAATTTAAGAGCTATCCGCATGACACAGGCAATCATGAGAGAGGGGCAGAACTTATGATGGGATACGATGAAATCCATATAGAAAACCTGGAAATTTTTGCGAACCATGGTGTATTCCAGGAAGAAACCAATCTTGGACAGAAATTTCTGGTTTCTCTTGTCATGTATGTAGATACCAGAAAAGCCGGAAAAACAGATTGCCTGGAAGAATCCGTACATTACGGAGAAGTCAGCCATTTTATCACCACTTATACCAAAAAGCACACCCGCAAGCTTATTGAAGCCGCAGCCGAGGATTTAGCCGAAGCACTGCTTCTTCATTACCCTCTTTTAAAGGGTGTGACTCTGGAACTGAAAAAGCCCTGGGCTCCGGTAGGGCTTCCTCTGGAAACCGTGTCTGTAAAAATAACAAGATTCTGGCACAGAGCCTATCTGGGACTTGGCTCCAATCTGGGAGACAAACAGGCGTATTTAGAACAGGCAGTAAAAGCATTGGAGGAAGCAAAAGGCTGCCGTGTAGCAAAGGTCTCCTCTTATTTGGTGACAGAACCTTACGGCGGAGTAGAACAGGATGACTTTTTAAATGCCTGTCTTGCCCTTGACACCTTGTTATCTCCTCAGGAATTGCTGGAGCAGCTTCATGTAATAGAGCAGGCTGCCCACCGGGAACGGCTCATTCACTGGGGACCGAGAACCCTGGATTTAGATATTCTTTTATATGATGATGAAATCCTGGAAAGGGAAGATCTGATTATTCCTCATGTAGAGATGCACAAAAGGGAATTTGTATTAAAACCATTGTCTGAAATTGCTCCTTACAAACGCCACCCTGTTTATCAGAAAACAGTGACAGAATTACTGGAAGCATTGACGGATTAAACGAAAGGAACGGTCTATGAGAGAACAAATACTGGTTGTAGATGACGAAAAAGAAATTGCGGATTTGGTGACCTTATATTTAGAAAACGAGGGATTCCGGGTGTTTAAATTTTATTCTTCTGAAAAAGCATTGGAATGTATCAACAGCCAGTCCATAGACCTTGCCGTGCTGGATATTATGATGCCTGTCATTGACGGGCTAAAGCTGTGCAGAAAAATCCGTGAACGCCATCATTATCCTATTATCATGCTCACGGCAAAAGGAACAGAAATCGACAAGATTACCGGACTTACCCTTGGAGCAGATGACTATATCACCAAACCTTTTCTTCCTTTGGAACTGGTTGCCAGGGTAAAAGCACAGCTTCGCAGATATACCCGTTACAATCAGGGGCAGGAACAGAATCAGGATCTCTTTGTCCATCATGGATTAGTGCTGAACCGCAAAACTCATGAATGCAGCTTAAATGAGCGGCCACTGTCTCTTACCCCTACAGAATTTGAAATCCTTGCCATCTTGTGTGAGAACAAAGGAAGTGTGGTCAGCTCAGAGGAATTATTTCATCAAATCTGGAAGGATGAATATTACAGCAAAAATAATAACACCATTACAGTTCACATCCGGCATCTAAGAGAAAAAATGCAGGATTCCTTTGAAAAGCCAAAATACATAAAAACGGTATGGGGGTGTGGATACAAAATTGAAAACTAAACACCACTTGTTACGGATTTTCCTGGTAGTGCTTGGAATCACCAGTATTTTTGCATATGCCTTTTATCTTTTTATGGATTATGGTATCAATGGGTTTTTCCGGGACTGGTTCGCAGACACTTTCATAATAACCCAGACTGTTTATGACGCATCCCGGGAGGCATACGTGACTTATGACCAAATCCACTGGTATGCCTTAAAACAATTTTTGCTCTTTTTTCTGATTATTGCTGTGCTTCTTATTGTCTTACTGATTCTTATTTCTATGTATGTGTATGGAAAAATCAAAGAAAGCAAGATTCTTTCTTCTTTAAATGAAATGATTGAGAATTACAGAAAGCATGATTTAGAGATGGAAGTGGCTTTTCCAAAAAACTGCCGGGAAATCGGTGCACAGATGCTTCAGATGAAAACGGACATGCAAAAGCAGGAGCAGATTTTAAAGGAAGAATCCCAGAGAAAGAGTGATCTGATTACCTATCTGGCCCATGACTTAAAAACACCCCTCACTTCTGTTATGGGCTATTTAAGCCTCTTAGATGAAGCACCGGATATGCCGGAGGCACAGAAAGAAAAATATATCCATGTGGCACTGACCAAAGCAGAACGGCTAGAAACCCTGATCGAGCAGTTTTTCGAGATTACACAATTTAATCTTCACAACATGCTTTTAGAAAAAGAACATCTGGATCTGGCTTACATGCTGATGCAGATGGCAGAGGAGTTTTATCCCATCCTGTCTGCCCATGGAAATACCGCAAACCTTCAGATAGATGAAACCTTGTCTGTGTATGGAGATGGGGATAAGCTGGCGAGAGTTTTTAATAATATTTTGAAAAACGCAGTAGCGTACAGCTATGAGGGGAGCGAGATTACCATTTCCGGCCGGTATGAACAGAATATGGCAGTCATTTCTTTTGAAAATCACGGAAAAACCATTCCACAGCAGAAGCTGAACTCGATTTTTGAGAAATTTTTCCGTCTGGATGAAGCAAGACGTGCGAATACCGGAGGTGCCGGTCTGGGACTTGCCATTGCCAAAGAAATTGTGGAGCTTCATGGTGGAAAAATATCCGCCAGCAGCAGCGATGAAAAAACCGTGTTCCAGGTGGAACTTCCGGTAAAAGAATTAGAGGAAATCAAACCTTAATAAAATCTTAGGAATTTCACAAGAGAACCTTAAACATCATCCTTTTCTTCTTTGCTATAGTGTTTACAAGAACAAGACCTCTTGTTTCTATACGCAAGGAAAAAGGATGGTGTTTTATTTTGAGAGCAATACAAAAAAGAAGAAGAAGGAAAAGAAGGCTGCATATTTTATCTGGAATTCTGGTATTTCTAACCGTGGCCTATTGTGGAATTGGATGCATTACCTATTTAAGCAGCAGGCTGACCGGGTGCAGCATACAGCCAGCCCGTGCAAAGATCAATGCTATACTGAAAGAAACTGATACTTATCCAGAAGAGCTTTTGGACATGCTTTCCAGAAACCCGGATATGCTGGACTTTGTAGAGGGATATCCTGAGAAAAAAGGGCAGGTTTTCGCAGATACCATAGGCCATGTAAAAAAAGGAGAATTTCCACTTTTACTACAGTGGGATGAACGCTGGGGTTACGGCAATTACGGAAACAACTGTATTGCAGTAAATGGATGTGCCCCTACCGTGATTTCCATGGTTGTTGCTGGCCTTACCGGAGATAACAGCATTACCCCTTACACGGTTGCCCAGTTTGCAGACGAAAATGGCTATTATGTTCCTGGCTCCGGCAGCAGCTGGTCTTTGATCAGCGAAGGAATCGGACAGTTCGGACTTTCCAGCAGCGAATTACCAGTATCCAAAGACTCTGTTCTCGGTGCCTTGGATTCCGGTATGCCGGTCATCTGCAGTATGCGGCCAGGAGACTTCACCACCACCGGTCATTTCATTGTACTGGTAGGTACGGAAAATGGCCAGATCCGTGTCCATGACCCCAACAGCCAAGAACGCAGCAGGCAATTATGGGATTATGAAACCCTGGAACATCAGATCAACAATTTATGGGCGGTAAGCCCGCTTTAGCTTCAAAATTCTTTTGTAAAGAACCTTCTTCCATGGTATGATAAAAACAGAATAAATGGAAAAGGAGACTTCGCAAATTATGAACATCTATGATTCTATTCTCTCCTTTCATGGAACTTGGCGCACTTATCAGGCACGGGTACTGGAAACCAGCCAGTCTTACCTGGAAGATAAAAAAATACATATTGTGGCTGCTCCGGGAGCAGGGAAAACTACACTTGGCATTGAACTAATCCGGCGTGGGGGACATCCCTGCCTGATTCTGTCTCCCAGAATCGTTATCCGGCAGCAGTGGCTGGAACGGATTCAGACAGCGTTTTTAAAGGAAGGACTCATCCCGGAAGATTATCTGTCGAATAACATTCAAAATCCAAAATTGATTACTTCCATTACTTATCAGACACTCTTTTGCGGTATGACCCAATATAAAGGGATAGAAGAAGAGGAGGATACCCAGGAGCAGGAAGAGGTTGATTTCTCTGCTTTCAATCTGGTAGAAACCGTAAAAAAGGCTGGTATCCAGATCATATGCTTAGATGAATGCCACCATCTGAAAAGCCAATGGTGGAAAGCTCTGGAAACCTTTATGTCCGAAATGGGAGATGTCCTGGTGATTTCACTTACCGCCACACCTCCTTATGATTCCACACCGGCACAGTGGGAGCGGTATTGCAGCATGTGCGGGCCCGTAGATGAAGAAATTTCTGTCCCTGAGCTGGTCAAAGAAGGAAGTCTCTGTCCTCACCAGGATTATGTATATTTCAACTATCCTTCCAAAGAGGAAGAAGAAATGGTAAAAACGTTCCGGAAAAACGGGGAAGAAATGATGGCACAGCTCATGGAAGCCCCTTCCCTGGCTGCTGCGGTATCTGGTCATCCTGCCCTATTGGATTTTGATGGCTGGTACGAATACATGCTGGAAAAGCCGCCTTACCTTTCCGCTCTTCTGATTTATTGTCAGGAAAAAGGCATTGCTTTTTCTCCAAAGTGGCTGAAACTTCTCCAAATAAAAAAGCTTCCGGAAATGAACGAAAAATGGATGGAATTCTTTCTTCAGGGATTCTTATTTGATGATGCAAAACAATACGCCTGTGACAACGTCTACCGGGAACAATTAATCAAACGTTTAAAAGCACATGGTCTTCTTGAACGAAATAATGTTGGCTTTCTGGTCAACAGCAAAGTGGAAAAAGCCCTGATCAACAGCAAAGGAAAACTACAGAGCATCTGCACCATCGCACACAGTGAATATGAATCCATGGGAGAACATCTGCGGATGCTGATTCTTACAGATTATATCCGTAAAGAACAAAAAAGTCATATCGGTAATCCCAAAAAAACGGTGGATTCCATTGGCGTACTTCCAATCTTTGAACTGTTAAGAAGAGAATCCTGCTCGTGGAAACTAGGAGTTCTCTGCGGCAGTATGATTCTGTTGCCGGACACTGCCTTACCTGCCATGGAAAAAGCTGCTGCTGATTTCAATCTATACAGTGCCGTCAAAACAAAACCTCTTTTGGATGCACAGAGAATTCCTCTTGGATACAGCGAAGTCCAGATACAGGGAAAAATTCATGGATATGCAAGGCTCATAACACGCATTTTTGAAGAAGGTGAAATCGAAATTCTGATTGGAACAAAATCTCTGCTGGGAGAAGGATGGGATTCCCCATGCATTAATTCTTTGATTTTGGCCAGCTTTGTAGGGTCTTATGTGTTAAGTAACCAGATGCGTGGTCGGGCAATCCGAACTATGGCAGCAAATCCCCAAAAAACCAGTAATATCTGGCATCTGGTCTGCCTTTCTGGAAAGGGAGAACAAAAAGAAAAAAGACTGGCAGGAATTCCAAACCCGGAATTATCCCAGGATTTTTATGTGCTGCAAAGGCGGATGGAGGGATTTTTCGGTGTGAGTTATGACGGCACCTCCATTGAAAACGGAATGGAACGGTTAAATGTCATATGTGAGCCCTATACACCTGGCCATATCCGGGATATCAATAAAGAAATGCTGAAAAAATCCAGGGAACGGGAAGCCCTGTTCCAGCAATGGCAGGAGGCCGTCTTTTTATATGAAACCATGGAAACCACAGAAGAATGCTCCATGAACAAAGAATTCCTGAAAACGGGTTCCTTCTTCTTTTATGCCATGGGATATCTGGTTTTTCTCATATTAATTGAGATATTGAACATAGCTACCCATGTCCGCTTTAACTCCGGTGATTTTTTCAATGACCTTTTCTTTTATCTCCTAAGTTGTCTTACAGGGGTTGCTACGCTGTATCTTGGTATGGAACTGATGAAACGGAGAAGTCCTTTTAAACGATTACAAAACCTGGGAAAAGCAGTCCTTCATGCATTGGAACAAAAAGGTGAGATTACCTCTGCCTGCCGGGTAGAGGTAGCAGAAGACCATGGCATTTTCTATGCTGTCTCTCTGACTGGAGGAACTGCCAGGGAAAAACATGCCTTTGCAGACTGCCTGGAAGAGATGCTGGCACCAGTAGACAATCAGCGGTATCTTTTATGCGGAAAAAGAGGCCGCCTTTGCATGAAAGAGTATTACTGTGTTCCCACACTGTTTTCTTCCAGAAAAGAAGATGCCCAGCTCTTTCAAAAAGCTGCTGCCTCTCAGATTGGTGCTTACCGGCTTATTTATACCAGAAATGCAGATGGCAGAAAAATCCTATTACAAGCCAGAGCAAAAGCCTTTGCAAACCGCAATGAGCGTGTATTTAACCGGAAGAAAAAGGTGAAAGGAGCATTGGAATAAACATGACGAATATTTTACTGCTGGAAGATGATGAAACCATTGCCTTTGGCATCCAGAAAGCCTTAGAAAAAAAGGGATATCACCTGCTTCTCTGTTCCTGCATTGAGGAAGCAAAACAGGTCTTTTCCCCTGCTGTGCATCTGATCCTTCTGGATCTGAACCTGCCAGACGGAAGCGGATATAGCTTTTGCCAATGGGCAAAAAGACAACGGGATGTTCCCATTATCTTTCTTACGGTCCGTGACGGGGCAAAAGACATTACCAGGGGACTGGATATGGGCGGAGATGACTATATCACCAAACCTTTTCATCTGTCCGTTCTAGAAGCCCGTATCCACGCAGTGCTCAGAAGGACTGCCAATCCCCAGGATTCCAGACATTCCCTGCTGATCTGCGGAGACATTCAAATAGATTGTGAGAAATTATCCGTAATGCTGCGGGGAACCCCTGTGAATCTGACAGCAGCAGAATACAAACTTCTTTTGATTCTCATGGAAAACAAAGGAAAAACCCTCCCAAGAAACCGGCTGCTGGAAAACCTGTGGGATGTGCAAGGGAATTTTGTCAACGACAACACCCTCACTGTAACAATGAAACGATTGCGGGAAAAACTAGACCAGCCAATAGAGATAAAAACCGTGCGTGGTATTGGATACCGTATGGAGGATTGCAATGAATAAAAGAAAAAAAGCCTGGAACACCTTTTCCTTCTGGCTGTTTCCAGGCATCCTGACAGGTGTGCTTCTGGCAATTTTTCTAAGCATGCACCAATATAAAATCATGAAACAGATTACCGGTTCTGTGCTGCAGGAACAATCCATGGAAGCAGGGCTGAAACTGTCTGCAAAAAACAATCCAACCGAAAAAATTCTGGAACATGGACATCTGTTTTTACAGGAATATGGCTATTATCCGGAAAATCTGGTCTGGGAGAAACTTCCTCTATCTGTAGGAATCTGCATCCTTATTTTTCAGATGACCGGATGGATTTCCTATGGTTTCTGGCTTCGTGAAGAACAGTGCAGGCAGAAACGGATTCAAGATCTCACTGCCCATTTAAAAGCAGTCAATGCCCAAAAAGGCGGCACCCTGACCAGAACAGAAGACCAGTTTTCCTTTTTGGAGGACGAAATTTATAAAACGACCACGGAATTAAAACACACCAAAGAAACAGCCGTAAAAAATCATGAAGTCCTGGAAGAACGCATTGCCGACATTGCCCATCAGCTAAAAACACCGCTCACTTCCATGTCTCTGATGACCGAACTGTTAGAAGAGTATCAGACACCGGAAACCATGGAATACTACCAAAGGCTCAGCACTCAGATCCTGCGGCTCCAGAACCTGGTATCCGGGCTGCTGGCACTTGCAAAGCTGGATTCCCATGGGATTGTACTGGAAAAGAATCCTTTCCGCATGCAGGAACTTTTGGAACTTGCAGCTGAACCGCTTCAGCAAATGCTGGAGCAAAAACAGATCACCTTACAGATTCCAGCGGTAGCTTATCAAGACCCCTGGCTTTATGGCGACCTGGAATGGACTTCCCAGGCTGTCATGAATGTATTGAAAAATTGTATCGAACACAGCCCAAAAGGTGGTACTCTTTATGTATCCTGGATGCAAAATCCCCTGTATGTCCAACTGGAGATTGAAGACAGCGGTTCTGGATTTGCAAAGCAGGATCTCCCGCATCTGTTTGAACGCTTTTACCGGGGAGAACGTTCCTGCAAGGATAATGCAGGCATCGGTCTTGCCCTTGCAAAGCTGATCATGGAACAGCAAAACGGACATATCCTTGCAGAAAACTCTGTCCAAGGACATGCCCTGTTTATCTTTAAATGGTATCATCCTTTACAGCCTCAATAACAGATTCTCTCTGAAGCTTTAGGCCGCCGAGAAGATACGCTCCTAAAATTGCCAGCAGTACCAAAAAGATATATACGACCAATACCCGGATTGGGAAAAAGGGCAGGTATTCTAAAACCGTTATCTGACTGGTATAAAGAAATGCACCAATCCAGACTGCCTGGAAGGGTATGGTGTAAAGCAGTGGTTTCAACCCTAACGTAACCCCTTCCAGACACAGCATCTTCCATAATTGCCCTGGTGTCAGCCCTACGGATTTTAACATGGCAAATTCCCGCCTTCTCTGCCGTAAATTTGCAGAAATCGTAGCCCAGATATTGGACAGTCCGATCACTGCCAGAAAACAGGTTAGAAAGGCAAATATCAGGTTCATGGCATGGCGTGTATCCGCAGCCATTTTTTCCTGGTCAGAAAGACTTCCAATATTAAAATCTCCACTTCCATAATACTGGTTGATGACATCCTCTACCTTCTTTTTTGCCGCATCAATGTCTGCATTTGAAATTTCTCCGGTTTCTTCCAGATTATAATAAGCCCGGAACCGTTTCGCTGTTCCCTGCCTTTTTTCACAGCAGGAAGCACCCAATGCCTGTACGTTCTCCATGGGCATCACTGCCAGCAGTGTAAAGCTGGAATAAAAAGAAGGATTTGACAATTCTTCTGGTAAATGATCTGCAAATTCATATGCCTGGATGGAAAATTGAAAATCCCCCTCAATGGCATCATCGTTTTTTTCTGTAAGTGTAAGCAGTTCTCCCTGCTCTAAGTCCAGGAGTTCCCGCATAACGGTGGCTCTTTTGGTGCTTGCCTTTGGATCCTTGGTCTTGTTATACACCAGTGCCCTGGAAGCATCCTGATAATACGGCTGTGGCTTCACCCCCAAGTCTTCACAGTACGCAAGAAAACTATCCTTTTCCAACCCCATAAGCTCTACCTGGATCCGGTACTTTCCATCTCTTTCAATCGGAGAATATTTCCCCATCTCTACAATTTCCTGAAAGCCTCCCAAATGTGTCTGCAAATCCTTGGAAGCCTTTTCTTCTGGAACCCAGATAGCACAGGGGAGTGTTGTCTCTATCACAGGCGGTTTCAGTCCCTGAATTTCTTTCATCGCTTCTATGGCAGCTTTATCCGGCCACCGCCCATCACCGACACTGACAGAAATATGATTCTCTTTCGGTGCATATGCTGCATAAATTTCCCTTGCTGCATCTTGAATGGTGATCAGATACTGAAATCCTGTCAGCAGCAGAAAAGACAGGCAAAGAGAAATGGTTGCCGCACGGTAAGCCTTTTTCCGGAAATACACGGCATTTCCTGCCAATTCCCCTAAAATTCCGCCAATGAGCTTTCGGTTCCGTTTTTTCCTTCTGAAAATCTGTCCCTCTCCCTGTTGTTTCTGAATCTCTACGGGAAGCAGCTTTGCTGCTTTTTTTGCGGGGATTCTTGCAGAAAGCCAGACCGTCAGCAAAGATAGCAGCACTGAAGGAAGAATCGCTGGTAGCCCAAAGGTAAGGACAATCTCAGGTCCCTGCCGCCCAACATCATTAGTGGCATTGATGAGTTCAAATAGCTTTTTATCCAGAAACCAGCCTGCTGCCAATCCGGGTATCATAGGTGGTACAGACAGCAGCAGTGCCTCTGTGATCATCATTTTCTGAATCTGTTTCCCGGAGGCACCGATTCCTGACAAAATACCCACTTGTTCCAGCTTATCCTTTACAGAGACTGCAAATGCATTATGAATAACCAGTACAAACACACCCACTAAAAGAAGTGCAAATGCCAGAAACATAAGGGGAACCGACAAACTCACAAGAAGATCCGAACCTGCGTCTGCTTTTGGCGGAAAAATTCCATATACAGATAATAAACTGTGGTTATATCTTAATGTATATTCTCCATATTCATCCTGCTCATATCCAATGGATTCTGCCAGGGCAGGCAGTTCCTGATAAGTACGCCTCATAGGGTCAAACCGCAGATATACGGTCAGGACATCCTCTGGCTGAATGGTATCTTCTTCCAGGTAAGTCATCCCAGTATATCCCGGAACAGAAGAGGAGGTAACGGCATCCAGTTCTCCAACAATGGTGTACGTTTTTGTTCCTGTCTGTAGAAAATCTTCTGTTTCGTCAACTCCTTCTGTCGGCATACATACCTGTCCATTCTGCATACGTGTACCGACAGGAAGAGTCAGCGTATCACCGATTTTCGTATCTGGATGGTCATCAAAATACTGCTTGGAAAGCACCAGTTCCTGTTCTGTTTCCGGCACACGCCCTCTTAAAATCCCATCTTTTTCTGGCATGGATTCCCAATATTCCCGGTTCGCCCCTCTGGATATCACATAGATTCTCCGGCCTTCTTCCGAAAGCTTTGCCACTTCCCATGGGCCTTTTAAAAGAACAGCATCCACAGAAGCATAATTTTTTATTTTTTCCAAATCTCTGCCATACGTTTCATCAAACAATTCTCCATGCCAGTTTCCATTATGCCATTTTTCCAAAGCAACGGCATCTGTCCACATGGTATAAACCATGCCGGAAAAACAGGACATGAGTGTTGTCATCAAAAACAGGGCAATCATGATGGCAAGACTGGAACGCTTATTTTTTCTCATGTTATCCCAGATTATTTCTCTTAAAATCTTCATCAGGACACCACCTCATCCCTTATGATCTTTCCGTCTTCCAGGGTAAGAATCCGGTCTGCCATCAATGCAATATTTTCATCATGGGTAATCAGAAGAATGGTCTGCCCATACTGCTGATGAGACAATTTCAAAAGCTCCATGGTCTCCCTGGAATTTGTCCGGTCCAGATTTCCCGTAGGCTCATCTGCAAGAAGAATCGCAGGCTGATAAATCAGACTTCTTGCAATGGCAACTCTCTGCTGCTGTCCACCGGAAAGTTCTCTTGGCAGATGGGTCAGACGGTCAGAAAGTCCCAGAGAGGATGTGATTTTCAAAAACCGGTCTTCATCTGGCTTCTGCCCGTCTAAAAGTACCGGCAGCAGAATATTTTTTCTCACATCCAGGGTCGGAATCAGATTATAAAACTGATATACAAGCCCCACCTTGCGTCTGCGGAAAATAGCAAGCTGTTCTAAAGAAAGTGTGGAAATATCCGTATCTTCAATATAAATATGTCCTTCTGTAGCACGGTCCACCCCTCCAAGCAGATGCAAAAGTGTCGATTTCCCCGAACCAGAAGCACCCACCACTGCGGTGAAGCTTCCTTTCTCAAGAGACAGATTCACATGATCCAGTGCGACCACCTTATTCGAGCCGCTTCCGTATGTTTTCGTAAGATTTTTACATTCCAAAATATTCATATGCAACATGCTCCTTTCTTTTGCAGGCTCATTATAACAAGTGTAAGTGACATTGCGGTGACAGTCCAGCAAAAAATGAGAACGATTGCGGAAAGTTCTTTTGACCCACAGCCAAAGCCGTGCTATACTTAATCGTAATTGGTTGAAAGTAGGGAAAACAAAATGGATAAAAAAGAGTTACAGACACTGCTGGAGCAGGTTGCCAACGGCAAGATTAAGCCGGAAGAGGCCATGCTTCAGATAAAAACAGAACCTTATAAAGATATGGGATTTGCCAAACTGGATACCCACAGGGGTATCCGCCAGGGAATGCCTGAGGTGATCTACGGAGCCGGCAAAACCAAAGAACAAATCTTACAAATTGCACAGACCATGGTGGAAGAGAAGGAAAAAACAATTCTTATCACCCGCATGAGCCAGGAAGCTGCTGACTATGTCTCCCAATTCCTGGAACTTCGTTATGATGCCCTTTCCAGAACAGGAATCATTGGCAATATGCCAATCCCTGACGGAGTGGGAAAAATCGTGATTGCCACAGGCGGAACAAGTGACATGCCGGTAGCAGAAGAAGCCGCACTGACCGCAGAAATCTACGGAAATGAAGTGATCCGTCTCTATGATGTGGGAGTTGCCGGAATGCACCGTCTGATGAACCATATGGAAGATATCATGTCAGCCAGAGTCATCGTCGCTATTGCAGGCATGGAAGGTGCCCTTGCCAGCGTTATCGGCGGTATGGCGGATTGTCCTGTGATCGCAGTTCCCACCAGCGTAGGTTATGGAGCAAACTTTGGGGGCTTATCTGCATTGCTGTCCATGCTGAACTCATGTGCCAGCGGAATCAGCGTGGTAAATATTGACAATGGATTCGGTGCCGGCTATCTGGCAAGCATGATCAATCATCTGGAGGGAAAACGGAAATGAAAACCTTATATTTAGAATGTCATATGGGGGCAGCAGGAGATATGCTCATGGGTGCACTCTTAGAACTGCTGCCAGACCCTGAAAAATTTATAGAAAAAATAAATGCGATTGGTATTCCGCAAGTGGCCGTTCAAGCACTTCCTTCTGTCAAATGCGGAATTACCGGAACCCATGTTTCCGTACAGATTCACGGAGAAGAAGAACGCAGTATAGATTCCCAGGAACACGCACATGAACACCACGGGCACCACCTTCCACATAGCCAAGAAACCCATGGACATCACCATGTTCACAGAGGAATGGCAGAAATCATGGAAATTGTGGAACAGCTTCGTGTAAATGATACCATCAAAGAAGATGTGAAAAACATTTATATGCTCATTGCACAGGCAGAAGCAAAAGTCCACGGAAAAGAAGTTTCTGACATTCATTTTCACGAAGTAGGTACTTTAGATGCCATTGCAGATATTACCGGCTGCGTAATGCTGATACATGAATTAGGAGCAGAACAGATTGTTGTGTCCCCAGTAAGCACAGGATTCGGACAGGTACACTGTGCCCATGGAATCCTCCCGGTTCCTGCACCTGCCACCGCACTCTTACTGACCGGAATCCCCTGCAAAGCCGGAACCGTAGAAGGAGAGCTGTGTACCCCTACAGGTGCTGCTATCTTGAAATATTTCGCCACCTCCTATGGAAAAATGCCAGAAATGGTCATGGATAAAATCGGATATGGGATGGGAAAGAAAGATTTTCCGGCAGCCAATTGTGTACGGGCAATTTTAGGGAATATGGTTTGAGGACAATTTCATAAATATTAAAAAAAGTAAGGAGCATTTCTCCATAACTATGTGCAATCAGTTATGAAGAAATGCTCCAAAAAATTCTTGTAAGTTCCATTCTTACTGATGATAATAACTTAGGAAATCTCCCAGTTTTTCCATAGATTCTTTTAACACTTCAATTCTAGGCAGATACACGATACGGAAATGATCCGGTTCCTTCCAGTTGAAACCACCTCCATGTACCACCAGAATCTTCTTATCACGAAGCAGATCCAATGCAAACTTTTCATCATCCATTAAATTGAACTTTTTCACATCCAGCTTCGGGAAAATATAAAAAGCTGCTTTTGGTTTCACCACACTGACCCCCGGCATGTCTTTCAGGGCATTATAAATGTATTCCCGCTGTTCATAAATACGTCCGCCAGGTACAATGTAATTATTGACGCTCTGATATCCGCCAAGAGCCGTCTGCACGACGGACTGTGCCGGTACATTAGAGCAAAGACGCATATTGGAAAGCATCTTCAAACCTTCAATGTAATCCTGTGCAATCCGTTTATTTCCGCTTAAAATCATCCATCCAATACGGAAACCGGCAATCATATGGGATTTAGAAAGACCGCTGAAAGTCACACAGAATACATCCGGAGCCAGAGAAGCAATAGAAATATGTTCTTCCCCATCCATGACCAGACGGTCATAAATCTCATCGGAAAAAATAATTAACTGGTGTTCTCTTGCAATGTCTACAATCTGCTGCAAAACCTCTTTAGGATATAACGCACCTGTTGGATTGTTGGGGTTAATGATTACAATCGCCTTTGTGCGGTCATTGATTTTTTTCCTGATATCGTCCATATCCGGATACCATTCCGCCTGCTCGTCGCAGATATAATGAACTGCTTTTCCCCCTGCTAATGTTGCACAAGCTGTCCAGAGAGGATAATCCGGTGAAGGGACGAGAATTTCATCTCCATCATCCAGAAGAGCAGACATACACAGATTAATGAGCTCACTGACTCCATTTCCGGTGTAAATATCTTCAATGGAAACATTTGGAATCTTCCGAAGCTGGGCATACTGCATGATTGCCTTTCTGGCAGAAAACAGGCCTTTAGCAGGAGAGTAGCCCTGACATTCCGTAAGCTGCTGCCGCATATCGTAAATCACCTCATCCGGTGTGCGGAATCCAAAAGGTGCAGGATTACCGATGTTTAATTTTAATACCTGGGTACCTGCTGCAGTCATACGCTCCGCCTCGTCCACAACGGGACCTCTTACATCATATAAAACGTTATCTAATTTTGAAGATTTTTTAAAAGTACGCATTCCTTTTCCTCCTGGATTTTCATTTTTTGTTTTAACCGGATGGGAGTCTTCCCCTAAAAGCCAGGCTTCTTCCACCTGTAACGCCTGAGCAAGAAAATGGAGAATGTCCGCCCTTGGGACTGTCTTTCCGCTCACATATTGACTGATATGGCTTTTGCCAAGTTTCACACCCTGTTCCTGGGCAATACGGATGATATCTACCTGCTTTAATTCCTGATTCTCCATAGCCTGTTTCAGCCGGTCAGCAAATACTTCCTTTGCCATATAATTCCTCCTGAAGTTCAACCTTTATTTCTTTATCTGGAGAAAGTATATCACAACCGTTTCTGTGGTTCAATATATTTTTTGTATTTCTTTGGAAAGTTCAATTTTTACAAAACCTTTTTGAACTCCTTGTTTCATTGTTAAATGTATGTCAATCCAAATCATATTATAAACAATTGGAATTATTCCAAATACAGCACATCATTTTCCACGAAAAACCGCTGGCAGCCTGGTATATTACTATCAGACTCCAGCGGTTCTCCTAAGTTCTTTCACAGACATTATCCAACAATGGTATAGGTCATCATTTCATAATGCAAGGTATTTCCCTCCATAATCTCCATTGGTAGCAGGGCTCTTGCCACACATTTTAATTCTTCTTCCGGCTCATCCACTCTCTTTAACATGGCGTAATCGCCTTCAATTCTCTCTACAATATAATCACAAACTAACATCTCAATTCCTCCTGGTATTTTTCTTGCTTTATTGTACCTCAAATGGACAAAAAAAGAAACTGGCAGATTATCTGCCGGTATGTTATGATAACAAAAACAAAGCTTTATACAAAGAGAGGATCAAACATCATGGAAACAAAAGAAGCGTTAGCCTTGGAGATCATAGAAAGATTAAAAAAAGAATACCCGGATGCAGGATGTACTTTGGATTATGACCAGGCCTGGAAGCTGCTGGTCAGTGTACGTCTGGCTGCCCAGTGCACGGATGCCCGGGTAAACGTGGTAGTAGAAGATTTATATGCAAAATACCCGGATGTGGATGCCCTTGCAGAAGCCACACCGGAAGAAATCGAAGAAATTGTACGCCCCTGCGGGCTTGGAAAAAGTAAGGCAAGAGATATCAGCGCCTGCATGAAAATATTAAGAGATGAATACGAAGGAAAAGTTCCTGACGATTTTAATGCTCTTTTGAAACTTCCTGGTGTGGGAAGAAAAAGTGCCAATCTCATCATGGGAGATGTTTTCGGAAAACCTGCCATTGTAACAGATACTCACTGTATCCGCCTGGTGAACCGTATGGGATTAGTAGACAATATCAAAGAGCCGAAAAAAGTCGAAATGGCATTATGGAAAATCATTCCGCCAGAAGAGGGCAGTGACTTCTGCCACCGCCTGGTATATCACGGCCGTGATATCTGTACCGCCCGGACAAAACCATACTGTGATAAGTGCTGCCTGCAGGATATCTGTGCAAAAAACATCTGATTCAATTTCCACTTTGTCTGGAAAGAATTAGAAGCAGTGATGAAGAAAATAGAAGAGGAGACCGGAGCAGAGATTACTCTGGAACCAGGAAGGATGATTCCGCCGTTCATCAATGATGCTGACCTTGTAAAACGTGGTACAGCGATTGGGCAAGAACTCATGGGAGCCCATTTTTCTCTCGGAGAAGAACCTTTTCTGGTGGGTGATAATGCTGCCTTTTATATGGAGCAGGTTCCGGGAATGTGGGCAGTTTTTCTGGCCAAGAAACCAGATCAGCCCAACTATCCCGTACATAATCCTGCCTTTGACCTGGATGAGTCTGTACTGATAGACGCATTAGAATTCTTATTTCATATGGTCACTGAACCTTGAACGCTCCTGAATCAACTGACCTGCAATACTAATGGAAATTTCTGCAGGAGTCTCAGCCTGAATATCCAGCCCAATGGGCGTAATGATCCGGCTGATTTCTTCTGCTGAAAATCCATCCTGTAAAAGTTTCTTTTGTATGATTTCTTTTTTCCTGCGGCTTCCCATAACCCCAATATAGTGGGCAGGTGTCCGTAACATTTGCTTCTGAATCATATAATCATATTCATGTCCGCGGCTCATGATACAAACATAATCCTGTGGTTCCACAGACAGATACTCAGAAATCCTGGTAAAATCTCCCAAAATACATTGTTCTGCATCTGGAAACACCTGAAAATTGCAAAACATTTCCCGGTCATCATATACCACACACCGGAAATCCAGACGGCTCAATACAGGAACCAGAGCCTGAGCCACATGACCGCCTCCAAAGATATAAACCCGCCCCTTTTGCACCAAAGGCTCACTGTAATACAAATGCCCGTCTATAGATACTTGCACCGCCTTTGTCAGCAGAAGAGGAGCAGGACTGGAAATGTTCAGTCCAGTAAGTCCTTCTTTTTCGTGATAGTAACCCGCTGCCCATGCAGTCTCATCTGTAATATCAAGAATCAGCCAGCTATTTTCATTTTTTCCCCAGTCTGAAAGAATTCTGGCACACAACTCATAGAATTCTTTGTTTTCCCAGGAAATATACTGAAAAAACACCAACACATTTCCTCCGCATATCATACCTAGATCAGCGACCTGGTCCGTATTAAGCTGAAATCCCCTGGTATGGGAAGTCTTGGACACCAGAACTTCCCTGGCATGCTGTATAGACACATATTCCACATTTCCTCCTCCAATGGTTCCATAAGAAGTTCCATCTGCCATTACCAGCATTTTGGAACCCGCCCCACGGGGAGACGAGCCAGAACTGGAGATAGTGGTAACAAATACAAAATCTTGTTTCCTGTCCATGCAGGATTTTGCTGTCTCAAATAATTCTTTCATACTTTTCATGAATTTTATCCTTCCATTTCTTTTTCAATATAAAAAACAATTGTTTATACTATAAACTCAGTTATTAATTCTATTTGCAGAACATATTATTATTTATTATACCTAAACAAAACAAAATGTAAAGAAAACAAGAGCGGAAATGAAGGAAAGAAAGAGTGTGTTTCTTTCGTTTTTAGTTTAGCGGACAAATACAGATTTAACCGAAAAACTATAGCTTTTTTCCTGATTCTGTGGTAAACTACTCTCAAAATCAAGTTTTTGGAGGTCTTCCTATGGCAAAGCCTATTACATACCGTGAACAAGAAAAATTAGAAAATACTGTGAAACTCCGTGAATTTCTCACAGAGCTTCCTCCATACGTCAAAGATTATTTCCGTGCCAAAGAACCCACCACATCAGACAAAACCCGTTTGTCCTATGCGTATGATCTGCGTGTGTTTTTCCGGTTTTTACAGGAAACAAATCCTGCTTTACATGAAAAACCCATGGCTGATATCTCAATTCAGGATTTATCTTTGTTACAGCCCGTGGACTTCGAAGAATTTCAGGAATACCTGAAGGCCTATCAATCCCCAGATCATAAACTGGAAACTAACTCCCGCACAGGAATTGCCAGAAAAATATCCTGCTTACGCAGTTTTTATGATTATCTGTGCAAACGCCAGCTTTTACAATCAAATCCTGTACGCCTTGTAGATATGCCAAAAATCAAAGAAAAAGCTATTATTCAGTTAGATCCCGATGAGGTAGCCAGTTTGTTGGATTATATTGAAAATTATGGAAAAAACCTTACAGGCGTCCAGCTTTACCACTATAACAAACAAAAGTACCGTGATATTGCGATTGTTACTCTCCTATTAGGAACAGGTGTTCGTGTGTCTGAACTGGTGGGATTAAATATTTCAGATGTTGATTTTAAAAACAACGGCATCCGGATTCTCCGAAAAGGCGGAAATGAAATGATTGTTTATTTCGGTTCTGAAGTGGAACGGGCATTGCAGGAATATCTGGAATTATCGCGAAACGCCATTACTCCTGTTGCCGGCCATGAGGAAGCCTTGTTTCTCTCCGGCCAGAGAAAGCGTATCAGCGTGGATGCAGTGGAAAAAATGGTAAAGAAATACGCTTCTGCTGTCTCCGTAAAAACCATTACCCCGCATAAGCTCCGCAGCACCTACGGAACAGCCTTGTACCGGGAAACCGGGGATATTTATCTGGTAGCTGATGTTTTAGGGCATTCAGATGTTAATACTACGAAAAAACACTATGCCAAATTAAGCGATGAACGGCGCAGAGCTGCTTCCAAAGCTGTAATTTTACGTGAACAATAATTCTTAAAAAGCCAGCCCACTCTTCTCTTATTTATTCTTTAAGAAGAGTGGACTGGCTCAAATTTTATGATTGAAAAGTCTGGTCATCTAATATAATGGTAAACGGTCCTTCATTGATTAAAGATACTTTCATCAATGCCCCAAAAGTTCCTGTCTGCACTACCGGAACATATTCCTTTACCTTCTCAACCATGTATTCATACAAAGCCTCAGCCTTTCCAGGTTCGCCCGCATCAAAGAAGCTTGGTCTGTTTCCCTTTTTGCAGTTCGCATACAAAGTAAACTGAGACACCAGAAGCACTTCTCCATTTACATCTGCTAAAGAAAGATTCGTCTTTCCGTTTTCATCTGAAAAAATCCGGAGATTCACCATTTTCTTAATAAACTTATCTGCAATTTCTTTTGTATCTTCTTTTCCAATTCCTACCAGGACTAAAAAACCTTGATTAATCTTTCCTACGCAGTTTTCCTCTACCTCAACAGATGCACTGCTGACTTTCTGAATTACTAATTTCATACTTCTTCATCCTTTTCCTTCTCTTCTTTTTTCTCTCCCATATCCATACCACTTTCATCTTCTTTCAAATCTACAGGGCTCAAATTTTCCGGATTCATATAATCCATATGCGTATATACACTTTCATCCATCGGCATAGATTTCTGACGTAGATTGTAGGTACGGAAAGTCTTGATTCCAGCCATAATGACAGCCAATGTGGGAACACCGATGATCATACCAGGGATACCCATAATGCCACCAAAAAGTAAAATTGCTACAATGACCATGAAACTGGAAAGTCCAGTAGAGTTACCGAGAATCTTAGGTCCGAGAATATTTCCATCAAACTGCTGCAAAAGCAAAATAAAAATCAGGAAATACAAGCACTGCATCGGATTTACCATAAGAATGATAAATGCAGTCGGTATTGCCCCGAGATAAGGACCAAAAAACGGAATAACGTTTGTCACACCGACCACTACACTCACAAGCAACGCATAAGGAGTTCCGATAAGAGTGGTACCGATATAACACAAAATACCAATAATTACCGAGTCTACAATTTTTCCAACAATAAATCCAACAAAGGTTCTGTGAGCAAACCGGAAACCTTTTACCACACTATTTGCATGTTCTGTGCTCAAAAATGCATATACAAACATCTTAGACTGCGTAACAAATTCTTCTTTTCCTGCCATAAGATAGATGGAAATAATCAGCCCAATCAGCAAATTCTTGATAAACACTAAAGTTCCGAACACTCCGGTACTTAAATGCTGAAGAATCGATCTTAACTGAGGAAGAATCTGCACATTTAAAAAGTTTTCCAGTTTTGGAGAATACTGTTCAATGTATGAAAATACCGTTGTCTGCCACTCAGGATTGTCCTTCAGCAATGATTCCAGCCAATGACGGATGTTCTGAAAATATCTTGGAAAATCATTAATAATGCTTATGATGCTTTCAATAATACTTGGCACAATCATAGCCAGCAAAGAATAAATAATCAAGAAAGCAAAAATCAATGCAAAGATTATGCTGACATATCGAACTACTTTTCGCTGTCTTTTGCTTGGATTCATATGCTTTTTGTGAATCAGGTATTTGTAAAAATGCCTCTCTTGGAAATTCACAATTGGAATCAGCAAATAAGCAATAATCGCTCCACAGATAACCGGCATCATAATAGATATCAGTTTACGCAAAGTACCAAACACAACGTCCATGCGGAAAAGAAAAAAATAAAACAACATACTGGCACTTACAACACCAAAAGCAGTGAGTCCCCAGTATAAATACTTATTCTTCCAATGAATTTTCATGTCACAACTACGCTCCTCTTCTTTACCATATAACTTCTTTGTAGTATAACACGAATCAGATGGTTTGTGTTAGGAATTGCAGAAAAATCTTTCTTTTTTTTTCGTTCTGTGCTATGATGCAAACGGTTATAATTTTATTTATTTGGAAGGATTTATTTGCCTATGAAATTACAGAAATTATTAAGCCTTACCAGAAAGGCCGTAGATGAATTCCAACTTATAGAACCAGGAGACAAAATTGCAGTCGGAGTTTCCGGCGGAAAAGACAGCCTTACCATGCTATATGCACTTCATGGACTCATGCGCTTTTATCCTAATCCCTTTACCTTGGAAGCAATTACTGTAGATTTGGGACATCCTGGTTTTCAATCAAAAAAAATCAGAGAATTGTGTGATAGTCTTGGAATTCCTTTTACTCTCGTAAAAACAGATATTGCACCAATTATTTTCGAAGAGAGAAAAGAAAGCAATCCCTGTTCACTTTGTGCAAAAATGAGAAAAGGTGCTCTCAATACCGCTGCCAAAGACTTAGGATGCAATAAAATCGCCTATGCCCATCACAAAGATGATGTAGTAGAAACCATGCTTTTATCCCTCATCTATGAAGGACGTTTCCATACATTTGCCCCTAAAACTTATCTGGACCGTATGGATTTGACGGTAATACGCCCCCTTTTATTCGTAGATGAAGCAGACGTTATCGGATTTAAAAATAAATATCATATTGAAATTGAAAAAAGCCCATGCCCAGTAGACGGTTATACGAAACGCCAGTATGCAAAAGAACTGCTTAGAGATATTACCAAAGAAAATCCAGGAACAAAGGAAAGAATGTTTACTGCTATCTGTAACGGAAATATCCAGGGCTGGCATCCCATTCAGGGGAAACACTAAACAAAATAAGGGCTGTATGTTCACATCCAACATACAGCCCTCTTTCTTTATGTATCATAGATTACCACGCTACTGTTTTCTTTCTCAGTTCTATAGCGGCTTTAATCATTTCCACGCAGCCTTCTACCCCAAGGATTCCACTGTCCAGGCACAAATTATAGCTGGAAGCATCTCCCCATTTTTTGCTGGTGTAATAATTATAATAACTAGCACGCTTTTTATCACTCTTAACAATCTGATCCTTTGCTGCTGAAGCTGAAAGATCATATATCTTAGACAGTCTGTGAATTCTTTTATCCATATCTGCATGAATAAATACACTGATTGCTCCTGGATATTCCGCCAGTGCATAATCTGCACATCTTCCTACCATAACACAAGATTCCTCCTGTGCAATTTTCTTGATTGTATCGAACTGTGCAAGAAATACTTTATGGTTAATAGGCATATCTGCAAAGGCTGCAGAAGAATATCCAAAAGAATAGGTATCCATAACCAGAGAGTACAAAAAACTATTGGTAGGTTTTTCGTCATGGTGTTCAAACAGCTCATGGCAAATGCCACTGTCTTTGGCTGCACGGTCCAGCAGCTCTTTATCATAACACTTGATTCCTAATTCTTTTGCAAGAAGCTTACCAATATCACGACCCCCGCTTCCTGTCTGACGTCCTATGGTGATAACTGTATTTTCTGCCATACTCATACACTCCTTTCCTAAAATTATATCTTACATTTATTATAATTCATTTTACTTCAAATGTATATATAATTTAAAATATTTTCAAAAGCTTTTGAAAATATTCTGGTAAAGGTGCTGTAAATTCCATATATTCCCCAGAAACAGGATGCACAAATCCCAAAACCATTGCATGGAGCGTCTGACCTTGCAGATTCGAAAAAGGACATTTTTTCGGCCCATATACAGCATCTCCTAAAAGCGGATGCCCAATACTGCTCATATGGACACGGATCTGATGAGTACGCCCTGTTTCCAGCTGGCATTCTACATAAGTATAATTCCCAAACCGCTCCAGGACTCTGTAGTGGGTAACGGCAGGTTTCCCATTTTTAACATGTACTGCCATTTTCTTCCGCTCTGTGGGATGTCTTCCGATATCACCTTCTATGGTACCTTCCTCGTCTTTCAGGTTTCCGTGGACAATTGCCCTGTACTTTCTTGTAATGCTGTGTACTTTTAATTGTTCTGCCAGGCTTTGATGGGCAATATCTGTCTTACAGACCACCAATGCCCCTGTAGTATCCATATCAATTCTATGCACAATTCCCGGTCTTAGAACTCCATTGATACCAGATAGCTGGTCTTTACAATGATACATCAAGGCATTTACTAAGGTTCCTGAATAATGACCGGCACTGGGATGTACAACCATTCCCTTGGGTTTATTTACCACAAGAAGGTATTCATCTTCATAAAGAATATCAAGAGGAATCTCTTCTGCCTGGATATCCGGTTCCAGATTATCTGGAATGAGAACCGTTATCTCATCTTCCTCTGCCACTTTGTAGCTGGCTTTCGCCTTTTTCCCATTTACGGTCACATTCCCATCTTTCAATTGTTTCTGCAAAAAAGAGCGGGAGTAATCAGACATCACTTCCGCTAAATATTTATCAATCCGTTCCCCTGTGTAAGAGGCCTCTGCCTGTAAACATAGCTGTTTCATTCTGTTCACTCCCGCTCGTTGTCTTTCTTCCATTTTAAAAAATTAAAATCTTCTTCTTTGTAATAAAAGAGTACCAGAATCAAAAGAAGAATCATACTCACAGTGACATAGATATCTGCAACGTTGAAAATCGGAAAATCAATGGGTGAAAAATAAATAAAATCCACTACATAATTTAACCGCACACGGTCTATCATATTTCCGATTCCACCGGAAAAAATCAGAAAACAAAGCCATTTCAGCCACCTGAATTTCTTCTCTTCTGGCAGTTTCCACAATACAAAACATACACCCAGAATCACAATTCCGGTAAGAATCAGCAGAAATATTTTTTGTTCCTGGAACATCCCAAAGGCTGCTCCCCTGTTTTCCAGATATTTTAAATACAACACATTGGGAATCAGAGGGATATCCGCCTGGTCTTTTAAATGTTTTACTGCCATAAATTTTGTCCACTGATCCAGGCCAGTAAGAAGAATGACTGTAACAGCCAGCTCTAAAAAGGTTTTTACACGTTGTCTGCTTTTCATCTCTAGTTATCCTCCCTCTGTATGCTTGCAATTCCCTCCAAAAGCGCTTCCTCCATCAGAGAAGTATCAATCACTGCATTCCCCCATTCTTTCAAAAGAATGAACCGGATCTGATTTCCTGCCATTTTTTTATCTGATTTCGTTGTTTCTAAAATTTCTGTTTTGTTAAGTCCTTCTGTCTCTACCGGCAGTCCAAAGCTTTGGAGCTGCTCTTTGATTTCCTCATATTCTTTCTGTGAAATATATCCCTTTTTCCAGGAAAGATAAGCAGAAGCCGCACATCCGATAGAAACACACTGTCCATGATGCAAAGCAAAATTTTTCAACTTTTCTACGGCATGTCCTATGGTATGCCCCATATTCAAAAGGGCACGTTCTCCCTTTTCCGTAGGGTCATTTTCTACCACTGTTTTTTTTATCACACAGCTTTTGTAAATCATTTCCCTGCATATTTCCTCATCACGAGAAAGAATTTCCCTGCAATGTACGCTAAGCCACTGGCTATATTCTCTGTCACGGATGAAACCATGTTTCAGGACTTCTCCCATTCCGCTCGCAAACTCTTCCTCTGGAAGTGTCTTCAACACCGATACATTCATATAGACCAGCAAAGGCTGATGAAATGCACCTACCATATTCTTGTATTGTTTAAAATCAACGCCAGTCTTTCCACCAATGCTGCTATCTACCTGAGAAAGCAGTGTCGTAGGAATCTGGATAAAATCCACGCCTCTTAAATAAGTAGCAGCAGCATAGCCTGTCATATCACCCACAACACCACCACCCAGTGCAACTAACATGTCTTTTCTGTCAAAATGGTTCTGGATTAAATATTCATAAATTCCCTGGATCTGTTCCAGATTTTTATTTACCTCTCCGGCAGGAATTATGTAACTTGCAACCGTCATACCAGTTTTAGAAAGTTCTTTTAAAACCTCTTCCAGATACAATGGTGCTACATGGCTATCTGTCACAACACAGATTCTGGAACTGTTTTTCTTTAAACCGGAAACTTCTCCTGCAAGTCCCTGAAATTCTTTTTGAAATACAATGGGATAATGAAAATCTCCTTGTCTTTTCACAAGCAAACGTTCTGGGGTCATGATTTTTCACTCCTTTGTCTAACAATAACGATATAAAACTACATGATAGCGGTTTTTCTTTGTCTTACAGGTAACAGAATCGAACTGGAATTTTCCTTTGCCCCTGACCGAAATAATATCTCCATCTTTCAGTACATAGCCATTGGAAACAACGGATTTTCCATTAACAAATACTTTTCCCCCTTCAATAAAGGGAATCATACTGCTCCTGGATGTCTGAAAAGCCAGTGCAATGACGCTGTCCAGCCTCGGTGATGCCACCGTACCGGAAACCTCCTCCCTTTCGGGTGCAGGGAGCTCTGTTTCTTCCAAAACTCTCTGTGCCTGCACGGAAGTATGTTTGATTCTGCTTATTTCTCCAATCAGATACTCACAGACAGAGCTATGACAGAACACATATGCACAATCCTGCTTCAAAAGAATATCTCCGATTTTGCTCCTGTCTAATCCAAGATTCAGAATACTGCCTAAATAATCCCTGTGGGTGAGGACATCTGAAAATTTCTTGTTTAATGGAGAAATTTTAATGCAGGAAATTGGATAGTCTTCCTGATAATCAAACTCTTCCTCACAACAAAAAGCATCAGGGACGAATGCCGCCATCTGACGCTCCGCTGTTTCATAGCCTCCAAAAAGCCGGATTCTGACTCCATTGTCTTCCAGAGAACGGCACAGGCTATGAAGAATATTCTGTTGGTTTAAATCCAGAAAATCAGAGAAAGTTAGAATCCCCCGGAAGAAGGCTTTCTTACTTAGCTCTGACATTCGTTTTTGAAATAATTCTTCTTTTTCCATTTTCTTTTAGTAAAGAGAACCTACCATATCATTTAAAAAATCCTGGGATTCACCGGTGATATCTACGCCTGATGGAGTCAGAATGAAGATATAGGCAGATACCCGGCGGATACTTCCATCTAAGGAATAACTGGCTCCTGAAGTAAAATCAATGATATGCTGTGCCAGTTCCATATCCAGTCCCTCAAGATTTAAAATAACAGTACAATTATCCAGCAATGCATCCACTACCTCTGTAGCCTCATCAAAACGTTTTGGCTTCATCACACAGACTTCACTGGAAGAACCCTTTTTCTTATTTACATTGTACATTGGTGTCACTTTCCCTCCGGAAGCAGAAGAAGCGGTTGTCTTTGATGTCTTAGGTGCTTTTGCAGCCGCAGACTGTTTCTCTGCTTTTTTATGACTTTTTGCTGGAGGAAGATCGTCAAATTCATCATCAAAATCATCATCCAGTTTTTTGAAAAATCTTTTTTTCGGTTTTTCATCTTCAAAATCGTCATCTACATCATCCAAAAATTCATCATCATCATATTCATCATTTACTTTTACTGCATCTAAAAATTTATCTAAGATACTCATGTGATATTAATCTCCAATCATTTTCTATTTTAAAGAATAGTCCCTCTCTCCAAAGATACCTGTCCCTACCCGGACATGTGTGGCACCTTCCTCGATAGCTACCTGGTAGTCACCAGTCATACCCATGCTAAGGACATCCATAATAACATTATCAATTCTTTTTCCTTTAATGTCAACACTTAAATTTCTTAAATTTCTGAAAACCTGTCGGTTTTCTTCAGGATCTTCCACATAAGGAGCAATGGTCATCAGTCCTTTGACCATAATATGAGGCAGTTTTGCAATATTACGGATCAACTCCTCTGTTTCCTCCATACGTACCCCGAATTTGCTCTCTTCCTGTGCTACATTTACTTCTATCAGAACAGAAACCTGAACTCCTTTTTTTCCGGCTTCCTTGCTGATTTCTTCTGCCAGTCTCAGAGAATCCACAGAATGTATCATGCTGGCTTTATCTACGATATATTTGACCTTATTTCTCTGCAAATGTCCTATCATATGCCAGCGGATTTCCGGTTCTGGAATATTCTTTCCAGAAAGAATTTTTTCTTTGCCAGTTAACTCCTGTACCTTATTTTCACCAAAATCCCGGACTCCGAGAGGCAGCAGTTCCTCTATCATAGATAAGGGTTTCGTCTTACTTACAGCAATCAGGGTAACCTCTTCCCTGGCACGGCCAGCTCTTTGACATGCCTCTCTTACCTTTTGCTCTACTTCCTGATAATTCTCACAGACACTCATACTAAAACATCCTTTCTATTCACAACTTAACGCAAAATTTCTTCTTCTTTTACGCTTTCCCCTTCCAAAACAATATAGTCAAAGGCCTGAAGCCCATAAGACGTTCCCTGGGAAACAATACAGTATTCTTCATTCTGGTCGAGAATATTAATCTGACGGAATACAGCGTATCCTTTATTCATGCCATACACACCTTGAAGCTCATCTGTCCTTTCTATGGTATAAGTTTCCGAAGAATCTGGCTTCTTCAGCACATCACCTTCCTGAAAGGTCTTTTTGTCTACATAGCAGTAGCCGCTGGGGTCATCTTCCTCTCCCCATCCAATTTCTTCCCCTTTGCCATTTACCTCTTTATAGATAATCGCATCTACAAATTCTGTTACCGGTGATGATCCCTTGCTATCTACTTCACGGATAAAGCCTTTGCCTTCGCCATTATCACCCTGTGCCAGAAAATCTCTTGGAATCGTAAAAAACTCTTTTTCAACAACAGAACTTACCGGGATTTTTAGCCCGCTCTGAGTATTGATCACTAGCTCTACTTCCAGGAAACGGTCAGATGCATACCTGGGCATACCGTTTTTAAGCTGGATTTTTGCTGCTTTCTGGTTCCCAATCTGTACGATGGAAAGAGAACCATTCTGGCTTTCCCCATCTTTGGTAAATTTTACTTTGATACTTTCTCTTCCTGAAAGAGTAGCCGTAAGCTTATCTGTAAGGGGAACCATTAAAGTCCAGTTTTCGCTGGTGATTACTTTATATACGGCATCACCGGCTGCGATTTCCTTACTGGTCAGCAAATCTGTTTTTTTATAAGATTTTTCACTGAAAGCATCCTCCGTAATATTCTCTGTTGTAAGGGATTCATAACCATCTGTGGAATACACGACAATGCCCGCCTCAGGTGCAGTGTAAATAGTCTGTCTGCCAAGAGCCACCGGACTTCCCACTTCTTCTCCTACAAGTGCACCGGATTCATCACTGGTATCATTCTCTTTCTTCTCATCATCAGAATCCTGCTCCATAATACCGGCTGCCTGGAGAATGCTTCCCTGGAGTTCGTACTTAAAACTATAGGCATCATAAAAATCACTCCCAGAAAAACCATAAGAAAAATTCGCCATATTAGAACGCATTTTTTCTAACTGCTCCTCTGACAGTTCTACAGTTTTCGGTTCCTTCCTGGTATTCGTAATCGCATAAACAGAGCCGTTCTTGCGAACCTGCATCCCTTCCCTGGCATAATATTCCACATATCCGGATGCACCGGCTGGCACAATCTGTTCTTCTCTAATAGCAAGAGCTGTACAAACCGGATTCTTAGTTAATGGACCAACGGTAACCTGATAAGAGGTTACATGTGAAGAAGTAGAATACAAAATAACAGTAACAATCATATAAAGAAACAAAGCTCCAAACATAATCGTTGCAATATTATGAGTCAGCAGCTTCTTCAGAACGATAAATATTTTTTTTAATGTATTTAAAAATTGATTTCTGCCTGACAAAACAAATCTCCTTTAACATGAGCATAAATTTCTGCACTACCTTGTATTTTACCATTTCCGGGCAGGAATCACAACAGTAAAATTATTTCCTGTTTTATACTTTGTTTTCATGATTTTAGAATAAAGTAAAAATTTCTGGAAAACCTATAACATGAAAAAGGAGGTTATAGACGTATGAACAGCAAAATTTTAGACTATACAGCTCTGACACTGACCATCATCGGTGCTGTGAATTGGGGACTCATTGGTTTCTTCCGGTTTAATCTGGTGACCTTTCTGTTTGGTGATATGACCTGGATATCCCGTATTGTTTATGCATTGGTGGGAATCTGTGGGCTCTATCTACTCAGCCTCTTCGGAAGAGTTGCATCTTTTTCTGACCGTCTTTAAAAAAAGAAGCCGTCACACAGTGATATGATACCTCTAAAGTAGACAGATTAAATATAAAAATCTGTTGCTTTGGA
>Peterbilt_p2__coassemble_193_pt1 | contig 61718 bp, 56 predicted proteins | sample Peterbilt_p2__metabat2_high_PE_039 | metagenome-assembled genome bin Peterbilt_p2 | reverse complement strand
AAGCAAAAAGAGGGATGCAAAAAAACTCAATCAAGTTTTTTCACATCCCCTTTTCACAAATAAATGGAGTTTAGAAAGCAGGAAAACAGATATGCTTAATGTTTATTATGGAGATATGCCGGAAGCGATTTACAATCCTGCGGTGTATTTTAAGAACACTTATGAAGATGAATGGATTATGGATGATTTTTCCAGACAAATGATTTTAGATGTTGATAAATCTGTGGTAATCAGTCCTCGAATTATTGATAGTCCGGTACTGGGAGGAATTACACCCAGAGAATTATCAGGAGGCGTAAAAACATTGATTTTGATTCATAGGGTTCCTGATAAAATTTTTAATGCTTCCACTTGTGGAGATAATTGTGCAAAATGGATTTTAAAGATGGGTGAAGAGAAGGATATCACAATTAATCTCCGGCATCTTATGGATTTTGGAGAAAATAGATTTACTCTTAGGATTTTAAATACTAATCAGATTGTACACAGTATGGAAGAACTTGTTCCCATTGCCGGTATGATTGTAAGATAGGAGGGCAATGCTTTTGTAACATCAACGGAGTTTGCAAAATGTGTTCAACAATCAGATAATTATTTTGTTATTGTAACAAGAGAAGGCCTGGAAACTTTGCCTTATAGCGTAGAAGAGGTTTATGGAATAAGAGAATCAGGAAAATATGCGACAATCAAACAGACTTATAATGAATTATACAGAATTTACGGCACAAAAACCTTGCCCGGAAATGTACTTCCGGCAAAAGTGTTGGTAGAAGATTCTAATGCGGGATATGATTTTTATTGTGGCTTATCCCCGAATAAAAAATGGACTGTTGAAAGTGCAGATGGAAAATCTAATATTTTTGGAAAATTAATAGAGAACGAGGAAAAAGGAACCGTTTTGGTGATTGCAGACGGTGCTGCTTTTGGGGCGGAAATGGACCGTGTGATGAAACTTCTGGATAAGAAGAAAAATGTTGTGTTATATTTACCGGAATCCTTCGAATGGCTGATTCTTAAATCAGATATTTTAAATGATAAGGAAGTGCGAGAAATACTTATGGATGTTTCACAATATGTAGAGAGTTCAGAGTATTTTAGCTGGGAGAGATATTTTACAACATTGCTGATTGAAAAAACAAAAGGGAGCTATTTGCAATATACGAAGAAAAAGATAAATTCCTCATATTTGCAGGAACATATACAAAAGAGGATATGTATGCAGATGGAAGGAATAGAGTTGTAAATATATTCCCTGATTTCAAGACAAAAACAAGGTCATTTACGCCACAAACGTAGATGACCTTTTCAATTTGTCTGTCAGTAGAAAAAAGTCTTGACTGTAAACCTTGTTTATACCTTATCATCAAGGTAAAATATAGTTTATATAAGGCGAGGTGTAAGACTATGACCATAAAAGAAGTGGAAGAATGTACAGGGCTGTCACGTTCTAATGTGCGTTTTTACGAAAAAGAAAGATTGATCACACCATCCAGAAATGAGAAAAATGGATACAGAGATTATTCAAAGAGTGATGTGGAAGATATAAAAAAGATTGCATATCTCAGAACTCTTGGGATTTCTGTGGAGGAGATACGAAACATTATAGAAGAAAAAGAAAGTTTACAGGAGGTAGTCCGAAAGCAAAGTGAGATACTAAAAACCCAGATTTCGGATTTAAATAAGGCAAAAGCTATGTGCGAGAAGATGCTTTGTTCAAAATCAGTAGATTATAAGGAATTTCAGGTAGAACGGTATGTAAACCAGCTACAGGAATATTGGGATGATAATAAGCAAGTTTTTCAGTTAGATTCTGTAAGCTTCTTGTATATTTGGGGAAGTTTTGCTGTATGGGTTGTTATTGCAGCACTTTGTTTGCTTGTAGGTGCGTTATTTTATGGGGAACTGCCTTCGAAAATTCCAGTGCAGTGGAATCATGGCGTTGCCTCTTCACTGGTGGACAAGTATTTTATTTTTGCATATCCTGTGGCATGCGTTATTATCCGTTATCTTATAAGACCATGGCTTGCTGTAAAACTGCAAATGGAGAGCTATCGTAATGAAATAATAACAGAGTATTTGACCAATTATCTGTGTTTTTTGGCATTATCAGTAGAAATTTTCTCTATTCTATTTCTTTACGGAGTGGTGAAAAATATCGTGTTGCTTTTGTTTTTCGATACAGCGGTGTTATTAGGAGTGTTGGTAGTGGGGATGATTAAAATGGATTTAAGGAAGTGATAAAAGAAATTTGGGAGAGCACATCCGTGCCCTCCCAAAGACATGTTACCCCTGTTTCTCCAACAGTTTCTTTGTAAGCTTCTTCGCTTTTTTCTTGCATTTTCCGCAACCCTTGCCCACTTTTGTCATCTGTTTTACTTCCTTAAAGGAAGTAGCACCTTTTTCTACAGCCTTTAAGATATCGCCTTTGGTGACTTTGTAGCAGGGGCAGATAATCTTCTCCGTATTCATATTAAAGTACCAGAGAAGGTGGGTTATATACACGGGCACTCAGCTCATTGTCCAGCATATACAGACTCTTCGGGTCATCTCCGAACAATTCGAATTTCTTGATCAGGCTGTCCGCATTGTTTTCTTCTTCGCCTTGTTCTTTAACGAACCAGTCCAAAAACTGCATGGTTCGGAAGTCTTTTACAGAATAAGCGGCATCGTAGATGTTATGAATCAGGCTTGTAACATACTGTTCGTGTTTCAGTCCTTCTGCCAGAACATCTTTGGCACTGGTCAGTGCAACGCCTGGTTTATCAATGGTTTCCAGAACAACAGCTTCTCCGTTATTCTGCATATACTGGATAATCAGCATAGCGTGGTCACGTTCTTCCTGTGCCTGAATCTTATACCAGTTGCCGAAGCCGTCAAGACCCTGATTATAGTAGAAATTAGAAAAGTCAAGATATAAGTAGGCAGAATAAAATTCTTTGGTAATCTGCTGGTTTAACAGTTCTACCACTTTTTTATCTAACATAGTTGTATCCTCCTCGTATTCATTTCTATATAAACTTCTCTATGTTTTATTATAACGCAGCCTTTTTTTCTGTCAATAAAAGTTCTTAAAAAGAGAAGGTGTTCAGCACCAGGCTGCTGTACAGGAATAATACATCACATCCACGAAAATCAACAAATTTTCCCAGAAGATCAGGATGGATATAACGGATGTCCACCAGCGTGATTTTGGAGTAACCATCAAGAAGCAGCGGTGCAATGGAAGAACCAAAGGAATCACGGAACAGAATCAGCTCCCGGCTGTTTTTGGCAGTTGGATTTTCCATAGTAATGAGAGAAATAGGGCCTGAAAGAAAAAGTTCATACGGGTCTTTTCCAGAAGCTCGCTGGAAATCGTAGACAAATCCGGGGCGGTTATTCTGATAATCATAAACCTTGCATTGTTCCAGTGTATCATTGGTTAAATAACATAAAGAATCCGGCTTCAATGGAAGTACAGACTGTCCGGCATATACACCGTAAAAATCCTGTTCCACTGTTTTTTTCTCATAGTCCTGTATGGAGGTGGTTCCCATGGCAGAGGCCAGGCGGTCTGCCACATCAGTAATCTGTTCCTGCCTCCAGTGTGTATCTGTCTTGTAATAATCATTTCGGTCTAATAAATCAGAAATTTGAATATATTCTGCGAAATCCATTTTTTTGGCCATTGTCTTTTCAAAAGCATCATAATCCATAGAAAGATGCCCACTTTCTTCTGCCAGAAAGCAGTTTTTATCAGGAATCACAGAGAAGAATACAGAATTTTCTTCTGTAAGGTATGTTTCATATAGATAGCGAAAACGCTGTGCAGCCTGTTCCATATGTTTTTCCTTCATGGGATACTCCATGGCAGCAGCAAATCCATCTGTCACATAGATGCCGTGATTATCCTTGCGGCCGAAAACTTTTGTGGAAGTAAGTGCTTTTAGCCTGCGGAAATCCTCCCGGAAAGGAAACTGATCCTGGGAATATTTGTCAAAGCCAGACATAAACGTGCCGTTCCATAAAGTTTCCTTGGAACACTTTGGAAGTTGCGCCAGTTTCCGGCGTTCACTATAAGAATATTCTTTCTTCGGGAGAAGCACACAAAGGAAAAATCCAAAGGCAAAAAATAATGAAAACAGAATACAAATGAGTTTATTTTTCCGGTTATTTTCCATGAGCATTCCTCCTTAAAAACGAAAATATAAAAATGGATTAAAGGAACCGTCTACTAAAAAAGCAGTCATCACAAGGAGAAGCAGCAGTAGAGCAAAGACCTCTGTCCAATGGAATACCTTGCCGGCAATAGGATGCTCTGACAGTTTCAGAAACAGTTTTTTTGGCAGAGGTGTGGCTCCCAAAAGGGCTAATACCAGAAGAGGAGTAAAACTTCTCAGATAATAAACCGTTTCCGGGGATGAAAATGGAAGTTTGCCCATGCCAAACAGTCCTACTATATGGGAAACAGCTTGAGCCAGTGTTTGTGCATCAAACAAAATGAAACTGAGCATGACAAAAAACAGCACATAGATATGTGCAAAAACAGGGTGCTTTTGCAATGATTTTAAGAGCCACAGCTTTTCCAGAATGAGCAGCAGGGCAAATAGGAGTCCCCAGAGTACAAAATTCCAGGCGGCTCCGTGCCAGAAACCTGTGAGCATCCAGACAACCAGAATATTAAAAAACCACCGCCCCTTGCCTACTCTGTTTCCGCCCATGGGGATATACACATAATCCCGGAACCATGTTCCAAGAGAGATATGCCATCTTCTCCAGAATTCTGTGATGCTGGCAGAAATATAGGGATAATTGAAATTTTCCATAAAATGAAAGCCAAAAATTTTTCCAAGACCGATTGCCATGTCGCTGTAACCTGAAAAGTCAAAGTAAATATGAAGACAAAAAGCAATGCCGTAGAGCCAGTGAAAAACAATAGAATTTTCCTGACAAGAACGGAAGGCACTGCATAATTCGCCTAACTGATTGGCAATAAGAATCTTTTTTCCCAGGCCCAGAATAAAACGCCGGATTCCGTAGGCTGCCAGATCTGTGGAGTGTTTCCTATTCTTTAACTGGTCTGCAATGTCAGAATACCGAACAATAGGACCTGCAATCAACTGGGGAAACATGGAAATATAGGCTGCCAGATGAATCAGATTCCGCTGTGCCGGTTCGCCCCGGTAAACATCCACAGTATAGCTGATGATCTGGAAGGTATAAAAGCTGATTCCCACAGGAAGTGCAATCCGCAGAAGGGGAAAATCAAGACCTGTGACTGCGTTAAAATTTTCCAGGAAAAAATCTGCATATTTAAAATACAGAAGAAATTCAAGGCTCACTGCAACAGAACAGCCACAGTAAAGTTTTGCAGCCGGTTTGTTCCGGTAATGTTCCAAAAGCAGTCCAAAACCATAGCCTGACAGAATGGAAATCATCATCAGAAAGACATATTTTGGCTCGCCCCAGCCATAAAAAATCAGGCTGGAGCATAGAAGTATGCCATTTCGCAGTCTGGCTGGTACAAGAAAATAGGCAGCCAGAACCACAGGCAAAAAATAATATAAAAAAGGAATACTGGAAAAAAGCATAGCTTAATTTCCTGATACGGAGGTTTCCAGAATCACTTCTGAGCCATCCAAAGAAGCCTCGGCATTTTCCTTAAAGGTTTCCATGATTTCCGCTTCGCCGTAGGCAGTTACCACATATTCATCATCTGCCTTGAGAATGACAAGAGTATCCGGCATTCCACAAATCCATTGTTTGGAAAGTACACTTTCTTCCACTGCCTTAGAAAAATCTTTCATATCAGCGTCATCGGTCAGATGGTAAGCAGCTCCTGTAAAAATATTAGCATTCATCATATGCACTAGAGAAGCCGCATCATCGATATGTTTGATTTCACTTTCGGGAAGTGTCAGAGAAGTTGTAAGCTCTTCCGTTTTGGAAATATCAAATGCAGCAGGACCTTCCGTAGACATATTTTCAGAATCGCCTCCAGCCATAGGGAATTTCTGGTCCTCTGCATAGGCATCTGCAACAGTAGTAAGTACATCAAGGGCACTTTTATATTTAGAAGCAGCACCTGTCCCGTTTTCTGGTTCTTTCTTGCTTCCGCATCCCATTACAGAGATACCAATTGTAGCACAAAGAAGAATAGCAACTAATTTTTTCATATTAATCTTGATTCCTTTCTCAAAATATTATGGTGCAATCATTATACCACGCGTGCAATCATTATACCTTAGTTCCTACAAATCAACAAGGCTTGACAGGCGTATTAATTTTCAACCAAAATCCAGAAAACTATTGACATTTATGTTGTGTGGTATTATATTAGAATCATAAAGATTAAACGAATGTTTAATTGTTTTGAGAATAAAAGAGTTATGTGTGAAAGGAGTATTTATTTTATGAAAAAAACGTATAACATTGAAGTGGACTGTGCAAACTGTGCAAATCTGATGGAGAATGAAACAAAGAAAACAGAAGGTGTGGCAAACGCTGTTGTGAATTTTATGACACAGAAGATGATCGTAGAATTTGAAGATGGGGCAGAACCAAAGTCTGTCATGAAAAATGTGCTGAAAGCTTGTAAAAAGGTAGAGCCGGACTGCGAAATCGAATTATAAGAGTTATTTAGGATGGCACCCCGGATGCATGGCATAAGGGGTGCTGATTCTTATATGGAAGGAGAGCAAAATGAATAAAAAGCAAAAAAAAATGCTGATAAGAATTATAATTGCTGCGGTAATGGTAATTGTTTTAAATATGATTTCTTTGCCAGAGATTCCGAGATTTCTTTTGTATCTTGCAGCATATCTGGTTATCGGATATGATATTTTGAGAAAAGCCGGAAGAGGAATTCTAAACAGAAGAGTGTTTGATGAAAACTTCCTTATGGCGATTGCCACTGTAGGAGCGTTTGCCTTGGCAGTTTACACCGGAAGCGGGGATTACAACGAGGCTATTGCGGTTATGCTTTTTTATCAGATTGGGGAGCTGTTCCAGAGCTATGCAGTGGGAAAAAGCAGGAGAAATATCAGTGCCCTGATGGATATCCGCCCAGATTATGCCAATGTAGAGCGGGATGGTAAATTAGAGCAGGTAGACCCGGATGAAGTGGAAATCGACAGCGTTATTGTGGTTCAGCCGGGAGAAAAGGTACCGTTAGATGGGATTGTGTTAGAGGGAACCTCCAGTTTGAACACCAGTGCACTTACAGGAGAAAGTCTCCCACGTGATGTAAAACAGGGCGATGAAATTATCAGTGGCTGCATCAATATGACAGGTGTACTGAAAATCCGTACTACGAAGGAATTTGGAGAATCTACAGTATCTAAGATTCTGGAGCTTGTAGAAAATTCCAGTTCAAGAAAATCAAAATCCGAAGATTTTATCTCAAAATTTGCCAGAATCTATACTCCGGCAGTATGTTATGGTGCATTGGCACTGGCAATCCTGCCGCCATTAATCCAGCTGCTCTTTTTCGGGAATGCACCTATGTGGGGAACCTGGATTTACCGTGCACTTACCTTCCTGGTAATTAGTTGTCCATGTGCACTGGTTATCAGTATTCCACTGAGTTTCTTTGCAGGAATCGGTGGTGCAAGCAAGGAAGGAGTGCTGATTAAAGGTTCTAATTATATGGAAACCATGTCGAAGACAAAGTATGTGGTGTTTGATAAAACAGGAACCTTGACTCAGGGAGTATTTGAAGTAGAGGCCATTCATCACAATGATATGGATGAAAAAGAACTCTTAGAATATGCGGCACTGGCAGAATGTGCATCTTCTCACCCAATTAGTAAAAGCATTCAGAAAGCGTATGGAAAAGAAATCGACAGAAATAGAGTTACAGATATCCGGGAAATCAGCGGTCATGGAATTTTAGCAAAGGTAGACGGAAAAGAAGTGGCAGCCGGAAACGTAAAACTGATGAAAAAGCTGGGGGTGGAATACAAAGAATGCCACAGTGTTGGTACGATTGTTCATATGGCTGTGGATGGGAAATATGAAGGTCATATTGTAATCGCAGATATTATCAAACCAAAGGCAAAAGAGGCGATTGCCAGATTGAAAAAAGCAGGGGTGCAGAAGACAATCATGCTCACAGGCGACGCAAAAGCTGTAGCAGAGCAGGTGGCTCAGTCTCTTGGTATTGATGAAGTATATAGTGAACTTCTTCCGGGAGATAAGGTCACAAAAGTAGAAGAAATCCTTGCAAAAAAGACAGAGCAGGAAAAACTGGTATTTGTGGGAGACGGAATCAATGATGCTCCTGTGCTTACCAGGGCGGATATCGGAATTGCAATGGGAGCTATGGGGTCTGATGCTGCCATTGAAGCAGCAGATGTAGTTTTGATGGATGATGATCCTATGAAGATTAGCAAAGCAATTAAGATTTCAAGAAAATGCATTGGTATTGTATATCAAAATATTGTTTTTGCTTTGGTGATTAAGTTTGCTTGTCTGGCGTTGGGAGCTGTGGGAATTGCCAATATGTGGTTTGCGATTTTTGCAGATGTAGGTGTCATGGTATTGGCAGTTTTAAATGCTATCCGGGCACTGCGAGTTCATAATCTATAAAAAAAGTCGAAAAAAAGCAAAGATTCTGTAGACATCTACCATACGAATCGTGCTATAATGAGATGTAGGCAAAAACAACGGAACATAAACCGTTGTTTTCGCTTTCATTTCGAGTTAGGCAATGCTAATGACGAGACACAAGAGAGGAGAACAAGCAGCAAATGAAGCTTAGTGAATTATCAATCGGAAGTACCGCTACAATACGGGAAGTAGGTGGGCAGGGTGCTCTGCGTCAGCATTTTTTAGATATGGGACTTATACAGGGGACAGAAGTTACAGTGGTGAAATATGCTCCCATGGGAGACCCCATAGAACTTCGTATTCATGGATATGAACTGAGTATCCGTCTGGAAGATGCGGACAATATTCAGGTAGGAGACCCTCATGAGCCGAAAACGGTTAAAAATAAAGCTGAAAAAAAAGAAAAACATCATCCGGGCTATGGTGAAGGAGGAAAGTTTCATAACCGGAAGCAGGAGAATCCTCTGCCGGACAGTGAAAAACTTACCTTTGCATTGGTAGGTAATCAGAACTGCGGAAAAACTACATTGTTTAATCAACTTACGGGTTCCAAGCAACATGTGGGAAACTTTCCGGGAGTTACAGTGGACCGCAAGGATGGGGTCATCCGTGGGCATGAGAATACGCTGATTACGGATTTGCCGGGTATTTATTCTATGTCACCTTATACCAGCGAGGAAATCGTAACCCGTGAATTTGTTATTAAGGAAAAACCAAAGGGCATTATTAACATCGTAGATGCCACAAATGTTGAACGAAATCTTTATCTGACTATGCAGCTTTTAGAGTTAGGTTTTCCTATGGTAGTGGCTCTTAATATGATGGACGAACTCAGTCAAAATGGAGGTTCTGTTCTGGTCAATGAGATGGAAGCGGCTCTGGGTGTGCCGGTGATTCCCATTTCCGCGGCAAAAGGAGAGGGCATCGATGAGCTGGTCCGTCATGCCATCCATGTAGCAAAATATCAGGAGCGGCCGGAAGAAAATGATTTCTGCAAAAGAAATGAGGGGATTCACAGGGGAATTCATGCCGTAATGCACCTCATTGAAGATCACGCAGAAAAGACGGAGATTCCCATCCGGTTTGCGGCCAGCAAGGTCATGGAGGGGGATGTTAAGATTCTGGAGCAGTTAAAGCTCACAGAGAAAGAGCAGAATCTTCTGGATGACATTGCTGCCCAGACAGAAGAGGAAACTGGCATGGACAGGGCTGCAGCTGTGGCACAGATGCGTTTTGATTACATAGAGCAAGTGTGTAAAGAAACTGTGATTAAGCCAAGGGAAAGTAAAGAAAGAATCCGAAGTAGGAGAATCGACCACTTTCTTACCGGAAAATACACGGGAATTCCAGCGTTTATCGGTATTATGGGAATCGTATTCTGGCTGACTTTTAATGTGATTGGTGCTTTCCTTCAGGGGCTTTTAGAATCAGGAATCACAGCACTGACCGAAGCAGCAGACGCAGCTATGCAGGCGGCACATGTGAACAGTGTGATTCACTCTCTGGTCATTGACGGAGTCTTTAACGGAGTTGGAGGCGTGCTGAGTTTTCTGCCTATCATTGTCACGCTGTTTTTCTTCCTGTCTATGCTGGAGGACAGCGGCTACATGGCGAGAGTGGCTTTTATTATGGATAAATTACTGAGAAAACTGGGACTTTCCGGAAGAAGTATTGTGCCTATGCTGATTGGTTTCGGATGTACTGTGCCGGGAGTCATGGCAAGCCGTACCCTTCCATCTGAGAGAGACAGGAAAATGACCATTTTGCTCACACCATTTATGAGCTGTACAGCAAAACTTCCTATTTATGCTTTCTTTACAGCGGCATTCTTTCCCAAACACGGAGCACTGGTCATGATTGGGCTGTATCTGTTCGGCATTATTATGGGAATTTTGATGGCATTGATTTTCAAGAAGACAGCTTTCAAGGGTGAAGCAGTGCCGTTTGTCATGGAACTTCCTAATTACCGGATGCCTGGTGCAAAGAACGTACTGCATCTGCTGTGGGATAAGGCAAAGGACTTCCTTCAGCGGGCGTTCACTGTGATTTTTATTGCTACGATTCTAATCTGGTTCCTGCAAAACTTTGATACAGGATTCAATATGGTAGCAGATTCACAGGATAGTATTCTGGCTATGGCAGCAGGCGTGCTTGCTCCGATTTTTATTCCGGTAGGATTTGGAGACTGGAGAATTGTAACAGCATTGATTTCTGGCTTTATGGCAAAAGAAAGTGTGGTATCTTCTCTTACGGTATTGTTTGGTAGTACCCAGGTGCTGCAGGGCAGCCTTACTACGGTGGGAGCGGCTTCTTTGCTTGTGTTCTGTCTCTTATATACACCGTGTGTGGCAGCTATTGCTTCTGTGAAACGGGAGCTTGGAGGAAAATGGGCGATGGCTATGGTTATTGGACAGTGTGTAATTGCCTGGATTGCGGCTTTTGCGGTATATCAGATTGGTATGCTGTTTTAACAAGAAAAAAGCGGAGGACTCGCTCTGATATGGAGAGCGGTTCTTCGCTTTTTTTGTGGATTTATTTGGGATTGTTTTGCTGAAAGCAGGAAATTTCCATCATCTCTTCGATCATGTGGTGAAGAGACTGAGCTTTTTTAGTATTGCTTACGCGGTAGTAGGTTTCTTTTCCATCTCTTCGTGATTGGATTAACCCGCTGTCACGGAGTAGACGGAGATGGTGGGCAACAGCAGGGCTGCTCATTTCCATCATAGCGGAAATATTGATGACACATTCTTCACAGTGACAAAGAATCCAAAAAATACGGATTCTGGTGGTATCACTTAGCTGTTTGAAGATATCTGCAAGGATTTGAAAATTTTCAGTGCTTGGTATATTGTTCATAAGCTGGTCCCTTGATTGCCCATGCTGATGTGGCAGTGTGAAATGTTCCATAGAAATTCCTCCTTTTCTGAATAGTTTAACATAACATGAATGGTTTGAAAATATATTCTTGTGTCTGTTATCCTTTCATGTTAAACTGTTTGTATATTACGGAGGAAAAGGCTATGGAAAAGAAGACAGAATATACTGCGTCAACACTCAGAATATGTATTGATGAAATGAAAACATCAGAAAATGATATAAAGGGCAGGATTTGCGGCATTGCGGTAAAAGACCAGGAATTTTTCTCAGGAAGTTCTGAATTCTTTTTGCTGGTAGATCGTTTGCTGGATGAGATAGGAAAGCCTCAGTCCTCCAGAAAATCCAGAAGTTTCAGGGAAGAAGAAGGAAATCAGGTTACCCAGTATCATTATAAACCTTGTTTATATCATACTTCTGAAGAGATTCAGGAGACTAACGGAAAAGTTTTGACAAGAGATGTGACATTTACATCAAGGCTTAGAAGTTCCTGGCAGGGCATCATGAAAGACGAAAAAAGTAATTTTATAGGCAAATTTGAGAGTGATTTAGAATTTATTGACCTTCTGTATGACCACGGTGTGACTGGAAAGGTTTATAATGCGGACTAAGGAAGAAATAATAGCGTGCAAGTTTGTGGAAAGAAGGAGGGTCATGTATGTCAGTACCGCACAGGAAAGGTATCAATAAGGGGGAGACTTTTGTCATTAATGTAAAATGCAGACAGAATCATACATGGCAGGGAACTGTAAAATGGGTGGAGGGTCAGAAAGAACTTCCATTTAGAAGTGCTCTGGAGTTGATTAAAATGATGGAGTCTGCGATGGATTTGTCAGAGGAAGAGCAGAATAAAGAGGAATCAATGGAATGGTAAAGGTGTTGCAGCTGAAAGAAACAGTTGCAATGCCTTTCTTTTGTTTTTACGTAAGTTTTTCTTGTTAAAATCGCACAAAAGATATAGAATAGAGTGTAGTAATTGTAATGTGTATAAGTGTGAGCCAATGCTTACAGGGAGAGCAGAGTGTTATGAATAAAGAAAAAGATAAGGGGGTTCTCCGGCTGGATGTCCAGATGTTTGGGGATTTCCGTATTAAAAACGAAGATGGAGTGCTGACTTCAGAAAATATACGTTCAGAGATGCTGACCCGGTTGCTGACTTATATAGTATGTCATAGAAAGAAGAGTTTGACAGTACAGGAATTTATAGAGGTTCTCTGGCCGGAGGATGAGAGTGATAATCCTGCCGGAGCATTGAAAAATTTAATGTACCGTCTTAGAAATTTGTTGAAGAAAACCTGGGGAGCATATGATTTTATTCTTACAGGGAGAGGAACTTATCAGTGGAATCCTGATATTGTTTTAAATGTTGATACAGAAAAATTTGAAAATTATTGTAAAAATATATGTTCAGATGGAAATGCAGAAGAAGAGATTCAGAAAGGTAAAGAAGCAATAGGGCTATATAAGGGGAGTTTTTTGCCAGAACTCGCATCAGAGTACTGGGTGATTTCTATGTCCACTTATTATAATACACTGTTTCTGTCAGAGGTAAAGAAGCTGGCAGCTTTAATGGAACAGGAAAAGGATTATGCAGAGCTGGAACAATTGTGCATAAGAGAGTTAGGCTTTGAACCATTAGACGAAGAAATTCATTGTTATCTTATTCGTGCTTTGATTGCAGAGAACAAGCAGGAAGCGGCAGATCAGCATTATAAGAAAACGGTAAAATATTTTTATGATACTCTGGGAGTCCGGCCGTCTGAGGAAATGCAGCAGATTTATGAGGAAATGCAGAAACGGCAGCATGAACACGAGAGTAATATTGATATCATTCAGGAAGAGTTAAGAGAAAAATCTTTGCCAACAGGGGCATTTCTGTGTGAGTATGGTGTGTTCCGGAAAATTTATGCACTTGAATCCAGGAGTAGCAGCAGGATGGGGATTCCGATTCATCTTACACTGATGAGTGTTCATTTGGAATTAAGGGCAATGGAGAAACAGATAGATTGTAAAGGTGCTTTGAACGAAGCTATGGATAAATTGGAAAAAACTTTGGTTAGAGGACTTAGAAACAGTGATATTGTATGCCGATACAGTGTAAATCAATTTTTGATCATGCTTCCGGCATGTCAGTACGAAGATGCAAAAATGGTGGTAAACCGTCTGAAGGATAGATTCTATCAGTTGGAAAAAGGAAGAAGAGCAATTTTGCAGTATAGTATTGATGAAATCGGAGTTGTATAATTATGTAGGAGAGGGGGGAGCTGGCTGGCTCCTCTTTTAATTTATAGGATAAATGTGTATAAAACAGTAGGATTTTGCCATACTATAATAACCGTGTAAATTATTTCGGGGTGTTTTAGGAAAAATAAGATTCTGTATGTGGTGGTGTTAGAAAATATGGCAGAAAAAAATTTGAGGAATATACCACAAGTGAGAGTCTTGAGCAAAGAAGAATTTGTGGAGCTGACGGAAGATTTGCCGTTTAAAAGCCGGCTGGAAGATTGCCTGCAATATGTTCCGTACTGTAAAGTTGAGGTATATGCACAGTGTATTTTGGGGGCTTTGTGTATTCCCGATAAGAAAAATCTGGAAGGGATGCCTCAAATTTTGGGGTATTATGTGAAGAAAGATACGGTTATTCTGGTGTGTCAGGAATCCAGCCAAGAGTGGATTTTAGAAAAAATCAGGAAAATAAAGCAAATCATTGTATCAGGAGAAAAATATTTTCCGGAATCCCAGGAGATTCAAATGCTGTTACTTTTATTTCACTGCTTTATTGAACAAGAAGTTCCCTATTTGCAAAAATTTGAGGAACAAATCACGGAACTGGAACATATTTTGCTTGAAGAAGCTTCAAGAGAGTTTCCTTGGATATTGATGCAGTTACGAAAAAATATTATGAAGCTTCGGAATTGTTATGTTCAATTAATCGATATTGGAGAAGAATTGCAAGGCGGTTATAGTCAGTTGATTTCAAAAGAACAGGCAGGGGAATGGGCTGTTTTCACAAACAGAGTTTCCAGACTTCGTGATTATACGGAAAATATCCGTGAGAATCTCCTTCAGCTTCATGAACTGTATCAGGCACAAACTGATTTGAAACAAAACGAAATCATGGCGGTGCTCACTGTGGTTACTACTATTTTTATGCCGCTGTCGCTTCTGGCGGGATGGTATGGCATGAATTTTTCTAATATGGTATTGCTTAATTGGAAGTATGGATATTTGACATTGATGATTTTGACCTGTTTTGTCATCTGTCTGGAAGTATTTTATTTTTACAGAAAAGGTTTTTTTAAGAGAGTGATAAAAAAATTAGACAAAAATCAGCATTTGATAAAATAAAGTAAGCAGCCGGTATCTTTCTGTACAGAGGCCGGCTGCTTATCTATAGCAGTAGCGGTTATTTATGATTCACTTTACCGGAACCCTCGCCTTGAAAGTATTCTTTTACCAGTTTCACAACTGTACCGGAGAGCAGGAAGACTGCTATCAGGTTTGGAATAGACATAAGGCCGTTGAAGGTTTCTGCAATACTCCATAATAATCCGAGGTCCATAGTAGCACCCAGAATTGCAACCATGGAATAGATGATCATAAAAGGTTTCGTGATTTTAGATGAAAATAAAAACTCAATACATCTTGCACCGTACAGTCCCCATCCGATAATGGTGGAGAAAGCAAAGCAACACATTGCAATGGCGGTGAAAATAGATACCCAGCTTCCGTAAGTGGAAGTAAAACCAAGAATGGTAAGCTCAGCACCAGCAGCTTTGCCGTAGGCAATCGGTACATTGCTGCACAGAATAACAAGGGCAGTCAGAGTACAGATTACAATAGTATCGGTGAAAACTTCGAAAATTCCAAAAAATCCTTGTTTCACAGGTTTTTTCGTATCAGCACAGGCGTGGGCGATAGAGCCTGTTCCGAGTCCGGCTTCATTGGAGAAGATTCCCCTGGACACACCTTTCTGCATACTGAGGAAAATGCTTCCCACTACACCGCCAGTAAAGGCAGAAGGATTAAATGCACCGTAAATAATGGAATAAAACACACTGGGAATTCTCTTGAAGTTCAGCAGAATTACACCAAGGGCAAGCGTGATATAGAACATTGCCATAAATGGAACCAGGCGTTCTGTTACCTGGCCAATACGCTTGATTCCACCTAGAAGAACCATTCCTACCAAAAAAGCAAGAATAATGCCAAGAATCAGGTTAAATGTTCCGAGAGATTCTTTTGAAATTAAATTATAGTTTAAAAGTGCGGAGTCAATAGATGCAGTAATGGTGTTGACCTGGGTTGCATTTCCAGTGCCGAATACAGTGAGTACACCAAAAATAGAAAATAGTACAGCGAGAAAATGCCAGTTTTTGCCAAGTCCGTTTTTTATGTAGTACATAGGACCGCCCACAAGTTCTCCGTTTTTGTTGGTTTCTCTAAAATGAACCGCCAGAGTCACTTCGGAAAATTTTGTGCACATACCTAAAACAGCAGAAATCCACATCCAGAATACAGCACCAGGACCTCCGATTGCAATGGCACCAGCCACACCGGCTACATTTCCTGTTCCAACAGTAGCAGCAAGAGCTGTACAGACCGCCTGAAATGGGGTCAACGCACCATCAGATGCGTCACGCTTGCGGAACATTCGGCCTAAGGTGGTTTTGATTGCATAAGGAAATTTTCGGATTTGTAAAAAGTGTGTACGGATGCTGAGGTATAAGCCAACACCAATGATACAGACCATAGCAGGAACGCCCCAGACAAAGTTGTTTACCGCAGTATTGATGGTTTCAATCAATTGAATCATAGGAAATATCCTCTCTGTTTAAAATTTATCTGCATAAAACACAGTTATTTTTCATGATAGCATATTTTTATGAAAATGTACATTGATTGAAAAACATTATGGTCCGCTTATAAAGTAAAATAAGAACTTGATGTAGGTTTTTATTGTATCAATTAATTTTCTTCCTGGTTCCAGTAATGCTTTAGATACTCTTTTGCCTTCTCTGGATCAAGGGAAAGTTTTTCAATTAACTTGGTGAGCGTTTCTTCATAGGAGAGATGAAAATCTTTGCAGAGAATGATTAGTCCTTCGGCCCTGCCCTCAGTAATGCCTTCAGCTCTACCCTCAGCTCTGCCTTCGGCTCTACCTTCAGCTAATCCACGGTCTCTTGCTTCTTCGCGCAAAAATTCTCTATAATCTTCTTCGTCAAATTCTGTAAGAATCATATTTACTACCTCCGATTTGTTTTTGAGAAGCAGTTCTGACAAAATTCCGTTTTCAATACAGTAATCTACAGCTTTTTCTGTGCCGGTTTCATAGTTTTTATGTTTTTGTACACAATCCCGGACACAGGCAACAAACTGTGCATATTGCTTTAATGTGGAGCATTTTTCCATAAGTTCTCTGTTATGACCTAAATTGATATTCAGTACAACTGCGGTACATTCCAAACAGGGGAAAGCCCCTTTTTGTATAAACAAATCACTAAGATGCAGTTCCTTTCTTTCCGGCTGCTCTTTGGTTCCATTGTAAAAAACCACATATTGTGGGGTTGGGATTAAGAGAGGGGTTTCGGAATAGAGGCGCCTTTTTACGGGTTCAATATGGGCTCGGTATAAATCAGCAAAGTAGAGAAGACCCCGGAGAGGAAGATTGGGGCTAAGGGTACTTTGGTGTTCGTAGAGATTCATAACATGATCGATGATAAAGGAAGTATCATTTTTCATTCCCATATAAACAACGTCATCAAGCGTAGTGATTTTCAAATCGTCTTCATTTGTGTAATCAGTACCGTTCAGGGCATTGTAAAGTGTCAGAAGGTCTTTCTTTTCTCGAAAAACTGTACGGAAAAGTTTGTCTTTGTGCTTCCTGTTTACGTTGATTTTTTGCATAGATTTCTCCTTTCTATTGTATCAAAATCTGATCTGCGAGACAACAAAAACAGATGAAATTTAATCAATGAATCCTTGTAAAATCATGATAATGTGTTGGGTTTTCTGGCGAATGCCAAAGAATGAATCAGCAGAGAATTCTGCTTTGATGAAGCCAATGGTAGCATTTTTGTTTAGAAAAGTCAACAAGAAACGAACTGTAAAAATCAATAAAAATAAATGAGAAAAAACAAAGAATATTTTTGTGCAAAATGACATATTGATGTAATGCAGTATCTGTGCTAATTTGGTAATAAAGAATATCGGAAACGTTACCGATATCGATACCGGTAACGTTTTGCATAAATTTTATTTAAGGAGAACAAGATATGAGAGCCAGTGGTGTATTATTACCTGTGTCATCTTTGCCATCGAAATATGGGATAGGCAGTTTTTCGAAAGAAGCGTTTGAATTTGTGGATCAGTTGAAGAGAGGAGGACAAAAGTACTGGCAGATTTTGCCTTTAGGTCCTACGGGATACGGAGATTCTCCATACCAGTCTTTTTCCACTTTTGCAGGAAATCCATTTTACATTGATTTAGAGGCATTGATTCAGGAGGGGCTGCTTACAGAGCAGGAATGTGATTCTGTGGATTTTACCGGTCATCCTTCCTATGTGGAATACGAAAAAATTTATCGCGGAAAATTTGGAGTATTAAGACAAGCTTTTGAGCGTTATGTGCCAGATGAGGATTACGAAGATTTTATAAAAGAGAATGCTTTTTGGCTGGAAGATTATGGACTGTACATGGCGATAAAAAATAGCTTGGACGGAGTTAGCTGGGGGGAATGGGAAGATTCACTGAAGCGGAGAGTACCGGAAGTACTGGAACAAAAAAGAAGAGAACTGGAAGAGGAAGTCCGGTTTGTATATTTTCAGCAGTATGAATTTACAAAACAGTGGGAAAAACTAAAAAAATATGCGAATGACCAAGGAGTACGCATTATTGGTGATATTCCAATTTATGTAGCTTTTGATAGTGCAGATGCATGGGCGAATTCTCAGTTATTCCAGGTTGATGATGAATGCAATCCTATAGGAGTAGCAGGATGCCCGCCAGATGCTTTTTCGGCTACAGGGCAGCTGTGGGGAAATCCATTATATGACTGGGATTATCATAAAGAGACCGGATACGCATGGTGGATTCAGCGTCTTAGATATTGTTTTAAACGGTATGATGTGGTGCGTGTGGATCATTTCAGGGGATTTGATGAATACTATGCAATTCCTTACGGACATGAGACTGCACAGTATGGAAAATGGGAAAAGGGACCGGGAATTGAGCTGTTTCAGGCAGTGAAAAGAGAACTGGGTGAAGTAGAGATTATTGCGGAAGACCTTGGTTATCTTACGGAAAGTGTGCTGAAGTTAGTGAGGGATACAGGTTATCCTGGAATGAAGGTGCTTCAATTTGCTTTTGATTCCAGAGAAGAAAGTGATTATCTGCCTCATAATTATAATCACAATTGTGTAGTTTATACGGGAACTCATGATAATAATACAATTCTTGGCTGGCTGGATGAAATGTCACCACATGACAGAGATTTTGCATTGCGTTACATGAATAATTATCATACGCCTCACCATGAAATGCCATGGGATTTTATCCGTTTAGCTATGAGTTCTGTGGCAGATCTGGCTGTGACTCCGATTCAGGAATTTTTATGTCTTGGAGGAGAAGCCAGAATCAACAAACCGTCTACCTTAGGTTATAACTGGAAGTGGCGTCTGACCCCTGGACAGATTACAGATGAGGTTGTAGACAGAATGTATCAGATGACTAGGTTGTATGGAAGAATCTGATAGACAGAGAAGTTCCGGAAGGGCGGTACTCGTATGGGAAATGTAACGATTAAGGATATAGCCAGGCAGTGCGGAGTTGGAGTCAGTACGGTTTCAAGAGCTATGAATAATCATCCGGATATTAATCCTGAGACGAGAGAAAAAATCATGAAAACCATTGCCAGGGAAAATTATGTTCCTAATAATAGTGCCAGAAATCTAAAACGGCTGGAAGCGAAAGCCATAGTGGTGCTGGTCAAAGGAATTGGCAATACGTTTTTGGGCAATTTAATCAGTGATTTGGAGAGGGAATGCCAGAAAAGGGATTATAGTTTTCTGCTTCAATATGTGGAAGAGCAGGAGAGTGAATTAGATGTTGCCATTGGCATTGCAAAAGAAAAAAAGCCCAGTGGAATGATATTTTTAGGAGGGGATTTTTCGCATCCGGAAGAGAAAATAAAGCAATTGCAGGTGCCATTTGTTCTCAGTACGATTGGAAAGGCGGAGGTGCAGGCAGAAAATGGTGCTTCTGTTTCGGTAGATGATTTTTTAGAAAGCTATAAGATGACACAATATCTGATTGAACTTGGACATGACAGGATTGCTCTGATCACAGCACCTAAGGAGGATAAGAGTATTGGCAGTCTAAGGCTTTTGGGATATAAAAAGGCATTGGAAGATCACGGGATACCGTACCGGGAGGAGCTGATTCAGTATATGAATGCAGAGGAAGACAGATATTCTTTCCGGTCCGGTTATAAGCTGGCTGGGAAACTTCTGGAGAAGACGACATTTTCGGCACTGTATGCGGTGTCTGACAGTCTGGCTATAGGAGCTTGCAGAGCTTTGAAGGAGGCTGGGGTTTCTGTTCCTGAGCAATGTTCGGTTGCAGGGTTTGATGGTACAGAAGAAGGGGAGTTCTATATTCCTAAGATTACTACTATCAGACAACCGGTGGAATGCATTGCAAAAGCTACGGCAGATATATTGTTTGATATGATCTTGAATAAGAAACCACCTAGGAATATAGTCTTTCCGGGAGAATTATTGCCAAGAGAATCTACTGGGAAACATTCTTTTAACACATAAAAAAGAAATAAAGTTATCTATACCGCTGTTGTGGTCTGTGCTGCTGTATGATTTTTCGGCAATAGGGCTTCGCAGCGGTGTTTTCTTATCTATACAAGAATAAGAAAGTGTGATAAATTATTAGAGAAAAAATAGGACAGGAGGGATTTGTTATCAAAGAGTTGGTAGAATTGTTTTGGATATTTGCGAAAATGGGGGCTGTGACGTTTGGAGGCGGGTATGCTATGCTTCCCATTATCCAGAGGGAAATTGTAGAAAAAAAAGGATGGGCAACCGAAGAAGAAGTGATGGATTACTATGCGATTGGACAGTGTACGCCAGGGATTATTGCTGTCAATACATCAACTTTTATTGGGTATAAACAAAAAGGAGTTTTGGGAGGATTTGCAGCTACATTTGGATTTGTTTTTCCGTCACTGGTAATTATCACGGTTATTGCAGCTTTTATTCAAAATTTTGCACATCTTCCGTATGTTACGTATGCTTTTGACGGTATTCGTGCATGCGTATGTGCACTTATTTTAGACGCAGTCCTCAAATTGGGTAAAAAATCAATGATTGATAAATGGTGTGTTGTTATTTGTGTGGTGATTACGGTTCTCAGTGCTTTTACTTCTCTTTCGCCTGTGATTTTAGTGGTTCTGGCGGGAGCAGCAGGAATCTGCATTAAAAATCTGGAGAAGATGAAGGAGGGGAAAGAATGACGCTGTGGTTATTGTTTTATGAGTTTGCAAAAACTGGACTTTTTGCGATAGGAGGCGGAATGGCAACGATTCCGTTTTTGTATGCGATTTCTGAAAAGACAGGGTGGTTTACAGCAGCAGACATTGGAAACATGATTGCCATTTCCGAGTCAACACCGGGTGCGATTGGCGTTAATATGTCTACTTATGTAGGTTTTCATGTGGCTGGGCTTGCCGGGGCATTGATTACTACGTTTGGGTTAGTGCTCCCGTCTATTATTGTAATTATCATTATCAGTAAGATGCTGAAAAAATTTAAGAATTCCCAGATGGTGAAGAAGATATTTTATGGGCTGCGGCCAGCTTCTACAGGATTAATCATTGCTGCTGGTATAGGTGTGGCATTGGAAACATTTTTCCCGGGAAGCCAGATAACAGATTTGCAGGGGATTTTTGCCAGTGTACAATGGGGAAGGATTTTACTGGCGGCAGTTCTGTTCTTTGGGATTCAGAAGTGGAAAAAACATCCGGTGTTCTATATTGCTGTAGCGGCAGTTGTGGGAATGCTGTTTAAGTTATAACCACATAAAAAAGGTAGGGAGAAATTCCTGCCTTTTTTATGTGATTAAAGAAATAAGAAAATGGAAGTTTACTGTTTGTTTATTTTCTTCGCTTGGAAGGCATTTCGGTATTGGGTTGGAGTGATTCCTTCTATTTTTTTAAATAATCTCATAAAGTATTTGTCATCAGTAAATCCACACATATACGCAATGTCCTGGATGGAAAGCGTGTTTCGGACACACAAAATATTTTTGGCTATTGAAATTCGAAAACGATTTACATAGGAGGAAACAGGATAGCCTGTGTATTTTTTTACGAGTGCAGTCAAATAGGTAGGATGATAATTGTATTGTTCTGCCAAAGACTCAACTGTAATTGATTCATTATAATGAGTGCGAATATATTCTATAATATTCATTACTTGGTTTGGAATTTTATCTTCTATTAGATTATTAGATAAAAAAGATTCTGATGTAAATTCAAGTAATAGAAGGTTTAAAGCATATCTACATCGCCAAGTTGCTTGATAGTTATCGCGTTTTGAAATATCTAATAATTGTACAAATAAAAGAATAGAGCGTTTTTCGGCAGATAGTTTTCCGTGCTCTGGAATTAGAAAATTATTATGCGGAGATGGTGTGGGTGGGGGTAAAAGGTGATTATTCAAATCTTCATTGTAACGAAGCAGGGTGCTTTTATTATAAATAGTATAATTTGGATCTGTCATGTAAAAGTGTACCCAGTAGTAAGATAATTTTCCTTTACTTGGTTTGTATCCAAAATGTGTTTGGTGAGGAAATAATAAAAGTGATTCATTTTCGCATATATCTAGGTTGTTCCCGTTTTGATTGATGTGGAGAGTTCCTTCACAAACAATTATAAAAACAAAAGAGTCAATATTTCGGCTAGGGTGAGTAAAACCATCATCGTTAATTAGATTACCACAGGAGATAAATTCGATGGGGTATGAGGCATTTGCTGTACAATATAACATATGGGATTTGTCCACCTTTCCTTTTGATTTGTCAGTTGTTTGAAAAGTTACATGTGCTATTATAATAACATCAATTATACAGAACTTGCAAGTTACGGTATGTGAAAATGAAGGTGAAAATGTAGCACAATTGGAGGTTTTAAGACAATGTAAAAGAAAAAATATTAGCATTATCTTTGGCAACACTTTGTATTTTTTGTTTTATGAATGTGTGGAATGACTACTTTACACCATTAATTTATATCAATGATGCGAGGAAATATACACTACCGTTAGGGCTTGCTAGTATGAAGGGAATGTATTCTACAGATTGGCCAGTGCTTATGGCATCTTCGGTTATTGCTGTACTTCCGGTGCTTATTGCATTCCTTTGTGCTCAGGATGCATTTGTAAAGGGTGTTATGATGTCGGGTATGAAAGATTGATAAAAAGGAGAAAAAATATGTTAGAAAAAAGATTAAGACCATTTCGTTTAGATCATATTGAAATTCAGGATAAATTTTGGAAAGAATATATGGAATTGGTGAGAAAACATGTGATTCCATATCAGTGGGAAGCGTTAAATGATAGAATTGAAGATGCAGAGCCCAGTGGCTGTATTCGGAACTTCCGTGTAGCTTCGAAACAAGAAGAGGGAGAATTTTATGGCATGGTATTTCAGGATAGTGATGTCTATAAATGGTTGGAAGCGGTTGCATATTCTTTGATGTGGCATCCGGATGAAGAGTTGGAAAAAACAGCGGACGATGTTATAGATTTAATTGGAGCGGCACAACAGCCAGATGGATATCTGGACACCTATTATATTATCAATGGACTGGAAAAACGGTTCACAAACCTCATGGATCATCACGAATTATATTGTTTAGGACATATGGTGGAAGGCGCCGTTGCTTATTATAATGCAACTGGAAAAAGAAAATTTTTGGATATCGCCATTGGTTATGCAGATTGTGTATATGAAAATCTTGGGGTGGAAGAAGGAAAAATACCGGGTTATCCAGGGCACGAAGTTGCAGAAATGGCCTTGGTTGCCTTGTATGGTATTACGAAGGATGAAAAGCATTTAAAGCTGGCAAAATATTTTGTGGATCAGAGAGGACAGTCACCGCTGTTTTTTGATGTAGAAAGTGAAAAGAATGGAAATACTTGCTACTGGGATGATTCTTATATGAAAAAACAGTATTATCAGGCTGGAAAACCGGTAAGAGAGCAAGATGTTGCAGAAGGGCATGCTGTGCGTGCTGTATATTTATATTCAGGTATGGCCGATGTTGCAAGTGCCTGTGAGGATGAAGAGTTATTTCATGTCTGTGAAAAACTATGGGAGAATATTGTGACAAAACAAATGTATGTAACGGGGGCTATTGGTGCGACGCAGCACGGAGAGGCTTTTACATTTGATTATGATTTGCCCAATGATACAATTTATGCAGAAACTTGTGCAGCGATTGGGTTGATTTTCTTTTCCAGAAGAATGTTTGAAATTACTAAAGAAAGTAAATATATGGATGTTGTAGAGCGTTGCTTGTTTAATGGTGTAATTAGTGGAATGTCTTTGGATGGAAAGCGTTTCTTTTATGTGAATCCGTTGGAAGTGAATCCAGAGGCATCGGAAAAAGATTATAATAAAAAACATGTAAAGCCTGAACGTCAGAAATGGTTTGGATGTTCTTGTTGTCCTCCTAATATCGCAAGACTTTTATCTTCTATAGGTGGTTATGCATACGAGTGTAATGAGAACTCTGTATATATGAATTTGTTTGTTGGAGGAAAAATAGAAGCTGTCTTGAACGGGAAGAAGAATGTGTTCAAGGTAGAAACAGAGTATCCGTGGAATGGTACTGTAGAAATTAATGTAGAAAACGAAGAAGATAGTGTATTTACTTATGCAATTAGAATTCCGGACTGGTGTGAAAAATATAAACTTACAATTAATGGCGAAATAGAAGGATATAATTTAGAAAAAGGTTATATTCTGTTGGAACGTGAGTGGAAAAATGGTGATAAGATTGTGTTGTCTATGGATATGCCAGTGGTATTGGTGGAAGCAAATCCAAAAGTAAGAGAAGATATTGGAAAAGTGGCTGTTATGAGAGGTCCGATTGTATATTGTGTGGAAGAGGAAGATAACGGGGCACAGCTTCAAGAGGTTTACCTGGAAGAATCTCCTAAGTTTGATGTTCGGTTTGAAGAGGATTTGTTAAAGGGTGTAGTCACGTTGACGACAGAAGGCAAACGTGTTTCTGAAAACGGATGGAGTGGAATGTCGCTATATCGTACATATAAAGGAAAAGAATATCAGAAACAGCAGTTAAAATTTATTCCATATTATTCATGGACCAATAGAGGCGTGGGTGAAATGACTGTGTGGGTAAGAATTTGACAGGAGATGAGTGCTATGAGTTTTATGGAATATGATTCGCCAATCATGACGGGGGTTAATAAGATTGTGGATGGTTCCTGTTTTTGTGTTTTGCTTACCGGTTGTTGGAAGTTTATTTTTTTCCTTTTTCATGGAAAAGATATTGATTCGTTATACGCCTGAAACAGAAAGAAGTGGATGGTATGCTGAACAAGATATAAATTAGCTTGGAGGTGTTTTGATGGGATGTTTGAGAGAAGCAAAAGGGAAAAAGGTTATAATGTGCGACGAAGAATTGCTTCGGCGTAGGGATGAAAATAAGAAATATTTACTCGAACTTGAAAATGATAATCTGTTAATTTCTTATATGCTAGAGGCTGGGGTTTATAAAACGGCAGAAACACCAAAAGGAATTCATGGAGGGTGGGAGTCGCCGCTCTGTGAATTGAGAGGACATTTTTTGGGGCACTGGCTTTCGGCGGCAGCTATGCATTACGAGGCTACCGGAAATGAAGTTGTTAAAGCGAAAGCAGATGAAATTATAGAGGTTCTAGCGAAATGTCAAGAGGAAAATGGAGGAAGATGGGTAGCGTCTATTCCTGAAAAATATTTGTATAGAATAGGTAATAAAAAACCGGTATGGGCACCGCAATATACAATTCATAAGACGTTTATGGGGCTATTAGATATGTACGAACTGGCAGGGAATGAACAGGCTCTTGAGATAGCAATTCGGTTCGGCGAATGGTTTTATGACTGGAGTGGTCGGTACAATACAGAACAGTTTCAAAGAATTTTAGATGTGGAAACAGGAGGGATGCTGGAAATTTGGGCAATTTTGTACAGATTGACCCAGAAAAATATCTTCCGAGAACTTATGGATAGATATTATAGAAATAGCCTTTTTGATGGTCTTCTAGAAGGAAAAGACGTATTAACGAATATGCATGCGAATACGACTATTCCAGAAATATTGGGAGCAGCAGCATGTTATGAAGTTACAGGTGAAGAAAAATTTTTCGAGATTACAAAAGCTTATTGGAATGAAGCGGTGACTATGAAAGGAAGTTATGCAACCGGGGGACAAACATGTGGTGAAATATGGAGTCCAGATAAAAATCTTGCGGTACGTCTTGGGGATAAAAATCAAGAACATTGCACGGTTTATAACATGATGCGTTTAGCAGATTTTCTGTTTCGCCATACTGGAAAGGCTGAGTATATGGATTATTGGGAGAAAAATCTTTATAATGGAATTATGGCGCAGGGATATTGGAAGGGAAGTTTTACTCACGGAAAAAAATCAGAATATCCAACGCAAGGTCTGTTGACATATTTTCTTCCGTTGCGTGCTGGAGGACAAAAAGCATGGAGTTCCAGAAAACAGGACTTTTTCTGTTGTCACGGTTCTCTTGTACAGGCGAATGCGGCACATAATAAAGGGATTTATTATGAAGGTGATAATCAGTTATACATCTGTCAGTATTTTAACTCTGATTACAAGGGTGAAATCAATGGACAGAAAATTTCTATAGAACAGAGAATTAATTTACTGAATGGAAGTGCTCATTTAGCCAGTGATTCTGCAGGACATCAGAAGATTAACAATATTTGTGTGGAAAATTCTAACAATCCGAGAAAGCTGGTATGTGATTTCTGTATAAAAAGTCAGGCAGAAAAAGAATTAGAAATTTTAATTCGTATTCCTGAGTGGGCAAACGGAAAAACAAATATTCTTATTAATGGTGAAGAAGTAAATGAGGAATCCAAACCAGGAACTTTTGTAAGCATTAAGCAAGTGTGGAAGGAGGATATAATTCACTTAGAATTAGGAAAGAAAATTTCTGTAAATTATCTTCCAGGAGCCGAAAATACAGTGGCATTTTTAGATGGACCGGTTGTGCTTGCGGGTTTATGTGATGAAGAGCGTGTTTTGTATACTGATAAGGAATTGCCAGAAGAATTGCTTGTAGCGGATAATGAACGTGAATGGGGAAATTGGATGAATACATATAAAACAGTACATCAAGATAGAGGAATCCGATTTATACCGTTGTATCAGGTAGGCTACGAGAAATATGCAGTGTATTTTCCTATTGAAAAGAGGAAATATATTTGAAGAATCTCTGAAGAGAGATATACAATTTTGGGGTTTTTAAATTGAAAAGGGTAACGATGCATGGTGAATTGGTTGTGCATCGTTACCCTTTTTTTAAAACGTTTTTCCTGAGATATCTAAATCCTGTTCCAGCTCATCTGGAATATACTTCCTGAAAATATAAATAAAAATATTAGATGTCAAATAGGCTGTCAGCCCTGCTCCACAGCAGAGGAACAATCCCACAAAGGGAGGGAAGGACACAATGAGCAGGAGGATGGTAAGGTAAATCAAAATCAAAAGCAGGGAGCAGAAAAAATGCCGGATAGACATCAACAAAGCGTTTTTGATATTGTCAAAAAGTCTGTTTTCAAACTTTGCCTGTACAGGAAAGATATAAAGAGTCAATAAAACAAAAGGAATCAAAAACACAGAGCAACTAATCAGCATAATCCGTCCCATGGTGTTGTCCAGAGCCATACAAAACCGGATATCAATGGAAAAGAGTGTTCCGATGACAACCAGGCTTAACCATATGATGGTGGATTGTTTAAAATTCTGGCGAAAGGATTTGCGAAAGTTTTGGGATACATATCCTTCGCCAGTGCGGATGCGTTTCATGCAGCTATAATATAAAGCTGTGGTAGAAGCACCTATAGTTATGATAGGTAAGCTGTAGATTATCCACAGGATGTGCAGAGTCACGATATCTGCTACAAAATAAAGAAAGCGTGAAAGTGGGCTGTTATAAGAAAATAAGTTCATAGTAAAAACCTCCTTTGGAGTACAGGGATATACGCTTCGATAAGAGTATTATATCTGTTTTTGAGGGGAATAGAAAGTGTAATATTGAACAAAAAGTTTTAGATAAAACTGTAATATTTTAATAAAAACTAAATTAAATATTGCACCTTTGTTTAGGTTGGTGTAAACTGGACTTACAAAATAAATTTATCCTTCTGAAAAAGAGGGGGATAAAGGGAGGGTAATATGAATCAAAATAATTACAAAAAAACAAGTTACAACCAACCGTTCATTGAACAGAGAGCAGATCCTTATATGTATAAACATACAGATGGAATGTATTATTTTACTGGTTCTGTTCCTGAATATGACCGAATTGTACTGAGAGGATCTAAAAGTATTGAAGGGCTTAAAGATGCTGAGGAACATACTCTTTGGAAAAAACATGAGCAGGGGCCTCAGAGTATTCACATCTGGGCTCCGGAACTTCACTATCTTTATGGAGAGTGGTATATTTATTATGCGGCAGGGGATGCAGCGGATGTCTGGGCTATTCGTCCGTATGTACTTCACTGTAAAGGGCAGAATCCATTAGAAGATGAATGGGAAGAAATGGGCATGATGCAGACGGCAGATGGAGATGATTTTTCTTTTCGTGCTTTCTCTCTGGATGCTACTGTTTTTGAGAATAAAGGAGAGTATTACTGGATTTGGGCAGAGAAAACAGGAGTAGGAAAGCAAATTTCTAATTTATATATTGGAAAATTGGCGGCACCCAACAAGCTTGCTACGGTTCAGATTCTCCTTACTACTCCAGATTATGATTGGGAGAGGGTAGATTTCTGGGTGAATGAAGGGCCTGCAGTCTTGAAGCATGATGGGAAGATTTTTCTTACATTTTCTGCCAGTGCGACAGGGGCATGCTACTGCATGGGGATGATGTATGTAGATGAAGAGGCGGATCTTCTGGATCCTCATATGTGGACAAAGCTCAGAAATCCTGTTTTAAAAACAGATGAAGAAAAAGGAATTTATGGACCTGGTCATAATTCTTTTGTGAAAGCAGAAGATGGGGTTACAGATTTATGCATTTATCATGCAAGGCAGTACGACGAGATTGTAGGCGATCCTTTATATGATCCTAACAGGCATGCAATGATTATGAAAGTTGAATATGATGAGTGTGGTATGCCAGTGTTTAGATATAGGAAGTGCGAATGATGTAGAGTAGTTTTGATAAAACTAAAATAAAGTAAAAAAACATTGTAAAAATGCACAAAAATATAAGGATGAAATTGTAAAATAAAGCGAAAATGCATTCTATATTTAGAAATATATAAAAAACTATTGAAACGACTAAAAAATAGTGATATTATTTTAGCAACAAATAAACAAGGAGATTGGAAAGTATTTCCAAGGAAGGAGCACTTTTTATGAAAGCAAAGAAAATTTTAGCTGTAGGACTTGCAGCGACCACTCTGGCAACAACTCTTTTAACAGGGTGTGGAAAATCAGATTCTTCTGAAACAGCAGATGGTAAAAAGAACTTATCTGTATTCATCTTTGCAAACGATCATGAGTCAAAAGTTTACAAAGAAATGATTAAAAAATTTGAGGAAGATCATAAAGATACTATTGGTAAGGTTGATATCCAGATTACCACTCAGGAAGAATACTCTAAAACATTGACAGGTATGATGACAGCAGGAGATTTGCCAGATGTATTCTATGTAGGACCGGAAGCTGTAGAGCAGTATGTAGAAAATGGTTATATCGCAAACCTGCAGCCAATCCTTGAGGAAAAAGGAATCAGCACAGATGGACTTGTGGCACAGGAAGCTTTGAACAGTTACAGATATGATGGTGAAAAGACAGGTGAAGGAGACCTGTACGCATTGCCAAAAGATGCATCTGTATTTGCTTACGCATATAACAAAGATCTCTTTGACAAAGAAGGAATCCCATATCCAGATCCAGAAAACCCATATACATATGAAGAGTTTGTTGATGTATGTAAGAAATTTACAAAAGATACAGACGGAGATGGTGAAATTGACCAGTGGGGATGCGGTATGGCAAATGCCTTCATGCTTCAGCAGTTTGTATGGTCAAATGGAGCTACTTATTTAACAGATGATTATAAGAAAGTAAACATTGATACTCCTGAATTCAAAGAAGCAATTCAGAAATATGTTGATTTGACACTGGAACACAAAGTAACACCAACAGTGGAACAGGATGCTTCTCTTGGTGTATATCAGAGATGGCTGGCAGGACAGGAAGCATTCTATGCATGCGGTACCTGGGATGTGGCAGCATTCATGGATAAAGAAACCTTCCCATTCAACTGGGATTTATGTGCATATCCTACTCTGTCAACAGGTAAGACTATGACATGGCTTGGTACTGTTGGATTCTGTGTATCTGAAAACAGCAAAAACAAAGAAGAAGCTACAGAGCTGATTTCTTATCTGTGTACAGATGAAAATGGACAGAAAGAACTTTCTGGTATCACAGGCGGACAGTCTATCCAGCTTCCAAACATCAAAACACTGGCAGAAGGAGAATTTGTAGATGCAATCAATGATGGAACACTTTCTTTCCCATCTAATGTAAACGTATTCTTCAACTACTTAAACGGAACAGATAAATATGAAGGAAGATTCCAGGAAACAACTTACACTCCAAATGCTGAATGGCACGATATTTTCCTTGAAGGATTTGATAATGTGAAGAATGGTTCAATGACTGTAGATGAGTATATTGAACAGGTTAAACCAAAAATGCAGGAATCTCTTGATGAGGCTTGGGAAAGCGTAGAATAAGCTGCAAATGGGAAGCGCTCCTGTACAGAGGCTACAGAGCGCTTCCTTCTGTTTTGGAGGTAAAAAAGATGAGTGAAACAAAAGTAAAACATACAAAGAAAAAGATGAATAGAGCAGCTTTTAAAGAGCATTGCTGGGGTCTGGCTTTTGTCTCCCCGCCATTTATCGGTTTCTGTCTTTTCATGGCATTTCCTATTGTGTTTGCCTTTGTGGCAAGTTTGACCAAGTGGAATGGTATGAACAACATGATGGATAACTTTATAGGATTCGAAAACTACGTTAAGCTTCTCGGAGATGAGAAGTTTTGGAAAGTTCTTTTGAATACTGTAATCTACATGATTGGTATTCCCATCGGAATGATTCTGGCACTGATCATTGCAACAGGAATGAACCGCAAAATCAGAGGAATCAAAGTTTTGCGTACCCTGTATTATGTACCTGTTATTTCTTCCCTGGTTGCAGTGGCAATCTTGTGGATGTGGGTATTCAACTATGACTATGGTCTGCTGAACAGTATTATTAAGGCAATCACAGGAAATCATGGACCAAACTGGCTGGGTGATGAATTCTGGGTTAAAATATCCATGATCATCTTTATGGTATGGAAAGGTCTTGGTGGTTCTATTGTCCTGTATTTGGCAGGACTTCAGAGTATTCCAAGAGATTACTATGAAGCTGCAAAGATTGACGGTGCAAACGGATTTAATTTATTTAGGCATATTACTATGCCGCTGGTATCCCCGGTAACCTTCTATTTGCTGATTACAGGTTTGATTGGAGGATTCCAGGTCTTTGTAGAAGTTTTAGTTATGGTTCCAAACGGTGGACTGAATTACAGTGCAGCAACGGTTGTATTCTATCTGTACGATAAAGCATTTGGAAATAATCAGATGGGATATGGTTCTGCGATGGCATTTATTCTTGCAATCTTTATCTTCATTATCACAGCCATTAACTTCAAGGCTCAGGATAAATGGGTAAAAACAATTGAGTAGGAGGGGAGAAGAAAATGGCAAAATTAGATGAAAAAAGCTCTGAAGTGAAAACGAAAAAAGCGAAAGTTGTGGACGGCATTGTCTTCACCCTTCTTTTGATCGGGGCCATTGCAATGGTATTCCCGCTGATTTATATGCTGCTCAGTTCTTTTATGACAAAGAACCAGATTTTGTCTGCAAACTTCAGTATTATTCCAGATCCATGGAAGTTTGGTAAATATGCGGAAGTATTACAGAAACCGGAATTCTTAAGAGGTTTGAGAAACACATTGATTGTAGCATTTCCGGTGCTTCTGGTTGGTGGATTTACTTCTTCATTGGCAGCGTTTTCTTTCAGTAAACTGAAATTTAAAGGAAAAAATGGAATTTTCCTGGGACTTTTGGCTACCATGATGATTCCATTTGCAGTTGTAATGATTCCTCAGTATGTTATGTTTACAAAAATGGGATGGACAAACAGTTTGTTGCCTCTGATCATTCCTGGATTGTTTGGTAACGTAAGCATTATTTTCTTCCTGAGACAGAATCTGACCAGTGTACCAGATTCTATGGTGGAAGCTGCAAAAATTGATGGTTGTGGATATTTCAAAATGTATTATAAGATTTTCCTGCCCCTGATGAAGGGTGCGTTAATGACTCAGATTATTCTGTGGTTCATGGGTATCTGGAATGATTATCTGGCTCCTACTATCTTTATCCAGAATGAAGAGTGGTTTACTTTGCAGGTAGTTATCCGCTCCTTTAATGCTTACTATGCGGTAAACAGTGATTATCCTCTGATTATGGCTGCATCTGTTTTGGCAATCCTGCCTACGTTGCTGTTGTTCTTCTTCTTCCAAAGATATATTATTGAATCTATGGCAGTAACAGGCGTAAAAGGGTGAGGTGTATTTCATTGCTTTGTTTAAATGATACGGATGTGAGAAGCAATCCGACGGTCTGGTCTCATGATCCTTCTATGATGTGGGATCCTGTCACAAAGAAGTATTATTCTTACAGTACGGATGTCTACCGGCCGGAGTGTGGACTTACAGAAAAAATAGGTATTCCTGTCCGCAGTTCTAAAGATTTGGTTCATTTTACTTATGAGGGAACAGTCCTGTCAGAGCATGCGGTTGCAGAGGGGAGAGATAATGGTGCATATCCTCCCACCATAAACTTCTGGGCACCTTATGTGGAATATGTTCATGGTGAATACCGGATGTATTATTCTGCTACAAAAGCATTTGGAAGTTCTGAGTCCAGAATCTGGCTGGCTGTGGCGAAGAATCCGCTGGGACCTTTCGAAAACAGAGGCGTAGCAGCAGATACATGGGGTACAGATGATACGTATCCTAATGCCATAGATGCACATATCATATGGGATAAAGAGCAGTGTTATCTTGTTTATGGTTCCTTTTTCGGAGGAATCTATATAAAAGAACTAGAGCCGTCCACGGGGCTTCCCCTGGACGGAAATCCCCAAAACTTGGGGATTTGTATATCCAAAAGAGGAAAAGACTTTCCGAAGGATGGACCGGAAGGAGCATCGATTATCTTTGTTCCCGAGACAGGCTGGTTTTATCTGTTTCAATCTTATGGCTGGCTGGGAGATGATTATGATATCTGTGTAGGAAGAAGCCGGAAGGTAACAGGTCCATATCTGGATATGAACGGAAAGAATCTGAAAGAAGAGGGAACCGGACTTTTTCTGGCAGGAAGCTATAAATTCCGGGCAGAGCATCCTCGTTTTCTGGAAAATGGAAACCCGTGGATGTGGGGCGGTTTTCGAGGGCCTGGTCATGGTGTTCCTTTTTATGATGAGAACAGAGGGCAATATTTCTTTGTTCATCATGTAAGAGATGGCGCAGAAATATACCGGAGAATGGAGGAAGACGGCCGTGCCAGTTATCAGGTTCATCATATGATGATACGCCCTATGTACTTTGTTGATGAGTGGCCGGTTTTTGGGCCTGAGCCCTATGAGGGGGAGATTCGGGAGATTCCAACAGCGGAAGCACCCAACGGATATTGGGAGGTTATCTGCTTTGGGAAGGAATATCAGGAACAGTATGAATCGGAAATGATTTTGGTAAAAGATTTTCATCAGCACTTTGAAAACTGTATAGTTTATGAATGCAGAGATTTTGAAAATGAAAAAAACTCCATTGTCATGTCAGGGATTGACAAATCCGGTCTTGCATATTGGGGCAAATTCATGTATAGTTAATTTTAGATAAATCTAAAATGTTTAAGGTTATCTAGAAAGTAGGAAGAGACAATGTTACACATAAAAAGCTTGGATGATGGTCTTGAAGTGTTTAAGGCCTTAGGGTCAGAAGTCAGGATCAATATTGTAAAACTGCTGCTGGAAAACCGTGAGATGAACATGAACGAACTTGCATCCAGCCTTGGGATTACAAATGGTGCTTTGACAAGCCATATAAAGAAGCTGGAAGAGGCAGGAATCATTAAGGTGATTACCGAACATGGGGGACATGGAAATCAGAAGTTGTGCAGAGTGGATGTAGATAAAATCCTAGTGGAAGTTGAACGTGAAGATACAGAGGATGAAAATAATATCTATAACACAGAAGTAAGAGTAGGACATTATTCAGATTATGAAGTATATCCTACCTGTGGTCTCGCCACAGAGACAGCTCTGGTAGGAGAGGTAGACGATCCAAGATATTTTGCCCATCCTGACAGGATTAAAGCAAGGATTCTCTGGTTTACCAAAGGATATATTGAGTATATCATTCCTAACTTACTGCCAAGTGCGACAAAGATTGAGCAGATTACACTTTCTCTGGAGATGAGTTCAGAAGCACCTGGTGTGAACAGTGACTGGCCTTCTGATATTTCGTTTTATTTAAATGACGAAAAAATCGGTACTTGGACCAGCCCTGGAGACTATGGGGATGTACAGGGGATTTTTACACCGGATTGGTGGTTCCCTAATTGGAATCAATACGGTCTTTTAAAGATGATTGTTATCAATAAAAAGGGAACTTTTGTGGATGGATTGAAAATATCTGACGTTAATATCAGAAAGTTCAATCTGGATTATAAAAGCACCATTCGCTTCAAATTCCAGATAGAAGAGGATGCGAAAAACATTGGTGGCATTACAATCTTTGGCAGTGGATTTGGAAATTATAATCAGGATATTAAAGTGCGGATAGCATATAGTCAAATGTAGAAGAAAAACAGCTCTGCGTTCTGTTATTTACAGAAAGAGGGCTGTTTTTTAGTGGAGATAAAAGTAAAATGAAGAAAAGAGTATGGTTGATTTTAGGTACATTCCTGTGTATCAGTGTAGCAGGATGTGGACAGAAGGAGAAATTAAAGGCTGATGAGCCGGTAGAGAAAGAGTTTGAGGAAGTATCAGTACATGATCCTTCAGTGGTTCTGGGTGAGGATGGCAGTTATTATATTTTCGGTTCTCATCTGGCTGTGGCAAAGACGGATGATTTTATGAACTGGGAAACTGTGAATCAAGGAGTGAGCAATGCAAGTTCTGTGATTCCAGATGTATATCTTACCATGAAGGATGCTTTTGAATGGTCTCACAGTAATACATTCTGGGCACCGGATGTGGCAAAACTGGAAGACGGAAAATATCATATGTATTACTGCAATTGTCAGGGGGATGCTCCTGTTTCCTGCCTGGGAACTGCTGTTTCAGATCAGGTGGCAGGACCTTATGTAAATGAAGGGCTGATGCTGAAATCAGGTATGGATGCAAAGGAAAAAGATGAGGATGGAGATCTTTATCAGGCAACAACAGATCCAAACGTGGTCGATCCCTGTACGTTCTATGATGCTGAAGGACGGCTGTGGATGGTCTACGGTTCTTATTCCGGCGGTATTTTTATCAAGGAAATGGATACAAAAACAGGATTGCCTCTTGAAGAGGGATATGGGAAAAAACTTCTGGGAGGAAATCACCTGAGAATTGAGGCTCCTTATATTCTGTATAATGAAGAAACGGGATATTACTATATGTTCCTGTCCTTTGGTGGTTTGGACTCAGACGGTGGTTATAATATCCGTGTATGCAGATCGGAAAATCCAGATGGGCCTTATGTAGATTCCATGGGTCAGGAAATGGAAGACTGCAAAGGTGCAGCAGGAACAGCTTTCAGCGATGCAACAGCAGCTTTATACGGAACAAAGCTGATGGGCGGCTATAAATTCCTCTGGAAAGAAGGCGAAGAAGGAGAAGACAGAAACGGATATCTTTCTCCGGGTCATAATTCCTGTATTTATCAGGAAGAGACGGATAAATATTTTATCATCTATCACACAAGATTTGAGAACAGAGGAGAGGAACACCAGGTTCGTGTACATCAAATGTTCTTTAATGAGGATGGATGGCCAGTGATTACTCCTTACCGATACACAGAAGAGGAGTTAAAAGAGTATTCACAGAAAGAATTAGCAGGTGGATATAAGCTGATTAATCATGGAAGAGAAATTACGGCAGAGATGAATGAGTCTCAAGAAATCCAGCTTACCTCCAAAGGAAGAATTGAAGGTCTGGAAGAGGAAGGAACCTGGAAACTGGGCGAGAATTGCAGTATTGAGCTGGAGATTGATGGTAAAACTTATAAAGGTGTTTACCTGAAACAGTGGGATGAAGATGGTAAGAAATATGTTATGACTTTTACAGCACTGAATGCCGAAACAGGTATGAGTGTGTGGGGAAGCGGTCTTAATGCAATAGAAGAGTAACAGAAAGGATGGACAGAATATATGGCAAAATTAGTAATCAACCCAAACAAAAAAGTGAGCAAAATCAATAAGGAAATCTACGGACATTTCTCAGAACATCTGGGAAGATGTATCTATGAAGGAATTTATGTGGGAGAAGATTCCCCTATTGAAAATGTTAATGGTATGAGATGCGATGTGGTAGAAGCATTGAAAGAGATTAAAGTTCCGGTTCTGCGCTGGCCGGGCGGCTGCTTTGCAGATGAATATCACTGGAAAGACGGAATTGGCCCAAAAGAGGGAAGAAAGAGAATGATCAATACACACTGGGGTGGTGTGGTTGAAGATAACAGTTTTGGTACGCATGAATTTTTTGAATTATGTGAACAGCTTGGTTGTGAGACATACATTAATGGAAACCTGGGAAGCGGTACCGTGCAGGAAATGTCTGAGTGGGTGGAATATATGACTTTTGAAGGAGTTTCTCCTATGGCAGAACTCCGTGCAAAAAATGGTCATGAAAAACCATGGAAAGTGGACTTCTTTGGAGTAGGAAACGAAAGCTGGGGCTGCGGTGGAAATATGAATCCAGATTTCTATGCAAATGAATACCGTAGATATCAGACTTTCGTAAGAGATTATAAGGCTGGAGAGCATATTGAAAAAATCTGCTGTGGAGCAAATGTGGATGATTATGAGTGGACAAAAGATGTGCTGGCAACTTGCTTCAATCATTCCCTGCCATTTCAGCATGGATTTATGGATGGTCTGTCTTTGCATTATTATGTGCATCCGGAAGGATGGGATATTAAAGGAAGTGCAACAGATTTTGGTGAGGCTGTATGGTACAAAACTCTTGGAAAAGCACTGTATATGGAGGAATTAATTAATCGTCATGGTGTGATTATGGATGAGTATGACCCAGAAAAGAAGATTGGTATGATCGTAGATGAATGGGGTACCTGGTACACCTGTGAGCCAGGAACGAATCCAGGATTTTTGTATCAGCAGAATACCATGAGAGATGCTCTGGTAGCTGGTATTACACTGAATATTTTTAATAAACACAGTGACAGAGTAAAAATGGCAAACCTTGCACAGATGGTAAATGTGCTTCAGGCGGTTCTTCTGACAGAAGGAGATAAGATGGTGAAAACACCTACTTATCATGTGTTTAATATGTATAAATATCATCAGGATTCTATGCTGGTGGAGAGTTCTATTGAAAGTGAAACCATAGGAACAGAGGAATATCCGGTTCCAAATCTGACAGAATCTGTCTCTGTTGATGAGAATGGAGTTCTTCATATTACGGTTACAAATCTTTCTGTTTCTGAAAGCTATGATGTGGATGCTACAATTCTGGACAGAGAGATGAAAGAAGTAAAAGGTGAGATTGTGACAGAGGAAATGCATGCCATGAATACCTTTGAAGATGCAGATCGTGTATGTGTAAAGGAATTTTCTGATATTCAGATTACAGACAAAGGGCTGAAATTCACTATTCCTGCATGTAGTGTACTTCATATTGCTGTGAAATAAGGATGGAAACAAAGACAAGAGTATGCAGAAAATGCCTGCTTCGTGATATGGAGGAGGCAGAGGCTTTCAAAAATATGTATGATTATATTGCAAATCTTAATCCTGAAGATAAGGTGACGGATGAACAATATGAACAGCGGTTACTTATGTGCCGGCAGTGTGAACATCTGCTGTCCGGCATGTGCCGCAAGTGTGGCTGTTACGTGGAAATGCGGGCAGCCATGAAAATAAGGCATTGTCCGGATGTTCCGGGCAGGTGGTGAGAAGACAGAGTGATTTTACAGGAGGGTTTTTACAATGACAAGAAGAGCAAAAATGGTTCTGGATAAAGAATTCCAGATTGCACCTATTGACAAACGTATCTACGGTTCTTTTATTGAGCATCTGGGAAGAGCTGTGTATGAGGGGATTTACCAGCCAGGACATCCGGCAGCAGACAAGGATGGATTCCGCCAGGATGTGGTACAGCTTGTAAAAGAACTGGATGTGCCGATTATCCGTTATCCAGGTGGTAACTTTGTTTCTAATTTTTACTGGGAAGATTCTGTAGGCCCTGTTTCTGAAAGACCTCACCGTCTGGAGCTGGCATGGAGAAGCCTGGAAAAAAATGAGATTGGTTTAAATGAATTTTCAAAATGGTCAAAACAGGTAAATTCAGAAGTTATGATGGCAGTAAACCTTGGAACCAGAGGAATCCAGGATGCATGTAATCTTCTGGAATATTGCAATCATCCTTCTGGAACAAAGTACAGCGACCTTCGTATCAAACACGGTGTAAAAGACCCGCATAATATTAAAGTATGGTGTCTTGGAAATGAAATGGACGGACCGTGGCAGATTGGTCATAAGACCATGGAAGAGTATGGACGTCTGGCAGAGGAAACAGCAAAGGCAATGCGTCTTATTGATCCGAGCATCGAGCTGGTTTCCTGCGGAAGCTCTAACCGTGATATGCCAACATTCCCGGATTGGGAAGCAGTGACATTGTCTCATACCTATGATTATGTAGATTATATCTCTATGCATCAGTATTATGGAAACCGTGATAATGACAGCAATGATTATCTGGCACAGTCTGATGATATGGATGATTTTATCCGCACAATCATTTCCACCTGTGATTATGTAAAAGCAAAAAAACGCAGTAAAAAGACCATGAATTTAAGTTTTGATGAATGGAATGTATGGTTCCATTCCAATGCTGCCGATGATGACATCACAGAAAATCATCCATGGCAGGTAGCACCACCGATGCTGGAGGATATCTATAATTTTGAAGATGCCCTTTTAGTAGGTTTGATGCTGATTACCTTGATGAAGCATGCAGACCGTGTGAAAATGGCATGTCTGGCACAGTTAGTCAATGTAATCGCTCCGATTATGACAGATGCAACAGGGGGAGCATGGAAACAGACCATCTTCTATCCATTTATGCATGCATCAAAATATGGCCGTGGTATTGCATTGCAGCCTGTTATTACAGGAACAAAACATGCTACAGCAAAACATGATGAGATTACAGATGTGGAATCCATTGCTGTTTATAATGAAGAAAAAGATGAAGTAACCATCTTTGCTGTAAACCGTAACCTGGAGGAAGATGTAGAGCTTACCACAGATGTAAGAAGCTTTGAAGGATACCGTCTGTTAGAGCATATCGTGATGGAAAACGAAGATCTGAAGGCAGGAAACAGCCTGCTGGAAGAAAAAGTTTATCCGGTAAATGCAGATGACAGAAGCAAACTGGATAGTGGTATTGTGACTAGCGTGCTGAAGAAAGCTTCCTGGAATGTAATAAGACTGGGAAAATAAATTTAATTGAAAAGAGGTACAGTTGCTGAGCTTTGGCTTGGCAGCTGTACCTCTTTTGCGATATGCAGTTTTTTTGGCATCCTATTAATTCAAGTGAAAAATGTTAAAATGTAAAAAAATATTTTACAATTATATTGATGAATCCTTTGTTTGGACATATAATAAAGGTGAGAAAATAGAAGGAGGTCATCATAATGAGGTTTGATGAATTATTTGAGCAAAGAAGTCTGGTGGCTTCGAAGTTAAAAGAGTGTATTAGAGATAGAGGTTATACGAAAGTGTCCTTTTCCAGTAAGGCAGACATATCACGTCCAACATTAGACCGGCTGTTAAATGGTACTGTTGATAGCAAAAGTACATTCGACCGTCATTTGCAGAAGATTTTGAAAGTGTTGAATATGTCAGTAGAAGAGTTGTTACTTTACCATTCTGTATCTGCTAAGCCGGTTACAACAACCGTGTTTTCACAAAATGCTCCTTTGGAACATGCAATGAGTGAAAAAGCACAAAAACAGTATAATCTGCTTCTTGATGTTATTGATCTGTGTGAAATATATTATTAAGGTCGCTAAATGTCCAGTGGACCTTTGTTCAGCGACGACCGAAGTGAAACGGAGAAGTAAATGTATGAGTGAAATAATAACAGCTTTAAATATAGATTTAGTTATAAAGAAGAATAAAGAAATAAAAAATGAAATATTAGAGCAAACAATGAAATTGCAAATGAATCCTGAAATTATGAAGGGTGCATCAAGGCCGCAGCTTGCTTTGCTGATTTTGCAAAGATTTGGTTTGATTCAGATGCCTATTGAAGATAAATTTTGGAGTGGGGCAATTTTTGTAAAAAATGGGAAAATAATACCTGTTCTAAATACAGCGTTGCCACGTGCAAATCAATATTTTGCTGCATGGCATGAAATATATCATCTTATTTTTGATAAAGTGTCATTTGACCATTTTATTGAAAAAGATAATACGATAGAGGAAAGAAAAGCTGAATATTTTGCAGCAAGTATGCTTTTGACAGGTATCGACAGATATTTTATAGAACTTCCTGAGATGAATTTCATTTCAAAAATATTTCACTGTATGTCAGCATTTCAGGCGACCTATAAAGCAGTGTTAGTTTCTCTTTACGAATATGCGGTTCAGAGTGAAAATGAAGCACTGGCAAAAAGGATTAAGGAAAATTTTGATTTGGAATTTGAAGATATGCCACAGAGATTTCGGGAGCTTGGTCTGGATGATAGTCTGGTAAAACCATCTTATGTGATCAACGTATTGTCTTTACAGGAGAGGATAAGAAGAAGCAAAGCTGCGAATCCTGAACTTAATTATCATAAAGACAATGAAGAATTTCTGATAAATATTATGAAAGAAATCTCTATGATTACGAGGAAGGGCGAATAATGACAATAACGAAAATAACAAATATTGATAATAAAAAGCATATCGCTCTTTTGGACACATCATCCATTTCATTTATGCAGGGATTAGATGAAAGGGGGATACCATCAGAAGATATTTTGAAAGATTATGATCTTATTCTTATTCCAGAATGGGTACTGGTGGAAGTCAATGATGCGGAAGGCAGAGCGAATTATTTGCAAAAACTGATTGAACTTGGGTATCCGATACATAGTATTGCAGAAGAGGATTATCCGAATCTTGCAAACAATGAGGAAGGTAATCTTTATCAGATTGTTCTTGCATCTGCGTATCAGATTGGAAGAATAAAAAGCTATTTGCGTCGGTTTGTGGAAAAAGCAGACATACTTGACATGGATGCATATAAAAACTGGATTAATAAGCTTTATGACGAATGGCCGATTCAAGGTCAGATGTTATCTTCGGGCAGAATAAAAAAGAAGAATGCCGGAGAGATTTCTATCACAATTTTGGCAGAAGTAGTTTCCTGGTATTATCCGGAAACAGAGGCATTGACTATATATTCACAGGATAGAGATACTTATGAGTTTCAGCGTAAAGCTGAGACCAGTTTAAGGGAAGTATTTACTTCAAGGATGCCGGTACCTGTTTCGTATAAGAGCAATGATGCCATTCTTTGTCAGCTTTTTCGGGATGGAAAAATAAGTATTGAAAATTTGGGAGATTACAGGAAGGATATACGTAAGATTACTTACAGTAAGGTACAGGATGACCATTCCGTGATTTTAGTCACAGAAGTGGTTGATAATGATTTATTTATAGATTTGGTTCAGGATACATCGGTTCATATTATTTTTTAGTTAATATGAGAAATAGTAAAATTGAAGAGATGAAGAATGGAAATTTAAAATATGTAATTTAAGCTGCCCCATAAGTAACTATATACTTTATGCGGCAGCTTATTCATTAGTAACTACATTTTGCCGTATTCTTCTGTCCGGTACTGTTTAAAAATACTTTTAAGAACCTTGTAAAGAGGTTCTTTTATTTTGTCCAGAGGAAGGGGCTGCTGATACAAAATTGTGTTGTAGCTGACTCCGCTGACCAGTTCCAGTATCATGTACATCATCAGTTCCGGGTTCTGGTATGTGTGAGTGGATTTTTCTAAAAGTTCCTGATAGATGGTGTATACAGCGGGCACGTCTTTGTCCGGTGATTCAATAAGAGAATTAGTAAAAAATCCCCAGCTTAGATGTTTGGAAATCAGCATGACCAGGCTGTGATTCTCTGCAAACTGATCCAGGATATTGTCAATGATAAAGAGAACCTGATCTTCGAAATCGCAAATCTCTTCGTGCGTCTGTAATTGGTGGTAGGCTGTCAGAAATACCTGGCTGGCTTTGTGGCTGATTAAATGATTTCTGATATCGTATTTGTCCTTGAAATAGAGGTAAAAAGTTCCCTTGGCAACACCTGCCGCATTGACTATATCAGAGATAGAAGTTTTGTTAAAGCCATTATGAATAAACAGAGAAAAAGCAGAATCCAGGAGAGAATTCCTCTTTTGTTGTTTGTTGTTATCTACTTTTCCCATTAAAAAAACCTTCTTTCTTTTTCGTACTTCTTTTGATTCTTTGTCCATTATAGTGAAGAGAATCAGGAAAAGTCAAACGAAAAAGAGAAGGTTCTTTTTTTTCTCCACATTGCATAAATAATAAAAATGACTTTTGGTCAAAATTAATTATTGACTAATAGTCATTTATGTGGTAAAACATTTTATGACTAAAGGTCATTAATTTTAAAACAGCTTATATAAGAAAGGAAGGAAGACATATGTTAAAGCTGGGAAGAAAAATTGTGAAATGCCGTATTCCCATTTTTATCCTGAGTTTATTACTCTTGATACCAGCGGGAATCGGATATATCAACACCAGAGTCAATTATGATGTGCTCTATTATCTGCCGGATGAAATAGAAACTATGCAGGGGCAGGATATTCTGGTGGATGAATTTGGTACAGGTGCCTATTCCATGTTTATCTGTGAGGGAATGAAAAATAAGGATGTGGCGGCACTGAAGGAGAAAATCGAGAATGTGGAGCATGTATCAAAAGTTGTTTGGTACGATTCTTTCTCTGATATTTCAGTACCGGTGGAAATGCTGCCGGAAAAAATCAAAAGTGCGTTATTTGCAGATGATTCCACGATGATGTTTATTATTTTTGATACTACTACATCAGCAGATGAGACCATGGATGCCATCGGTGACATCCGGAAACTGGCAGGCAAACAGTGTTTTGTCAGCGGTATGTCAGCAATCGTTACAGATACTAAGAACCTGGCAGAGTCAGAGGTCGCAATTTATGTATTGATTGCCGTAGTTTTATCCTGTATTGTTCTGGCTTTGACTATGGAATCTTATTTTATTCCGTTCTTATTCCTGGCAAGTATTGGAATGGCCATCGCTTATAACATGGGAACCAATGTGTTTCAGGGTGAGATTTCCTATATTACGAAAGCTTTAAGTGCAGTCCTTCAGCTTGGTGTTACTATGGATTATTCCATTTTCCTGTGGCACAGCTACCAGGAACAGAGAGAACGGTTTGGAGAAGATCACAAAGAGGCCATGGCACAGGCAATTGCAGCTACCATTAAATCTGTAGTGGGAAGTTCTATTACAACGATTGCAGGATTTGCAGCCTTATGTTTCATGAGTTTTACGCTTGGTTTAGACCTTGGTGTGGTTATGGCAAAAGGTGTTATTTTCGGAGTACTTAGCTGTGTTACCATTCTTCCTTCCATGATTATGATATTTGATAAATTCCTGGAGAAGACGAAACATAAACAATTAATACCTGATTTTCCAAAGATTCCAGAGTTTTTGGTAAAGCATCACAAAACCTTTGCAGTTCTTTGTTTGCTGCTGGTTATCCCATTTGCTTATTTCCAGGCAAATACCAAGGTGTATTACAATCTGGACTCCAGCCTTCCGAAAGAACTGGAGTCTATAAGAGCAAATGAAAAACTTCAGGAAGATTACCATATGGGTGCAGCACATATGATTCTTCTGGACAAAAACCTTCCTAATAAAGAAAAACATAAAATGATTAAAGATATGGAAGAAGTTGACGGAGTGAAAGAGATTCTTGGATTGGAAACAATCATTGGCCCTGCATTTCCGGAAAGTATGATTCCGAAAGATATCAAGGAAATTCTGGAAAGCGAACATTATGAGCTGATGCTGATTACCAATGAATATCTTACCGCTTCTGATGAAGTAAATGCACAGATTGATGAATTGAATCACATTCTGAAAAGCTATGATGAAAAAGGAATGCTGGTAGGGGAGGCACCTTGTACCAAGGATTTGATTGAAATTACAGACCATGACTTTAAGGTTGTCAGTGCTGTATCTATTTTAGCGGTTTTCCTGATTATCTTATTTGTATTTAAGTCCATTTCCCTTCCAATCATTTTAATCTTGATTATTGAAGGTGCAATTTTCGTAAATATGGGTATTCCGTATTTGACAGGAACAGAACTTCCATTTATTGCTTCCATTGTAATTGGAACCATACAGCTTGGTGCCACCGTAGACTATGCGATTTTGATGACAAGCCGTTATGAACAGGAAAGAGGAAGCGGAAAGAGCAAAAAAGATTCTATCAGCATTGCCCTGGCAAGCAGTATCCGCCCGGTTATGGTATCCGCATTCAGCTTTTTTGCCGCAACCTTTGGCGTAGGTTTGTATTCCAAGATTGATATGATTAGTTCTCTGTGTCTTTTGATGGCAAGAGGTGCATTAATCAGTATGTGCTTTGTACTGTTGTTCCTGCCGGCCATGTTCTGGATACTGGATGGACTGATTTGCAGAACAAGTAAAAACTTTAAACTGGGTATCAGAAAGAAATAGGAGGTTTTCGATATGAAGAAAAAACAAGTTCAGGCACTTTTAGCAGGTATGTCAGCAATGATGGCAGTGATGCTGCCAGCAACTTCTGTTTTAGCCGCTGTTCCGGAAAAAGAGCAGACCGTATATGTAAATGCAGATGAAAATGGTAATTCTCAGGATGTGATTGTCAGTAACTGGCTGAAAAACCAGGGAAAGGAACAGGAACTGACAGATAAAACAAACCTTACGGATATTCAGAATGTCAAAGGTGACGAAACCTTTGAGCAGAAGAGAGATGGAACGATTGTCTGGAATACAGATGGCGGAGATATTTATTATCAGGGTAAGACCCAGGAGGAGCTTCCTGTGTCAGTGAAACTGACCTACTATCTGGATGGAAAAGAAATTTCCGCTAAAGATCTTGCGGGAAAAAGCGGAAAATTAAAAATCAGAATTGATTATGAAAATAAATCAAAAGAAGTCAAAGAAATCCAGGGAAAACAGGAAGAAATCTGTACTCCGTTTATGATGATGACTGCCATGATTCTTCCGGCAGAAACATTTTCGAATGTGGAAATCACAAACGGCCAGATTATATCAGACGGTAATAATGATATTGCGGTAGGTGTGGGATTTCCTGGTCTTGCAGAAAGCTTGAAACTCCAGGATGTGGAAGAACTGAAAGATGTGGACTTCCCGGATTACGCAGAACTTACCGCAGATGTGAAGGATTTCTCCTTGGCAATGACAGCTACAGTGGCAACAACAGGACTTCTGGATGATTTGGACCTGGCAGATGTAAATAGTACAGAAGATCTGAAAAAGCAGATGGAAACCCTGGCAGATTCTTCTCAGGCATTGGTAAAAGGAAGTTCAGAGCTGCAAAGCGGAATTGCAACTTTGGACAGTTCCGCAGACACGTTTGTCAGTGGTCTTACTCAGGTAGATGACGGAACAGCCGCATTGAAAAATGGTATTGATACCATGAACAGCAAAAAAGGTGAGCTTTTGGACGGAGTTACTAAGCTTACAGATGGGATGAAAGCATTGCAGAATGGCTCTGCCGGACTTCAGGATGGTGTTGCTGCCTATACAGATGGTGCATCCCAGTTAGGTGCCGGTATTGCCCAGACCGCAGAAGGGGCAGCAGCTTTGAATCAGGGTATTCAGGAGCTGAATGACAAGAAAACAGTCCTGACAGATGGAGCAGCAAAACTGGCGAAAGGAGCTTCTGATTTAGATGCAGGTGCCGGAAGTCTTGCAAGCGGTGTTCAGGCATATACATCAGGTGTAGAACAGCTTCACGCAGGTATCAGTGCCCTGGATGAAAAGGTAGCAGGAGGTGCAGGCCAGCTTGCAGGAGCAGAACAGGCCATGGGAACCATCGTATCTGGTGCAAAAGACTTAATCTCTGGTGCAGGAAAACTGGAAGAAGGTATGAAAGGTGCGGCAGGTTCTGTAGATACAGTGAAAAAACAGGTAGAAAGTTACGCAAATGCAGCAGCAAATGAGTCGGGATTAACAGACCAGGCTATTGCAGTGATTCAGAAGTATATTAGCCCTCAGACACAGCCTAAGGTATCGGCAGAAGATATCAATAATCAGGCAAATGCAGCAGTGGCAGCAGAAAATGCAGCTGTAAATGCCCAGGCAAATGCACAGATGCAAGAGAAGGTTTCCGCAGCTTTAGCCGCAGCAGGAGTTTCAGCGGAACAACAGAGTGCTGTCATGAGTGCTCTTGGAGGAATTTCTGTGGGAATACAGACAAGTGCAAATATTTCTGTACCTCAGACAGCTTCCGATGCAGAGACAATCGCTCAATTAAATAATATCAAAGATGAGATGAACAACGGAAAGGCAGCATTTTCTACGGATACATTAACGGGAATCCAACAGCAGCTAGGAGTGATGGAAGGGCAGTGTACAACAGCGGCTCAAGGTGCTGGCCTCCTTACAGCAGGTGTAAAGGAATTTGCAGCAGCAGCAGAACCTATGAAAGATTTGTCCGGTATGATGCAGGAGCTGGCAAAGGTAACCGGACAGTTAAAACAGGGAAGCACTACTTTGTACTCTAAGAATGAGGAACTGAACAACGGAGCTGCCAGCCTGAGTGCAGGTGCAGGAGAGTTAAATCATGGCATGACCACACTTTCAGGAGGAACACAGCAGGTAAGTGCCGGAATCAGCAAACTGGCAGAAGGCTCTAATCAGCTTGCAGTTGGTACTGCTCAATTAAAAACAGGTTCCGAAACTCTATTGTCTAACAGTACAGCTTTGAATCAGGGTGCATCTCAGCTTAACGTAGGTGCAGGACAGCTTTTACAGGGTGGTGAAGCCTTAGCTTCAGGAGCACAGACTCTTGGAAACGGTATCACACAGCTTGCAAATGGTGCGGTATCCTTAAAAGATGGAACAGCAGCACTGGCATCTGGCGGCAAACAGTTAAAAGAAGGAACTACAAAATTAAACGAAGGTTCTACGGAACTGGCTGAAGGAATGGAGAAATTCGATGAAGAAGGAATCCAGAAAATCACAAAACTTCTTGGGGATGATTTACAGGTGATTCTTGACCGGCTTCATGCAGTGACAGATGCAGACAGTGCATACAAAGCCTTTGACGGACAGAATGAGAATGGTAGTGGAAAAGTAAAATTCATTATCGAGACAGCAGGAATTGAAAAATAGAAAATAATAATACAAAAGGGGCACTCCGTGATTGGCAGTGCCCCTTTTTGTTATAGGGTGATTTGTTTCCTTAGATATCTTCCGACTACATTGGCAAATTTGGAGATGTCCCGGATATAAGTAAAATCCTTGCCGAAAATGCGTTTTTCAGCCTGCAAGTCTTCTTCTTCCCCGGCGAAGACACCTAAAACAGCAATTTTCCGGTTTCTTAATTTCCGGATTTCTGTTGCAGTATCTTTTACCGCATATTCCAGGCAGTAAGGTTCTTTTTTCTTTGGCTGCTCTGATTTTTTTCTTGATTTGACAGAATCTTCCCCGGCAATGATATCATTGGGTCTTCCATCGCTTAATACAATCAGGATTTTGTTCTCTTCCGGCCGTTCAATGAGGCTCTTGGCAGCAGCACGCACAGCAAGCCCGTCTCTGTTGTTGGCAGAACCGTAGAATTCAAAAATCCGTTCATTCATTTCTCTGGAATCTTCATAATCCCGGAATTCATTCATAACCGTGTAAGCACCAAAGGTACAGAAACTCACAACCCTATGAGGAATCTGTACAATGCTTAATGCTTCACTGAGCATATATCCCTGCAAGGCTACCAGTCCTTGTCTGCTCTGCTGGGAACCGCTGGCATCAATAAGAACCTCCACAACGAAATCCGTCTGGTCCCCCAGAATTTCTCTCTGGAAGATCCGGCGGTTTTCTGTACGGTTAATGTTCCATAATTTGTTGACGCAGATGGTTCCATATTCACTGGAGCAGACTTCACGCTCTGTTCTGGTCAGCAACGCCCGTTTCAGTGTGTTGGCGAGAACCTGTACGTTCTGTCTGGTTACCAGGTGATTGCTTTTCAATAATCGCAGGTTTTCTTCTTTTATTTTTTTAACATAAGCTGTTTTTGCATTTCCCGGCATCTGGCTGTGGAGTACACCTTTGGTCATGTGCAGACGGCAGTCTTTGTGGATGCCTGTACAAATCTGATTTTGCAGGTGAGTCTGCTCCTGACGGTTGAGATACGATTTTCCGTAATTCATTTCAATGTACTGAGCCATGCGGTCCACCGAATCACGGTCAAGGACAATGATGCTGGATTTTGGCCGTTTGGTTTTTCCGTCATCCTGAGGGGCAACGTGGCCGCTGAAGATATTTACAGGATGATTTTCCGCATCCTCAGAGTCTTCCAGCCCGGCCTCTTTGTCCGTGTATTCTTTCATGTTTTCATCAGAATTTTTTACATGTCTGCTAAGTCCTTTGAACTGTTTTGCAAAGCCCTTGGCGTAGGCCATGTGGTAGATTTCTTCCAGGCAGGTGCAGATATCAGAGAGAGAAGAGGTGTCTTCTAACTTCTGGATTTTTTCAAGAATGGGCTGAATCCTTTCGTCTGCCATCTGGTCATAAAGAACATAACGCAGATAACTGCCTTCTACATACTCCCAGTCTGTATGGGTCAGCCGGAGAGCATCTTTTTCAAGAGTATCCGCAAATGCCCGCCTGCGGATATTCAGGATTCCTTTTCTCTCGCCGGAGAGTTTTTTCCATACAGCACTGTCAATGCATAGTTTTCCAAGGCATTGCAGAACAGAGGGTTCAAGACCCTGGTAAATTTTTTTGGTAAAAAAGCGGTCAAATGCCCTGGCATCAAAATATTTTTCGAAACCACCTTTCAAAATAGCATGATAAAAAGCCATATACGGTGATTTTTCAAAAAGACGTTCATCTACATCCTCTGGGGAGACATCCAGTTCATAATTCCCGCTGACGGTCCACATAAGATTTTGAAGCCTGGTCTGGACATCAAGTGAAGTTTCCATATGTTATAACCTCCTTTATCAGAGATTCCGGAATACGTCACCGCTGTTCCAGTCATCCGGTATTCTGGTCATGACAATGTCACGGATTAATTCACGCTCAAAGCCATCAAAGCATTTGTTGGTGATACCCATATCAATGGCATCCGCAGGACGCAACCCACCGGATACCAGACGTATCGCACCAATCAGCCCACGCAGGTCAACGGCTTTTGTGGAGATTTCTCCGTTTTTAGCTTTTAATTGCAAGTCCAGGAATAAACCGGAGAATTGCTCCAGTGCCTCTGGCTCAATAGAAGGAAAAATGCTTTGCAGAATCTGTTCCAGACGGTCTTTGGTCAGAGATGGCATGTTAATGACCATGAAACGTGAGACAAGTGCCTCGTTTAATTCCTTTGTTCCTGCGTATCCGTAATTCATGGTTGCGATGAAACGGGTAGCAGGGTGCAGTTTGACACGGTCATATCCAGGAACATCCATAATACGGCGGTAATCCAATGTGGCGTGAAGCACGGAGACAGCATCATTTTTTGCCATGTTGATTTCATCCAGAATACCAAAACCACCGTACTGGGCACACTGGTAGATAGGACCCTTACGAAGCTGTACTTCGTTATCTTTGAAGGTATCAGTGCCAATCAGGCTGTTGCTGTCTGTGTTTACGTGAAAGGAAATATTGTAAATCGGTCTGCCAAAAATCCATGCAAGATTTTCAGCCAGTACATTTTTTCCGGTAGCCTTGTCCCCACAAATGAGAAGATTTTCTCCTTCTAAGAGGGCAGTGACTGCTTTTTCCAGAATGTTTGTTCCGTAGAATGGCATAGAAGGCTCGGTGACACGGGAAAGGACTTCTTCCTCTGTGGGATACATGGATCTAAAAGTATTGATACGTGCCTGTAATGCTTCGTTTAATTTCATAAAGAAATCCCTCTTTTCTTAAAATATGTGATTGGCTTGTTTATAGTAGGTATTATAACGAAAAAATCGGAATTATTATAGAGTTTTTTCACAAAATTTATGATAAAGTAAGATTAGAACGAGTAATTTTTGATATGGAAAGGAGAAGTGTGAGGATGGATATAAAAAGTATGGAAAAATATGATCTTCATTGTCATCTGGATGGCTCCTTGTCAGAATCCTGTATTCGCAGGCTGGCAGAAGAGGCGGGAATTTCTCTGGATGGCTGTCAGTTAGAGAAGGAGCTAAGAGCAGAGGAAGATTGTAAAAGCCTGGCAGAATACCTGACAAAATTTGACTTGCCTTTGCGTTGTCTGGTTAGTGAAAAAAGCTTCACAGAAGCAGTAAAGGATGTTATGAAAACAGCGGCACAGGAGCATGTGGTTTATCTTGAAATCCGCTTTGCACCTATGCTGTCTGTGACGGAGGACTTGACGGCAAATAAGATTATAGAAGCTGCCATAAAAGGTTTGAAAGAAGGGGAAAACCTCTATGGGGTCAAAGGGAATCTGATTCTTTGTGGAATGCGTCATCAGCCGGTGGAATTAAATATAAAACTGGTGGAGACTGCAGCAGATTATCATGGATATGGTGTGTGTGCCCTGGATCTTGCCGGGGATGAGGCAGCATTTCCGGTAAAGCAGCAGGCAGAAATGTTTCGGAAAGCAAAAGAACTGGGGATTCCTTTTACGATTCACGCAGGAGAATGTGGGAGTGCCCAGAGTATCTGGGATGCCATTGAGCTTGGTGCATCCAGGATTGGGCATGGAATTGCAGCGGCAAAGGATGAAACACTGATGAGATACTGTGCAGAACATCAGATTCCTTTCGAGATGTGCCCGGTGAGCAATCTTCAGACAAAGGCAGTGAGGACAATGGAGGAATATCCATTCCTGAGATTTCTGGAAGCCGGGATACTGGTGACAATCAACACGGATAATAGAACGGTAAGTAACACCTCTATGACAAAGGAACTGGAGCTTTTACAAGGTTATTACGGAATAGGGGATAAAGTGCTGGTGCAGCTGATGGAAAATGGGAAAAACGGGGCATTCTGGTGTTGATTTTTTATATACCGATTGGTATAATGGCTGTAGATGATACGTGGACAAGGAAAGGTGGTGATACACATGGATAACCGGGAACTTCTTTTGAATACAGCATTGGAATTGTTTCATGCAAAGGGGTATGATGCAGTAGGTGTGCAGGAAATCGTAGACCGGGCGGGAGTGACGAAGCCGACTCTTTATTATTATTTTGGGAGTAAGCTGGGGCTTTTGAAAAGCCTGCTGGAGAGCCGGTACAATATTTTAGAAGCCCAGATTACAGAGGCATCTAAAATGCCGGGGAATCTTCCACAGGTGCTCTATCAGGTTGCAAGAGTGTTTTTTAATTTTGCAGCATCCCAAGAGAAGTTTTATTTATTCATGCTGGCACTGTTTTATTCCGGAAGAGAGAACGAGGCGTTCCAGGCAGTGTCACCGCTGATTGAGCGGCATTATCAGCTGATTGTAAGTATTTTTGAACATTTTTCCAGAGAACTGGGAAATATGAGAGGAAGACAAAGGCTGTTTGCTGTGGGTTTCACAGGTGTTTTGAATCATCATATTATGATGGTAAGTTACGGGCTTTCTGAAAATGAGAAGTTCGAGATTTCCAATGAAACCACTTATGAGATTGTCCATCAATTCTTATACGGAATTTATACATGAGAAAAGAAAAAAGATTTGATTAGCAGGAGGATGGCAGTATGGCGGTGTGGTATGAAGAGGCAGTGTTTTATCATATGTATCCGATCGGCATGACAGGGGCACCAAGAGAAAATAAAGAGGAAGGCATTGTCCACAGATTTGAACAGTTGGAGGAATGGCTTCCCCATATTGCTGAAATTGGGTGTACAGCGGTTTATATAGGACCTTTGTTTGAATCTACAACACATGGTTATGATACCAGGGATTACAAAGTGGTGGACAGGCGTCTTGGAGATAATGATGATTTTGTGAGATTTGTAAAAAAAGCTCATGAACTTGGAATCAAAGTTGTAGTAGACGGAGTATTTAATCATACGGGAAGAGAGTTTTTCGCATTTCAGGATATCCAGAGAAACCGGGAGCATTCCGGGTATTGCAATTGGTATAAGGGGATTAATTTCGGATGGGATAATCCGTATCATGATGGTTTTGGGTATGAGGCCTGGAGAAATTGTTTTGAGCTTGTGAATCTAAATCTCTGGGAACCGGCAGTGAGAGAATATCTGCTGGGCGTGATTGATTTCTGGATTGACACCTTTGATATTGACGGAATCCGCCTGGACTGTGCAGATTGTCTGGAATTTTCCTTTATGGAAGAGATGCGGAGAAGAACAGTTACAAAAAAAGCTGATTTCTGGCTTATGGGCGAAGTGATTCATGGAGATTACAGCCGTTATATTCAGGATGGGCAGAACATGCTTCACAGTGTAACAAACTATGAATTGCACAAGGGACTTTATTCTGGTCATAATGATCACAATTATTTTGAGATTGCCCATACGATTCGCAGAGAATTTGATGAGAATGGTGGTATTTACAGGGGAATGAAGCTGTATTCCTTTGTGGACAATCATGATGTGGACCGCATTATCAGTAAACTGAAAAATAAAGATCATATTTATCCGGTTTATACACTGTTATACACACTTCCGGGAATTCCATCCATTTATTATGGTTCAGAATGGGGAATCGAGGGACAGAAGCAGGGAGGAAATGATGATCCTTTAAGACCTGCGGTAGATATCCAAAAGGCATTGGAAGAACAGAAGGATTCCAAGATTCTGTCATGGGTAACCTGGCTGGGCGCTATGCATAAAGACTATGCAGAATGTCTTGCATATGGAAGATACCGGGAACTTCTGCTTACCAATAGGCAATATGCATTTGCCAGATTTACGGAAAAAGACTGTCTGGTGATTGCCGTAAACAATGATGAACAGGAAGCATCAGTCAGCATTCCGGTTCCTGTTCAGGATAAATGTTATGTAAACTTAGAGACAAAAGAAGAATATATTCCTGAAAACGGCAGGATTCAGGTTGTTTTAAAACCGTCAGGAAGTGCTGTTTTCAGTATTAAGAAAGTAAATTAAGAAGTGTAAAAAAGGGGAAAGCTTATGGGAACAAATATGAAAGTTACAGAATTGGATCGTTATCTGTTCGGCCAGGGAACACATTATGAGATTTATAAATTACTGGGGGCACATCCTGGCACCCAGAGAAAAAAACCAGGTGTATTTTTTGCTGTGTGGGCACCAAGAGCAAAAGGCGTATCCGTTGTAGGAGATTTTAATGGCTGGGATCCAGAAGCAAATGTTATGCAATGTGACAATGATATGGGGATTTATCAGCTGTTTATTCCGGGTATAAAAGAAGGTGCGCTGTATAAGTATTGCATTACTACATACAATGACAAACTCCTGTATAAAGCAGATCCTTACGGAAATTATGCAGAACTCCGCCCAGGCAATGCATCCAGGGTTACCGATTTGGCAAAACCTTACCGCTGGGGAGATTCTGCGTGGCTTACCAAGCGTCAGGCATTTGATCCTGCGAAAGATGCCATGTCGATTTACGAGGTGCATCCAGGTTCCTGGAAGAAACATCCTGCACAGGGAGAAGATGATCCGGGCTTCTATAATTACAGAGAGCTTGCCCATGCATTGGCAGGTTATGTGAAAGAGATGGGATATACCCATGTAGAGCTTATGGGAATCGCAGAACATCCATTTGATGGTTCCTGGGGCTATCAGGTCAGCGGATATTATGCACCTACCTCACGTTATGGAACTCCAGAAGATTTCCGGTATTTTGTGAATTATATGCATAAAAATAAAATTGGTGTTATTCTGGACTGGGTACCAGCACATTTTCCGAAGGATGCTCACGGCCTGGCTGATTTTGACGGCACACCGACTTATGAATACGCAGATCCGAGAAAAGGGGAGCATCCAGACTGGGGAACAAAGGTCTTTGATTATGGCAAAAACGAAGTGAAGAATTTCCTCATTGCCAATGCATTGTTCTGGATTGAAGAATTCCATATAGATGGTCTTCGTGTGGATGCAGTGGCTTCTATGCTGTATCTGGACTATGGCCGTGAAGCAGGACAGTGGGTGCCTAATAAATATGGCGAAAATAAGAACCTGGAAGCCATTGAGTTTTTCAAACATTTGAATTCTGTTGTGCTTGGAAAACATAAAGGCACTGTGATGATTGCAGAGGAATCTACCGCATGGCCTCAGGTGACAGGAAAGCCGGAAGACGGAGGTCTTGGCTTTAGCCTGAAATGGAATATGGGATGGATGCATGATTTCCTGGAATATATGAAGTTAGATCCTTATTTCAGACAATATAATCATCACAAAATGACATTTTCTACCTCCTATGCCTACAGTGAGAATTATGTTCTGGTATTGTCTCATGATGAGGTGGTACACCTGAAATGCTCTATGATCAATAAGATGCCGGGTCTTGGACAGGACAAATTTGAGAACTTAAAGGCAGGCTATTCCTATATGATCGGACATCCGGGAAAGAAACTTCTGTTTATGGGACAGGATTTCGGACAGTATCAGGAGTGGAGTGAAGCAAGAGAATTAGACTGGTATTTATTAAGAGAAGAAAATCACCGCCAGCTTCAGAATTATGTGAAGGAACTTTTAAAATTATACAAGAAATACCCGGCTTTGTATGCCAATGACCAGAATCCTCAGGGATTCGAGTGGATCAATGCCGATGATGCGGCAAGAAGCGTTTACAGCTTTGTAAGGTGGTCACCTACCGGAAGAAATAACCTTCTGTTTGTGATTAACTACACACCGGTTGCCAGAGATGACTACATGGTAGGAGTTCCGAAACGGAAACAATACAAGCTGATTTTAAACAGTAAGGAACCGGAATTCGGCGGAGATGTACATAAAGAACAACTGGTGTACCGGGCTGTGAAAAAAGAGTGTGACGGAAGGCCATATTCTTTCGCATATTCACTTCCGGCATACGGAGTAGCTGTATTTCAATTTTAATTAAATTTTAAGAAGAGGAATTTTCAATCTATGAAAGTTTATGATTTACATTGTGATACGATAAGTGCAATTTATGAACTACGGAAACAGGGAAAGGAAGCAGAACTATACCAGAACAATCTGCATCTTGATATTCAGAAACTGCAAAAAGGATGTTATGGATTGCAGACTTTTGCACTTTTTTTAAATAAAGAAGATACAGAAAATTGCTTTGAAGAAGCTGGAAAGATGGTTCGTATTTTCAAAGAAGAAGTGGAAAAAAATAAAGAGTATATTTCCCAGGTATATACGTTTGGCGATGTAGAAAAGAATGAAAAAGAAGGAAAAATATCTGCATTGCTCTCTTTGGAAGAAGGTGCTATTTTTGAGAAAAGTTTTGAAGACTTACAATGGTTTTATGATCAGGGTGCAAGGATTGCTACCTTTACCTGGAATCACGAAAATATGCTTGGATATCCGAACCACTTCGGTGATCCCATGAAAGAGAGACCATGGAGTACAGGGAATGAAAATGGACTGAAAAAGAGAGGGCTGGAAGTGCTGGAGCAGATGGAGCATCTTCATATAATTCCAGATGTCTCACATCTCTCTGACGGAGGTTTCTGGGATGTGGCTAATGCGGCAAAACGCCCGTTTCTTGCAACACATTCCAACGCAAGAGGAGCAGCACCAGATGCGGCAAGGAATCTTACAGATGATATGATCCGTGTCCTAGCAGAAAAAGGTGGTATCATGGGATTGAATTTCTGCGTTTCCTTTGTCCGGGAGAGGTGGACACCTGGCGAGCCGGGAGCTTCTATGGATGAATTGATAAGACAGATGAAATATATCGTCAATGTTGGTGGAGAAGAGTGTCTGGGTCTTGGCTCTGATTTCGACGGTATTGAAGAAGCACCTCAGATGCGAAACGGAGCAGGTATGCAAAGCCTGGCAGAAGCAATGGAAAGAGCAGGGATGACCTGCAAATTAATAGAAAGAATCTGTTATGGAAATGTGAAGAGATTTTTGAGAGAAAATCTATAGAGTTAAAACAAGACAAAAACTCACCCTTACAATCACAGAAGGGTGAGTTTTCTATGTAAATCTTTATAATGTTTTTAACAGTATTTAATAGCCAGAGCTTCAAAATCCTTTGCAAAGTCTTTCACAGCTTCTTCGCTGGTAGCCCATGAGGTACAGAAACGCAGACAGGTATGGTCTTTGTCTGGTTTGCACTGGAAAGTAGTGAGGCAGATTTCATTCACTTCCCTTGCCAGTTCATCAGGGAAAATTGGGAAAATCTGGTTGGTTGGAGCATCACAAAGCAGTGGAATCCCCATTTTTTCAAAGACTTCTTTTAGCGGCTGCATGAGGCGGATGCTTCTTGCACCAAGTTCTATGTAAAGATTGTTTTTGAATAACTCTTCAAACTGGACACCCAGCATCCAGCCCTTTGCTAAAATAGCACCTTTTTGTTTCATATTAAAACGGAAATGTTCTTTAAAAGCATCATTTACCAGAACAAGTGCCTCTCCAAACATGGCTCCGGTCTTGGTTCCTCCGATGTAAAAAGCATCACAGAGTTTTGGAAGGTCTGGGAATGTCAAATGCGTGATTTCCTGTGCAGCCAGAGCAGCAGCCAGACGTGCACCATCCATATAAAGATATAAGTCATGACGCTGGCAAAAAGCGTATAAATCTTCGATTTCTTCTTTTGTATAAACAGTTCCGATTTCTGTAGGATTGGAAATATAGACCATTCTTGGCTCTACCCAGTGTTCGTTTTCATGAAGATCCAATACAGGGCGAATTAAATCGGGTGTCAGTTTTCCGTCTTCGGTCATGACCGGGAAAACTTTGTGCCCGGTGGCTTCGATGGCACCTGTTTCGTGAGTGTTGATATGTCCGGTTTCAGCACTTATGACAGCTTCATAAGGTCTTAATACATGGGAGATGAAAGTAAGATTTGTCAAAGTTCCCCCCGCAATAAAATGAATATCAACACTGTAGTCTTCCAGTGCTTCCTGTATGAAATCACGGGCAGCCTGAGAATGTTCATCCAGCCCATAAGAATTATTCTGATGATAATTAATGGTTTCAAGAGCACGGAGAATGTTTGGGTGTGCTCCTTCACTGTAATCATTGAGAAAACTATACATGATACAAACCTCTCTTCCTGTATTTTGCGAACTATGGCTCTATTCTAACATAGAATCGCCTTTCTGCACAGAGGGAAAAATCACGTTTCTGTTGAGGTTTGTAAAAAATACAGATATAATAAAATAGAAGACAGCATACAGATTATGAACGTAAATAAGTGTTTATACATAAATAAATATAGAGATAGTTATGGATGGAAAGGAAAAAATATGGAATTTTATAAATATCACAGTCTTGGAAATGATTATCTGGTATATGATTGCAGAAAAAACGAAGAAGAGTTAAATGCGGATCAAATCGTGAGAATCTGCACCAGAAAGTTTGGGATTGGTGCAGATGGTATTGTAGCTGGTCCATATATGGATGAAGATAAAATGCATGTAAAAGTTTACAATGCAGATGGCTCTGAGGCGGAGCAGGGTGGAAATGCTATTCGTATTTTTGCACATTATTTAAAAAGTATTGGTGAAGTTCAAAGAGAGAGTTTTACTCTCTATACAAAAAGTGGTGAAGTAGAAATCCGTTTCCTGAACCGGGAGGGAACCAGAATCCAGATGTCTATGGGACAATTATCCTTCAATAGTAAAAAGCTGGGGCTTTCCGGACCGGAGAGAGAAGCGGTCCATGAATATTTCAATTTTGGTGGAGAAGAATATGACTGTACCTGTGTGTCCACGGGAAATCCTCACTGTGTGATCATTGCAGATGAAATTTCAAGAGCGAAGATATGTAACATTGGAAAATATTCAGAATGTGCAGATTATTTTCCTGACAGAACGAATACATTAATTGTCAAAGTGCTGGATAAGAATAATATTCAGATTGAAATTTTTGAAAGAGGTGTAGGTTATACACTTTCTTCTGCGACCTGTAGCTGTGCAGCTGCAGGAGCTGCCTTCCGTCAGGGACTGATTGATTCGGATGTAATGGTGCACATGCCGGGAGGAAAGCTTTGGACTCAGATTGATGAAGACTGGAATGTGAAGATGATAGGAAGCGTGAAGAGAATCTGCAAGATGGAATTGTTTGAGGATTTCTTTCACTGAGAAATAATAGAAAAGAGGAAACTATGGAAAATCTGATATTATCTTTTAATGTAATTGCACCGTTGTTTTTTCTTATGGTCATAGGATATGTACTGGTACATCATACAAAGCTTGCAGACAAGGAACTGTGTAGCAAGGCGAATGTGCTGGTTTTCAAGGTATTTCTGCCTTGTATGCTGTTTAAAAATATTTATCAGAGTGATATCAGGACGCAGATAGACACGGAGCTCTGTCTGTTTGCAGCAGGCAGTCTTCTTCTATTATTTGTGTTGTTATGTTTCCTGGTTCCTAAAGTGGTGAAAAAGGAAAATCAGCAGGGTGTGGTGATCCAGGGGATTTTCAGGAGCAATTATGTGATCTTCGGTGTAGCAGTGGTGGAGAATATGTATGGCTCCGAAAATACGGTGACCGCAGCAGTCCTAAGTGCTATTCTGGTTCCTATGTATAATTTTCTGGCTGTGATAGCACTATCTGTGTTTGGAGAAAGAAGAGAGCATGACTGGAAAAAAATACTTGGAAATATCTTGAAAAATCCGCTGATTATTGCATCTGTTCTGGGAATTTTATTTTCTTATTTTGGAATCCATATGCCAAAGGTAGCAGAGACAACACTGGGAGATTTGGCAAAACTTGCAACTTCAATTGCTTTTTTAATCCTTGGCGGTGATTTCGATTTTTCACAAGTAAAGGGGAATCTCAGGATGGCAGGAGGTGTGGTTGGTGTAAAAATGGTTGTCCTGCCACTGCTCACAATTCCAGTGATGATTGGTATGGGCTATCGTGATGCAGAGCTGTTGTCTGCACTTTTAGCTTACCAGACGCCAGTGGCAGTATCTAGCTATATCATGGCACAACAGGCTGGTGCAGATGAGCAGCTGGCAGGACAATTGGTGGTATTTAGCTCGGCAGCGTCAATTATGACACTGTTTGTTACTATTTTTATATTGCGTCAGACAGGCTATCTTGGATAGTAGGTCAGGCGGTTTTCGTTTGAAGAGGTATCTTTCATAGTATCAACAAATTGCCAAAAATATGTACTCATCTCAGCGGCAATTTTTTTCCAGTACTTCCTGGTATAATTGCTGTTTGTAGATGCAGTGCTCTGCGTCACATTTTGTCACAGAAATCTGTGTATTCACTAAATCCAGATAGCGTTTCACCATTTCACGATTTCCCTTTGAAGTAGCAGTTTCAAAAGCATGACGGATGGCTCTTTCGGCGTTGGAAGGAGATGTCCGGTGTCAAATAGCTCCATAGCATCGCGAATATATGTAAAACCCTTTATATTTGCAGGAATTCCTACTGCCAGCAGTATGTCGATGATGTCACTTCTCATTTCAAAAATCCCCCTTTCTGTTTCATAAGTATTGGAATGCACGATGACTCCTCAAAAAGTCTCATGGCAACAACTGCATATCTTATGACAACAAAAGTCAATGTTTTTTTGTTGACAATACGACTATCATAAGTTGCAATGTCATCGCTTATTCATCAACCATAGTTTTAAATTTAAAGAGGTAAAACAAAATTGAAAGACAGAATCAGGACAATTCGGAAAAATGCCGGAATGACTCAGCAGAAGTTTGCTGAGAGATTAGGAGTTTCAAGAAATACCGTAGCCACTTATGAGACAAGTCCAAGAGTACCGATTGATGCTGTAATTGTTTCTATATGCCGGGAATTTGGCGTCAGGGAAGAGTGGCTGCGTACCGGACAGGGGGACATCTATAAGGAATCGACACCGGATTTGGAATTATCGAAATGGTTCGGACAAATATTAATGGAAGAAGATTCTTCTTTTAAGAAAAGGTTTCTTCTGGCATTGACAACATTGAAAGAGGGCGAGTGGAAGGCTCTGGAACATCTTTCAGATGCCTTGTTCTGCAAGGCGGACAGGGCATAATTGAAAAAGAAAAACTTGACAAAGACCCGCTTCTATGGTAAGCTTGAACAGCGACAGTGGAAGTAGGTCTTTTTTTTGTGCCTAATTTGCCGCAGATGCGGTGGACTTAATACGAAAAGGAGGTCTTTGTCGCGGTAACAAGACGTTGCGTAGAGGCAGTTACGTGAAGCTGCCTGCGATAAAAGACACATGGAGGTGGAGAAGTCGTGCGCGTAAGAATCACATTGGCATGTACAGAATGTAAACAGCGTAATTACAACATGACAAAAGAAAAGAAAAATCATCCAGAGCGTATGGAGACAAAGAAATACTGTAAATTCTGCAGAACTCATACAATGCACAAAGAAACCAAATAATTCGGTTTAAGAGGTGAATTTGATGGAAGCAGAAAAAAAACAGAAAGCTCCAAAAAAAAGCTGGACAAAAGGACTTCAGGCTGAATTTAAGAAAATTAACTGGCCTGATAAGCAGACACTGGTGAAACAGACAGTTGCGGTAGTATCTATTACTGCTGTTCTGGGTGTTTTTATCGCTGTTGTTGACAGCGGAATTTTGCAGCTGCTTAACTTATTAATTAAATAAGGACAAGGTGAATACGATGTCAGAAGCAAATTGGTATGTTGTTCATACTTATTCAGGGTATGAGAACAAAGTAAAAGCCAACATTGACAAGACAATTGAAAACAGACACCTGGAGGACCAGATTTTAGAAGTCCGTGTACCTATGCAGGACGTTGTGGAACTGAAGAACGGTGAGAAAAAACAGGTTCAGAAGAAAATGTTCCCAGGATACGTTCTGATTCATATGGTAATGAATGACGACACATGGTATGTTGTAAGAAATACCCGGGGTGTTACAGGATTTGTTGGTCCGGGTTCCAAGCCGGTTCCTCTTACGGAACAGGAAATCGAAGCTCTTGGCATTTCCCTGGTTGGAGATGTAGAGATTGACTTCGTGGAAGGTGACAGTGTTGTTGTTACAGGCGGTGTTTGGAAAGATACTGTGGGCGTTGTTCAGAGTATTAATGAAGCAAAACAGATTGTAACAATTAATGTTGAGCTGTTTGGTCGCGAAACACCAGTAGAAATAAGTTTCGCTGAAGTAAAGAGTCTTTCATAAATATATCAGAAAGACCGGTAACAAGACGAAAGGGTCATAATGTCACATGGCTCGTGGGAGGGACATCCCCGCAATTACCACAATATAGGAGGTGCCGAAAATGGCAAAGAAAGTAACAGGTTATATTAAAT